>Ga0209386_1000083_pt1 | contig 48530 bp, 42 predicted proteins | sample NGEPertwo_FD_184510 | JGI IMG/M metagenome (GOLD analysis project Ga0209386, IMG submission 184510) | Arctic peat soil microbial communities from the Barrow Environmental Observatory site, Barrow, Alaska, USA - NGEE Permafrost154B-two... | ecosystem: Environmental > Terrestrial > Soil > Wetlands...
ACCAAGGGGAAAGCGCCGGGGATCTGCGGGCCCGCGCCGAGGTCGCGCCCTCCGGAGGCTTTGCCGGCGGCGGGACCCCCCACGCGCTTCTGGTCCGCGAGCAGCTTGCCCACCAGGTCCTCGGGCGCGACCTCGGTGACTACCGGAATCAGAAACTGGCTGCCCATAGCCGCGCGCAGCGCCTTTGGGCTGTGGGGATCGGCGCTCCCGGGCGAGAGGGCCACGCCGCCCGCGCCAAAAGCGGCGGCGCTGCGAATCACGGTGCCGACGTTGCCGGGATCGCCCACTCCCAGAAGAAACACGGTCAGTCCCGCAGATGGCTCGAGGTCGGCCAGCGAGTGTTCCGGCATCTCGAAGAGGGCCACGATGTCGGCGGCGCCTCCGAGGCTCGAGGCCGCCGCCAGAGTCTCCGGAGAACATACACCGACGTCGAGTTCGTCCTCCCGCGCATCCTCGAGCAGTTCGGCCGGCAGACGCTCCAGGAGATCTTCCCGAACCAACACCTCGGCCGGCAGCTCCCCCGCGTCGAGTCCCGCCAACAGTAGATCCATACCCTCGACCACGTACAGACCGCGCTCCCGGCGATGCTTCTTCTTCTGCAACTTACGCGCGAGCTTTAGGCTCTGGTTGTTGCGTCCCTCGATCGCCCGGATCACACGCGGCTCCTACAGAACTTGTACGGGGGATACAGACCTTGTATGGGGGATGCGACAAGGGAGCCGAGATAGGAAATCCCGACTCCCTCAGTGACAACGACCGGCGCTACGGCGAACAACCGCGAGAACACCGGCCGGCGCATAGTTCTTGCTGCTACTTGCCGCCGTCCAGCGCGGTCTGCGCTACCTTCACCACCGCGGCGAAAGCCTGCGGCTCGTTGACGGCCATTTCCGCGAGCACCTTTCGGTCGAGCTCGATGTTGGCCTGTTTCAGGCCGTGCATGAACTGGTTGTAAGTCATGCCGTGCTGGCGCGCACCCGCGTTGATGCGGGTGATCCACAACCGCCGGAAGTCACGTTTGCGCGCTTTGCGGTCCCGGTAGGCGTACGTATAGGACTTGAGCAGTTGCTCCTTGGCCCGCCGGTAACTCTTGCTCTTTAGGCCCCAGTAACCCTTGGCTTCCCCGAGCACCTTGCGGCGCTTCTTCTGAGCGCTAGTGCTCCGCTTGACCCTTGCCATGAGTTGACCCTCCTACTCTCCGAGGAGCGCGTGCACGCGGCCGGCGTCGGCTTCGTGGACCGACTCTTCCTTGCGGAGCTTGCGCTTGCGTTTGCTGGATTTCTTGGTCAGAAGGTGGCTGGCGAAGGCGTGCCGCCGCCGCAGCTTACCTTTGCTGGTAAGTTTGAAGCGCTTCTTCGCGCCCCTATGCGTCTTTTGCTTGGTGGCCATTGGTCTCCTTTGTCCGCTGAGGCCCGAAGTCCGTACGTTTTCGGTTTGTCTTCAGACAGCAGTTTCGAACCCGGGCGCTTAGCCGAGAAGCTCCCGGGTTCGTTACTCTCGAGCCAGTTGCCCTCCGAAGAGGGCCTGAGCGGCTAGCGCCGGGGCGCCATCATCATCACCATGTTGCGTCCGTCGAGGTTGGGCTCGGATTCGATCTCGCCCAGTTCCTCGAGTTCCTCCGCCATTCGGCGAAGCAACTTCTCACCCAGGTGCGGGTGGACCAGCTCGCGGCCCCGAAACATGATGGTGACTTTGACTTTGTCGCCCTTCTTGAGGAAGCGTTCGACGTGACCCTTCTTGGTCTGGAAATCGTGCTCGTCGATCTTTGGACGAAGCTTGATCTCCTTGATGTTGATCGTCGTCTGCTTCTTGCGGGCTTCCTTGGCTTTCTGCTCCTGCTCGTACCGGTACTTACCGTAGTCCATCACTTTACAGACCGGCGGATCCGCCTGCGGCGCCACCTCGACCAGATCGAGGTTGAGCCTGTCCGCATAGCTCTGGGCTTCGATGACGCTGACGATGCCGACCTGTTCTCCGTCGTGCCCGATCAGCCGTACCTTATCGGCGCGTATTCGCTCATTGATTCGTGCGCTCTCGACTATGTCCCTCGACACCTCCCCCGGTTTCCCCCGGGCTTGTTTCCTATTCCAACGAAAAGAGCGGCCTCCACCGCCGCTCCATAGCATAAACGGCACCACGATATGTCGTGGCACCAGTTGCTCCGAACATTGGAGACCCAGCGCCCTTGGGGCACGGGGTGGGAAGGGCGGCCTTCCGCTTTATCACGTGGCCGAGTATAGCTGAAGGCAAGGCCGACCGCCACTACTCCGCCATGAAGGCGACGCCAGAACCCACCGAACCGGCGGCAGGAATCGCGGTTTCGTCCACGAGACGCTCAATGAGTTCGCGCCGCCCGAGCGCCCCCAGGTCGCCGTCCTCGTGCGAACGCAGAGACACTTCTTGCGAGTCGACCTCCCGGTCCCCCACGATCAACATCCAGGGGATCTTGCTGATCTCGTTGTCCCGGATCTTGCGCCCCATGGATTCGGTGCGGTCATCGACCTCGACGCGCAGCCCGCGCGCGCGCAGATCCCCCGCTACCTCCCAGGCATAGTCCAAGTGCCGGTCGGCCACCGGTATCAGCACAGCCTGGACCGGAGCGAGCCAACTGGGGAAGGCACCACCGTAATGCTCGATGAGAATGCCCAGAAAACGCTCGACGCTGCCGAGCACGGTCCGGTGCAGCATCACCGGCCGGTGCCGCTGATTGTCCTCGCCCACGTATTCGAGGTCGAAGCGTTCGGGCATGGCGAAGTCCAGCTGACAAGTGGCGCACTGCCAGGTCCGTCCCATCACGTCCTCGATGTGAAAGTCGATCTTCGGCCCATAGAAAGCGCCGTCTCCCGGATTGACCCGGTATTCAAGTCCGGTGCGGTCCAGGGCGCTCGCCAGAAGCGCCTCCGCCTTCTCCCACATCTCGTCATCGCCAATATGCTTCTCCGGCTTGGTCGAGAGCTCCAGGTGGACCTTCTCGAAACCGAAGGTGCGGTAGATGCGCAGGGTCAGGTCGATCACGCCCAGGACTTCGTCCTCTACCTGCTCGGGCAGCACGTACAGATGAGCATCGTCCTGGGTGAAGGAGCGCACCCGCATCAGCCCATGAAGCACGCCCGATAGCTCGTGGCGATGCACGTGGCCCAGCTCCGCGATGCGGGCGGGGAACTCGCGATACGAGTGCTGCCGGGATTTGTATACGAGCAGGCCGCCGGGGCAGTTCATGGGCTTGACCGCGTAGTCCTCATCGTCTATCTGGGTGAAGTACATGTTCTCTCTGTAGTTTTCCCAATGACCCGAATCCTCCCAGAGCTGCTGGTTGAGAATGATCGGGGTCTTGATCTCCTCATAGCCGGCGGCGCGGTGCTCCCGGCGCCAATACTCCAAGAGGTTGTTGATCACCACCATGCCCTTGGGGTGAAAGAAAGGAAAGCCCGGGCCTTCCTCGTGGAAGCTGAACAGATCGAGCTCGCGTCCTAGTTTGCGGTGATCGCGCTGGCGGGCCATCTCCAGCCGGGCCAGGTACTCGTCCAATTCCTTCTTGGAGGGGAAGGCGGTCGCGTATACCCGCGTGAGCATGGTGTTGTCGGCGATTCCGCGCCAGTAAGCGCCCGCGGTGGAAAGCACCTTGACCGCCTTGAGCCGGCCCGTATCCGGAACGTGCGGACCCCGGCACAGATCGACGAAGTCCCCGTGACGGTAGATGCTGATCGTCTCATGCTCAGGCAGGTCGCGGATCAGCTCGAGTTTGTAGGGCTGTCCTGCGAACAGTTCGAGGGCCTCTTGCTTGTCGACCTCGCTGCGTTCGAAGGGTTTCTTCGCCTGAATGGACCGCTGCATCTCGCGCTCGAACTCCGACAATTCCTCTTCGCTCAGCGGTTCATCGAACTCGAAGTCATAGTAGAAGCCGTCCTTGATCGCAGGGCCGATAGCCACCTTGGTGCCCGGCCTCACGTGGGTGGCGGCCTCGGCCAGCACATGGGCCGCAGAGTGGCGCATCACCTCGAGCCCCTCGTCCGAGTCGGGGGTGAGGATGGTCACCGCGTCGCCTTCGTGCAGCAAGGCTTTCAGATCGACCGGCCGGCCGTTGATCTTTCCGGCGATGGCTGCTTTGGCCAGCCGGGGACCGATAGACTCTGCGACCGCGCGGAGGGTCGCCCCCTCCGGAAGATCCATCTGTGACTTATCGGGCAGCGTGACCTTCATAGGACCTCGCTCGAGACTGTTAGGCAAAAGCAAAGAACAGGACAAGAGCAAGTATAGCAACGGGTCAGGACAGCTCCTCGCGAGCCGTGGTCAAGCGAGAGTACGCTCGACCATCACTTTGGTATAGGCGACGCGCAAACCGAGGCGCTCCTGGTTTCGGTGAGAGACTCCTCCGGGGACCCCGCCCGCGACGGCGATCTCGCAGCCGGCCTCGGCCGCTGCCGCCAGAAGCCTCCGGGTGAGGGCGGTCTGCGCTCCCCGGTTTCGAAACTCCGGTAGCGTCGCGGCTCCGAACATCGTGCCCACCTCGCCCCGCACGGCTAAAGCCGCAGTCGCCACCATCTGCCCCCCCACCTCGGCCGCAAAGAGGGACACTCCCGGGCGAATCGCGGCCGCCAGACCCAGAACGATGTCCTCCCTCTCGGGGTGGGCCACGGCGGTGAAGCCCCGGGCGGCGGTCTCGGCCCAGATGATCGACTCCCCTGCTCCTATCTTCCTGACAGCCAGGCCCTCGGCGCCGCCATCCATGTCGGCCGCGGCTCCGCCGTCGATGTCGGCCGCGGCTCCGGTCCCCAGTTCCATGAAGAGAAGATCCTCGAATTCGCTGAGCACATACCCTTTGCGCCCCAACTCGCCGAGAAGAGAAGGGTGCGCCATCGGGCAGAGGGCAAACCGGGAAGGCGCGCCTCTGCTGCCGAAGAACTCCTCGACCTTATCGATCTGCTCCCAGACCGTCGGTCCCTCCAGGCCGAAGCCGACCGCTTGGGTGATCGGGCAGTCCGGCCCGGCGAAGCCGGCCACGCCGGCACCCAACTCCAGATACTCGGGTTCGGCCTCGGGGGCCACCTGACGCCAAGCGGTCACATAGTCGGCGAGATCGCGGGCCTCCACCAACTCCATGAGCCGGGCAAAACTGACGTCGATCAATAGAGGCTGCCGCCCCGTCGAGCCCACCATACAAGCCCCCTGCCGTGTTCCGGCCGCGCTCTGCTACCCTTGTTCATTATGGAATCCAGAATCATAGGACTCAAAGGATCGGGCAAGTCTACCCTGCTCTCGGCCCTGGCCGAAGGGCGCACCGACGGCACCATCGCCACGGTCCGCCTGGCCGACGAGCGCATTCGCCGTCTGAGCGAGATCTTCAAGCCCAAGAAGACGGTCTACGGCGAGTTCACCGTCAAGGAGGCCGTGTGGCCGGATGCTACGGCGCGCAAGGGTGCCATGGAAAGGTACCTGGATCAGATCCAGGGCGCCCAGGTCTTCCTGCATGTCGTCCGCGCCTTCGAGAGCCCCATGCTGGCCGACCCGGCACATCCTGCCCGTGATCTCCAGGAATTGGATGAGCAATTCATCCTTTCGGATCTGTTGGCAATCGAACGCGCTTTCGAGCGGGCCAGGAAGGCTCCGCTCAGCGACCAGGCCAAGAAGGGGCTTGAGCGCGCGCGCGACGCCCTCGAGAACGACATCCCCCTGCGCGAGGTCGAGTTCGAGGATACCGAGAGCCGACAGTTGCGGTCCTACGCCTTCCTTACCGGAGTCTCACAGTTACTCTTGGTGAACACCGCCTCGGGCGCGGACTTCGACCCCGAATCCCTGGGGGAAATCGCCCGGGACCGAAGCCTCGTCGCCTTCCCCTTCACCGAGGCGATGGAGGTCGCGCAGCTATCCGAGGAAGAACAGGCCGAGTTTGCCGAGGCCATGGGACTGCCGGGTCCGGCCACCGCGATCGTCACACAGGCGGCTTTCGGAGCCATGGGGATGATCAGTTTCTTCACGGTGGGCGAGGATGAGGTGCGCGCCTGGCCGATTAAACGGGGTACCACGGCCCATGAAGCCGCCGGGGCGGTACATTCCGACATCGAACGCGGTTTCATCCGCGCCGAGGTCGTGGGCTATGACGAATTCATGGAACGCGGCAGCCTCAAGGCGTGCAAGGACAGCGGAGTACTGCGCATCGAAGGCAAGGAGTACGTAGTGCACGACGGTGAGATCGTGCACTACCGTTTCAACGTCTGAGCGGGAGCCTCACGCCTCGAGATTCGCCGTCCGTGTCCCCGGCCCCTATTCCTGCTTCTGGATGTACTTCTGCTGAGCGTCCCACAGGCGGCGGGCATGCTCCACTTCCTCCGCCGTGGTGAGAACCACCGTCCGGTAGCTACCCTCCTCGCGGTGTGCGAAGGTCGCGGTCCCCAAGGGCGCGTCTCTCGCCTCCAGATCCGTTCCCACGATTCCCAGATCTTCGGGATCATCGCTAAAGTGAGTGATCCAATGCTTATCGGCCATCAACTGGTCCATCACCTGCATGTTGCCCGCCATCGCCGCCTCCCTTGCCGAGAGCCTGTAGTGTTCACACCATTCCCTCTGTTTGGGCGGAATAATCCGCAACCCGGGCACCGATAGGCGCAAGAAGAAGGGAGCCCCAGCTCGGGACTCCCGAAAAAAAGCGGGCCGTGCTGGACGCTCTTCGACGGTGACCGGTCGCGGGCTCCTCGTCGGTCGCCTGGACGAGTCTACCCTCAGCGGGTCAAGCTTCTGCGCGAGCCAGCGCGTCTTCCTCTAGCTGCTTGAGCAGCGTCCCGGACTCATCTCTCCAGGCGATTAAGCCGTTGGCGTGTCCCCCATGAATAACCGAGGCTGCGGCGCTAGGACTGGAGAACTGGTGATCCTTTGCGAAGATAAGTCGGTCATCACTTGCCACAAGTACCCCAGACGACAACAACTCTGATCTCATTCTTGATGGCGAGGGATACTTCTTCGAGGAGGGCCGCTCTTGCAAGACCGCCTCCGAACCCTTAAGCACGAGGAATCCTTCGTCGGTGCGACGACCGACCGCTTTGACATTCTTGATGCTGCATTCCAATCGGCCCTCTAGCTGGCTGGTCTCGCGCGAATCGAGGACCGGCTTGAGAAAGTTCATGCCCAGCGAGGACAACAGGAGTTCGACTTTTTGGAGGAAAACGTCCATGTCGGCCTTGTCCGACTCCGGCAGGTGAGACCTGCTGGTCTGGGAGTTCTCCAATTCATATCGGTCGGCTCGCTTAGTCAGGTCAATTAGCTGGCCTTCAAGGTATTGGACGTGTGCTCTTGTGAGATTGCCGTCCCTGCTCACGAAGAAGAGAAGGCTTGTCCAGAAGTCTCGATCGAGATGGCTCTTGATTCTCGTTCGTATGCTTTCCGCCTGGCCGACATAGACGCGGCTGTGCCCGGATTCCGGGTTGACTCCTATGAGGAAGTATACGCCGGGGTTCTCGGCTTCGGGTCTCTTGAGCAGGGAGTTCAGCCTTGATCGAGGACCAGCGACCGCCTTGCCGGTCCAATTAGAGATCTCGGCAGTCCGGATCGAGTCTGGTTCACCATCTACAAAGAAACTTTTCACTGTGGAAGGGTCAGGCATGTCCGATTGTCACTCCCGTTAATTACCAGCTAAAAGCAACACATAGGCAAGTGTTTGCAGATGCTGCTAACCATACTTGACAGGCAACCACGGCCTCAAGTACCTGAACATAAACGGCGCGCCGTCGAAAGACGGCGCGACCACCTCCCGCCCGAGTAGCCCGTGCGGGGGGCAACCTCAACCTTACCTGAACCGGAACTTAGGACTATCGAAATTGGCTCAGACATCGTACGCGCCTTGGTGGAGGAGTCGCGCATTCCGGACGAAGACGAGAGACAAGGGCACTCTTCAGAGCGCGAAAGCCTCCAGTCGGCGATGGCTGACACCGAGCGGAAGGCGGCGCGGCTGCTCGACGGATATCTCGAGGGCCTTATCGAGCCAAAGGCCTATCGCAAGAAGGCCGAAGACCTCGAGACGGAAGCGAATCGCTTTCGAACAACGCTTGGAATCCAGCTCTGATACGGTTTAAGGGGGCAGATGTGCAGGAGCAACGTGAAGTGCTTGCTACCGTACTTTCGAACGCGACTGTCCGAAATCGCAAAATCGTGGATTACCAGCCGAAGAGCCTCTTCGAAGTCCTACAAACAGACTCCAAAGGGGCTCTTCTTCTCGATAAGTGGGCGCTACAGGATTTGAACCTGTGGCCTCTTCCGCGTCAAGGAAGCGCTCTCCCCCTGAGCTAAGCGCCCGTGAGGCGGAATGATACCCTCACCCCCGGTTCACCGCAAGACCGGGGGCCTCCAGGGTCTCGCGGCCCGCCTCTGGCCGCCCGCTCTTAGTAGTAGACGTCCACCGACATGCCGAACGGCAACTGTGGATAGAGCGCATCCGTGGCCCAGTAGGGCACGCGCACACAGCCGTGGCTGGCGGGATAGACCGGCACAGAGTAGGCCCCGTGAATCGCGATTCCGCCGTTGAAGTAGGAGGGCTTGTACAAGAGGCCCAGGGGACTGCGGCGCCAGTAGTTCAGCTTCCGGAAGATCGAGAAATGACCCGGAGGCGTGCGCCAGCCTTCGGTGCCCGTGGATACGGGCAGGATCTTGACGATTGAACCGCCGTTTATCAGGTAGAGCACCTGCCGGCTGAGATCCACTTCGACCCGGTTGCCTCCGCCGCCAAGACGGGGCGAGGGCTTGGAGGCCGAGAATATGCGGGCCCACACCTGGGGACCGGCGACGCCGTCCCGCGACAGACCCTCCACCTTTTGGAAGGCGATGACCGCGTCTTTGGTCCGCTGATCGTAGGATCCGTCGGCCGGACCGGGCTGGTAGGTCATCGAGGCCAAGCGCTTTTCCAGCCAGCTGACCAACGCGCCGCTCGAGCCGGGCGAGAGGGTCTGGTAGGAGGTCTCATACGGTACGCCGGGCGATTGAGGCAGCGGCTGGAGCTCACTGTAGAAGGCTCGGTAGAGCATGCCTACCGCCTGCGCGCGGGTGACGGTGAAGAAGGGATAGAAGTGGTTGTCTCCGTAACCCTTCACGATGCCCAGGCGCACTGCGTTGCCCACGTTCGGCTTGTGCGCGTCGGCGATGAAAGGCCGATCGTAGAACCCTCCCAGATACTGGTAGGCCTCGTCGTAGCCGAGCATCGCGATATCGGTGCGCCCTTCTTGGTTCCACTTGTATTCGACCGCGCGGATGATGAAGCTCGTCACCTGCTCGCGGCTGACCCCTCGATTGGGAGAATAGGTGGACCCGCTGGTTCCCTTGACCAGTCCCGCGTGGTAAAGGCTCGTGATCGGCTGGTAGTACCAGTCGCTCCCGTACACGTCGGTGAAGGGTTCGGTGTTGGCCTGCGGCGTCTGAAGAATACGATGGAGAAAGGCGGCGAATTGCGCCCGAGTAACGGGTTCATAGGGCCCGAAGGTCCCGTTGCTACGGCCTTCGACGACCCCGGCGGCGCTTAGTTCGTCAACGGCCTGGGCGAACCACTCATCCCCGGACACGTCCGAGAAAGCAGCCTCGGCTCGGCTAACCGACACGAAGAACATCGCCACGAAGAGCAGCGCCGCCATCAGGACGAGCCCGGTGCGGCCCCTGGCCCCACTCTCACGCCTCAAACCCATTGCTTCCACTGCACCCTCCATCAAAGACCTCCGACTCCCTGGAATTCCCAACCCGCGGCTCTCGAACAACGCGTGCGATCTTGGTCCGTCATGATCTCAAACGTCCAACACGCCGGTAACGGTTCCTTTACGCACTTCCTTGAATACACTACCGAAAAATCCTGCACACGGCGATCATAGAATACCTAGAATCTTGGGGCGAAGCGACACCCCGGGCCCCTGTCTCAAGCCGGGCCCCTGTCTCAGGGTGAGCTCGGCCTTCGCCACCTGCCTCGCAATCGGCGTACGCCAAGCAGCACCGCGATCACGCTCATCGCCCACCAGCCGCCGATCAAGTCGTAAGGCTCGCTGAGATCCACCCAGCCGAAATACTGAGAGACCGCGAGAGCCAACAGCGGGATGTACGCGTTCAGCCCTGCGGGCGCCGCCAGGGCCAGGCCGGAAAGAGGATCCAAGCGATCGACCTCCGAGACGAGAGCCCAGCTACGCCGCTCAGCTTAGCGCATGCCGAGAAGTTCCCGAGGGAAACAGACCCGCCGCGCCCTCACCCCACGACCCGGCTGCGCCCTCACGCTGCGCTTTTCTCATAGGTAAGCCCGAAGACCATGTCCGACAGCCACTTCTTGAACGACTCGTTGTCCATGAACTGCTTGAAGAGTTCGGTGTCGTCCCTGAGCACGGCCGTCATCACCCGTCCCAGCGCCTTGTCGTGCTCGATGCGGGCGTTCTGCTTATCTGAATTGCGCCGAGCGTTCTCGTAGGCGGCATCGGCGGAAACCCTGGCCGGGATGTCCTCGGTGATCAGCTTGTGCACGCGGTCGGCGTCAGTCCAGGGGATGTTGCCGAACTGATCGTTGAAGGTCCTTAGGATATTGGAGAGCCGGTCGAGTTCCGGCTCTGGCCTCTCGCCGCCGCCCGCGGTCGGCACGGCCCCGATCTCGGCGTCCGCATCCTCGAGCTGAATCTTCACCGCCGCCTGCTTCTCCACCCGGTAGCTGTCCATGTCGATGGCTTCCAAGATGCCCCGGGCGAGGTCCTCCTCGATGGGCGCCGGCAGCTTGGGCACGAGGAAGGTGAGGACGATCGAGAGCTTCTCCCAGTCTGCGTTCGTGTAGGGCAGGACCTGGGAGAGAAAACCGTAGGCGCGCAGGAACGCCTTGGCGTTACCCTTGAAGTCCACCTGGCCGTCCTCATCGAGCCCATCCTTGTAGACGGCCACACAGGCGTCGAGGATGGGATCGAGGCGGTCGCGCTCCGCGCCGCCCAGGTAGAGCGCCACGAGCTCGTCGATCTGGGGATCTGCGTATACCTCATGGGCGTCGAGATCGGCTTTTAGATCGTGCAGCTTGTCCGGGTCGGTCTCCTCGGCCAGGATCGTGGTGCGGTAGTAGTCGGCGAAGGCCATGCGAATGGTATCTGAGTCGTTCATGAAGTCGAGCACGAAAACGTCGTGTTTCTGCGGATGGGCGCGGTTAAGGCGCGAGAGGGTCTGCACCGCCTTGATCCCGGAGAGCACCTTGTCCACGTACATGGTGTGCAAGAGCGGCTCGTCGTAGCCGGTCTGGAACTTATCCGCGCAGACCAGGAAGCGGTAGGGATCCTCCTGGATCTTCTCGGTGATCTTGTTCGAGGGAAAGCCGTTTAGCGAAGCTTCGGTGACCTGGACGCCGCCGTACTCGCGCTCGCCGGAGAAGGCCACGATCGCCCGGTGGGGGCTCTTGCGCTCGGCGAGATAATCGGTAATCGCGTGGTGGTACTGAATGGCCCGCTCCACCCCACTGGTCATCACCATCGCCCGCGCCTGCCCGCCGATCTTGTTAAGCGCGAGCACCTGCTCGTGGAAGTGGTCGACCATGATCTCGGCCTTCAGGCGAATGGCGTGGTCGTGGCTTTCCACATAGCGGCGGAGCTTCTTCTTCGCCCGCTTGGTGTCGAACTCAGGGTCTTCTTCCACCTTCTTCACGAGCTTGTAGTAGCTCCCCACCGGCGTGTAGTGCTTGAGCACGTCCAGGATGAAGCCCTCCTGGATCGCCTGCTTCATGGTGTAGTTGTGGAAGGGGCCGTGGCGTACAGTGCCGTCGGCCTGCGGTTCGGGTTCACCGAAGATCTCGAGGGTCTTGTTCTTGGGCGTCGCGGTGAAGGCGAAGTAGCTCGCGTTCGGCAGGAGCTTCTTGGCCTCCATCAGGCGGTTGATCTGGTCCTCGAGGGTCTCGTCCTCCTCTTCGGCGCCGTCAGCGGAAAGCGCCATCGAGAGCGCGGCCGAGGTGCACCCGCCCTGGCTCGAGTGGGCCTCGTCGATCACGATGGCAAAGCGCCGCCCCCGGTGCTCTGAGCCGATCTCATCGAGAATGAACGGAAACTTCTGCACCGTGGAGATGATGATCTTCTTGCCTTCGGCGATGAATCTGCGCAGATCCCCCGAGCGCTCCGCGTGCCCCACGGTGGCCCCCACCTGGGCGAACTGCTTGATGGTGTCCTTGATCTGCTGGTCGAGGATCTTGCGGTCGGTGACCACGATGATGGAGTCAAAGACCGGCGCCTCCTCCATCTCAAGGCCGATCAGCTGGTGCGCAAGCCAGGCGATGGAGTTCGACTTGCCGCTACCCGCCGAGTGCTGGATGAGGTAGCGGTGGCCGGCGCCGCGCTCGGCCACGTCGGCCAGGAGCCGGCGGACCACATCGAGCTGGTGGTATCGCGGCCAGATCTGCACCGCCCGCCTGCGGCCGGTCTTCTCGTCCTTGGTCTCCACCACCTGGGCGTAGTTCTCGAGGATATCGGCGAGGCCGTCCTTAGTGAGGACGCGCTTCCACAGGTAGTCGGTCTTGAGGCCGTCCGGGTTGGGCGGGTTGCCCGCGCCGTCGTTCCAGCCCCGGTTGAAGGGCAAGAACCAGGAGGCCTTGCCCTTGAGGTGCGTGCAGAAGCGCACCTCGTGCTCATCCACGGCGAAGTGGGCCACGCAGCGCCCAAACTCGAAGAGCTTCTCGCGCGAGTCGCGGTCGCGCTGGTACTGCTGGACGGCGTCGGCGACGGTCTGCTTGGTCAGGCTGTTCTTCAGCTCGAAGGTAGCCACCGGTAGGCCGTTGATGAAGAGGGCGAGATCGAGCGCCAACTGGGTCTCGTCGCGGCTGTAGCGGAGCTGGCGGGTGACGCTGAAGCGGTTCTGGCCGTAGCGCTCGGCGGCCTTGGGGTTCCCGGGCGAGGGCGTGCCGTAGAAAAGGTCGAGGTGGTGCGGCCCGTGCTTGAGCCCGTGGCGCAGGACGTCGATGGTGCCACGCTTGGTGATCTCGCCCTGCAGACGCGCCAGGAACTTGCGGCGCGTGGGGCCGTCTTCGTCCAGAGCCAGCGACTCCGCGGCGTCGGATTGGGTCTCCCCCAGGAAGGCCGCGAGTTGGGCCAGGTCCACGCAGTATTCGCGATCGTAATCGTCGGGGGAACCGCAGATCCAGCCGGCGCCGTAGGTAGCGGGCTGCTCGTGGACCGCGTCCGCTGCTCCAGCATCCGCACCGCCCGGATCACAGGGCGAGCCGGTCAGCGCCGTGCAGATCAGCCGTTCCAGGCCGCGTTCGCTGGTGTCGGTGGTCATGCGGCTTCCCTCCCTATCAAGCAACCGTCAAGCAAGGCGATCCATCCCGCCCACCCACCGCGCCAGGTATTGGAGGGTGTGTCATTACTTAGAGCTTTACTAAAACCTTTACTACCACAGCCGAACTCCTGGATATCTAGTAAAGGCATAAGTCCAGGTGATGTAGCGAATTGCGGCGGCGACGCGCTCGCAGAGCTTCGCCTGCCGTCCAATTTCCATAACTTGGTCATGGTGACTCTGTCTCCGATTCCGTTCCGACAACCACCCACTCGGGCTTGGCCCGAGGGCCGCGGTTCTCGATCCTGCCAGACCGGCGAAGCTCCTGCAGGAGGTTGTTGACCTTCCGGAGCTTCTGCTCCTTCGTGAGTCGGTCGGGGAGTTTGGGCAAAAGAGCCTGATCGACATCCTTGCGCCCCACCGGTCCATGCTCGCGCACCAGGGCCAAAATCAGGTCGAGGTAATACTGCTTGTCGAGGCCCCGCTCGCGGATGTGTCGGCCCGCCTCGCCGGTGGCCTTCGCAACCGCGCCGGCCACGATCAGGTTGGGATAGCGGCCCTCGACCAGCCCGGCGGACTTCAGGCGGCGGTGATCGTCCCGGTCGATCTGCTGCCCCTTCTGCACCCGGTCGAGGAGCATGACCTGCCTGAGGTCGAGGTCGGTCCGCTCCATCAAGAGCCGCGTGTAGCGCTCGTCCAGGATCCGGCCGGTGAGACCAACGGCAACCTGGCCCGGATCGCTCAGGTCGTAGTCAGGCATCGGAAACGAGCGCCGTCGCTGCGTCTCGAACATGCGCTTGATGCCACCGCCCTGGGTATCGATCATGTTCAGCTCGACCATCGCGTCGGCCAGGAAGGGGTTGCGGTAGATGGCCTGCGGAGCGTCCTGCCGGATCACCGTCTCGACATCACCCGGTAGGAAGTCGCCGACATTCGTCAGGAGCACGCGATCGGGGAACTCCACCACGACGACGCGCCCATGCCGCCGGTAGTCCTGGTGCGCGATGGCGTTGTGCAGCGCCTCGCGGATCACCCACGGGTCGTACTGCGTGATCTCCTGAGGAAACAGCGTCCCGCTCGGCAGCGCGCGCACGATGAGGTTACGGATGCGCTTCAGCAGGCGATCGCCGGCGAGCAGGAACGGCGGCCCGATGTGCTCGTAGTCCAGCTCGCGGTTGTCCGCGTCCTTCAGGATCCACGAAACCTTGGCCACCGCCGGTGAGAGCAAGGTCGCCGACTCGCTGCGTCCAAGGAGCAGGAGCGCCGTGTTCGTGACGGCCCCCTGCTTCAGGACGCGGGCTTTGTTCAGGAAGGTCGAATCGTCCCAGCCGGCGACGGCCGCGGCCTGGCCCGGATGCTTGACGACGAACTGCTCGCGCGCCTTGGCCACGGCGGCCGGGTCGAGGTCCGCCAGCGATGCCGCCGCGCACACTTCCGCGGACCAATCGCTGCCCCGCGTCCAGAGCGCGCGGGCTTTTTCCGGATGCTTGCCGAGTTCGGTCTTGCTGGTGCCAACGCGAATGTAGGGCGTGCCATAGAAGCTGACCGGCTCGCCGTTCGCGGGCCCGATCTCGAACAGGACGACTCGGCCGTCAGGATGCGCGACGACGTGCGGTTCGAAGCCGGTGTTCGGCCGCAGCCCCGCCGCGAGCCAGGGCAGTAAGTCCTGGTTGCCCTTGGCCTTCGTCGAGTAGTGGTCGAAGCGCGTGCCGACCACAGCGTGCGTGGCATTGTCGATGCCGAACACCAGATAGCCGCGCGGCTGACCAGATAGGCAGGCCGCGTTGGCGAGCGCGGACAGGTACTCGCCGAGCGCCTGCGGCTCGTACCGGTTGCGCTTGAACTCGAACCATTCCGTCTCGGTTGGCAGCGCGCGGAGGCGATCGATGAGCGCGATGTGCTCGCGCTCGCTCATGCCTCGGCCTCCTGGAGCTCAGTATCGAGATCGTCGGCCATGGCGTCCTCAGCGTTGGCCAGGGCCTCGGCCTCGTCGAGCGGCTCGGGTTCCTCGGCCTCATCCGGCAGCCCCGCCGCCGCCTCGCGCACGTCGAGCTTGCCGGTGACCACGTCGGCGATGAGGCGGGTGCGGTATTCGCGGAGAAGAGTGATCTCGCGCTGCGCATCGTCGGCCGCTTGACGAAGCACCTCCGTCATCCGCGCAGTCGCTTCGACTATCTTGCGCTGCTCGGCGACTGGCGGCAGGAGAACCGGAACTCCCTTTAGGATGCCGGTGTTGAGGCTCTCCATTGTGGCTCCGACCGAAAACAGGGACAGATACTCCCCGACCCACCGCACCTGAAGCACTCGAATCAGATACTCCGGTTCGAGATCAACATAGTTGATCCGAACGCGCATACTGCCTGTTCCACAAATCCATCCAGATTCGTGATCTCGAACAAGTGCGCATCGTCCTAGCTCGCCTCGCCGCGAAAAGACCACATCGTCCACTTCTAGGGCGTAGTTTGAAAGTCGTTGCGCCACAGACGGGGGCACGCTGCACTTGCTCTCGGCAACGACCCTGCCGTCTCGCATGTGCGTCGGGTTGACGATGGGCGTGCCCCCTTCGACGTACTCTGATTGATGCAGGATGCTCCCGAAGGGACCCGTACGAAACGAACCCGCGAGTTGACCGAGCGTCCGCACCTCCCAATGCTCCGGCACATCCCCCAGCCACTCCACGCCAGAGGGCTTGAGGCGGACGTTGGGGTCGAGGCCGCGGGTGACGACGCGGTGGATGATGGCCTGCTTCTGCTCCTCCAACAGCTTGATCAGCTTCTGTTTGGCGCGGATGTAGCGCCGGATCCGCCGGTCCTCGTGGTCGAGGAATTGCACGATGGCGGCTTGTTCGGGGAGGGGTGGGAGGGGTACAGCCTGTGAACCGAATCCCTCGAAGCGAAAGTCTGTCGACCTCTCGCGGATACCCTTGGCGAGCGCCTGTATCCACTGACTCCGTGCCATCTCGCGTACGGTGTAGGCGTAGAACTGAGCATTCGCGGTGGAGGTGGGTTCGCACACGGAATAGACGGGCGTGCCTTTGCCGTCCGCGTCAGCTACGCCAATCGCACCTGCGAAGGCATCCATAGCGTGAATCACCAGATCACCACGCCGAATGCCCTGGTAACCAAGCTCCTTAAGTGATTCTGTGAACCCGCGAACACGACGATTCTTGCGAAGGGTCACGGTTCCATCGCGGAAGCACGTCACGACCTCATCGGCGTCCCGAACGGGACGATCCATTTTCCGAAAGAGCCACTTCGCGCGCTCCATGTTCCAATGTTCCGGCACCTCCCCTAGCCACGGCACGCCGGAGTTCTTCATCGCGGGATAGGGCTTGAGGTCGGCGATCATGCCTTGTACCCCTTCACCCGCTTGAACCAGTCAGCGACTAGGTCGAGTTCTTGTTGGAGCAGTGCCAGCTCAGGCGCGACGTAGTTGACCATACTGCTCTTGTCATGTCGCTTGGCCCACTGGGACACGCGGCTGTAGCTGCCGTCGAACTCACGGTGATCATCGTCGGAGAAACGAGCCAGGACCTTCACCATCATCGGACGCACCTCGAGACCGCCTTCCGCCAGCACAGGCCCGACGACCTCCTGGCTGAAGATTCGCTCCCAGGTCTCCGACAGACTGCCCGCCCAGACGGCCACGGCGTCCTCGTACTGCTTCTCATCCCAGGCGCTGCATTCTCTCCCGATTCGGCTGAGCTCCTGGCGAAGTTCATCAAGGCGCGCCGAGACGTCTTTCGCCTTCCAGGGGTGCTTCGTGGTGCAGGCTCCTGGTTTGCGCTCGTCCGCCCGGCTCCTCATGACCGACCGCTCCGCGACCGGGGCGCCCCTGGCAGCGGCCTCGCGCTTGACGTCTGCCACGAACGCCACGTCGTGGGTGAATAGGATCACCTGTCGAGTCTCGGCGAGTGCTGCGAGCCGGGTCGCCACGAAACCACGGCGGACATGGTCGAGCGACGTCACCGGGTCATCCAGAATGAGCGCTGACTTCGAGCCGTCGAGGTGAGCCTCGGTGAAGAATGCCGCCAGTCCCAGCGCTGTCCGCTCGCCTTCGCTGAACACCCTCGGCAACGTAACCTGCTGGCGTGCCCCGACGAGCTTGGGCTGATGAAGCAGGGCTCCCTTGTCGGCGCGGGTACGCGCGATCGTCACCCGTTCGAGCCGAAGCCTGTCCGTCTCCCTTGTGAACGTGTCGCGCACGACCTCAGTGATGCTCTCCTCTGAGAGTTCGAGGATCTTCTTCGTGATGCCCGTTGTCGCCGCAGCGCTCTTGGCGGCTTCCAGCGCCTCGCGCTCCTTCAAGCGCGCGATCTCCGTGACGATGGCCGGCCGCGCCTTCTTGAGCTGCTCCAGCAGCTCGAGATCCGCCCGTCTCGCGGTGAGAGCCACGAGCTGTTTCTGAATCCCCTCTGGGTTCCCGAGTTCCTCAGCAGCCGCCTTTGCGGCGTCGCTGGCCTCCGTGAGACGGGTGATGATCGGACCGTGGTCGATCGCGATCTGGGGAACCGCTTGCTGGTTGGACAGTGCCTCGCGCACCTGTTCGCTTGCGGTCTCGTAGTTCGAGAGGAGCGCGCGAACCTCAGAGACAAGGTCGGGATTCGTGGCTTCCAGATCCTTGAGGTTGTTCGCGATGGCGTCCGGTGAAACCGTCAGCTCTCGCAAAACCTTGGCCTTCTGCTCGCAGGTGCGCTTCGCAGCCTGCAGTCGGACTTGGGTGTCGTTGCGGACGAACTCGTCGAAGCGAACGAAGCGGTCTCGACTCTGTGCCTCCAGCGGCTGCTGGCACAGGACGCACCGGCACTCATTCCCCAGAAACGGGAAGTCATGGTCCGGGTAGGCGTGCTCCTTCGAGAAGCGTTGGGCAGCTTCCCACAACGCCTTCCAGGGAGAGCTTCCAACGCCCGGCAAGGGCTCCGATTCGAAGGACCGCGCAAGCAGGCCTGCCGCCCCTTCGAGAGTTTCGACCGCGGCCTGCTGTTGTTGAGTCTCAGCCAGAGCCACGCTGCCCATCGCCGTATCCAGGCGCTCAATATGGCGTCGCAGCGCCATGAGCTTCTCGCTCTGCCGGGTGAGCTGCTGGCGCGCCTTGGTCGTGTCAGCGCTGCGCAGGCGCGCTTCCTGGCCTTTGAGGTCCTCGATCGCCTCCGTGGCCGCGTCGAACCCCGCGATCAGCGCGTCGAGCCGCTCGACCGACGAGTTCCCCGAGAGGGACAGGAGGAATCGGCCGGCATCGCTCTCTTTCACGTGCTCGGGGACGGGCGGCAACTGGTTGGCCGAGGCGCCGTTCTCCGCAAGCTTGGCGTCGATACGAGTGCGGACCGCCACGCAGGCCTCAATAAGGCCGTCCATGACGAAGAGGGCGGAGGGCCGGTACGGGAAATCCGACTCACTCGCAATGTAGGCACTGCCGCAGGCCGCATCATAGAAGAGCATGCGCTGCAGCTCCGGACGGGACGACTCCGGCCAGGCAAGGGACTCCCCGGCGTCGCCGATTCGGACGGAGAGTGCAGCGGTCGGTTGTGCCAAGGACGTGTCGCGGAACACGTCCGTCAATATGTCCTCCCGGTCACGAGCCCGCGTAATGCGCTTCAGCAGTCTCGCGTAGCCTGACTTTCCGCTCCCGTTGTCGCCGTACACAATGGTCAAGCCCTGCGGCGCGAAGGTCAGAGGCTCCTTCGATTCGAGAGCGTTTACATGTTCAGGCTTCTCGATCGCGACGAGGCAAACCGGGAGGTCTTCAGACTCGGCCTGTGGCAGCTGCTCAAGTCCGAACTGGCCGGCCGGGCGTTCCTTCGCCTCCACGATGACTTCAACCAGACGGTCGTAGTCTTCGGCGGAGAGCACCTCGCCGGCTGCCACCTGACGCATGACTTCTCGTTGCCATGCGGGGCGTTCCTGGCTCCAGGCGACGATGAGTCCTTCTAGCGCCATGCGTTCGTCCCTCTTCGCATGTTCATCGAGCGACGCTCACTGGGTGCTGGTGGACCCGATGATCTCGCCCAGCAACCCTTCGGTCTCCTTCTCCAGTGCCAGGATGTCGGCGCGGATCTCCTCCAGCGTGCGCAGCGGCTGCGGCTTGTAAAGTAGCGGGTGAAGCTGACCTCGTAGCCGGTCTTGACGCTGTCGGGCACGTACCAGGCGTCGGCGGCGTGGGGCAGCACCTCGCGGGGCAGGAAGGCCTCGATGCCGCCCTCCTCGGAGCCCGCCGGCTGCAGGACATATAGGCCTGCTCTGGTGGTGTTTGCATTCATTTTGGGTCGTGGCCCCCACTGTGGCGGTGGCCACAACATGGCTGCCATTTCGCTCCATGCGCCCGCGAGCCTATAGCAAGGACGAGAGTTGGCTCCATGTTATAGGCAGCCTTGAATATGGCGGAGAATCGGGGTCATGTTGAAGCCAGCCTTGAACAAGTCATGGGGCACTTCCAACAATCTCCCCCAGCAGCCCCTCGGTCTCTTTCTCCAGCGCCAGTATGTCCGCGCGGATCTCTTCCAGGCTGCGGAGCGGCTGGGGCTTGTAGAAGTAGCGGGTGAAGCTGACCTCGTAGCCGGTCTTTATGCTGTCCGGGACGTACCAGGCGTCGGCGGCGTGGGGCAGCACCTCGCGGCGCAGGAAGGCTTCTATCCCGCCTTCTTCCAGCAGCGGCACCTGCTCGGTGTCGCGCAGGTCGGAGTCGGGCTCGTACTCAACGACGGCGGGCTTGCCGCCGATCGTGGTCTCGAACAGGCCGCGCAGCGGGTCGGGCGCGGTGCCCTTCTTGTGGATCTTCTTAATAACCGGTGGGGCGTCCTCCGCGCGCTCGTGGCTCTCCTTCAGCTTCTTGATCTCGGCAGCCTTGTAGACGCGCTCGGGGTCGATGCCCTCGAGGCGCAGAGGCCGCTCCACGGTCACCCTCCAGTAGCCGAAGGCGGCGTTGGGGAAGATCTTCGACTGCTCGGTCTCCTCGAAGGCGAGGAAGGTGCCGCAGATACGGGTGATGTCCTCGTCTGAGAGCTCGCAGTTCTTCTTGCCGAGGTTCTTGCGCAGGGGCTTGAACCACCGCGTCGCGTCGATGAGCTGCACCTTGCCCCGGCGGTGCTCGGGCTTGCGGTTAGAGAGCACCCAGATATAGGTGGCGATGCCGGTGTTGTAGAACATGTTGAGCGGCAGGGCGACGATGGCCTCCAGCCAGTCGTTCTCGATGATCCAGCGGCGGATGTTGCTCTCGCCCTGGCCGGCATCCCCGGTGAAGAGCGAGCTGCCGTTGTGCACCTCGGCGATGCGGCTGCCGAGGCGGGTGTCCTGCTTCATCTTGGAGAGCATGTTGACCAGAAAGAGCATCTGCCCGTCGCTCGAGCGGGTGACGAGCGAGTACTCGGGGTCGCCCGCGTGCTCGATGACAAAGCGCGGATCCCGGATGCCGCCCTTACCCCCCATGCGTTCGAGGTCGCTCTTCCAGCTCTTGCCGTAGGGGGGATTTGAGAGCATGAAGTCGAACTCGCGCGAGGGGAAGGCGTCGTTGGCCAGCGTCGAGTGCTCGGGCCCGCCCACGATGTTGTCCGCCGCCTCGCCCTCGCCTTTGAGCAGCAGATCGGCTTTCGCGATGGCGTAGGTCTCGGCGTTTATCTCCTGGCCGTAGAGGTGGGTGGCCACTTCCTTGCCGTGTTCTCTCGCCAACTGCTGCAGCGTCTCCTCGGCCACGGTCAGCATCCCACCCGTGCCGCAGGCCCCGTCATAGAGCAGGTAGGTGCCCGATTCGATCTCGTCAGCGATAGGAAGCAGGATGAGCTTCGCCATGAGCCGGACGGCGTCGCGCGGGGTCCAGTGCTCCCCCGCCTCCTCGTTGTTCTCCTCGTTGAAGCGCCGCACCAACTCTTCGAAGATGGTGCCCATGGCGTGGTTATCGAGTCCTGTGTGCTTCACCGAACCATCGCCGTTCATCACCGGGTTGGGGCTCAAGTTTACGGCGGGGTCGAGGAACTTCTCGATGAGCGTGCCCAGGGCGTCGGCCTTCGAGAGGCGCGGGATCTGGTTGCGGAACTCGAAGTTCTCGAGGATGTCCTGCACGTTCGGGGAGAAGCCGTCGAGGTAGGCCTCGAAATCGGCGCGCAGTTGCTGCTGGCTCGCCCGGTTGCGCAGATCGCGAAGGGTGAAGCGGGAGGTGTTGTAGAAGGCCTGGCCGGCCTCTTGGCGGAGCGCCGGGTCCTGGTGCACGACCCCCGATTCGTCCAGCGCTTCCTTCATGCGAAGCACGTTGCCCTTGGTGGCCTCGAGGAGAGCGTCCAAGCGCCGCAGTACGGTCATGGGCAGGATGACGTCGCGGTACTTGCCCCGCACGTAGAGATCGCGGAGCACGTCGTCCGCGATCCCCCAGATGAAGTTGGCAATCCAGCTCAGGTTCCCGTTGGACATGGGTCTCCCACTGCGAGGTTTGTCGGTTTGCCCATCACCCGAGGTGACGTAAGTCTTATTGCTTCTTTCGGACAGCAGCCATTGACCCTTGATCTTAGGAGACTGGGCTCGTGTAGTCCAGGAGTTGTGGTCGGCCGGCGGTCGCCATTTCGCCGGCCTGAGGTGTTTTGGCCAAAGGAAAACCCCGCGCTTGGCGGGGCTTTTAGGAGAGGCGACGACCGGAGTCGAACCGGTGTAGCGGGTTTTGCAGACCCGTGCCTAAACCACTCGGCCACGTCGCCTTGGCCGGCCTCAGTTCCCCCTTTTCGGTGCCACCAAATGAAAAGAGGGCCCGTAGGCCCCCGAAAAGACCGTCCCACGGTCTATGGAGCGGATGAAGGGATTCGAACCCTCGACCTTCTGCATGGCAAGCAGACGCTCTAGCCAACTGAGCTACACCCGCCCGATGTCCGAGTGCACCGGACTCGCGAGCACGGATTATAACCCAGCCGTTTGGCTGGTGCAACGGGGCGCGTCCCGCCGCCCCGACTCCTACCCCGGCGCGTCCAGAGCCTCGTTCACCAGGGCATCCGCCCGGGCATTCTCGCTCCGCGGCACGTGCTTCACCTCTATGCGGTCAAATCTGCCCATCAACCCGCGGGCTTCCTGATAGAGCTCCTTGAGCTGCTCGTTCTTCACCCGGTACTCACCCCGGAGCTGCTTCACGATCAACTCAGAGTCCATCCAGACCCGAAGCCGGGAGACCTCGTGCTCGAGCGCCAGTTCCAGCCCTTGGGTCAGAGCTCGATACTCGGCGACGTTGTTGGTGACCGATCCGATGGCGCGCGACGCCTCAGCCACCGTCTGACCCTGCCCATCCTGCAACACCACCCCAATGGCTCCGGGGCCGGGGTTTCCGCGAGAACCTCCATCGGTCCATAGATCGTGGAACTCACCTTTGGCCCTCGGCTTCGGCGGCTCAACCGGTGTCTCAACCGGCGCTTCAACTGGTGGCTTAGCCGGCGCCTCAACCGGCGGCTCTTCGTGAACCTCGTCCTTCTCGAACAGGGCGATCGGTAACGCCCGTGCCGTGTCTTGCCGCCGGGGGCGAGCCGGGGTCTCTGCACCGCCCAGGCGCTCTTTCATCGGTGGTTCGCTCTCCTGACTTTCCGCCCGGACCATTCTCCAGGGCGAGGTGGACGTCTCGCTAAAACGCACGTCCACCCCCTCGCCGGATACGGCCGCGGCCAATCTCTGCGACCAAAGGCGGATGGCCCACCGCTCGAAAGGCTCGTGCGGGATGTTGATCAAGCTGAGCCCCTGATCCAGAGCGCGCTCGGCGTCGTGATACTTCAGGTCGCCGGTGATGAGCACGTCGGCGCGCCCCACCGCCGCCTCGATCAGTCCGGCCCCACTGCCGGTAACCACCGCCACTCGCCGGATCGGGGCCTCGGCAGATCCCGCGAAGCTCACGTGTGGTAGGCCAACCACGGCCGCCACCCGGCCGGCCATCCGCTCGAGGGAAAGCGGTTGGGTGAGCTCCCCCAGCCTGCCCTGTCCCCCTGCCGTCAGCACATTCTCCGGTGGATAGAGATCGAAGGCGGGCTCCTCATAGGGGTGGGCCGCCAGATACGCGTCGAGCACTGCCGGAACCTGACGTTCGGGGACCACCGTCTCCCAACGAACTTCGGCAGCGAGTTCCGGTTGGCCCACTCTGCCCAAGTAGGGGTCCGCCCCTTCCCCGGGCTGGAAGCTGCCCTGCCCTTCAGTGCCAAAAGCACATCCCGAGTAGTCACCGATGTTGCCCGCGCCCGCAGCGAAGACCGCGCGCGAGACCGCTTCCAGGTTCTCCTCGGGGATGAAGCCGACCAGCTTCTTCCATCCGGCGCCGGGCCTTTGCAGCGGCCTTATCTGCCGCAACTCGAGCGCGGCCGCCGCGATCTCGCACAGGCCCCCGGGGGCGCCGTCGAGGTTGGTGTGCAGGGCGAAGAGCGCGGTCTTACCCTCGATCAGCCGGAGGGCGAGGTCCTCGATACGCGAGCGCGAAGTCACGCGGCGAAGGGATCCAAAAATCAGGGGATGGTGCACCACCAGAGCGCCGCCCGGTTGCCGGATCGCCTCCTCGACCACAGCCGCCCCGGCCTCGAGGGCGACCAGGATATGTGCGACCGGCCAGTCGTCCCGGCCAACCAGCAGTCCCACGTTGTCCCAGGGCTCCGCCAGCGCTCGCGGCGCAAGCCCATCCAACGTTTGCGATAGTTCAGCGACCAGCAACAGCCCTCCTCTCGGCCCGCCAGATGCCGGCTCAGATCATGCTCCTGAACACGCCGCTTGGCGCGGCCCGTCAAGGCCAAGCCTATCAGCCGCCGCGAGACGCGGAGGCGCCCGGAAGGTAGAATGGTGTAGAAAGAATCTGGGTTCACAGGAACGTGAAAAAGGTGTGTCCATGACCGACCATAGTTCGAAGCCTTCGGAACAGGCCGGTCCGTCATGCCGTCCTCAACCCGTTACCCGCCCTCCCCGCAGTGATCGAGTCGAGCGCGCCTATGCCATTCTGGAGGGAGTCCGGGCGGAGGTCGTCGGGCGTGACCGCGAGGTCCGTGAGATCCTCGCCGCCATGCTGGCGCATCGCCACGTACTTCTCGAGGGGCCGCCGGGGACGAGCAAGTCCACGATTGTGAGGGCCGTCGCCCGCTCCATGGAAATGCCTTTCCATTTCGTCGAAGGCAGCATCGAGTTAAGCCCGGCTAAGCTTCTCGGGCACTTCAATCCGGCAAAGGTCCTGCAGGACAACTATCGTCAGGATTACTTCGAGATGGGTCCGCTCACCCTCGCCATGCAGGAGGGGGGCGTGCTTTACCTGGAGGAGTTCAACCGGATGTCGTCCGAAGCGGCCAATCTTCTGATCACTCCCATGGAAGAGGGCCTGATCAACATCCCCCGCTACGGACAGGTCACGGCAGCGGCCGACTTCACGATAATCTGCTCCCAGAACCCCTACGACGACGTGGGAACCCTCCAGGTGAGCCGCGCGTTTCTCGACAGAGTGGTCCGCATCCGCATGGACTACCAGAGCGAGGATGAAGAAGCGGAGATAGTTCGGCTCCGAACCTGTTCCGAGGATGAATCGCTCATCCGAACCGCCGTCCGCATAACGCGCCTGACCCGAGAGGCCGAGGAGATCAAGATCGGCGCTTCCGTGAGGGCGGCCATCGATATCGTTACCGTGCTCGAGAACCTCATGTTGCTCTCTGACGGAGACGTCGGGGAAGAGGATCTTGCCGACGCGTGCAAGATGGCCCTCACCAGCAAGATCTGGCCGGCCGAGACGCTCAACGCCACACCCGAGGAGATCGTCGAGCGCATGATCGATCGCGCGCGCTCGCAATTGGCCGGAGACTTCTACCTGGGGGCCGAGAGTAAAAAAAAACTGACCTCTTAGCAGCCGACCGGACTAAGCCTGAGGAAACCCGGTTCGCTCAGCTCAAGCGGCGCTACGAAGTCGAAGAGATCTCCGCCTTCGAAGTGGCCGAGGCCATCAACCTCGACGCCTCCCTCCAGGATGAGTTCCTGGACGACGACGAATTCATCGAGTACTTCGCGAAGCTCAACCACATGCTTCGAGCCACGCTCAAAGAGCGCGCCTTCCTGCTCGCGAAGAAGCTGATCATCAAGGTAGCCACCCAACTGGCCGGGACGGGCGTGAAACGAGGCACGCCGACGGTCCGCAGGGGTGACTTCTCGGATGACATAGACATCGACGCGACCCTGGAAAACATCATCTCCGACCCCTTATCCGAGATCGAAGAGAACCTGGCCACCTGGGATCGCAAAGCCGAAGAACCGGGTTTTGTCATAATGTTCGACCACAGTTACTCGATGCGGGGACCCAAGATCGTGCTGGCGGCCCTGACGGTGGCCGCCATCGCCATTCATTTCAAGAAACACTACGGCGTCGTGGGATTCAGCAGCGACGTGGAGTTGGTCAAGCCCCTGGCCGAGGACGTTCCCTATGAAACAGTGTTGGACCGGGTGTTCGATCTTCCCATCGCAGGATTGACCAACATAGCCGGCGCGTTGAGTACGGGCTTAAGTGAGCTTGCCCAATTCAATAAGCCGTTCGGTCTGCTCTTGACTGATGGAGGGTGGACAGCCGGAGAGGATCCTGTGGGAATCGCTTCCCGCTTTCATCGACTCAACGTCATCGCTTTCCCGCCGGCAAACCCAGACAAGATCCGCCTGATCGCGAAAGCAGGTCGGGGCACCTTCCAGTACGTCGCGGATGAGAATCGCATCACGGGTGCCATCGTGAAGGCCTTGCAGGCGCACTAATCCCTTCGGCAGGCGAGCATCCGCATATGTGAACGGCCGGCGTGCGCTTGTCTCTCCGCACGCCGGCCGCCGCTTCTAGAGCAAGGCTACTCGAGCCTTACCCCGGCTCTTACACCTGCGTTGTGGATTCCGCTCTTTCGATGACCCGTTTCAGCTCTTGGTGGACATCGGGATCAAGTGGCATCGGCTTGTGTTCCCGGAGGATCTCCACCGCCATCTCGTTGGCCCTTTGGCGCACGTCTGATCCGCCCTTCTTCTCCCATGAACCGCGGGTGCGGCGGTCGAAGAGGTGCACCTTAGACTGTTCGAGAGGCATGTACTTGAGTGTGTGCTTCTCCTTGAGGAAGTTCTTGCCCGAACCGATTTTGTGAATCGAGTCGATACCGACGGTTTCCATGTCGACTGGTGAACCCTGCACCACTCTTTTGACCATCGAAGCGATCTCGTTGTCGATCACGAGCTGTCCATAGGAGAACGTGACACCCAGTTCGAGCATTCCCATCCCGTAAATCAGGTTGGCACCTGCCAACGCTGGTAGCAAACTGGTGATGGTTTTTTCATGCCCGGCCTGCGCGTCCACTATCTTGGAGTCCGTCTAACCGCCTGCGACGTAACTCGGCAGGTTGTAGTAATTGGAGAACCCGGCGACGGCCGCCGAGATCATGCCGAGTTCCGGGGCGCCGACGGGAGCAGTAGCGTACGTCATGTCGAACATGGTCGTAGAGCTACCGTACATGGTCGGAGCACCCGGGCTTGTGAGTTGGGCAAGGGTGATGCCGGCTAGGACTTCCGCGTTGTGTGTGACTAGAGTGCCCGAAACCGATACCGGACTGGAAGCTCCGGACATCGCCATCGACAGCACATTGATGGGGCAGCCCCAACGTGCGCTCTCCATGATCACCTCGCAGGTGACCGTATGGAGCATCAGAGGGCTCGTAGGGCAGACGAGCGTGGAAACGATAGGCCGCTCCCGCAGTTCGTCCTTCCCGCCCACGATGTAGGACGCCATTTCGAACATCTTGCGGGCGTTCTGGCCCGAGGAGACGTCGATGTGGTGCACATGCTTGCCCGTGTTGAGGAAGGCGGCCTCGAGCATGTGCAGGTCGTAGGAACTATCCGGCTTGTCGCGCGCCACGACGGCGGTGGAGTAAACGTCCACGTTCTCCATCGCGTCGCACAGCAATGCCGTTTTGCCCACGTCTTCGTTCGTTGTTTCGGTCAGCTCGCCGGTCTCCGGGTCGACCACCATGATGCCGCAGCCGAAGTCGGTGTAGCCGACGCGCTTGCCGCCCATCATGTAGTCGTACTGCGGATCGCGCGCCGCCAAGAGCACCTGGCTCGGGCAGGTGGATAGAGCCCCCTCGACCACATGCGCCGGGAACTTGACCACCTTCGTCTCACGGTCGACTATGCACCCGCCCTCTTCCAGGACGTCGAGGGCCTCGTCGAGGTGCACCTCGACCCCGGTGAGACGGAGCACCTCCAAGGTCGCTTCGTGGAGCCGATCGTACTGGTCCTGGCTGTACATCTGCAGGCCCCAGCCGTGGAATTCCTCGAAGCTCGCGCTTGGTCCACGAATCATACTGCCTCCTTTCTCTCGCTTGTCATCAGGCGGAAGCCGCTTCTTTCGCGCGCTGCACCGCTTCGGTGGCGCTTTCTGCATACACGTCGGCGCCGATCTTGTCGGCCCAGTGCTGGGTGGCCGCCGCGCCACCGACCATGGTCTTGACCTTGCCTCTGAGCCCCGCTTCTTCGAGCGCAGCCTCGAGTTTCTGCTGGCCGACCATGGTAGTGGTCATGAGGGCCGAACTGCCGACCAGGTTGGCCCCGGTCTCCTTGGCGACCCGGACGAACTCGCTGATCGTCACGTCCCGGCCGAGATCGTGCACCTCGAATCCCGAGACACCGAGCAGCGTGCCGACGATCGTCTTGCCGATGTCGTGCACGTCGCCTTCGATCGTGCCGATGACGACGGTGCCCAGACTCTCCATCTCTTGGTCCTCGGGGATGGCCTTCTCGAGTATGTCGAAGGCGGCCAGCATGGCGTCGGCCGCGATGATCATCTCGGGAAGGCTCATCTCCTCGGCTTCGAAGAGCTCGCCGGCCCGGCGCATGCCCACCGTGAACCCTTCCTGCAGCAGTTCGACCGGGTCCAACCCGCTGTCCAGGGCTTCCTGGGCCACCGCGGCTGAACCCTCCTCGTCGATGGCGAGGACGATGTCGATAGCCTTCTGCTTGGCTTCTTCCATCGTGAGAGTTGCCATGGTCCTCGTTTCCTCCTTTCTTTCTGTGTTTCCTACTTGGATGCCAGGCGCTGCGCTGCGCCCTCGGTCCTGCGGACTCCGCCGCGCATCAGCCGTTTTCGGCAACGCCGCGGAAGAACTCCTCGTGGTCGTCGACCGGTTCCGCCGAGATGGCCGCGAGCTTCTCGGCCGGCGGCTTCGGCGTCACCAGAGACACCACCACGAAGACGACCACCGCCGTGATCACGGCCACAAACGCGTAGCCCAGCAACGTGTCGGCCAGCCAGTGCGGTGAGTAACTGTTGTCGAGGTAGTAGTACTCAACGAAGTAGCCGACGGCCGCGATCGTGCCTCCCACCGCGGAGGCCGCCAGCGCTCCGTAGATATTGGCCCGGGACCAGAACATGCCGAGCACGACGACGCCCACTCCGGCGGACAGCACACCGCTCGAGAGGTAGTAGGCGTCCCACAGACCCGTTGGGAATAGGTCGATCATGAAGGCCACGATGACCGTCACCACCACCATGACCAACGAGCTGGCACGACTCCAGGCCATGATGCGCTCATCGCTCCAGCCGCGCTTGCGGTAGACAAGCGGCTGCAGGAAGTCATAGCTGGCGTTCAGTGCGCACACGTTCGTGAAGGTGGACACCGTCGACATCGACAGCGCCGCGAGCATCGCGAACAGGGGCACGAGGGCCCACGACGGGAACTCCTGACTCAGGAACGTTGGCAGGATCGCGTACGCGTCTCCACCCAGCGTCTCGGTGAAGGTCTCGGGCGGGAAGATGACCAAGGCCAACAGGCCGATGATGCTGGAAGCGAGGAGCACCCAGACCACGTTGTAGACCAGGTTCGCCCAGACTCCCCGCCGCGCCTCGGCCGTGCTGCGACCGGACTGCGCCTTAAGCCACCAGTCCTCCTCCACGAGCCAGCCGGGGAGCAGGGCGATGATGGAGACGAAGGCAAAGGGAATGCCCAGACTGAACCAGCGCCAAGCGCCACCTTCTCCCGCGTCCAGCCCCGGTGGGGTGACGTTGCTCAGGTAATCGATGAGACCAACCCCCTCCGGAAGGTCGCGGAAGGCCACGACCCCGGCGACGATGGTGACGATGGTGACGAAGATCGCCGCCATGATGAACTGGACGACGTTGGCGCTGATGACCGACTCGAAGCCCCCCATCCACATATAGATCGCGATGGGTGCGCTGAACACGAGGTACATCACCCAGGGCTCTACGCCAAACTCCGGCGAGATGATGTGGGCGATGGTCCAAACCTCGGCCGCGGACCAGACGATAAACGTGAAGATGTTGAAGGGCGTGGACAGGATGCGCACTGAAAGGCCATACCGGTTGTGCAGCATCTGGGGCTGCGAGATGGCTTTGATCCTGCGCACCCAGGGCGTGAGGATCACCATTCCGAACAGGAGGAGGAACCATGGGACGACCATGGCCCAAATACCCCCTACGCCGAACATGTAAGTGTTATAGATAGCCCACGTAATAAAGCCGATGAGCAGCCAGCCTGCGGCAATGCTCATTCCCACGACGAGGGAGCCCGTCTTGCGACCGGCCACCCAGTAGTCGCGGGAAGCTTCCTCTGCCGCTTTTAATCTCTGTGATCTCAGATAATTGTAGCCGATGTACAGAACAACGCCGAAGTAAATGAGCATCACTACCCAATACCAAACAGCGTTACTTCCAGTTTCCTTCATTATTTCCCCCCAATGACTACTATCGAAATTCTCGCATTAACCTATAAGGCATCCACAGCCGCTCGTACTGGAACCCCCCTTCTCATCGCACTCGAGGCAGGTTGGGAGCAGTCATCCGTCATTCGTTCCCCCCTTGCGGCCGCGACGGAAGGCTTCCGCCGCCGACCCGCTTGCGTTCCCCTGAGATCCCCTAGGTCTCTGTCAAACTCGCGCCCCCCTTTCCTCGCCCCTCGCTTAAGTTCGCCCGGCTCACGAGCAGGTCCGCGGCCATAACGGCAACGCCAATGGCCAGTGGCTCGTGGATGAGCCCCGGTCCCAAAACGGCTGCCGCCCGAGACGAGACGCCGAGAGGGATTCCTGGAGAGGAGACAAACCGACCGGGGGCCGCCCATTCATCAGGGATGATGCCGGGCTCGGGAGTGGCGTCCAGAACGAGTTCGGCACGCTCCAGGGCTTCCGCTGTTCCGGTGAAGTGGACCCCATTGAGAACAGCGGCTACCGCGGCCTTTCGCTCAGTCGAAGACTCGGCTGCGATGACCTCGGCGCCCAGTTCGATCAGATGCAGCGCGGCGGCTACGCCCACCGGCCCCAGTCCAAGTACGGCAACTTGCCGGCCGGCGACGCCCCCCGCCGCCTCGTTCAGCGCTTGAGCGAAACCGCGGCCCGTGGCCGATCCATTGTCGACGTACCGCCCGAGAGCGACGTCGAGGGCGATGAATCGGTGATCATCTGCCATGAAGATAAGCTCAGCACCATGGTCGAGCGCCTCAGCCAAACCCGCGACATCCGATTGAGCGGTGCGGCCGGCCTCGAGTCCCAGGTGCCGCAGTATGAGCTCGACCGTCTCCGCGAATCCGCTGATCTTGCCCTGTCCTGCGGTGATCGGCACTACCAGCGCCCGACTCTCGGGTAACGCGCGGGCGAGCTCCGTGGACCCAACCGTCTTCGCCGCCAAGCTCCGCAGCGAGCAGCCCACAATCTCTTGCAGAGACGCATCGAAATCCTCGATCGACCGCAAGAAGGGATAAAGATCTTCGCCTACCAGCCGAGTCACGCGACCGGCTCCAATCGGTGGGGGGATAAGCTGCGAACGTCTTCGCACGCAGAGGCAAGACCGAGGGACGCGGCCATGGCGGCAGTGCCCTCCTCGGCGGCAGCGCGGGCGGCGGCAGCGTCGACGCCCTCGAAAATCAGGGTTCCCACCCAACTCGCGCGCCCCGGACGGTAGTCGGTAATGGCCTCGACGCTGCCGTAGAAATCCGGGATGACCTTTAGGGGCCGCGCCTGGGCGAGGGCCGCCTCGCCCACAAGTCGCAACCGCCCGCCATCTACGCGCACGTGCTGGAGAACCACGCCCCGCTCAGCCATACGATCGGCCTCGGGGAGCCTTCCGCAGGTCAGCGCCTCGAGCAACAGTCGGACAAGGTTCAGCCCCGTCGAGTGATAGACAGCGATCGGGGTTTGGCTTGGCAGACGGGCGTCAATCTCGAGAAGTTTGGGAACCTGCCCGTCCAGCATACCTTCCAGGTCCATCACTCCTGATAGACCCAGTTCGCGGGCGATGGCGACCGCGAACCCTGCGATCATCTGCTTCGCTCGTGAAGAGACGGCGGCCGGCGCCACTACTCGCTTGCAATCGTAGGCCTCATCGAATTCGAGTTCCGTGACTTGGAGAGCTCGCGCCTTTCCCCCAACCGCGATGACCTCGACCGAGATCGAGGGACCGTCGATGAATTCCTGAAGGACCACGCGGTCTGCCGTGGTACACGAGTCCCCCACCGCTTGGCTTACCTCCGGCTCGTCCCAGAGCAGACGAACTCCGTGACTGCCGCTTTCGGCATCAGGTTTGACAATGACCGGGAATTCGCAGTTCGGCCAGTATCTCGGCCGCGGCAGATCGAGCCGGGCGAACAGGCCATCGGAGGCCAGTTTGCTGCGGGTAATCAAGAACGCGGGCAGATCGAATAGGAGAGGTACCCCCCACGAAGGTAGCCTCTCCGCCATCCAAATCAGTGTGGCCAGATCTTCACAGGCCGGGAGCACAGCGTCGCACCTCCCGAACAACCGCCGCATACGGTTCGGCTCGGAGCGAACGTCTCCTCGATGGAACTCGTCGGCCAGGCCCAAAGCCGGCACATCAGGGCGGCGGTCAAAGAGGACGACCTCGTACCCGGCTTTCCTCGCCAGATAGCTCGCCTCTACCCCCTGCAGCCTGCCTCCGACAATACCGAGTTTCATCCGCTGCTCCTCGCGGCGTTCGGCAGACTACGGGAGTGTGCCACCCAGGCTTCGTACTCCTCAGGAGCGGCGATCTCCAGACCGAGTTCGGCTATTTGCCGCGCAACGCCCCCGACCGTCCGGCCACCATCCTCTATGTCCAGTTCGGACTGAGACACCCCGGCCAAGCCTGCGCTCGGGGGGATGATTGATGTCACAACGTTCGCCCCCGCCCAGAGGCGATCGGTCATCCCCCGGCTTCCCTCCACGTCCAGCGATGCGGGGATCAATCTGTCCGGCATGAGGATGCGCATCGTGGCTATGGCCACGAGTTCTCCGAGCGCGGAGGAACGCGGGCGGCCGGCAAGCGGCGTACCCGGTTGCGGGACGAACCCCATAGCCCGCGCTTGATGCACGCCCTGACGCCTCATGTCCAAAACCGAGCGCGCTCGGTCGGCCGGACTTTCGCCCACGCCGACCATGATCCCATCCTCGACCAGCAGACCGAGTTCCAACGCCTGCATACGGCTCAGGTACCGTCGGTCGTAGTCCTGCCCCACTCGTAGCCGCCGAAATAGAGATCGGCTGTGCGTCTCCTGGTAGCAGGCAAACCATGAGGCACCAGCCGCCTCGAGTAACGAGAGGCCCTTTCGGGAAACCACGCCGGGCGAAACCATGACGGGGAGTCCTGTTTTTTGTTGAACCCGATTACTGAGCTCGGCGAGAAGCTCAAAGTTGTCCTGCTCGTGAAAGAGAGGGTCCTCGCCAAGCGTCAGGTCAATGAGGTGAACTCCCGAGTCCGCCAGGACTTGGGCGATTCTTACCGTCTCGTCTGGTGTCTTTCGATAGCGGGGGCTCTCGACGTTAGAGCGGCGGTAGTAGCAGAAAGAACACAAGTTACGGCAATGGGTCGAAAAGTAGACAAAGCCATAGACAAAGAGACGTCGTCCGAAGTTTCGCTCTCGCTCTTCCCGAGCGACTTTGAAGAGAATTTCGGCCTCATGCGGGTCACTGATCGAGAGAAGCCTTTCCACGTGCGAGGGACTGCAACACGGATCATTGCGAACCGCGTCGAGGGCCACCTGAAACTCGTTGATCGCAAGCCGTCGAAGGTGAGTCATGCTTCCGCTCCTTGTCGTGCGGACGACTGCCGTTGAATGTTCAGGCGCGCCCCGTCCAGGTAAATGAGGCTGCGGCCAAAACGATGAATCTGCGAGGAGGATTCGAGAACCATGGCCATGCGTTCCAGGCCGAACCCCCAGCCAACCCAGGCATTACTAATGCCCCAGTTTTCGTCGAGCCGATGGGGGCCGGCAAGCCCAGAGGCGATCTCCACGCCGCCGGCAAGTACGTCCATGGACGGACCGTAGACTTCGGAGTCGGTGGTCTCCAGATCGAATTCGATGCCCGCCAGGCCCATTACGGAGTGTGCGAGCTCGGCCAGTCGTTCCTCGGGATCCGTTTCAGGCCCAAGCTCGACCAAATTCAGCATGGTGAACTCGGAGAGGTGACGGGCTCCCTTGGTCTCCTTCCGGAAGCAGGTTCCCAACTCGAAAAGTCTGACGGGAAGATCCCAAATTCGTTGGAGATGACCCAGCAGGTAATAGAGATTCGGAGCGAGCATCGGACGAAGGCAGCGGCTTCGGTCCACCCAATACACCTGACGCCACAGCGGGTGATCTTGATCAAGGCCCATCTTCTGCAGCGAACCCTTACCGATCAGGATGGGCGTAGCCACTTCGACGAAGCCTTCCGCCCGCAGGTGGTCGGCCAGGTTGCGGGCCAACCGACTGAGTAGAGGAGCCCCGGACTCGCGCAACCCATCGAGCCTCCTCAGGTTCTCCAAAGTCAGGGTGCGTTGGAGCTCTTCGAAGGCGCGGTCGCGCTCTGCCACCTCCGCAAACGAATGTGCCTCCGGCCCCCCTCGGATAGAGAGCTCTCCGAGTCTTTGCAGTTGGGCCGGAGAAAAGCCGATGTGCTCTCGCCCGCTCATACGAAGGTCGTCTCCGAAAACTTGTCGATCTTCCAGGCGGGAATGCGGCACTTCTTGCACGGCCGGTCATAGAACTTATTGCGCAGGTGACGTGCCAGCCTGCTGTTGCGTGAATTGCGGAGCTGCATCGTTCGACCGCAGTGTGTTTCCGCCACGATCATTCCGGACTTCAGCTTGACCGAGCGGACCCCATGCAGGATTCCGTTCTTTGACGGCCATAGCTTGATCTGCTGGACGATCGTGAACGGGTCTTTCTGGCGGCGCAGATATCGTTGCTTCTTGAGGGCAGGCTTACTTACAGCACTCGGCTTAGCCGCGCCATTCGACGGGGAATTCTCTTTATCCGCGGCCCGGCCCTCGGCCGGCAGTGCCGCTTTGCGCGCCTTTTCCGATAGTTGCGTCATGTCTGTCCACCTCCCTCAGTGGATGTTGGAGGAGAGTCCGAGAGTCGCACTCGGCTACGGAGATTTAGAGTCTCCGCGGTCCATCCGACCAACCCTCCGTGTGCGGACGCTCGTTGCTCTGCCAGCCCTTTTTTCGAGCGTCCTTGCGATCGTTTGTGGCTACTTCTACGCTGCCTCCTCCGCGGTCTGGACCATCGCCTTGAGCATCTCATTGGTCGCCGAAGGCGGGATGGAACAGCCCGGCGCAATCATGTCGTAGCCGTTGGCCAGCGCCTTCTCGACATCCGCTTTCACGGTTTCCGCAGTCCCCGAGAACAGCGTGTCAACCGCATCGACCCCGCCAATCAGCGGAATTGGACGGTCGAACTCGGAGAGGATCGCCTTCATCGCCGGCGCATCCACGGTGGGCTCCACGCTGATGGCGGTGGCGCCGGTTTCGGCGATCAGCTTGGTGATCGGGTTGACTTTGCCGCAGATATGGATGATGGTCAGCGTGTCGCTGGGAAGACCGTCCAGTTGCCGCTTCTCCCAGGGTTGGGCGACCTTTTCGAAGATCGGGGGGCTGATCACGTCGATCGACGCCATCATGTCCTCGATGATAAGAAAGTCGGCTCCCGCCTCCAGCAGGGCCTTGCCCAATTCCGTGCCGGCACGTTCGGCAACTTCGAGATAGGGCTCGAGGCTCTCCGGCTTCTTGAAGCTGGCCTTCAGTACGTCGGTTATTCCCAGCAGGTTGGCCGCGATCGAAAACGGGCCCACGATGTTCCCGCCAACCGCGGCACTATCGCCCACCTGCTCTTTGAGTAGGCTGACCGCCTTGATGAGCTCGGGAATGCGGCCCCGCTCGAGGAAGTCATCGGGATACGAGATCGGGTCACCAATCTTGTAGCCGTGCTCATGGATACGGGGCACGCCCTCTCGTCCGGCGTACTTGACCAGGGAGCCCAGAGCTTCAGACTCAAACGTTTGGCAGTACGGCACCCGAACCGCGTCAAAACCGAGGATCGTATGCACCCCCGCCGCCAGTTTGGCCATGGGTTCGGCCTTCTGATGAGCCTCGGGCCACTCAGCGCCGGTCGCGTCCATCAGTTCGTACGTGCCTGTCTGGTTGGCCGAGAACACCGAGGCCCTGTCCGTAGGCTCTCCCCGCATGGCCGCTAGAAACCGCTCACGGCTGTTCACACTGTCACCTCTTTCGTCCGACTCTTAGGCCGGATCCGCTTTGTAGCATTTGTTGCTATCACTAGTATACGTCAGTCTTTTACGACGACCACGGGGCAGTGAGCCATGATCCTGCGCGGTACCATGCTTCCCCTAGTCCCTCGTGGGCCAGCTCAGCTTGCGCTTGAGCCGTTCCACCGAGTTGATCTTGATGTCCAGCAGATCCGCGATCCTGGCCTTGGCTTCGATGCCCTTGGCGCAACCCGGCACCGAGGTGATGACCCCGATGTCCAGGTCTTCACGGATTTCTCGCATTACGGTCACATCCGACAGGTCTTGTACGCTGATTCGAAGCTTGTCCGCCACGAAGGCCTTTGCTTCCGAGATTCGCATCTTCTGCGCGAGTTGCATGCGGGCGACCAGATCTCCGGCCGTCCGAATGCCACCCATCCCGGCAGCGACCCCGTGGGCGATGGGCATCCCGTAGGGATCACCCACACCCACCTATAACCCGTCCACTCGCGCGATCTCCACCATGGCCACTGAAGCTCGCGACACGCTGTCGATGGGCGGTGTTTCGAATACGGGTGAGCCACCCACACCCATGCCCATGTTGACGTGGATGGGTATGTTCGACGCTTCCACGCAGGCCTTCACGAAGGTGACGGCGCGTGCCAAGTTCCAGGCCATGGAGCGGCTGGTATTTGTGTTGACCACCGGCCCGAAGATATCCGCGCCGGCCTTCTCGACGAGCTTGACCTGATCGTGCGGAAAGAGCCCGGCAAGCCGCGTCCCCTCATATTCGAGCTTGCCATGCATGCCGAGAATGAACTCACCCGCCATGCCCACCTCGATGGCTAGATCGGTGCTGTCTTTGAGCTGCTCAACAGCATGCAGGGTGGCCTTGAAGTCCGCATCCCCGGCGGCGCCGGTCGTATCGAAGTTGATCGCGTCACCGCCGACGTCCCAAAGCTTGGTCGCGACGTACACCATGTCCCGGATAGCGTGCTCGACGGCAAGTTCTTGGGCTTCTCTCGCCTCGTCGATCTTTGCCATTGGCAGCAGATCTGAGGGATTGCCGAAAGGACCGTCGGGGGCGTAGTAGAGCCCCAGGTTTGGCATGGCCCCGTAGAAGATGGGCACGATTGTCGAGAGCAGCACGTTTTCGAGAACCTGCTGCTCCTGCGCGATGATCGGCTTCACGGGCTTCCATGAGTAGTCGACATGACCGAGTTCCATCGTGTCGGCTGCGAACGCCCGCTCGTGTACCTGAATGCCCTGGAGACGGCTGAGCGGTATCCCAACCCCGCTATTGCCCTGGTCACCGTCGAGCCTCAGGGTGCCGATGTCGTGAGTCAGCACCACCTCATGCCCCTGAGGAACACCAACCACACGAGCCGGATTGGTGAACAAATCAAGCAGGAAGTCGTATTCGCTGTCTTCCAGCGGCGCAATCTTCCCTCTGTCGGCGGCATCTTCGGAGCCCTCGATCAGGTGCGCCCGTATCTCATCGGCCGTCATTTCCACGAAGTGTCCGTCCCCCATTCGGACGGGGTACTTTTCTGCCACTAACCTCACCCCCTCATCGTTTCTGCGATTTCGATCGCCTTCTGAACGGCTTCCTGGGCATCTTCGGCGTATCCGTCGGCGCCGATCTTGTCCGCCCAATGCTGGGTGACGACCGCGCCGCCGACCATGGTCTTGACCTTGTCCCGTAAACCCGCATCCTTGAGCTTCTGCTCGAGCGCCCGCTGACCGACCATGGTGGTCGTCATCAGCGCCGAACTGCCCACGATATGGGCGCCGGTCTCCTTGACCTTCGCGACGAAGACATCAATGGGGACGTCGCGGCCCAGGTCATGAACCTCGAAGCCGTACACCCGAAGCAGGGTGGCGACTATGCCCTTGCCGATGTCATGTACATCGCCCTCGATGGTGCCCAGTACGGCTATGCCGGCGGTCTTTTCTCTTTCTGCCTCTGGCAGACCTTCCTCGAGAATGTCGACCGCTGCCACCATTGCTTCGGAGGCAATGATGACTTCGGGGAGGAACACCTGACCCCGCTCGAAGAGATCACCTACCTGTTTCATGCCTTCGCTGTAGCCCAAATTGATCACCTTCACGGGATCCAATCCAAGCTCGAGCGCCTGCCGCGCCAGTTCGACCGCCTTCTCTTCGTCGGCGGCTACGATGGCCGCCGCGGCAGCTTCCATCAGTTCCTGTTCGTTCACTCGTTACACCTCCATTCGTTTTTGTCATTGCGCCGTGATGCCATGGGCCCCCGTTCTAAACCCAGAAGATGACATATGCGACCAGCACGACACCCAGACCCGCAATGAGAGTGATGTACGGCAGGACGCCTGCCTTTGTCGGACCGAGTTCCGTTCGACCTTCAGGCAGCAGATCGAGCCACATGTGATCCGGGAACTTGCCACCATCCACTATGTAATGGCGATAGACGAAGACGGGCAGGACAAACAAGGCCGAAACGAATCCTGCGACGAGCGTCCCGCGGCCCCAGACGTTTGCCCCTGCCCCTAGAAGGAATGCATTGACGAACGACAACAAGACTCCGGCGGCGAGGATCGGCGTAGGGGCGCGCCATGGTCTCGGTACGTCCTTGTTATCGATCCGATGAATCCATCCCGAGTTCAAGTTGAGGAAGTTGAAGATCAGATAGTTCACGTTGGAAACTGCCAACACGAATAGATAATCCGACATCAACAACAGAACTAAATTGAACGTCAAATCTGTCCACATCGCGCGGGTGGGAGCGCCGTGTTGATTCACGTGTTGCAGGTACTTGGGCAGCCAGCCATCGACGCCACCCTGATAGAGAGTCCGAGAGGAACCGGCCATGGATGTCATGACTGCCAGGAGCAAGGTGAACACCAAAAGGACGACGAGGACGTTGGTTACGATCGCGCCTCCGCCAACCATGCCCGCCAGTGCCTCGCCAACGCCGGAGCCGTCGGCAATCCCCGGCTCCAACATGCCTTCCGTCCCCAGCACGCCCTGAAAGACAACCGGCACGATGACATAGACCGCGATGCAGAGTAGCCCGGAGTAGATGATCGCCCGAGGGGTATCTCGACCGGGGTTCTTGAACTCGCTTGTGTAGCAGATTGCGGTTTCGAACGCGTAGGCCGACCAAGCCGCGATGAACAACCCCCCCAAGAACAGGGTCCATCCGTCGATGTCCCATGCGCCCGAAAGCGGCTCGAAAGGCGTGAAGTTGGAGGCCGCCACATCGCCGGTCAGAAGCGGCACCACACTGACGACCAGGAGCGGCATGAGAGCGCCGACCGCCAGTACGGTCTGGATCCGGGCCGTCCGCAGGATTCCGTGGTGCTGCATGATGAACACCGCGACCAGGATGACGGCACCAATAAGGAAGGTAGCGTTTATGCGAATTGAGAGGCCGTCTTTGAGAAAGTCGAGCGGGATCAAGGTGACCTGCCACGTATTTACGGTGGCGTCCACTGCGAAGAAGATCGAAAGCAGATAGCCGGCTGCCAGTCCGCTGCCTATCGCCAACACCGGCGTCCAAGCCAACCAGTTGCACCACAGGGAGACCGGCGCCAGGAATTTGCTGTACCGGACCCAGGCGGTAGCGCCGTAAACGGACGCGCCGCCGGACTTGTTCGGGAACAATCCGGCGATTTCCGCGTAGGTGAACGCCTGAATGAAGCCGAAGAGCACCGACAGGGTCCATACCAGCCAGGCGGGCGCACCGACGGTGGCGGATATCCCCCCCATCGAGAACAGCACGAGTGCCGGCACCCCTATGGCGACCCAGAAGGCACCCTTCCAGTCGATATCGCGGCGGAGTACTCCCTGTTCTCCGTTGACCAATGTAGTTCCGTTCCCAATTACCGGATCAGCTGCCATGGCCCCCCCAACCCGAGATTCGGGCGCCCGGACCGGAGTCGGGCGCGGATGTGGATGTGCTCCATGTGAACACCGCTAGGATTTGATGACGACGACTGGACAATGGGCCGCCTGAACCACCTGGGTGCTTACCGACCCCATCACCAGACCGGCGAAGCCTCCCAGCCCCCGGTGGCCCATGACAATGAAGCTGCAGGTGCCTTCCTCCTGGGCGAAGTCCACGATCCCTTTGGCCGTGGACCGTGCCGCCACCAGCATGGGGCGCACCGAAGCTCCATCGACGGTGAGAGCCGCCCTAATGCGCTTCACCCCGTCTTCGAGCAACTGGTTGGCGATGTCCAGCTCCTGCGGGGAGAGCGGCCAGAGGGCAACTCCCCCGCGCGCAGCCGCCGGGCCCGAACTGGGTCGGACCACGTGCACAAGCACGATCTCGCAGGTACCAATCTCGTTTGCCATGTCGGCCGCGAAGGCTTCCGCGGCCTGCGCCGGCTTAGATCCATCGGTGGCCACCAGAATCTTGCTTGGAACCACGAGTCCCCCCTGACCGACGGCCGGCCCCCGACCTCCGGCCCGAGGGCCGGAAGTCGTCTGACCGGTGTTGTGTTGGCGCGCACGCTCACCAGTATTTGTAGTTCACGCCGAGTTCCTGTAGGACGGCGACCGCCTCGTCGTAGACCGCCAAGTACTCCTCGGTGGGCACGATCCGCACCGGGTCGTAGCACTCCTCGAAGCGCATGCCGGCGGGAGCGGCCTTGTAGTCTTTCTCGTAGCGCTTGACCAGGGCGTCCAGGATCTCGTTTACCTTTTCGAGGGGCATGCCCGCGGCGGCGTGGGCCACCTCGCCCATGAAGCGGGCTTCAAGCCCGGTGGTCTTATTGGTGGCGACGCCTTTGGCCGAGGCCACCCCGGAGAGCACCTCGCGCCCGCTCACGGTGTCGGTGATGGCCTGAGCCGCCGTTTCCAGAAGACACATGAGGGTGCCGGGACCGGCCACCGTGTAGTACTGGTTGCCCAGCATGAGGTGGGTGTTTGCCTCGACCGCGCGGGCGCAGTGCCCGGCGACCGCCAAGGGTTCGCGCGCGGTGGTGATCCCCCAGCGCACGTGGATGGGTCCGTCCAGGTGCCAGGTCGCCTGCGTCATGACAAAGGCGTTTAGGTGGGCGGCCACGTCGATGATGGCGGTCTCCTCAAGACCACCGGCGTAGCCCCCGAAGATGGGCATCTGCTCACACATGATGATGTTCCCGGCCAGTACGTAATGAGCGGTAAAGGTCAACGCACCTACGTCGATCTTCAGCTCATTTAGCTGAGACACCTCATGGCTATCAGAAGCCCGCATTCCCCCGGGAAAGTCGGCAGCGATGACTCCGCCGGGAGATAGAGAGGTTTCATTGCCCTATAAGCCCATCCCCGGCCGGCCCGCACGGGCTTGGGCGAGGCGGACCATATAGGCCTCACTCTTGACCGCGGCGATCTCCCAGGGGGAGTTGGGCGTGGGGTCATAGCCGTGGAAGGTCTGCATGACGCCGTCTACGATGGTGTCGACGATGCCTTCTTTGGCATAGGACTCGTGGATGGGCAGGAACATCTCCTCAGAGCAAGGCGCCCCGGTGGGTCCCCCCTGGATGATGGGCGGCCGCTCGTCCTTATAGGAACGCGGTTCCAGGCGGCGGGCGTCGCGGCCCTCGCCGATGACGGCGGACTTAGGCGCAGAGGCGATGCTCGCCCACACCTCTTCTTCGGTGTATTTCACGACTCTACCGGTGTCCATGCAGTACACGCCGCAGGTGAGCAGCATCTCGAGGCCCGCCTGAAAGAGCCGGTCGCAAAGACCGTCGTCGGTCGGCACCATGACGGATTTGTCCATCTGCACGCCGTGCTTTTCTTTTAGGGCAGAAGCCGTCTTGGGGATCAGTTCATAATCCCAGGTCTCCTCGGCCATCTTCGGCCCGGTCTTGGCTCTTTGATAGGCCTCAAAGACGGTGATCTTCTGGCCCACGGCCCGGGTTTTGTCTTTTGCCATTGGTTCCCTCCTTTCCTTTTTTCAGTTCTCCGACCTTGCCGATTCCACTAGCTCGATGGCCACGCGTACGGCGTCGGCGGCGTTGTCGGCAAAGCCGTCGGCGCCGATCTTGTCCACCCACTCCTGCGAGACCGGGGCTCCGCCGAACATACACTTGACGTCTTGGCGGATGCCCTCTTCTTCTAGGCCCTGGATGATGTCGCGCTGGGCGGGCATGGTCGTGGTCATGAGGGCCGAGCCCGTCACGATGTCGACCTTTAGCTCCTGGGCTTTAGCCACCACGTCATCCACGGGCACGTCGCGGCCCAGGTCGATCACCTCAAAGCCGTTGGCTCTGAACATGGTCTTTACGATGTTCTTGCCCACGTCGTGGATGTCGCCCTGCACGGTGTGGCAGATGACCTTGCCCCGGCCGACGTTGGCCTCCTCGGCGGAGAGGTTCTCCACGAGGACCGCCACCGCCGATTCGAAGGCCTCGGCTGCGATCAGGATCTGAGGCACGAACATCTCGCCCTCGTCGAAGAGTTCGCTCACCACTCCCATGCCCTTGGCCAGGCCTTCTTGAATGGCCTCGATGGGTTTGATGTTCGCCTCTCGGGCCTCGTGCGCCGCTTCTACGGCAAGGTCCGGGTCTAGGTCGGATACCGATCTAGCCAGTTTCTCCAGGATTGCGTCTCTTGGCATTGATTCACCTCCTTTCGCGAAGTTTGGGGGTTGCTGAAAACGCCCGTCGAGGGGTTCTCGGGAGGCAGGTCGACTGCTGCCTCCGGGCGATGGTGAGCATAGTGAGAGCACGGAAAGATGCTGGGAGCCAGCACGAGAGGACAAGCCAGCACGAAAGGATAGGTGTGCAACCGGGAGAAAGCGTTGATCCGAAAAAGACCGCGGGGAAGGGATCCAGCGGACCGGATGGTCTGATCCGGCACGGAAAAAGGTGCGTCAATGCTTGATCGCTGCCGCTCTCGAGCGGACGATTCCCCCCGGTTCATACTGTCCCCCCAGTATGGGAGCTATCCGAGAACGCCGCTCCACCGATAACCCCGCAATGATGACAGCAAGCCCCCCAGGCGAAGCGATCAATCGTATGCGGTCGTGTGGTGCGCTCGGCTCCCTTTCGGGATACGCAACATATAGAACCTAACAGCTTGCTTTTGCTAACGCAATCCCCAATTTCGATACGTGTTGGGCAACAGATTTCACATTTTACTTGCCTAATCCTAAAAGTCCCTTATCTGGGCGTCGGATTACACGGGTGGCAGCGCGGCGGTTATGTCGCCGGGAGGTCCTAAGAAGAAAAAGGGAGGGGGTTCCGCACCGTAGCCGACGCTCAAGCCCCACAAAGGAAGAAAGAGGCGCTACTCCTGAGACTCGGGGAGATCCCACATGTAGCTGAACTTGTCGATCGCAAGAACCTGAAACGCCTCTGTCCGGATGATTCCGTGGACCGAAGCAAGCTCTTCACACAGAAAGGTATGTAGGGCTTTGTTGGTCGGCAGCATCGCCTCACACCACACGTGCGCCCTTCCTGTGATGTAGCTCACGTTTGCCACGCGCTCCATGGCTGCCAGTTGGGCGCCGATTTCACGTGCCGCGCTCGGTTGCACCTCGATGAGCATCATGGCGTAGACGGGAAAGCCGGTGGCGGCCGGATCCAGCAGACCGATGATGCGCAGGACACCGCTCTGCTGTAGCCGCTCGATTCTCTTTCGGGCGGTAGGCTCCGAAACCCCTACTGCGCGGGCAATTTCAGCATTCGGACGGCGGCCGTCATCCCGGAGAAGACGGAGGATCTGCCGATCGAGCGCATCGAGTTCCCCTCGGCTATTACCCTCCGTCCAGAGCTCTCCATTATCGGACCGTTCAAGCGAGGTCTCTTTGCGTTGTCCGGTCTCCCTCGGAGGCGCCGCATTAGATTGTCTGGCGCGTGGGGTCCCCATCCCCATAGCGCCGGCGGTCCCCGGGGGCACCTCCGACTCGTCCGGCAGATCCCACATGTAATTGAACTTGTCCACGCCCAGGATGAAGTACGTTTCCGCAGAAATCACGCCCCCACTCGAATCCAGTGCCTCGGCACAAAAATCGAACAGTGCGTCTAGGTTGGAGAAGAACGCCTCGACCAACATGTCGAATCTGCCTGTCGTATGGCCGACGAAAGCAACGCAATTCATGGCAGCCAGGCGGCGGCCCACGGTGAGAGCGAGGCCGTCCCGGATCGTGAGCGCCAGAAACACGTCCACGGGAAAGCCCGTAGCCACAGGATTGAGAAGTCCGATGATGCGAAGGACCCCGCTGCCCTGCAGGCGTTCGAGCCGACGACGCACGGTCGGCACACTCACCCCAACTGCCCGCGCTATCTCGGCGTTTGGACGGCGGCCATCATCCTTGAGGAGTCGCAGTATCTTGCGGTCGAGTTGGTCTATGTCCAGAGGCGTGACCCGCCCCACTTCAGCCTTCATGAGACCCTTCTTGAATTTGCCAAACCGCGGGCGAACGCAGGTTCTTGCGTGGGGGGAGTGCTCGGACCGCACCGGCAAGACACTCCGGCGCCACCCACTTCAACCGTTCAACGTGTCAAGTGTAACCGATAGACCGACTCCCACCCACCGTTGAACCAGGGCAAAGGATGCAGTCAGGCCGGCCGGAGTCAAGACCAGGTTAGGGAGCGCCTCAGAAGTACGCCCACGCTCTACGGAGAATGGCGGACTAGCGGTGGCCCGGGGGTCGAGATGCTCGGGCGTTAGTAAACCAGCACCTGGATATTGGAGTCGGCGGAGACCGGTTGGACACCGCCGCCGTCCCAACGATAGGTCCAGACGTTAACGCTTGTTCCGCTAACGCTGGCCGTGGCCCAACGGACCGCGGGCGCTGACCCAAGTATGAACAGTCCGGTGGGAGAAGCGGTCACCTGAACGTAGCGGTCGGTCACGTCAAAGCCAAAGTCGAGCGTGTATTCACCGTCCCCGTTCTTGGTGAACGTCGGTTGGGTGCCGTTGACGTTGTTGAACCAGCGGCCGACGCCCGTCGCGGCGCCGGGAGCAATGATAACCGGAACATTGACGGTGGCTCCGGCTGCGACCAGTACGCCTGCATTCCTGTGGAGGAACGTTGCCATTTGGCCACGGGTGACCGGGTTGTCGGGACGATAGGTGTTGTCACCATAGCCAATCGTTATCCCTTTATCGGCGATCCAGCCAATGCCTTCAGCATGCGGATGTCCCGCCGGCACATCGGTGAATCCGTTTACGGCGACGGCGGCCACCGGCACAAGAACCAGGATCACCCCAGCCAAGAACAATGTCAGCCGCAGGCGACTCCACCCGCGGTTGGTCGGTAGAAGACGTCTTGCGTTCATCGCGTTCCCCCCTTTGGAGCCCGAGCATCGCGCAGGCTCCGGCTACGATCAGGTTGTCAGAGGTGGGAGTTGGAAGGTTCTCGACCCCTCGAGCGCTGCCACCAATTCAACGCTAGGTCCGGACCGGCCAAATGTCAATTACTTAAGGATCATATGGCCGGAGCCCTGGCCCCCGATGACGGGGCCCGCCCGCCGCCGACCGGCGGCCGCTAGTGCAGCCGGCGTAGGATCGCTTCCACCCCCAGACGGCCCACCACGCTCGCGAAGCCGCGGTGGCGCCCCATCACCTCTCCCAACGCCCCCACCATCCGCTCGAGCTCCTCTCGGGTGACGGTCAGGGGCGGCTCCAGCCGCATGACGTTGGGATTGTTGAGGGTGTACGCCGTGATGATGTCGTGCCGTTGTAGGAGCAGACCGGCGACCGAGGCTGCCAGATACTCGTTGGACAGGCCCTTGGCCACCTTCGGCTCGTAGAACTCCACGCCGATCATCAGGCCCCGGCCCCGGACCTCCTTGACCAGCTTAGAATCCGCCTGGAGGCCGCGCAACTCGCCCAGTAGCCACTCACCCTTGGCCCGCGCCTGGCCCGCCAGGTCGTCGCGGAGGACCACCTCGATGACCTTCAGTACGGCCGCGCAGGCCCGGGTGTTGCCGCCGAACGTAGAGGTGTGGAGAAGGCATGTGTCTCGGGTGCCGTACGCCGCGTTCCAGACCGCGGCGGTGGAGATGAAGGCGGCGGCCGGCATGACGCCGCCGCCGAGGGCCTTGGCCAGCACCATGATGTCCGGCTCGGCGCCGTCGTGCTCCACTGCAAAAAGGTCGCCGGTCCGGCCGAAGCCGGTTTGGATCTCGTCCGCGATGAAGAGGGACCTGTGCCGGTGACAGGCCTCCTCCGCCGCCTTCAGGTAGCCGTCCGGGGGGACCACGATGCCGCCCTCGCCCTGCACCGGCTCGACGATGAAGGCGGCGTAACCTCCGGTGGCGAGCTCCCGTTCCAGCGCATCCGCGTCGCCATAAGGGACGGCGCTGCAACCGGGCACCAGGGGCTCGAAGGGCAGCTGGTACTTCCTGCGACCGGTCACGGACAGCGAGCCGAGGCTCTTGCCGTGGAACGAGCCCTCCGCGTGGAGAAAGCCCGGGCGTCCGGTGGCCTTGCGGGCTATCTTGAGCGCTCCTTCCACCGCCTCGGTCCCGCTGTTGGCGAAGAACGTGTGCTGGAGGGCGCCGGGGGTGATGGCCGCCAGCGCCTCGGCCAGCGGGGCCGACAGCAGGCCCAGCGACGCCTGGAGGATGTTGGGCAGCGACGCCACCCGCTCCACCGCCGCCTCAACCTCCGGGTGATTGTGACCCAGGTTGAGGACTCCGTAGCCGCCGAGGAAGTCCAGGCACTCCCGCCCGTCCTCGTCAGTGACCACGGTGCCCTCCGCCTTGACGAAGTGCCGGTCGGCCCCGATCAGCTGCAGCAGCCCGTACAGGCCGGGGTTGACGTACCGCTGGAAGGCGTCGGCGATCTGCCCGGACGAGTACTCGAGCGCCTGCTCAAGGGTCATGGGTGTCTGCGGGACGGTGGCCATGGCGGACCTCCTCTAGCCGTGATGCGGACCCCGCGCCGGAGCTGCCGTCCGCCGCTCCATGCGCCAGTAATCGGGGATGGTGTCAGGTGGACCGTCGAAGTGATGGCGCCGCGCGACCTGGAAACTCAGACGTTCATAGAGCCGGCGGTTCGCGGGTTTGGCGGTGGAGGTGTCGAGTTGCAGCCGTTCGTACTTCAGCCGGCCCGCGACGTCGATCGCCTGGAGGAGCAGTCCCGTTCCGATTCCCTGCCCCCGGTACTCCGGCAGCACTCCGCCATAGGCCAGGTAATACGCATCCCGGTCGGGGGAGGGGATGACCGAGTTCACGTGGTGCAGACGCAGCAGCGCCGCGGGGAACTGCAGCGGGAACAGCCTCGCGGTGTGCCAAGCGGTCTCCAGTCCAGCGCGCGTGTTGTGCCGGCCCCCAAAGGACCCGATGGCGCCCACCACCTTGCTGGTCATCCTCGGCGACGATGACCAGCAGGTGGGAGAACACGCCCCGTCGGCTCCGGAAGCCCTCCGCACACAGCGTAGGACCTTGCTGCTTCCCCCAGAGGTAGTCGAAGACCTCGTCCGCGCCAGGTAGAGACAGGTGGGAGCGGAGGCGTCCGCGGGTGTGGCTGGCCGGTACCGGACCATGCTGCTCACTATCCTCCGACGGAAGCGACAGGGGTCATCCCCTTGACCATACTACCGCCCACATGCCCACGCAAGGGGGCTGGGGAGCGGGCTCTTCTATGGGCCCACCAGGACTCGAACCTGGGTGCAGCTTATCCCCTTCCTGCGCACCTTCACCGGCAAAGACGCCGACCGCCAGTCTGGGCTGACACTAAAGCGCGAGCTTCCCGGGATCTACGCATAGCCTACGAGAACTACTGCCTCCAACAGGGGATCTCCCGGCACGAGCAGCTGAGCAGCACGGCGTTTGGACGACGGATGGCCCGGCGGTATGCAAAGGACCGCGACGCCCAAGGCGTCCACTACCTGGGCGTAACTCTGCGGGGAAGGCCTCTGATGAGGACGGCGCATGCAGGGTTTCGACCCAAAACCCGTCATTTCGCCAAAACTCCCTACCTCTCCCCCACCTCACGCGAGGTTTGCTCCCGGAGCCTACACAAGCCTGACATCCCTACACGAGGAGGTTGCCTGTGACCGCAGACATAACCATCGAGACGATACCGGTGGGCGAACTTGCGCCGGATCCGAGGAACCCCCGCCGCATCTCAGAACCCGAACTCGAAGCCCTCAACCGCAGCATCCAGGAGTTCGGCCTGGTCGACCCGGTGATTGCCCGGCGGGAGGACAAGACAGTGATAGGCGGTTACCAGCGCCTAGTTGCCGGCCGAAAGCTCGGTCTCGAAACTGTACCAGTCATCAGTCATATTGCTGGACCTGCCCGTCCTCGTGGTCGAAGACCAAGCGAACAGCGCGCTCGCGCATCTCTGCTGGCTGGCGGGAGCATTCCATAGGCACACCATGTATCAACCTACACCGCAGCTCCTCGCCTACGACCTCTACGAAAGGGCCAGAGGTGGCCACGTCCTGTCAACAGGTGTATGAGTTAAATGCTCCATCCCAAGCTCGGATCCTCAGCCTGCCATGAGCAAGGGCGTCACCTCCTCGCCCGGCACGTCGACGCTTATCGCGTGAGCGTCGACCTTGGCCAGGGAATCGGCGCTCATGTAGCGGCGGGACACCTGCCACTCATCATGTTGCTCGGCCAGGACGGCACCGACCAGGCGGATGACAGAGGATCTGTCGGGGAAGATGCCCACCACATCGCTTCGCCTCCGGATTTCCCGGTTCAGGCGTTCCTGGGGATTATTCGACCAGATCTGGCGCCAGTGCTCGGTAGGAAACGAGGCAAAGGCGGTGATATCGGGGTCGGCCGCCTCAAGCATCCGGGCCACGTCGGGGAAACGGCTCTCGAGCTGATCGATCACCCGGGCAAGCTGGGCCCCGACCTCCTCGGCGGAGGGCTGGGCGAAGATGGTGCGGACCAGGGTGGCCAC
>Ga0209386_1000084_pt1 | contig 48246 bp, 52 predicted proteins | sample NGEPertwo_FD_184510 | JGI IMG/M metagenome (GOLD analysis project Ga0209386, IMG submission 184510) | Arctic peat soil microbial communities from the Barrow Environmental Observatory site, Barrow, Alaska, USA - NGEE Permafrost154B-two... | ecosystem: Environmental > Terrestrial > Soil > Wetlands...
TTGTTCGGATTTTTCAATGGCCTGTTTGTTATGACCTTTTTTCCGAAACCAAAATCTAACCATTAACCAATCAAATTCTTGACTTTAATTAGCTGGTCTAATTGAATATCCAGGTTTGAAACTTGAGCCCCGTCCACCCCTTTGAACTAACAACAGATCCGATGTCTACCATCGGATCTGTTGAAATTAAAGACTGTTTAATTTCGCAAAAAAAGGATCGTTTTCATTCAATTTGGGGATCGCTGCTTCACGATCTGCTTTACCCGTTGGTTTCTGAACTCTTTTAAAATAAGTAGAATGTTTCTTTTTAGCGGCCAGGGAATCAGAGTACAGTGTAACAAATAAAATGCCGATTACAATGAGAGCCAATAACCATTGAAATACCAAAACTAACACCTCCATTACCATTCTATGGCGTATACGTATTTTGTCAAGTTTTCAGATAACTTTTCCTTAGAAAAGCTTTAGTCAATCGTCGCACAAATACGATCACCAGGATGTAAAAGTGTCGTAAATTCTGCCGGCGCACCATTGACACTTATTTTCAGAGAAGCCCCTGGAACAAGTTCATCAGGAAACTTGACGTAAGGCAAAAGATCCGAAAAAATAGGCATCTTCTTATATCCCTCTACCTTCAAATCCATCCCATCCATTAAAGTTTGGTCTTCAGATACGGGACGTCCATGAAATGAGATGATCGTTTCTAGCGGCGGGTATTCTACTTGTGTCCCATTGATACTGAAATTAATAGGTTTCGCCTCTAGGCGTAGCTCACGGACCGTAAGCGGCTTTGTATGAACCTCTATTGAATCCCCTAGCTTTATGATATAGCTGCCGTCTACTTCACACCCATTCACGAATCGTACCAGCGTTAAGTTAATGGTACGACTTTCTCCATTGATGCTAATTTCGATCTCTTCTTTGTTCTCTAGATGATAGCCTCTTTGCTGGCAAAGATTTTTTAGGTCATGGTTCGGGACGTACGTTATTTTAGAGCCATCAATGATGGTATCTGTTTCACAAGTTAATTGATGATTCACAAACACCTGAGGGACAAATGCTTCTCGTTTTCCATTCCAGATAACCCATTTATCCTGTACTTTGGGCAACACATCTTTAAAGTACGCCTGAGCATCTTCACCCGGTTCTCCAGCAACGAATACAATGTCGTCCCCCGCTTTGAGGGTTTGATCTAGTTTGCCGGGTATTCCATTGATCGATAACTGTGCGGCCTTTCCCATACTCCCCTTAATGACCTGCATTTCATGATTCCATTCGAACGTCAACGCTGATCCAGGCTTCCCAAAAAAGGAACGAGGAAGGATACCAGCAGCGAGCAGCGCCTCTGCAACCGTCGCTAATTGTAATTCAAAGATTGATACAGGAGCACCATTCACCAACACTGTGTAATACTGCAAACCATTTCCTTCTAGCGCAGCGATTCCAATACCAATGGGAGTAATACTCTCCGGCCCTCTGATACTTTTTTCTCCATAAATCTCCCCTAAGCGTTCTCTGACCTGAATTCCCACCCTATTTTGCGGAAGTCCCAGAGTCTCCGCCAACATTTCAGAAAGCATAGGGGTCAAGCTTCCTCCGCCTATGAGAATCACAGCTTGAGGAACGTCCTGATTGAGTGTCATAATCTCTCTAGCAATAGCCTCTGTTAACTTCCCAACCACAGATTGAATCACCTTTATAACGTCTTCTTTGTTGGCAACGACCTTAGCTCCCAGAAAATCCTTGAACTTGACTTCGTGTTTCGTATTTAAGTCTCTTTTTACTTTTTCTCCCACTTTAAAATCGAGTAAATAATGCGCACAGATCTCTTCTGTCACAGCGTCGCCCGCCATCGGAACCATTCCATAAGCAAAGAATGAGCCATTCTTTGTCAAGGCAATATCCGCTGTCCCTGCCCCTATATCGACCAAAGCCAGATTAAGGCGCCTCATGTTCGCTGGAATAGCCGCTTGACCTGCAGCAATCGGTTCCAGCGTAAGGCTGGTCATCTTAAGGTCTACCCGGCCTAGAACAGCCACCAAGCCATCAACGACAGTCCGAGGTAAGAAGGTAGCAATGACGGAAACACTAGCCACCTTCCCCCGCTGCCCTATCAAGCTGGAAATTGCTTCTCCCTCATTCCAACTGGCTATCGTACTATACCCTACACAATGATAGCTTTGAGAATCATCGTCTGCTGACGATTTCAGCTGACGCAACGCTTGATGGACTGCTTCCATTTCTAAAGCTAAGACATCTTCCCGTTCCCACCGCACAGGAAGTAGCTCCTTATGCTCCGCAACCGCCACTTCAGTTCGAAGCGCCCTACCTGCTGCTGCCACAGCAACCTGTTTCAAGGGAATGCCTAACTTTTTTTCTATCTTCTCTTTAACGATCACTACCGCTCTCGCAACTTCTTCAACGTCGTGAACCTGACCATCATACATAGCACGCTGCCGATGCTCAGTTCGGGCACTCGCCAAAATTTCGTACCCTTGTTCTTTGTTCTTTATCATGACAAGTCCCATGACCATACGAGTTCCAATATCTAATGCAAAAATAGGTTCCACTTGTTTCACCTCACTTTGAGTCAATTCGACTTTATCAACGAAATTCCTGCTATCAATCTATTTCAGATGAACTAAGGTCCACAACGGGCATATATAGCTTCAAGACGACATTTTTAAATATCCATCTTTAAGCAAACAAACCAGACCGTTATAAAACGATCTAGTTTGTAAAATACACTGGATTGTTCCAATTCACTGACTACTGATCAATTTTCCTTGAGAGTATATCGTATTTTACCATACTCCTCAATCTCATGTTTCCTCGTTTCATAACCCTTGCGCCCCATTAAGGCGTACGTACCATTTTTGCCTTCTTCCACGCCAGGTTGATCGAAGGCATTGATGTTTAAGAGCTCACCCATATAGGCCGTCTCCCACTCAAGGAGGAGAAGTAATTGCCCTACGTTATACGCATCCAAGGTGGACAAGCTCATCTTCTGATGTTGCTTTCCAGCCAGTGTCAGTGCGTATTCGGTGGCTTTTTGTTCTGCAAATAACAATTCTTCTAAGGTACGGCCTCCTAGGAATTGAATATCCTCAGGCAGGTCTAGATCTATTGGAATCTGTTGGGTTTCCTTAAATGTGTCAACGGTTACGAAAGTTATAACCTTATCATCTGGCCCCTCGACAAATAATTGAACTTGGGAGTGTTGATCTGTTACGCCTAAGGCTTTGACAGGTGTCTGCCCGACATGAACCACTTGACCTTGGCGATCAAAACGTTTCCCTAAGCTTTCCGCCCACAACTGAGCATACCAATCCGCCATCGTTTTTAAGCCATCAGCATACGGCATGAACACGGAAATGTTTTTCCCTTTTTGCAAGGACAAATAAGCCAGTGCAGCCCGCAATTGTGCAGGGTTGGATAAGACCCCTTTTGAGTTCTGAATCCATTGATCCATCGCTAAAGCACCTTCAAGAAGTTGATGAACGTCGATTCCGCAAATAGCAGCAGCTAGCAAGCCTACTGGCGTCAGTTCAGAGAAGCGCCCGCCAACACCAGCTGGAATCACGAATCTCTTATACCCTTCTTTGAGGGCAAGAGGAAGAAGATTTCCTTTTTCCTTATCCGTTGTCACGACAATATGTTGCGCATAACTGTCTCCGCATAGTCGACGCAGGGTGTCCCTCACAATCAGAAATTGAGACATAGTTTCTGAGGTGTTTCCTGATTTGGAAATGACATTAAAAAGAGTTTTTCGGGGATCAAGCATTTGTAACAACTCTTTAAAACGAACAGGATCGATGTTATCCATGACATAAAAACGAGGACGGTAACCACGCTTCTCAGCAGAAAGTTCGTTATAATAGTAATGGTTTAGTGCTTGATGAACTGCCAGAGGACCGAGCGCAGAACCACCGATTCCCAAAACAACAAAGTTTTCGAATTTAGGGGAAACAGTATTGGCGTATTCAAGGATCTCCCCTAGTTGGGTTTTCATGGTCGCTAAAAGCTTGGAGAAATCGATCTCCCCAGCCTGCCTCCGGGACGTGAGCATGGCCTGGGCTTGATCCAACTCGTTCTGAAGTCCCAACAATTCCCCCTCTTCAAACCCTTTTGGATTTTGAGTGCCACGCATCATTCCCGTATAATCAAGCGTTATTCCAGACCGTACCTGGTCATCCATTTCTCAACCTCATTTCTCAAACTTAAGTGTTCAAAAAGGCTAAATTGAAAGCTCGTTGGCTAAATCATACAGTTCTTTGTTAAAGGCGCGTCGTGTTCCATAAGCAACATCAAGCGGGCTAGAAATTACCGCTTGATTGATGTACGCCGTCATCCTATTTGTGTCATTAGCCAAAATGATATCAATAGCCCTCCCACCCATGGCCGCAGCAATAACGGCATCTAAAGCGCTAGGATTTCCGCCTCGTTGTAAATGACCAAGGATTGTAATACGCGTCTCAAAGCCTGATAGAGCCTTTAATCTTTCCCCGATTTCATAGGCACTTCCTACGCCTTCTGAAATTAAGATAATACTATGGTTTTTTCCACGTTGATGTCCGCGTTTCAATTTATCACTAATTTCATCCAAATCGAAGGGTATCTCGGGCACTAGAATTGATTCAGCACCACAAGCAAGACCCGCTTGTAACGCTATGTTTCCGCAATTTCTCCCCATAACTTCCACGATAAACGTCCGTTCATGAGAAGACGCGGTATCCCTGATTTTGCTCACTGCGTCCACCACTGTATTAGTAGCGGTATCAAATCCTATGGTCAAATCAGTTCCAGCGATATCATTGTCAATGGTGCCAGGAATACCGACAATTTGAATTCCGTCAGCAACTAACGTCTGAGCACCTCGAAATGACCCATCTCCCCCTATGACGACTAAGGCATCCAGTTGAAGTTTATGTAACTGTTCTAGAGCCTTCCGCTGGCCTTCTACTGTCCTCATTTCTGCGGATCGCGCGGTCTTCAAGATGGTTCCGCCACGAAGAACAATATCCGCAACAGATCCGATACTCATTTGTTGAATTTCCCCGTGAATAAGTCCCTCAAATCCACGATTAATTCCATAAACTTCAAGCCCGTGATAAATACCTTTCCTGACCACGGCGCGTAAAGCTGCGTTCATTCCAGGAGCATCTCCGCCACTGGTTAGCACTCCAATACGCTTAATTTCACCTGACATAGGTTCACTCCTCATCCTTATCATCTTTTAAACAAGGTTTTGGTTGACTACCCTACCTGAAATACCTTTATAATATCTTTATAGGTATTTTCTAAGTCATGATCTTTGGTCAGTTTTTCTTGCATCTTTTTATATGAGATGATCATCGTGGAATGGTTACGATTAAAAAAACATGCAATGGCGGGATAAGAGATCCCACAGAGTGTCCGTATTGTGTAAATTGCCATCTCTCTCGCTTCATTAACCTTGGGTTTTCGCCTTGGCCCAACCAGTTCATCAACAGATATACCCATAGTTTGAGCCACTATTTTTATGATATTCATGGGTTCCGCCACACTATGTCTTTTTATTTCTTTATCTTGCCAATATGCCTGGAAACATTGCGGACCTAACGCATCTAAGTGTAATTCTGCAAACTTAATAAATTCTTCAACGATGCTTATAGCGTCTGCTAAATTGTCTGTACGCCTTGCGATCAGCTCGAGAACTTCTGTGTCAATAGGAAGCTGCTTCTCCTGAATATATTCCACCATAAACCGCTCTATTTCACTGCCAATGGGTACAGCAATTGGGATGACCACGCCACTCAAAAAGCGCGACGCAAGCCGCTCCCCTAGAAATTCCAGTTGAGGCAAATCGGCTTCAAGCGTAATCACCATCTTGCCCCCATTACCTATGACATATTCATAGGTATACTGCAATTCCTCAATGGTTCTAACTTTGCCCTCTAGAAATTGGAGGTCATCGATCAGCAGTAACCGAGTCGTGCGGTATCGTTTCCTAAATGGATTAAGCGTGTGAGCGTGAGCCGCGTACGAGTACTGACGAGAAAAAGCCAGTGCATCCGTCAGTATTCCCCCCTCACACCTTTGGTGAAGATCACGTAACAGGGCTGTTTTACCGAGTCCTCTTTGTCCATAAATCAGTGTAACATCCGCAGCTTTCTCCAGATCGTAATTTCTAATTGTACGCCATGCTCGAATATTAAATTCACTTAAAAACCAGTTCAACCGTGCCTCTCCTTTATTCGAATGTTTAGGATAAGGGTGCAACAAAATATGACTATATACTAGCTTTTATTGACTGCTGGCCTCCACCCTCGGACTTCTGAATAGCGAGATAATTGTAGCACTCATTCGCAATAATGGTTAAAGGTTTATTTCGACGCGATAAGAGGTGGAAACCTCTTTCAATACAAAAATCTTTGACGTTGGCACATACTAAACCAGTTTTATCAGCAGATTCTAACGCATACTTTGATAGAAACGAATACCCTATCCCTGTGCGGACAGCATTTTTTACTGCTTCTGTACTTCCAACTTCCAAGGCTATGTTAAAGTCATTTAAGTCAAGGCCAAGGTTCATCAGTGCTTCCTCTAAAGCCCTACGATGTCCAGAGCCTACCTCCCTAATAATCATGGGGTTTTCCTTAAGTGTGTTTATATCGATGTTTCGTAGAGAACTCATGGTACAGTCGCAGGAAGTTACAAAAACCAATTCATCCTTCAACCAAAACTCAGAGGTTAGTTTTTCAGTATCAAATACGGCTCCAACTACGGCAAAATCAACTTCTTGGGCAAGGACCTTATCAGCCATTTCTAGACTGTCGCCTATGGAGAGTTTAAACTTTATGTCCGGATACAATTTCCTAAAAGAAGCTATGTAAATTGGGAGTAAATATTCACCGGGTATGTGGGAGGCACCAATATGTACTTTCCCGTTCATGACCCTTTCTGATCCACCTATTTCTCGAATTAGTTCTGTCCATTCATCGTTCAAACGCAAGGCATGCCGATAAACAGTCTCCCCTTCAGGGGTTAGGGCAAAACTCTTCCCTTTGCGGTACAGTAATTTCACCGCTAGTTTTTCTTCGAGCGCTCGCATCTGATTAGAAACTGCAGGTTGGCTAATTCCCAATTTCCGCGCAACAACTGTAAAACTCTGTTCCTCTACAACTTGACAAAACAGACGCATCAAGTCTAACATAATAACTCCTCCAATTGAAAACTTAGCGACAAAAACACTACAAGGGTCAGTGATCCTGAGTGGGAAAAAGAAGAGGGCTAGGCCCTCCTCTTTGTGATGATCTATGTGAGTTAGACAAGAAAAGCTAGGCTTGTATGGTAACTTTCTTCATTTTCTGATCTTCTAAGGGTTTATCACCACGGTCCTTTGGAACACTGACGATTCGATGAACTTCTTCCATACCTTCAGTGACTTTTCCAAAACCAGCATACTGTCCGTCCAAGTGGCTTGAAGCCTTAACGACAATATAAAACTGGGAACTCGCTGAATTAGGGGCTGAAGTACGAGCCATTGAAATAACGCCCATATCATGCTTTAAATCGTTTTTAAAACCGTTTCCAGTAAACTCGCCAGGAATTGTTTGCTTACTGCCACCCATGCCTGTCCCATTAGGATCACCGCCTTGAATCATAAAGCCGGGAATAACTCGATGAAAAATGAGGCCATCGTAAAAGCCTTGAGAGACGAGAGAAACAAAGTTTTTGACAGTTTGTGGTGCTATTGAGGGATATAGTTCAATTTTGATCATACTGCCATTTTCCATTTCAATGGCTACGATTGGGTTTTCCTTAAGTTCAAGATCCTTTGCATTGTCATTTGTCACTTGAGTGACCTCCTTTATGTTGAGCTTATCCTTTGTATTATAACACCGGACTTAGAAATTCCCAACTGTCTGAAAACCGCTTATGAACATATCACATAATGATGTTCGTCTGAAGTTACTTTTCTCAACTAAAAGAGCCTCTCAATATGAGAGGCTCTTTTAGTTGAGAACGATATTATTGGATTTTTTCCAGATCCCAATAGTCGTATGCAAATTCACCGGGTAGAATATCTAAACGAGCGACAATAAAAGTTCCTAATTCATCACGATCTAATCGAACGACTGTTCCGATGCAATGATTCGATGTCTCGATACGGTCACCTACTTGGAACTTTCTTTGACCGCGAAGGGAAGAGTCAGTTTTAGCATTACGACTTATCGGTTTCATAGTATTAACCATCCCTCCTAATAACAGCGACCTATAATTTGTTACATAATAGCATAATGCGTTTTTAAAATCTATAGCATAAACCGAAAATTCTATTTTGTAAAATTTGATTATATTTAATACATGTGCAGGTATCGATCCAGTTCCCATTGTGTGACAGTGACGCTATAACTATCCCATTCTTCGGTTTTAGCCTCAACAAAGCGATGATAGATATGATCACCCAGAGCCTCACGCATGACGGGGGCTTTAGTTAATTCTTCCAACGCTTCTATTAAAGTCCCCGGCAGAGAAGCGATTCCCATTGTCTTACGCTCCTCAACCGTCATAGCGTAAATATTTAGATCGACTGCTTGAGGGGGAGTGAGTTTGTTTTTAATACCATCAAGTCCTGCTTTAAGCTGCACTGCCAAAGCTAGATACGGATTACAGGCAGGATCAGGACTCCGTAATTCTACGCGAGTCGAAAGACCTCTTTTCGCCGGTATACGAATCAGTGGACTTCTATTGCGGCCTGACCAAGCGATATAACAGGGTGCTTCGTAACCTGGCACTAGCCTTTTATATGAATTGACCGTTGGATTAGTGATCGCTGCAAAGGAACGGGCATGTTTCATCAAGCCTGCTATATATTGATAAGCGATTTTGGAAAGCTCCATGGGACCTTCTGGATCATAAAACGCATTTTTACCATCTTTAAATAGCGACTGATTACTGTGCATTCCAGAACCGTTGATACCAAAAATTGGTTTGGGCATGAATGTAGCGTGCAAGCCATGATGTTGAGCAATCGTGCGTACAACAAAACGGAAGGTAGCAATTTTATCGGCAATATCCAGGGCATCTGAATATTTAAAATCAATTTCATGTTGTCCAGGAGCCACTTCATGATGAGAGGCTTCGATCTCAAAGCCCATTTGTTCTAAGGTCAAAACCATATCACGACGAGCATTCTCTCCAAGATCCATTGGAGTTAAGTCAAAATAGCCTGCTTTATCATGGGTGATTGTTGTGGGACGTCCCTCAGCGTCCGTATGAAACAGGAAAAATTCCAGTTCTGGTCCGACATTTAAAGTGTATCCCATGTCAGCTGCTTCACGGATCACTCGTTTCAGAGCGCTTCGCGGGCATCCTGGAAAAGACGTTCCGTTCGGGTCATAAACATCACAAATGAGTCTAGCCACGCCCCCATCTTTAGGGCGCCATGGAAATACTACGAAAGTGTTAGGATCCGGACGTAGATACATGTCTGATTCTTCTATACGTGCAAATCCTTCAATAGAAGAACCGTCAAACATGAGTTCTCCATCTAAAGCCTTCTCCAGTTGTTCAATAGTGATGGCAATATTCTTGAGAATTCCAAAGATATCGGTAAACTGTAATCGAATGAACTTAACCCCTTTTTCATTGGCTTCCCTCAAGACGTCCTCTTTGGTCATATTCATGATAGAATCTCTCCTTCCACCTTGAAAATATAAAAATGCCCATGCGTCGCCTCTTTATGGCTCTGCACGGACAACTTTGTCCTATATTAATAAGTATATCCATTCTCATTTGATTTTACAATGGCTTTTAATACTCAATTCCAGGACGGGCTATAATACCCTGTTCAAAAGGATGTTTTCTTTGAACCATTTCCGTCACGAGATCAGCTCGTTCCACGAAAGTCTGTGAAGCATTTCTGCCTGTTAAAACCAACTCAACATGAAGAGGCTTTTTGTTCAGTAATTCTAGAACTTCACGCTCAGGTATCAGCTCAAACCAAAGCGCGTTAAATATTTCGTCGAGAATAACAATGTCCCATTCTCCAGACATAACGATTTCCTGAGCTCTCCTAAAGGCTTTACGCACTTCTTGGATATGTTCCTCCAGATTTTCTCCTTTGTGAACCCAACCCTGGGCTCCAAAGTATTCGATTTGGCATTCTGGTTGCAAGCGCTTCAGACCTTCTAGTTCTCCTGAGTCGCCCTTGCCTTTCATAAACTGAAGAATATATACCTGAAAGCCATGGCCAACCGCACGGACTGCCAAGCCAAATGAAGCGGTTGTTTTCCCCTTACCTGCTCCTGTATATATTTGGATTAATCCTTTTGAGAGATTTCCCACTATTGCTCACCTCGCAGCCAAGTCTCCAGCTGGGGATGTATATAAACAACATTGGGAGACGTCTTGATATCGGGAAACTGCTCTAGGATTTTCCGATTAAAGGGAATTGAAAAGAATATCTTGATGGCTGATTTCTCATCCCTAGCTCGCAACTCAACTTTATCAGGATAAAGGTAATAGGTATAATTACCATCACGCCATAGAATTTCCAGTTCCCCAAGTTTAACACGGATGATTCCGAATTCCTCAACCTTTACCGCTTCAACTCCGGTAAACGGGTGTTTAAGATATTCTGATTCTAAGGCAACTTGACCGACTTTAAATTGGGACTCTAAAAGTTGTTCAACAATCAGTCGAGCAGGGCTAGAAAGGTCTTCAAGTACCCGGCGCTCGCTTCGTAATTCATCTAAAATTTGTTCAAATTTTCGGACATGGATCGAACGAACTTTTTGAGCCTTCGTCAACGCTTTTTCGAAGGTATGATACACATCTTCTAAACACTCCAGGAGTATTGCATCTTCTTCACACATTTTAATTCGCCCCCATCCCGCTTTCTCAATTGATTGGAGATTCTCTATAGCTCTATTCTATCTGAACCGACTGGATTTATAAAGCTTTTTAAGTTATATTTACAAATCACCTTGAAAACTTTTTGCGGCGAAGACGTTTTGAAACCCGTTGGACTCTGCTCTCGATCCAATCTGTCAACATTTTAGCATCCCGTCCCATCTCAAGGGCTTTCCAGTAACATTCCAAGGCACTTCGAAAATTTCGTTGTTTTTCATACAATTCTGCCAAGCGGACTAAAGCCTCAAGCGCAAAATCACCCGCTACTTGTGACTTGTCTGATATGTCTCTAGAGTGAACTGGCGCTTCTTTCCTTTCCCGAACGTCTTTCACCGCATCCAAGGCTTCGTATATTTCATGGACTCGCATATCATTCGTCATCTCGAAGAGACTCAAAGCCTTATAATAATATAGTTCAGCCTTTTCTAGATCCATAGCAATAAAGATTAAACCTGCTAAGTTTTGATAGCGCAAAGCTAGCTCTATATCTTGGTGCGGATAAAATTGAATGGACAATTCTAGGTAATACCTTGCCTCTACATAATTTTCTAAAATTTGTTGAATTTTACTTAAGAAATAACAGCTTTCACTAAAAATACTTTTGGAATCAAATTTTATACAGAGAGCCACCGCTCTTTGTTGACATTCAAGCGCCAAACCAATTTTATTGTGTTCAAAGTAGACTAACGCCAAATATTGGAGTGTATTAGATAATGCCACTTTATCTTCGATTTTGACAAAAATCTTGCAAGCACGCTTTAAATATTTTGAAGCCTCTGTTTTTTTCCCCTGTCGAAAGCACATCTCTCCTAACAGAACATCAGACTCTGCTTCCCCTTTGGGAAACCCATTAGAAGAACAAATGCTGTGTGCCTGTGTATAGGCTCTATTCGCTCTAGGCCAATCTTCAAGAGTCGCATAGACTTGCCCAAGGTCTGCATAGAGCATACCAAGCCTTAACTGTGGAGACGAGTTAGGGTAAACAGAGATGGCTCGCTCATACTTCTTGCCTGCCTCTCCAAGCATCCCCATTTTAACTGAGACACTGGCTAACCCCGCCCATGCCTCAGCCATCCCTTTATCATTGTGAATCTCTTGACAAATACGTAATGCTTCTTCAAAACCTTCTTGACCTAATTCTAGTTTTCCTATGCGTACTCTCACTGTCGCTAACAGTCGTAAAGTAAAGGCAACAATTTCTGGAACGACCAATTCATAAGCCTTTAAGAGTCCCTGCGAGAAATAATTTTCAGCTTTAAAATACTGTTCTTCTCCCAGACACTGTGTTCCATCCTCCATAAGGGTCCGCCATCCCGATAACTCCGCATCATGCATAATATCGCCTCCGTGTCTGCTCCATCTTATGCACGAGTTGATTTAGTGGGAATAACATACATAGAAATCTACAAAGTAACTTTACGATGAATGAGTATGTAATGTGGACATAAAAGTCGAAATATAATATTATGGTGTGAATGAAGGGAGTGTTTTACCGTATGAACTCATATCGTCCAAAACAGCCTTCAAATTATTGGATGGTTGCTCTCAAACTTCTCCTACTCATCGTAGGGCTTTATCTGTCGTTCATAGTCTTGGGTAAAGTGTTCACTTGGGTATTTATCTTAACGTTCTTCCTGATACGCTTCATGGTTATCATGGCGGTCTCTTTTATTGTCCTTCATCTATTTCTCAAGTTACTATTCAAAATAGATATATTTAAATGGGTAACAAGTCGCCTTTTATCAAGATGACACCTGACTTATATCAAGCGCCTTAAAAAAGCGTTTTTTTGTTTTATATTTCATGATCTGGCCTTCACACGAATACCTTCTACTTAAGGAGGAGTGCTAAATGCGTATTATTATATTCAAACGACCATCGTGGCGGAATATTGCTCTTTGGGGAATCCTATTTTTCGTCTTGATCGCTTACCGTGAGACCGCCACATCCGTATTTTCCGGAAAATTAAAACCCATTTACAAGGCAAATATCACTACCCCTGCAATAGGGCTGACCTTTGATATCAGCTGGGGGGAAGAAACAGCAGAGCCAATCCTGGATATTCTCAAACAGGAAGGCATTCATGCTACGTTTTTCCTTTCAAGTCCTTGGGCAGATAAACATCAAGCGTTGGTGCAGCGAATGGTGAAAGAGGGTCATGAAATTGGTTCCCATGGCAATCGTCATATCGATCTTAATACTTTAAGCGTCGTCGAAATTGAAAAAGAGATTACCACTGCCCAACAGGTTCTTGAGAAGATCACGGGTAAGCCAGTGCGCTTAATCCGAGCACCCAATGGTGCTTATAATAATAAGGTAATCTCCACTGCTGATAAATTAGGATACCGAGTCATTCAATGGAGTGTGGATTCTCTAGATTGGAAACGACCAGGTTCTAGTGCTATTATCAATAACGTACTGAACGGAATCAAATCAGGAGGTGGGGCTAAAGCCGGTGACATTATTTTATTTCATGCCTCAGACTCAGCACCAGATACCCCTAAAGCCTTGCCAGTGGTCCTTCAAACCCTCAAGAGCAAAGGGTTCAACTTAATGCCTGTCGGCAATTTGCTTGATAAAGCCAGTAGTACTTGGCCACCTGAAAGTATCCTAAAGGAAGAACCTATTGTACCTGCGCCGATCGCTCCAGCCAATTAATATCTAATCCCTATGAAGCCCAGAATATCTTATCCAGAGGGATTAGGATATTCTGGGCTTTCAATTAACTTCTAACGTCGTAATGACGTTGTGCAAAATAACCGGAATCACATACTTAATGTCCTTTCCAGGATGAGAAACCTTCCCCGACAACTTCCGGCACCTCTGAAATTGCCACAAAAGCATGTGGATCTTGCTCACGTACAATTTCTTTAACTTGGGACAATTCTGTGCGGTTGACAATGCAATACACAACTTTTTTATCTTCTCCTGAAAAAGCCCCAGTCGCTTGAAAAAGTGTCACCCCTCGATCAAGCTTCGCCATGATCTCGTCTGCAATACTCTGAGGATGCGTTGTGATCACCATGACTGACTTAGAGTGACTCAAGCCTACCTGTACGAGATCAACGACCCGAGTGGCAACAAACATATAGATCATTGCGTACATGGCCATCTCGGGGCGAAACAAAATGGCTACCCCAAGAAATATGACCGCATCCATTCCCAGTAATATTTGCCCCACACTTAAGGGGGTTGTTCTCGCAAATAGGACCGCTAAAATGTCGGTTCCACCCAGTGAACCTCTGGAGCGGAATATTATACCCATGCCAATTCCCGAAAGCACCCCTCCAAATATGGCTGCGAGCAACGTGTCATGCGTCAATATCGGTAGCTGTGTTGTCAAAGAAAGTGTCGCAGACAGTAACCCAACCCCTACAATACTGAACATTAAAAAACTTCGTCCCACTAATCTGTGACCTATTATAAAGAGTGGAACATTCAACATAAGGAGCGTCCAACTTACTGGCCAGTTAAATAAGTACTGAAGAATAATTGCAATTCCTGTAACGCCACCATCTGCAATTTGGTTGGGAATAATCAGGGTATTAATACTCACACTTACAATCGTTGCGCCTATGACAATCCCCACAAATTGTTTCAACAATTGCAGCGGAAAATATTTACCAAAACGTCTCCACATCACCAACAAATCTCCCCCCTTCTTCTTCATTATCATCGAATTAATGACCCTAGCTAAATTATACTGCAGAGCCCGTGGTGAAACAACAGGTACGATAATGCTTGACAAACTACTCATTAATGAGTAAAGTAATAAAGTGTCCATAAGCAAGCGCTCGTAGCTCAGTGGATAGAGTGACGGTTTCCGAAGCCGGTGGTCGCAGGTTCAAATCCCGCCGGGCGCACCAATAGTACATTCAAGCCACAACGTTGTTGTGGCTTTATTAATTCCAATGAAGAGGGCTGGTAAAATAAATTTACCAGCCCTCTTCATTGGAATTAATATAACAGATGTGACAGCAAACTTTTTTGAGATTTAAGAACTGACGCTTGATAACTCCATTTTGACCAGTTTATACACTTCTTCATGGATTTCGTCTATGGTTTTCAGGGAATTATTGTTTATACAGCTCACTTTATGCCAGTGATATTTACTCGCAATTCTATTGGCGTTATTATACGATTTTCTTAGATATTGTTCATCCGCCTCATGAATATCTTGTTTTACATCGCTTGCTTTACTGGCTCTCTTAGCAAGCAAGCTCAAGCTGAATTCTGGAGGCATGTCAAGGAAGACGACATAATCTGGAACAGGGAGTCCAAATATATTATATTCAAAATCATATAGCCACTCAATGAATTTATTTCTCTCTGAGTCTCCCTCGATTTTCGCCGCTTGATGAACCATATTAGACGTCGTATAACGATCAGCGAGTATAATGCCTCCACTTAGATAAAACGCTTCCCACTCCTTCTTATATGAAGCATAGCGATCGACAGCGTAAAACGACGAAGCAATATATGGACTGATCGTTTCAGGGTCTGTTCCAAACTCTCCACTAAGATACATCTTTACTAAGGCTGATGATTGGCTTGCATAATTCGGAAACTCTATTTTCTTCACCTTGAGCTTCTCTAACAACAAGCGTTGAAATAATTTCTCTGTCTGTGTCGCTTTTCCACTGCCATCTCCTGCCTCGATAATAATAAGTTTTCCCTTCATCGTTCTTCCCCATCTCAAAATATCATCCTTTGTAGGGTGAATGATATAAGTTGTTTGATATTCATCAGCGTGACCTTATTATTCTATAACAAGGTCACGCGTCTTGTCTATGAGGGACAAAAGCAAATAAGTCGGGAAAAATTCCCGACTTATTGATACTTTCATGAAATTATAGTCTCACTTAGAGCAGATGACACGCAGCAACGTGATTGTTACCAAGTTCTTTGAGTGGAGGAACTTCCTCTGCACACACTGCTTTAACATAGGGGCACCTAGTACGGAAATAACAACCCGAAGGTGGATCAATGGGACTAGGCACCGTCCCCTGGACAACAATTCTCTTTCTATTCGCCTCTACTCGGGGATCAGGAATGGGTATGGCCGATAAAAGAGCCTGGGTATATGGGTGCTGTGGATTTTTATACAATTCATAACTATCAGTCAGCTCTACGATTCTACCCAGATACATCACGGCGATCCTATGCGAAATATGCTTTACCATGGATAGATCATGGGCAATAAATAAATAAGTCAGATCCATTTTCTCTTGCAATTCTTCCAGCATATTAACAATTTGAGCCTGGATAGAGACGTCAAGAGCAGAAATTGGCTCATCACAAATAATAATTTTAGGATTTACCGACAACGCCCTGGCAATCCCAATGCGTTGCCTCTGACCTCCCGAGAACTCATGGGGAAAACGGTTGGCATGCTCCGGATTCAATCCAATAACATCCAGGAGTTCGTAAATACGATCCGTTCTTGCTTGTCCTGATGCCAGCTTATGAATATCAATGCCTTCTCCAACTATGTCTCCGACGGTCATCCTAGGGTTGAGAGAAGCATAGGGATCCTGGAAAATCATTTGCATTTTACGCCGTAGGTTGAGCAAATCAGGCCCGTAGGCATTCGTCACATCCTGACCGTCAAACAATATTTGTCCGCTGGTGGGTTCATAGAGGCGAATGATCGTCCGTCCAGCAGTGGACTTTCCACAGCCACTTTCTCCCACTAGACCAAGGGTTTCCCCTTTTTTAATTTTGAAGTTTATACCGTTTACCGCATGAACCACTTGTGGATTTCGGCCAAAAAATCCTCCACCCATAGGGAAATGCTTCACAAGATCTTTAACTTCTAAAATAGTATTGTCTTTTGCTAATTTAACTTCTTCATTCACGGTCACTGATTAGCCCCTCCCTTCGAAGGCAGCTTTAGGAGCCTGAGGATGCTGAAGCCAACAGGCAACTTGGTGCCCATCATTAATGGTCGTGTACTCTGGCATTTGTTCTATACATATCTGCATGCAGTGTTCACAGCGCGGTGCAAACCTACAGCCCGTGGGCGGATTGAGCAGATCAGGTGGCGTGCCTGGAATAGGAACTAACTTGCCCTTTTCACTGGTATCCAAGCGGGGTATAGACTTAAGCAAACCCCAAGTATATGGGTGCTGTGGATGATAGTAAATATCATCCACATTACCTTTTTCAATGATTTTTCCACCATACATTACGAATACTCGGCTACACAAGTCTGCAACGATTCCAAGGTCATGTGTTATTAGAATAATAGAGGTGTTGATCTTGTTCTTCAGGTCTCGCATCAATTCTAAGATTTGCGCTTGAATGGTTACATCAAGCGCAGTGGTTGGCTCGTCCGCAATTAATAGTTTCGGGCTGCAGGTCAAGGCCATCGCAACCATAACCCTTTGCCTCATGCCACCTGAGAACTGATGGGGAAACTGTTTAAGTCTGCTTTCTGGGTTAGAAATACCCACCAAGTTAAGCAGCTCTACTGCACGCTTGTTAGCAGCTTTACCGGATAAACCTTCGTGCCGCTTTAACACTTCTGTTAGTTGTAAACCTATGGTTAACACGGGGTTCAGAGAAGTCATGGGATCTTGAAAAATCATACCCATTTCCTTGCCCCTGATCGCTTGCATTTCCTTCTCGCTTATATTCACGATATCCTTGCCTAAAAATTCAATACTTCCCCCTACAATCTTGCCAGGAGGTTCTGGAATTAGGCGCATGACAGTTTGGACGGTGACGCTTTTTCCACAACCGGATTCCCCAACTATTCCAATTGCCTCTCCCTGGTCAACGTGAAAACTGACTCCGTCAACCGCTTTTACTTCGCCAGCATAGGTAAAGAAGGATGTTCGTAAATCTTTAACTTCCAGTAAACGTTCCATTGTTTATCCTCCTACTTCCGCATTTTGGGATCGAATGCATCCCGCAAGCCGTCACCCACAAAGTTAAAACCCAACATGGTTATCGCGATGGCCATAGCGGGGAAAAACAAGGCATAAGGGTACGACGGAATGTTTAATCTCCCATCAGCTGCCAGGGACCCCCAACTGGCAAAAGGAGGTTGAATACCAATCCCGATAAAGCTCAGAAAGGCCTCCATGAAAATCGCTGCAGGAATCGCCAGCGCAGACGTGATAATGATGGGACCCATAGCATTAGGAATTAAGTGTTTTAGCATGAGACGTGAGGTGCTAGCACCCAATGTTTTGGCAGCCAAAACATATTCCTGCTCTCTCAAGGCTAAGATCTGTCCACGTACGATTCTAGCCATTCCCATCCAATTAACAATTCCAAGTACGATCATGATGTTAATTAGACCGCCCTTACTGCCCATGACGACCATGAGCAAAATTACATATAACAATTCAGGAATACTATAGATGATATCGATAATCCTCATCATGATATTATCGATTCTACCACCGAAATAACCGGAAATTCCACCGTAGAATACGCCAATGGTCAGGTTAATTAAGACCGATACAAAGCCAATGGCCAGTGAAACTCTTCCTCCATACATTAACCTTGCCATTGAGTCACGGCCCAGAGAGTCTGTACCAAAGGGATGAATCCAGGAAGGTTTCAGATAAGTATTCATTAAATCATTGGTAAAGTAGTTGTACTGAATGAGAAACGGGCCTATAAATGCGAAGATAACCAGTGCTACCAGAGTGATTAGACCACCCATGGCCAACTTATTGAGTTTAAAACGTCGCCAGGCATCTTGTAGCATCGTTGTACTGGGACGGTTAATATGCTCGGCTGAAACTTCCGATATTGCGGGTTCAAATAGGCTTTGTGCCAATTTCATATTACTACGCCCCTTTCTGCGAGGTGAGTTTGATCCTAGGATCAACAAATGTGTAGGCTATATCCACCAACAAGTTAAATACCACTAAAAGACTACAAAATAAGACCGTCATTCCCATAATGGTAGAATAGTCACGGTTAGTAATCGAGGTAACAAAGAATTGACCGATTCCTGGAATTCCGAAAACATATTCGACCACAAAGTTTCCAGTAAGTATATACGCAAAGAAAGGCCCCAAATAGGTAATAACAGGTAAAAGTGCATTTCGCATTGCATGTCTACTAATAATCAAGTACCCTGGCAAGCCCTTTGACTTGGCTGTACGAATGTAATCCTGACTTAAGACATCCAACATGCTAGCGCGCATTAAACGTGTAATTTGGGCAATAGGGTAAGCACCCAAGGCAAGCGATGGCAAGACTAGATTTCTCCAAGCTCCATCATTCCAGCCAACAGGTGGAAACAAGCCGAGCTTGTACCCTAAATAATATTGCAAAAAGGTTGCCATAACAAAACTGGGAACTGATATACCGATGGTAGCAATAAAGGTCGCAATAGCGTCTGGTGTTTTGTTTTGCCAGAGAGCTGCAATGCTTCCCAGTATCAAGCCTCCACCGAGAGCGAAAATTGCAGCTAAAAACCCTATGGTCGCTGTTTTTGGCAATCCGTCTTTAATAAGGTCATTCACACTTCTACCTTCATAGCGAAACGTTGGGCCAAGATTAAACTGAGCAACATTGACCATGTAGTCGATATACTGTTTTCCAAGTGGATCGTTCGTGTGATAACGTTCTTCTAGATTCTTTAAGACTGCTGGAGGAACCGCTTTTTCACGAGAAAAGGGGCCACCTGGAATTGAATGCATTAGAACAAATGTAATCGAAACAACAATCCAAAGTACAAGTATTGCAGATGCAATGCGCTGTAATAAATATTTCGCCACGTTGATCCCCCTCTCGACAAGGATTTGCTTCAGCTCTCTTATACCTTGTCATTTTATTATAATCCGACATATTATATTATATACTGTTAACAATCGGTAAAGATAGGGTATTATATTTCAATTTTTACATAATTTTCTTTTTTAAGAGCATATAAAGAGGTGGGCTTTTACTAAGCCCACCTCCAATATAGAATTATTTAATCGATGCGTTTTTGAAGTCGATTGGTCCAAGCGATGAACGGAATACGCCTTGTACACTATCGTTGAGAACCCAAGGAAGGGTATAGTAGTATATAGGCATGATAGGCATTTCATCCATCAAAACCTTTTCAGCAGCATGCATTGCTGGAATACGTACCTTTTGGTCGCCAGAATTATTGGCAATTTCTTTGATTTGTTTGTCATACTCAGCATTAGACCAACCGGTTTGGTTGTTGCCTCCACCAGTAACAAACATATCCATGAAGGTCATAGCATCTGAATAATCGCCGATCCAACCAGCGCGGGAAATATTGTATTTGAGTGTCTTTTGGGATTCAAGATATACAGCCCATTCTTCATTACGCAACTGAATATCGATACCCAGGTTAGTTTTCCACATATTTTGGATAGCTTCAGCAATCAGCTTGTGGTTAGAAGAAGTGTTGTATAGAATCGTAACATCAGCAGGCCAGTTCTTGCCATCAGGATACCCAGCTTCAGCTAGGAGCGCCTTGGCAGCTGCAATATCTTCTTTGAAGTAGTCTCCACCCAGTGTGCGGAAGTCTTTTCCCTCTTCCAGATCTACCATACCAGGAGGAGTATATGCTAGAGCAGGTAATTGTCCACCTTTAACAACTTTGTCAATCAACAGTTGACGATCAATCGCCATAGTTAAAGCCTTACGAACCTTGACATCGTCAAAAGGCTTCTTGGTCACGTTGAAACGATAGTAATACGTACCAATATATGGAGCAATTTTCAAAACCTTAGACTCCTTGAGACGATCAATGTCTTCAGTCGGAATATTTTCAGTTCCGTCTATTTGACCACTTTCAAAGGCTGTAAGAGCAGCTTTGTTGTCCTCAAGCAACTTGAAGTTTACTTCAGTCATTTTCACGTTTTTTGCGTCCCAATAGTTTTCATTTTTAACAAGAATGACTTGATCATTATGTTTCCATTCTTGCATTTTGAAAGGACCGTCCGATACAAATGTCTCAGCCTTTAGAGACCATTCAGCACTTGCTTCAACAGCTTTTTTATTGACAGGGTATAGTGTATGGAAAGCCGTCAATGCAATGAAATAAGGTGTAGGAGCAGCTAAGGTTACTTCTAAAGTCTTAGGATCTACAACTTTAATACCAACAGCGTCAGCATCACCTTTGTCGGTGTTATAGGCTTCAGCACCCTTGATGTAATAGAGCTGATAGGAATACTCAGACGCTGTTGCAGGCGCAAGAGCACGTAGCCATGAATATTTGAAGTCTTCAGCGGTGATTGCATCGCCGTTACTCCATTTGGCATCACGGAGCTTAAATGTTATGACCGTTCCATCTTCGTTTGCTGTCCATGTTTTGGCGATACCAGGCATTACTTTTTCGCCTTCTCCAATACGAGTCAATCCTTCAAATAATGCTGTTTGTATATGGGACTCGGGAACACCTGTAGAAATGGCTGGATCTAAAGTTTTAGGTTCTGCACCTGCGTTATAGCTGACCTTTTGGACCTTTTCTGTTGGAGCAGCAGTTTGTGAGCAGCCTGTCAGTAAAACACTGAGGGCCAGCAGCAAAGAAACGGCTACAGCTAATCTTTTGTTCTTACGGATGATAAACACTCTCCTTCTCCTACTTTATGGTTATATATGGAAAACATGGGAACATTGCATCTCTCCTGTTTTCCAAACTTATGTATTCTATATACAGCTATGAATCTCCTGCTATATTTTAGAAAATAATCAAATATTATATATCTTTGACAACCTCAGAAATCTGTGCTATTCGCAGCCGCAATCAATGTTATACATAGTTTAAGACACCTTTATATACTCATAGCCGTTATATGAAGGTGTCTTAATTGTTATTCAGTATGACCTTGAGAACGATCAATTATGCACTAAAATTTCGTTCAGATCTGATCTGATCAGCTCACCTGACTCATGATTCTTAATTTATCTGCAAGGAGTGCTATGAACTCAGAGTTCGTGGGTTTTTGACGCTCAATATTCATAGAATTGCCGAAAATTCTTTTCAGTGTATCCGTGTGTCCACGTTCCCAGGCAAGCTCGATTGCATGCCTAATTCCACGTTCTACCCTACTAGGTGCGGTATCAAATTTTTTCGCAATTCCTGGATAAAGTTCCTTGGTTACTGCTCCTAACAGCGAGACATCCTCCACCACCATTAAAATTGCATCTCTAATATATTGATACCCTTTTACATGAGCAGGAATTCCAATTTGATGCATCATATTGGTCACTTCAACGGTAAGATTAAGCCCACTTCCGACCGTTGTCACCACTGGTGAAGAGGGTGAAAACTGCGTTGGGACAGATGTTTGTGTATCCTGCGTTAACGAGTGGATCCTTTTACCTAGAATATCTAGATCAAATGGTTTTAAAATAAAATAGTCCACACCAAGCATCATGGCTTGATGCGTGAGCGATTCTTGGCCAAAAGCAGTGAGCATAATGATCTTGGGTCGTTTCATGGTTGTGCGAGCATTGATTCTTTCTAATACGCCTAAACCATCTAAATTCGGCATAACCAAGTCAAGCATGATCAAATCTGGTTCCTGAGTTTGAATGAGTTCCCAGGCTTCTAAACCATTATTAGCAACTCCTACAACGATTAAATCATCTTGTCCTTGGAGATAGTTCGTAAGCATTTGACATAAATTTCGGTTGTCATCCGCGACAATTACTTTTATTTTCTTTTCCATTCTTCCATCATCCCCACTCAAATGTATTCCGGTTCATCTTTAGCCCTTTAAAAGGATGGAATCCTGCCGGTACTCTTATTATACGATGGCACCATTGTCGAAATCTTAAAAATTCAGGAAGTACAGTAAGTTGTTAATTTCCAGAAAAAGGCTTGTAAATCACCGTTTTATGGATATTATTGGTATTTAATTTTCGCAAAATAATCTATAATGTTTTCTCTGTAAGTGTAACGACCATTTTATTAACACAATTGTGTAAACTATGTCGAGGTTTAGCGCACCATATCATCCCAATGGTATTGAAGGACTATTCACAGATTTAGTTAGATTTTAGTCTGTATTTTGTAGAGTTACGACAAAATACAGACTAAAATCTAAACTTGTGTATAGACCTCTTTGACTAGGGTAGAATAGCAAGTAGATTAGTTGAGGAGGTTACTTATGTTTGCTGAAGTAAAAAAAGATGAGTGTATAGGATGTGGAGCTTGTCCAGAAGTTTGTCCTGAGGTCTTCAAGATGGATGATGACGACTTAGCGATTGCTTATACAAATCCAGTTCCCAGTGAGTTGATAGAGTCCGCCAAGGAAGCGGCTGAAGGTTGCCCAACAGAAGCCATCCACTTAGAAGATTAAGAACCCTATTCAAGCATAAAAAGGCAGTAAGAAGCGATTGATCATCCACGATCATCCGCTTTTTACTGCCTTTGAGCATTCTGTTGTAGCTAAGTAGATCAGAAATTGTTTATTTTCTTTATTCGTTCAATACGCCAGCCCTTTTCCAATTGCTTTAAATTCATGGAGAAGGTTACATACTGTACATCTTCAATGGGTGATGTCCAGTAAACACGTACCACTACCCCTTGTGATAGGGCGGCATCTGAATTCATAAACTCTAATTTTTGCAAAGACAATAAAGGATCCGTATTCAACTTTGTTTCCCATGTTTTAAACTCATTTTGTTCCAAAGAACTCTCTGGCGTCATTAATAATTCACTGGCGAGATCTGTTTGTCGAACATCCATAAGTTTCCAGAAGTGTTGAATTGTTTGTTGCGGAGAATCCCCGTAATGAGGATCTGCCAAAGCTGATACCACTGTTTGCGGTGTTTTTAAGGCTATGATAGATACTAGACAGAAAAGTGATAGACCTAGGAACCATACAAAACGACTATTACGCATAATTTCCCTCCTTGCTTGTCTCTACTATCATTCTAGGAGGGAACGTCTGCTTTCATACCACTTAGCCAAAAACTTTTCTTAAAACATTAAGTACAAATCCAGGTAACCGAACGTAATATATTCTCATAGTTCAGCCTTCCTCCTTTACATCAAGATAAAACACCTTATCTGTAGTAATGTATGCACCCTATCGTCTGAATTCGCATTATACCACTTGGTAATTCTTTACTGCTGCTTCAAGTTGTGCTACAAGTAAACGTTCCTCATCAGTTTTAGCCGTAAAATAGAGACGACCAAGAATGCCTGTAATAAGCTTGAGAACATCTTCCAAATTCAACGTTTCTTTCATGGCTAATTGACCACTCGTTTCAATTAAAGCAATTCCGAACTGATGACCTACCCCATCCTTTACCATCCGTGTACAGCTTTTTCCTAACAACCGCATAACTAAAGAGGCTTCCTGAACATCTAATTGGCGAACTACCTCGATCGTTGTAGTTAACCCTTGAACCATACGTAATCCAACACCATTCCAACTGACTTGTTGATCCATCATTTGTTTCCCCCTTAGAGATCACTTCCATTGCGATACTATATGCCGCATCCGTGACAAGGGTGAAAGAGTTCCGCAAGATACGCGCCTCTGGGTCAGGAGAATCGGATGAATGGTTGACGTCTGTGGAGATAAGTAAAAAATTCGTGCCAGCAACCCCAGAGACAAGACGGTACACATAGAATGTGCCGTCTCCCAAGTCTCTCGTCACCAAACACGAATTCTCCATATTCTTCATATCAGGACTAAACATTCCAGCGGTCCAATCCAAACCAAACCGAATCCCAGTGTCCCAGACCCGGGACGCAGTGTCACACGAGCGCGACGTCTTTACGTAAACAGTTAGCAAACTCCGTGTAAGCGACCCCAGATACGGGGCTGCGAACAGGACGTGAGCAGCCGCCACCGAGCCAAGGATGGCGAGTATGGCGGGAACCCCGCGCCCCAAAGACAAGAGCTTACTCGGTTAGTTTGCTTCTGTTTTGTAAGCACCGAGCGCCGTGTCCACAAGTCCCCTACTTGCCTAACTTCGAAACCTTTAAACTCGACACCATCATATACGCTAAAAATGCCATCATCCCAAGATAAAAATACCATGGCAATATATTACGAAACAACATTAAGAGGGCTAAAAAGCCACCAGCGAAGGTAATGGGAACGCCTACAAAATGAGTGGTAATATTGAGCATATTAAAACGCGCCAAGCGGCACGCTCCACACAAAGCAAAAACTATAGCGATGGTTAGCCCAATATACCTAAGAAACTCTGGTTGTAAAGGTTGTAAGATTGCCTGATACGTTAGAATTGCCGGTGCCACACCAAAAGAGACCAGGTCACTCAAAGAATCGAGTTCTTTTCCGAAATCTGAACTCACGGATAGCCGACGTGCCACTTTACCGTCCAAGCTGTCCATAAGAACAGACCCTAATATCATGGCTGCCGCGAGGGTATAATTCTCTTCAATAACTAAGATCAGAGCAAGGAAACCAAAAAGCAAATTAGCCAAGGTGAAGATGCTCGGGATCATACTAGCTGTAATTGGGTTTTTTTTCATTCCACATTCACTCTTCCTATTACACTTATTCCGCCACGCACTTTATCTCCGGGACTTACCATTATTTCAACATTTGTTGGTACAAATATCTCTGAACATGAGCCAAACTTTATCAGGCCAAAACGCTCGCCTTTGCTTACTCTGTCTGCCTTATTAACCCAACACACAATACGACGAGCTAAAAAACCCGTAACTTGAGTCACCAAAATTCTAAGGTGCGCATTTTGAATTCCCACATAGTTTTTCTCGTTGAGGTCACACGCATGACTTTTAAAAGCGGGGATCATCAGTCCTGGTCGGTAGAAACGAAAAACCACTTCGCCGGCCATTGGGCTACGATTAATATGAACACTGAATATGCTTAAGAATATACGCACACGAATGCTTTCTCCTTGAAGGAATTGGTCTTCCATGACCCTTTCCACATCCATAACTACGCCATCTGCTGGAGAAACTAAAATCAGTTCGTCAGGGTCAATCTCTCTTGTGGGGTTGCGAAAGAAATATGTAATAAATAAGAACAAAATAACGGGTAAAATAACAAGCCACGGCCAAACCCAATAGGCTAAAACCACTAGAAAAGCCAATATTGCCAAGTAAAACCATGCATCACGAGAAATGGGATATTGTTTCACCGAAAACTTGACCTCCTCCTATTTATTTATATTAGTTTATCATTTTTCAAGCGATTATAAAAGTATTTAGCCTAACTCCATATCTCTCCACTCTTCAATTTTGCGCAGTATGAGTTTATTGTCACCCCGAATATGAGTATCAATTGGTAGAGAGTTCAGAAAAAACCTCCCATAATATTTATCAATGACTCGGTCATCCAATAAAATGACCACTCCACGATCCCCTTTGGAACGAATCAGACGACCAAACCCTTGTTTAAAACGAATGACCGCTTCTGGCAGTAAAAGTTCTTGAAAGGGATCGCGACCTAAAGATTTTAGAAATTCGGAACGTGCCTCTATTAAGGGTAATGACGGGGGCCAAAAAGGTAGTTTAACTAAGATGACACAAGATAATGTATCCCCAGGTATATCAATTCCCTCCCAGAAGCTATTCGCTCCCAAAAGAACACTCCGTGGATTTCTCTTAAACGCTTCAATCATCGTGCTACGGTCTCCGTGAAAGCCTTGGGCTAAGGTATCTATACCCATTCGTGATAACCTTGGATTTAGAGAAGCATATGTTTGCCGCAGTAAATTATGAGCCGTAAATAGAACTAAAGTCCGACCATTCATACTCTTAGCCACTTCAGCAATGAACTCTGAGAGATCCTTGGCTTTCTCCTCGTCCGAGTCTTGGAGGTTAATACCCTTCTTGACCACGAAAAATCTCATCTGCCGCTCATAGTCGAAAGGAGAATCGACTTGGGCCGTTCTTGTCGTCTCAGGTAATCCAATATCTCGCAGAAAATGCTCAAACGAATTGGAGATGCTCAAGGTGGCGGAGGTTAAAACGACAGATTCAATACGCGAAAAGATCTTTTCTTTAAGAATATCGCTCACTTCAATGGGTGAAGTCTTTAAATAGAGTCTTGTATTTTGTTCAAGCCAAGTCACTTGTTTTGGATTATCAACGGTGCGTACAAGTGCCAGAGTGTCAAGCATTGCCTGTAATTCTCTATGATGACCCACTATCAAGTATTTCAGCTCTTCGATTTCCTCCGCATCTTCTCCCGTTAAAACGCCGGTCAAACTTTCGAAAACAGCGATTAAGGCTTTGATGCGCCCAATCAAGTTCTCAATTTGAATATCTAACGTTCCCCACCATGTTTGGTTTGAATGGCTGGGGACGAATCTTAGCGTGCGCCCCCCGCCTAATACTAGCGACAATAACTGGAATAATTCTTTTGCCTGTTCCTCCACCATGGAGCAATTTTCAGGAATATTTTCCAATTTTTTTTCAAATAGGTCCCAAGACACTGAGGTCACCTGTTGGGCAAGTGTTCTCAATCGTTGCTTGATTTGCCCATAAAAGTTCTGTCCTGACAATTTGTAAATATTATCAAGAACGCGAGTAATGTTTTCTAGACTTATATCACAGCCGAGATGCTGTAAGGCCGTTTGGTAAATCTGATGGGCTTCATCAATCACTAACTGCTGAAATTCAGGCAACACATTATAGTCTGTCTTAAGATCCGAGAACAGAAGTGAATGATTTACGATCAATAAATCCGCCTCTTCCGCCTTCTTGCGGGCCCTAAGTAGAAAACAAAGCCCCGCCTTCGAACATCTTCCTGGAATACAGGCTTCATTATCCGCATTTAAACGAGGCCATATATGTAAAAGTCCAGGAACCTTAGAGAGTTCTTGAAGATCCCCTGTTAGTGTTTCTCTAATCCAAACAAGGATACTTAAAAGGGCAAGCCTTTGTTCTTCTCGAGAAACTTCTCGCGGATTAGACATGCAACTCTGCAATCGCTTCAAACAACAATAATTGCTTTTCCCTTTCAAGACGGAGACTTTAACGCTAAAAGGTAGGATAGTCTCAAGAATTGGGATATCGTTTTTTTGCAGTTGTTCCTGAAGTGGAATGGTATGTGTTGCTACCACGACCTTTTTCCCGGTCTTTCTTGCCGACCATAGACATGGAATGAGATAAGCAAATGACTTTCCCGTTCCTGTTCCAGCCTCAACGACAACATGCTGCGAGGAGGTAAGACCTTCTGCTATTAATATTGCCATCTTCATCTGACCGGGTCTGCTTTCATAACCTGTTAAGTTTTGTTCTAAAATTCCGCCTGGGGAAAAGCAATCCACGATCCAGTTGATTGAGTCAGGGATTTCAGTCGCAAGAGTTTTTTTACTTGTAAATAAGCCCTCAGACATAGGGGCAAGAACAAAGTCTGTCCGAATCTGTCGATCAGGAAAGCGACGAGAAATTTCTTTATATGATTCTTCGATAAAACCTCTTCCAGACCAGTCCTCAAGTAGGCTCTTGGCTTGATCAAAGAAACTAAGATCAAATTCCAGACTTTTTTTCCTACAAGCTTCAAAGAGTTTCCAGGTAAACCAGGCATTCGTTTCGGATCGATGGCCACAAACTCCGTCTTGCATAGCTAAGGAAAGCCTTTCAGTCAGGTAAGATAATTGATAGTCATGGACAGATGGGAAAAAAATTCTGGCTAATTCCACAGTATCCCAGAGGGACTGCTGAAAATGAACGTTCAATTTATTTTCCAGCATAGTGATGAGTTCTCTTACCCCATGCCCGACGAGAATAGCGTCCTCGAAAAACTCTTGTATCTCGTGGCTATGCTCATAAAATTTTGAAGCACCCTCAAGTTCTCCCACGCTAAGACCCGTTAGTCTTAAAACTTCACTAGTAATTTCTTGCTCAGGCAGAACAAGAAAGTGACATGATCTTTGAATCAATCCCTCACGGATCCGGATTGCAGCAAATTCAATGATCTCGTCCTGCAAAACCTCTAAGCCCGTGGTTGTTACATCGAAAACCACGATGTCGTTGCCCAAAATATAGACCCCTCTCTTGTAGTTATTGTACACTATTATATCGAAAGGAATCAACGCAAAGCAGGATTTTAGACTTCTATAGAGAATATGGTATCTTTGAACTACAAAATTCTGAATCTTGCATTAGGAAGAAGGATAACGTTGTTGTTCTAAAAGTAAGATTTCTACCCTTTGACTAGGTCTTGTGGTTTTTTCATGTAATTTATTTCTAAGTGATTGTGCAGAGAAGCCCATTTTAACGCAAGACGATTCATATGTTATGTTCTTTTATCTATTTCGCCTTCTGGAAAAGCTCAATCAGAACTCATCAAATTACCTTGGAATTCAAATATGGCGATCATGCAGGATTACTTTTAGAGTCTTCTTTTGTCTTAAGTCATCTGCAAACCCCTAGTGCCGTATATTCATTAACGACTCACCCTATTAAGACGACAATTCTCCAAGCCACCTTTGATCAACCAAAACGCATGTCATTTATTATCGATAAAGAGATTATGATCCTTGATATGCAGTCACTTCAAATTCAAGCTGAAGGAGCGAAAGAAGAACAGGTAACCCTCAATCAGACCATCATATTGAAGGGAATCAATAGCCCTAATCTCCTGCCTGAGTTTGAAGCGTTGACATCTATGATGGATGGGATCAGATAATATATAAAAGTTGCTTATTAGCAACTTTTATTTTTGTGACATAGTTGTAAGTCGATTGAAAATACTAAACATATTAAACTATCTGTGATTAAAGGGGAATTAACCATGATATTTTTACTGGACAACCATGATTCATTTACCTATAACCTATACCAGTACTTCGGGGAACTTGGAGAAGAGGTTATTGTCAAACGCCAAGACGCAATAACACTGACAGAAATTGAAGCAATGAATCCTCATTTAATTGTGATCTCTCCTGGCCCCTGTACTCCGGATGAATCGCCCCTTTCCTTAGCCATCATTGAGCACTTTATGGGGGTCATTCCTATTTTAGGAGTATGTCTTGGACATCAAGCTATCGGACAATTTTTTGGAGGAAACGTGGTAAAGGCCATCAGACCTGTCCACGGAAAAACGACCCCCATCATTCATGATCATCAGGGGGTGTTCACGGACCTAGTTAATCCATTAGAAGTGACAAGATATCACTCGTTGGTCATAGAGCGATCTACCCTTCCAAACGAATTACTGATAACGGCCGAGTCACAAGAGGGAGAGATCATGGGTATCCGTCATAAAGTCCACCCTATAGAAGGCATTCAATTTCATCCGGAGGCTATTTTAACCGAATCCGGACATCAGTTGTTAAAGAATGCTCTCCTAAATGCAGAAACATGGCGTTTGCAGCATGCTTCAGATCCATGGATTGTTAAGCCACTCTCCGTTTCAATCCCCCCTTGTCAGTTGTTTTCAGCATTTAAAGAGATGCCTTCGCCCTTTTTCTTAGATAGTGGCAAAGATTATAAAGCGCTTGGTCGTTATTCCTATATGGGATCATCACCTTTATTAGAAGCGTCTGCCTATCCAGATCACCTCGAGATTCTTCAGATGAACGAACCACACCCACAAAGAATGCCGCTTAACAAATCCAAAAGCTTAAAGTTTATTGACGAAACACAAAGAAAATATTACGTGCCTAAAGCCCCTTTCCCCTTCTCTGGTGGAGCCGTAGGTTTTTTTACCTATGATCTTAAAGATGAGCTCGAATTGCTTCCGAGTAATACTTCGGATGACTTGAATTTACCGCTTTGGCGTTTTGCCTGGTATGATGGAATTGTAATTTATGATCACTTTACGGAAACGTATTGGATCACAGCTTGCGGTATTGACGAGTACGGGACATGTCATCCCGATTTAGCTCAAACACGGATCGACAACTTAGAGCAAACCCTGTATGCATATGTTACGGAGCAAGTAGGCGAACAAGAAATTTCCCTAAATATGACAGACCACGCCCACCCAACCTTTTCCCCCATCACGCCCAGTGTCTCCCATGCTCAGTACTTAAGTGATTTGCAAAGGGTCATCGACTACATCTATGCTGGGGATATTTATCAAGCCAACTTAACCCAACGCTTCTCCATGCCTTGGGAAGGGGATAGTTGGGATCTATATTCCCAACTGCATCGACAAAACCCCGCGCCCTTTGCTGCCTTTCTTCCTTACTCGGATTTTCAAATACTTTGCAGTTCTCCCGAGCGATTTTTAAGGGTACAAACGGACGGTCAAATCGAAACACGTCCGATTAAAGGGACTCGCCCCCGCGGAAAATCGCCCGCAGAAGATCAGATACTAGCCTTAGAGCTTCAAAAGAGTCGCAAAGATCGTGCGGAGCTAACTATGATTATTGATTTAGAACGAAACGACCTGGGAAGAATATGCGAATTCGGAACTGTAAAAGTAAAAGATTTAATAGAACTCGAACAATATCCCACCGTATGGCATCTAGCCTCGACCGTAACCGGGCAACTGAGGCGTGGTCTGGAACCCAGTGCTATTATCCAAGCTGTTTTCCCGGGTGGGTCAATCACGGGAGCACCCAAGATTAGGGCAATGGAGATTATTGAAGAATTGGAGTTATTCAAACGAGGACTTTACACCGGCAGCATCGGTTATATGGGTTTTGATGGCGCATGGGACTTTAATATTGTCATACGCACAATACTATTGAAAAACGATAGGGCCTATGTTCATGTTGGTGGCGGAATCGTTGCCGACTCGATCCCCGAAGACGAATACAACGAAACACTTGATAAAGCCAAGGCGCTTTTTGCAGTGCTGAAAGGACGATTGAATGACTGAATCTATTTTAGCCCATGACCGCCTAGCTTTATTTGGTTACGGAGTGTTTGAAACGCTACTGATTTCCGAAGCAGGACCTTTATTTATTAATAGTCACTATCAACGCATGAAAAAGGGTGCAGACTTACTGGGTCTCAAGGTCGCCGATAAAGATGAGTGGGTTAGACAGGTTCAAGCCTATATAGTAAAAGACCCAAGTCCCAGTGCCTTCCCCTACGCACTCCGAGTAACACTAAGTGGTGGGGCACCTGTTGCCAATCTTCCCTCCAAGCTCCTCTTCCACAAGCGAGCATTTTGCTATACTGTCGCTCAGTACACCCTAGGAATTCGCCTACACCTCTTACCCTCCTGTCGCAATGAGCAGTCTCCCTTGGTCTCCATTAAATCTACGAATTATCTGGAAAACATCTTGTGTAAAGAAGATGCTAACCGAAAGGGTGCCGAAGAAGGCTTATGGCTTAATTCTAAAGGATTTATTTGTGAAGGTACGATGAGTAACATTTTTTTCATTAAAGCTGGAACCCTGTTTACACCGTCTCTTAGTAGCGGCTGTTTGTCAGGAACACGGCGTAATATCATTCTAAACTTAGCTCAGTCTCTACAGATTCCAGCTAGCGAGGGTTTGTACCCCTTGTCCGACTTATTAGACGCAGACGAAGTTTTTATGACTAATGCCCTGATGGGGATCATGCCAGTTAGAGAAGTGGATGATTCCCCCTTTCCAGTCACCCCGGAAGGTACGATAAACTCACAAATGAGGAGACTAGAAACAGCTTATAATGCGCTGATCAAGGATGATCGAGTGTCCCTGTAACCAAGGACGGTGAAAAGGAACACAAAAAAGAATACCAAGGTTATTAAACCTTGGTATCTCTGTCACGAGTTATCTCTAATATTTTTCTTCAAGCACGTCAAATATTTGCGGTGTAGCCGACTTAAACGCATTATTTTCTCCCACTGTGCCTGCCCAACTTTCATAAGCAGAAAGGTTATCCCACTTAGAAAATAGCATGATGTCAGACGTGGTCTCTTGTTTATTTACAGACGCAAATTTAAACCCATCAATTTGTTCCACCGATTCAATTCCTGTTCGAATCTCACCTAAAATCCGATCAGCATCAGGTCCGTTAAATGTATGAATGACTGTCAGCATATTTTGTACCCTCCAATAATAATATTTCCTTATTTAGTTTAACCAAACTCTATTTCAGCATACCGTTATATTATGAATTTTTATTTAAGAACAACATAATTTAAGATGACAAGATAAATATTCATCGTTAAATTTTACATTTCGTGCTATACTAAAAATACTTGGTAAACGCTCGTTGGAGTTGCACAAAGGGGGAACGTAAATGAAGGTTATTTACAATCAGACAGACTTCCCTAGCGGTCGTTCTCATATTTTAATGCGTGATACAGAATTCGCTTATCCAGAACTTGTTCATTTCGTGATGATGGTCAGCAACAGAGGTACTCTGTGGGTTGATGTTTTTTGGCCATATGACAAAGAGTCTGAAGCATTTACTCATGAAATATCAGAACAACAATTTTGGCAAACCTTCCGTGAGTGGAGACTACAAGGTATGCGTCTAGGTGACAGTGAAAAAGTAGCGCAAATACTTGCACGAAAACGTTTATCAAAGGTAATACGAGAAAAAGATGCATAATAAAAAAAGCGGCAGTGCCGCTTTTTTTTATACTCGTTATGCGCTCAAGGGAACAAGGATCGGTGCTATCTATTGACACAGGGTTGTAGATGAATTTGTATTTGGCTGTGATTTATTTTTATCTAATTTATAAATAAAGGCTAGGATCTCCGCCACAGCACGATAAAGTTGGGGGGGTATTTCCTTGGTTAACTCCACCTGCATCAGTGCTTCTACCAATACCTCATTCTTTTGTAGGGGGATGCCTTCGATTTCAGCAGCTTCAATCATTTTCAGAGCCACTTCTCCTACCCCTTTTGCCACAATCCGGGGTGCACCGGTTTGATCATAGACGATGGCTGCTGCCTTCTGTTGCTTTTCTTTCAACGCTCAATATCAACTCCACTTCGTCTTGATCCTTGTAGGAAATTCTGAAATTCTAGGTTCTGGTTTAGATCGCCTGTTTCGATTTGTGTTAAATTGATACCAAGCTTAGCAAATTGAGTCGTTGCCTCGGTCAAAACCCCCTCTAGCAGGTGGGGCAAGGATTGAGGGTCACAGGTGAGAACACGAAACGTCAGTGACTCCCCATAAAAATAAGCATCAATACCCACCTGTCCTAATTGCTGAGTTTCCACCTGAATGCCCACACGGCAGTGTTGCTCATCTATTTTGTCGCCTTTACGAGCTGCTTCAATCGCTATTTGTACTGGTACAAGCTCCTCCTGATTTAATAAAGGCAGATGAAGTAATAGATAGGCATTATCAAGCGCTCCTGTTTTAAACCATAGTTGTTGACCCGTTAAGGTTTGAAGTAACTGTTTCACCGTGTCCTCTGAAGCATGATAATCCAAGGTCTCTTGATTTTGAAGCGCTTGGAGGAGGGCGAATTTAAACGTTTCTCTGAGACGACTCTTCTCAGTTTCCTTGGCCTGAGGATCTAACTTCATCAACTGTTGGATACGTTGTTCATAATCCAGTCCCAGCTTTCGTAAACATTCCAACAGTACTTCGGCTCCGTTTTCCTGTGACAAGCTCTCCCACTTTGGACTTGTTTTTCTCAAATTTGTTATTAATCCATCGAACGGCGTTCCTTGCAGATTGCTAAGTAAAGCACCCAATAGTCCCTGTCTTTCTGTGGGAAAAGATTTAAGTAGAGATATAATTTCGGTATTGAGAGGTAACCCCCTGTCAGTAACTTGCTTAAATTGTTGAGGGGTAACAGGTATCTGCCCTTGCTGTTCCACAATAGGCTGGCGGATCAAACTTAGGCTGCCCTCGTTTAAACGACCCACTTTAACCCAGAACGTATCCCCAACTTGAGTCGAAGATTCTAAAATTGCAGACACGTCTAATCCATTGACACGAATTGTTCCTACTCCCTCAGCGGTTTTCTGAACAACTTTCACGAACAGCCGCTCGCCCACCTGCCATTGTTTGAGTAGGTTTGAGCTTACCGTACCACCTGGTGCTAGTATACCGCCTACTTCCATCCGCCTACCTCCTATACATGAGCACACTCCACTTGAGCACTCACTCCTCCTATTTCCTTCTGAACGCTCGGACTCTGTTGCATCCATCGGTATAATGCTCAAAAACAGCTTAGGATCATTCGTCCTAAGCTGTTCTATTTGCGCTGGAATTTAATCGTCTTAGTTTTTTTATTTCTTATCAAGCCATTCGTCTTGGCTTTCTTATCTCTCATCGCGCCATTCATATTAGTTTTGTTATTGGTCACCGCGCCATTTTCTAAGGTCTGTTTTAGTTGACCCAAGGCACTGAGTGTTGCGTTGTCCAAATGATCGGCAAGATTGTGGGAATCTTGATTGCCAACGATTGTCTTTTGAATTTTTCCATATGAGCGTTTTTTCGAGTGACGGAGACGCCGAGTGGGTGTCTGATTTCTTTTAGAGTTATCGTGCGATTTTAGGGGGCCGTTGGCTAGCGTCGTTGTTTTTGGTTTTGATGGTGATTTAGATTTAGAAGAAACTTGAGCGACAGATGGGCTGGTATCGGTAGGAAATTCTTGTTGGACCCATGCCTGAACACAAGCAGGATTTTTAGTCACCACAAATACTTCCTGAATCGAACCATTACTTTTAACCAAAAGCTTGCATCCTGTCTGAGTGACATATTTATAAACAATCCCTCGTTCTGAGGAATGGCTAACATCTATAACACCAGGAATAATGTCTGTAACTTCTGATAAGCGACCTAAATTTTCCAGCCATTGCAAAGCATTTTCAATCATGCCGTGTTCACGTTTTACCTTATTCCTGCGAAATTTAATAGTTTCCACCGACTTTCAAAAGTAGAGATGTTTTGCTAAAACCTGCTCTCGCTGGATCTCTAAAAGTCCCATGGAATAGTGAGGTTCACGCCTTTTTTCCGTCGGTGAACCTGGATTGAACAGCAGCTTTCCCTCCTGCCATTCCATAAAGGGGATATGGCTGTGTCCAAAAACAATCAGATCAACGGTCGTATCCTGAAAGGCTCGATAAGCACGTTCTGCGGTACTTTTTCCCTTGCCTGAATCTCCATGAATTAATCCTATTCTAAAACCTTCACATTCAATGATGTCTCGATGAGGTAACGATACATCCCCTCCGTCACAATTCCCTCTGACGGCCCGTACTGGCGCAATACAAGACAATTCTTCAAGTAGGCCACTATGGGTCAAGTCACCCGCATGCAAAATCATATCAATATCATTCAACTGTTCCCAAACAAAGCGGGGGAGAGATTTACCTAAACGTAAATGGGTGTCTGATAATACGGCGATTCGCATTCAATTCACCTCTTGGTTATGACTCATACCATCAGCGTTGCTTATGGTCGAATCGTTTTTATGACGTTGTAATAGGTATCTCGTTCAACAGCCACTAATCCAGCATCATGAATCATACCAATCAGTTGCTTTTCACTTTGCATTTGTGGACTTGTGGCACCTGCTGTATGATATATTTTTTCTTCGCGAACGACACCATCAAGATCATTGGCCCCAAACGAAAGTGCCATCTGGGCGACTTGAGGACTGGTTGAAACCCAGTAGGCTTTAATATAGAGGAAATTATCTAAAATTAAACGCGCTACGGCAATGACTTTCAAGGTCCTGAGAGCGCTCGCTTGAGTCACCTCTTCGAATTTCGTATTCTTGGGATGAAAGGCGGTAGGAATTAGGGCGTAAAAACCATGGGTTTGGTCTTGCAAGTCTCGTAACGCCAAAAGATGATCCACCAGTTCCTCATCCGTTTCCAAAAGCCCGTACAGCATGTTTGCATTGGTAGGTAGCCCTAACTGATGGGCCATTCGATGAATTTCTAACCATCGTTCTCCACTTAACTTTCCGGGGCAAATGATTTCCCGAACCCTAGGGCTGAAATTTTCTGCTCCACCACCTGGAATAAAACTCAGCCCTGCTGCCTTAAACGTTTTTAGAATTTCTAGAACGGGTACGTTCTCTATTTTAGCGAAGTAATCATATTCTGCCGCAGTGAACGCTTTAAGACTCACTTGAGGAGCACGTTCTTTAATTTTTGTAATAATATCTAAGTAATAGGAAAAAGGAAGATCTGGGTGTATCCCTCCAACAATATGAAGTTCTGTAACACCTTGGTCTGCGAATTGTCCAGCTTTAGCTACGACCTCATCAATGGACATGGTATAAGAGCCCTTGTCCCCAAGGTCTTTACCAAAGGCGCAAAGTCCGCACCGGACTTTACATACATTACTATAGTTAATATGGGCATTATTATTAAAGAATACTTGATTCCCGGTCATAGCGCGTTTCCGTTCATTCGCCAGGTAACCCAGACCAAGTATATTGGTTGTTTGTAAAAGACGCAGACCGTCCCTGTGATTAAGCCGTTCATCTACAAGCATTTTTGCATATACATCTTCTAAGCCGTTTAATATTGGATCAAATTGCACGACTGACCCTTCTTTCCCTTAATTGTTATTATTTCTAGTATAACATAATTCTCGATTATCTAGGAAAAGATAATGAACAGTAAAAAGGGCTGTAAGTGCAAGCACACTCACAGACCCCTTATATCAGTGGTAATGTTTCATAGTTTGGCGTTGGCGTTTAATAGCCTTACGCACTTCATTGGCAACACGCCATGTTTCAGGTTGTTCTGGAGTCATTAATTCCAATTTTCCAGACCGTTTATCGATTAATATATCGACGGTTGGCTTACGACCTAGAGCTTTTTCACCCGGGTGTAGGATATCAATCCCAATTTTATGTTCATCATATTGAGGAGGAACATGGTAAGTCAGGACTTCTTCCGTTGCTTCCATCAATTCCACGACTTGATCTTGTGGATAACCTTCTCGTAATAAGATATCTCGAACCGAAGTTACGGGATGTTCTAGCGTGAGTAGCATCTGAGCGCGTTGAACTAAATTGTAATCGATGTCCAAAAAGCCACCTCCATTGTGTTTGTTTTTCTAGACTATTTTCATTTTTCCCTTAACCTTTCTATTGAATACTGAGAGATCGTTGACGGAAATAGGTATATTTTCCACTTTAGTAAAATCAATCTAAGGAGGTTCTTAATGTCAAAATTACTTTCTTTACCTTTCTTAACTGCAGCCATTTCAGGGATCGCTATGGCGATCCAAGGAACGCTAAATTCTTCCTTAAGTCAAAAAACGTCGCTACTATCAGCGACGCTCGTAGTCCATATTATCGGCACATTGGTTGCGTTCGTGGCTGTACTTGCTGGCCGAGCCCCACTCTTAAAATACAACTGGCTTTCCGTTCCGTGGTATCTATATCTTGGCGGAGTCCTAAGTGTGATTATTGTTGGACTAGTTGCCGTAAGTATTCCTAAAGTTGGGGTGTGTAACGCGACGACAGCGATTATTATAGGACAGGTTAGTATGGCTGTCCTAATCGATCATTTTGGATGGTTTGGTACGTCTCGCCTACCCTGGAGTTCATCTCAGTTCATTGGAGTGGCTTTATTTGCTGCAGGCGCTAAACTTCTCTTCCGCTAATTATAGATCGTTATATTTTCGCACGACCCATCACTAAGGCCATATTTTCAATAATTCCAGATATTTCTACACTAACATTGTATTTCTTGATTTGACCGTTCTCAGTTAACATGACGGCATTTTTGCCTTCAACGTTTTGATCACCTTCAATGAGTCGCAGAAGAAAGGCATAATCATTGCTACTCACGGAGAGTTGCTTAAATTCTCCTTCGGAGACAAAGATAATCCAATATCCAGTTGACACTTCGTTGTTGCCATTTGTATAGAGGGCATCAGAGGCACTCAAAGAGTTTTGCTCAAGTAACGTCTGTTGATCAGTTGCATTGGCATACGTGTTTAAGCTGTTCGAATTATTCAGTGTATAGTCGTCCTCCATCGTACTTGTTTGGGTGACCGGGTCTACTAATTTAATGTATATATCCTTAAAAAAGTTTGGAAATACAATGTAGCCGACAACCCCAATAATCAGTATCCATATGGCCAAGGACTGTAGGTCCTTCCATAGATCGTTCCGTGGTGGTCGTCCCCAGGAACCTTGCATACCTTCCCCTCCATTTACATGTCATCTTATTCTTCATAAATTTAATCTCTAAACCATATATACTCTCATTTTAACTAAGATATGTGTATGAAACTTGCATATGGCAATTTCACCCTCTAGAATAAGAACTGAGGTGGGAAAAATGGATCTACTTCGACAGAAACTGACCCTGTTGCCGGAGAAGCCCGGTGTTTATATGATGAAAGATACTCTGGGGCAGATAATTTATGTCGGTAAAGCTAAAATACTAAAAAATCGGGTAAAATCATATTTTACCGGATCACACGATGGCAAAACTGCGCAATTAGTCAGTCGAATTACTGATTTTGAATATATCATCACAGAATCAGAGGTTGAGGCCCTTGTCTTAGAATGCAATCTAATCAAAAAACATAACCCGAAATATAATATCCTCTTGCGAGATGATAAAAGCTACCCCTATTTAAACATTACAGAGGAACCTCACCCTCGAATCCTAGTTACACGTCAAGTTAAAAAAGGAAGAGGCAAATATTTCGGTCCTTATCCGAATGCAACTGCAGCCAAAGAAGCTGCACGATTACTTAACGACTCTTCCCCTTTCGGAAATGCCGCCACATTCCCACTCAGCCTTGTCTATATTATCATTTAGATCAATGCCTTGCTCCTTGCGTCAAAGACGTATCGCTCAATGTTTACGTTGGTATGCTAAAAGATGTTTCTACGTTTCTTAAAGGAAACCAAAACGAGATCATCAATCTGTTAGAGGAGAAAATGCAAACTGCCTCCGAGGCGCTCCATTACGAACGCGCTAGAGAACATCGTGATCTGATCAAAGACTTAAAACTACTCAGAGAGAAGCAGAACATCACCCTCAATGATTTTATGGATCGTGATGTTGTGGGGTATGCCATCACCACAGACCAGATGTGCGTTCAGATTTTTTATTTACGTCTTGGCAAGTTGCAAGCACGTGATAGTTTCATTTTCCCATATTTTGAAGCGCCTGAAGAAGCGTTCATCTCGTTTGTCGCTCAATTCTATCTCGAACGCGCGGTATGGCCTCCAGAGATTTTGCTCCCGCAAACCGAATCCCCGGTCTTAACAAGCCTATTTCCGATCATCGTTCCTCAAAAAGGAAAGAAACGTGAGTTGTTGCAGATGGCGATGGAAAATGCTCAGACAACGCTCCATGATCAAATTTCACTAGAAATACGGCAACAATCAGAAACACAACAAGCTTTAGACACACTTGGGGAACTCTTAAACATCCCAATTCCTAGTCGAATCGAAGCTTTTGACATTTCCAATACGGGAGGAACGCATAACGTCGCAGGTATGGTTCAATTTATTGAGGGCAAACCCGAGCGCCAGGGGTACAGAAAATATAAAATTGAGCCCATGGAGACGTCCGATGACACAGCTGCCATGGGTCAAGTCGTTGAACGTCGATATTCACGCTTGGTCTCAGAAAATGACTCCCTTCCAGACCTAATTTTAGTTGACGGAGGTAAAGGTCAAATCCGTGCGGCTATAAACTCTCTCAAGGAACTTAATTTAACCATTCCCGTCGCAGGAATGGTTAAGAACGACCGGCACCAAACGAACGATCTCATGAATCAAGAGGGTGATCCAGTCCCGCTACCCAAAACCCATCCCACGTTTTATCTACTCGGTAGAATCCAAAATGAGGTCCATCGCTTTGCGATCACCTTTCATCGTCAACAAAGGGCAAAGAGCATGACGCTCTCTGCTCTCGACGGCATCCCAGGTATAGGCCCAAAGCGCAAACAACAACTGTTACGCCACTTTTCATCACTTGACGACATAAAGCTTGCAAGTATTGAACAACTCCGAGCAGCGGGACTGCCACATACCCTAGCCGCAATGATCTATCAATATTTTCATTCCACGCCCCTACCTGAACCGTTAGACAAGGAGGAACCTTTTGATGATCCTAAATTACAGAGTTGAACTATGTCGTAAGTGTTACTTTAAACGAACCCGCAATTGCTCTCATTCAGATTTTTACATCCAGAATCCTCTGGTTCACTTTGTTAAACCAGGTGGAGAATGTCTGAACTATAAACCGGTTCCCTGGTTACCTGAATTTTAACGCTTCCTAACAAAGGAAAATAAAGAAGCGCAAAAAAGTACAGCCTTCACTCATAATGTGACGGTTGTACTTTTTTTGCTCTTCTAGACTAAATAATCCTAACGTACGCGACGGGCGCCAAGGTACCGGCTCGCATAATAGCTTTCACTAAGACTTGTTACACGCACCCCACTATTAGAGGCATGAACAAACCTTCCGCCTCCAATATAAATGCCCACATGGGAGGCTCCCTTTGTATACGTTGCAAAGAATACCATGTCACCTGCTTGCAATTGATTTTTAGTAACGGACGATCCTACACCATATTGCCCAGCAGCAGTTCTTGGTAAGGAAATGCTTGACTGCTTAAAAACGTAAGAAGTAAACCCAGAACAATCAAACCCACTGCGGGTAATTCCCCCATATAGGTAGGGAACACCGATCAAACTAAGCGCATCACCAATAAGACCTGAGTCATTTGATCTGGAAACCTCTTTTTGCGGCGCTTCAGCGACTTGAACTTCTTTTGCTTTGGGTTTTGCTTCTACTTTTTTTGTAGTTGTCTTCTTAGCAGTTTGCGATTTAACTTGCGTATTTTGTGCGACCACTTTGGCTGCAGTACTAGGCGTTGGAACAACCTTTTCTACTGAGACCTCTGCTTCAACTTTAGTGATTACGGGAGGACTAGAATTAAATTGCATTTTTTCATGCACTAATTCTGTATAGGTCCCGGAAGGAACAATGGATGAAGCAACTATCACTGACTTCATGGAGGAACGAGTGATTGTCGTTGCTGTTGCAACTTGACTTGGAGCTGAAGCAGTAAGACTACTTGCTAAAAGTAGCCCCGCTAAAATTGCGCTTCCCGTGCACAACCGAGCAGATAACGGAATCACTGATTTTTCCACCTTTCTTAGCTTACGAGGTTAGTTGCCGGATTCGGACAGGTGTCGTCCTACACGTGGAGAACCACGTGATTCACCCCAATATAATCCCCCGTTCCAAATGTCACGTTTGGATTCAGCTTCTGTGTTGGTTGATTTATATTTCATTGTATGCTGTTTATACGTATTCTGTACAACCAAAGAAAGTTCCTGCTTTTTTTATGGTAATATTTTGATAATTTATAATTATTTATGGTAATTAATAAGATGAGAACAACAATCAGCATGAAAATAGGCTAGTTTGAAAGGCTAATAATCGGTGCAGGAATACGTCCTCCTCGATTTACAAACATTTTTGATGAAAACGGATGTATGGCCATCACTGGTGCTCCGCCTAATAATCCTCCGAATTCTACTCTGTCGCCTGCTTTCTTACCAATGGCTGGAATGACTCGGACAGCGGTTGTTTTTTTATTAATCATTCCAATCGCTGCTTCATCAGCAATAATAGCTGAGATCGTTTCCGCGCTCACATCTCCAGGTAGGGCAATCATATCTAAACCCACGGAACAAACACATGTCATAGCCTCTAATTTATCAAGCGTCAAGGCCCCTAATTCCACAGCTTTTACCATTCCCGCATCTTCCGATACCGGTATAAAGGCTCCGCTTAAACCTCCAACGTGAGAAGAAGCCATGGCGCCTCCTTTTTTCACTGCATCATTAAGTAATGCCAACGCGGCAGTTGTGCCATGGGTACCACATCGTTCAAGGCCCATATTTTCGAGAATTTCTGCAACACTATCCCCAATGGCAGGGGTAGGTGCCAACGAAAGATCGATAATTCCAAAAGGGACATTTAATTCCTTTGACGCTGCCCGCCCAATGAGCTCTCCCATGCGAGTAATTTTAAAGGCTGTTTGCTTAATAAGATTGGACAGCTCACTGAAATCGGCTTCAGGGTATTTTGCAACGACCTTAGCCACAACGCCAGGACCACTAACACCCACATTGATAACACACTCTGGTTCCCCAACGCCGTGAAAAGATCCAGCCATAAACGGATTATCCTCTGGGGCATTACAGAATACTACTAATTTTGCCGCTGCTATACCATCCTGGTCTGCTGTCAGTTGAGCGCACTTCAGAACTGCTTGACCCATTTTCAAAACGGCATCCATATTAATTCCCGCCTTAGTCGTTCCAATATTCACGGACGAACAGATAAACTCTGTCTCACTCAGTGCTTGGGGAATAGCCTCGATCAGCGCCAGATCTCCAACGGTAAACCCTTTTTGAACAAGAGCAGAAAAACCACCAATAAAATTAACCCCAACCTCACGAGCTGCCCGATCTAATACTTTAGCAATACGCACCATTTCTTCGGAATTCATGTTAGCGGCTACAATGCCTATGGGTGTGACAGATACACGTTTATTGATAATAGGGATGCCGTAACGTGCCGACATTTGCTCACCCACGGACACTAATTGACCTGCATTTTTGACGATCTTATCATAGATTTTCTGTTCTAGCCGGTTAATATCTTCAGATACGCAATCCATGAGACTGATTCCCATCGTAATGGTTCGAATATCGAGATTCTCGTCATGGATCATGCTGATCGTTTGTTGAATTTCTTCTCGTGCGAATGTCAGTGTCATAGTCATGATTTTCTTCACTACCCTTACTTAAGTTTCCCAAAATCCTCTAGCTTATATACGGTGCATGAATGTAAATATATCTTCGTGTTGGACCTTCACCTGAAGTCCTTTGTCGCGCCCCTCATCTTCCAACATGCGTGACAGTGAGACCAACTCTAAATTTGCAGGATCTATATCCACGACCATAATCATTGTGAAAAATTCATTAATAATCGTTTGACTGATATCCAATATGTTAACGCTATATTCTGCAAGTCGCCCGGAAACCCAGGCGATAATTCCGATTTGATCACGCCCTAATACTGTAATGATGGCTCGATTAGACTCTTCCTTTGGTAATTCCATAACATTTCCTCCCTTTATAGACGAATGTATTCTATATATGGACAATAGATTAACACATTAACGAATGATACTCAAGTATTTTATGACCTAATTCATAGACACCTAACTATACTCAGAAAAAGACGCAAAGAGCGCCTTCCATTCTAAGGGCCATAAGTTTTACCAATCTCTCCACTATTTACCCAAAGTTAACTCGTGGAAATGGATGCCTTCTGAAACAAGCCAACAAAAAAGAGAGCTCCTCGAGCTCTCTTTTTATCATGTACTGACTTAACAACTTCCACTGCAACTATCGCCGCAGCCACCGCCGCTAGCGCCGGATTGCGCCGTACGTATTTCAAATCCTCCACCGCTTGCAGATTCAATAAAATCAACCGTTGCGCCTTCTAAGGCAGTCAGTTTTTTGTCTGTGATTAATGATACGCCGTACTCTTCATCAAGAATATCGTCGTCCGTCTTTGACTCTTCCAGAGTCATGCCGAAATTCGGCCCACCTCAGCCAACGCCTACAATGTAGAGACGAAGAAACGCATTTTCTTTGTTTTGGCTCTTAAGAACTTCTTTGACTTTTTGAGCAGCTAATTCTGTAATTCCAACCATATTCTTCACTCCTTTTTTATTTATCTCTCTTATAATACCACAATTTCACTTTTTAAAACAAATTTTGAAACTCTTCATTTTTTCGAAACCTAGAACTATACTTCTTTTCCATCCCCGTTAGGTTGAAAATCGTTCCAGAGGCGACGAACTTCTACTTCAATACTTGCCGGGAGATCCTGTGTAAATTGTTGTAATTGCTTAATTTCCCCGTGAATTTTAGGTGCCCAGCTATTCTCTTCTGGCAAGGAAATGAAAACCTCTGGCTGTGGAACGAGGGTACGCAAGCCTAATAGTATGATTAATAGAGTTAATAAACGCCAAAACCAACGCATTGTTGAATTCACCCTTTCTGGATAAGCCATTACATAGAGCTAGCTTAGCCAGAAAATCCCAGTTTAAGTCTTTCAGCATGCAACGCTCGCCAAAAATCTTCTGTAAAAAGTAACAAGGGTTCAAAATAGACTCTAGCGGCCTTAGTGTATAAATGTTTCTGATAACCACGAATTTTTTCTAGGTGAAACGACTCACAGGAATTCTCGCCCACTAATGGCCACCCTTCTACACCGCCAAAAGTAAACAACCGTCCCAGCCCTATTGCGCCTACAAAATCCAATTTATCTGCATCATATAGAATTTTCGCCTCAAGGGTATTCGGTTCGTGGCCTGCTTCGAGAGAATGAGCGATAACTGCCTCTCTAACTTTCAAAACAATGTCCTCAGAATACCCGGTTTTATGTAGAATATTGACAGCAAGCCCTGCGCTACTTTCTGCATGCGTCTTTTCTACCGCTCCAGAACGACCAATGTCATGAAGAATCGCCGCCAACTCAATGACCGTAGCATCCGCCCCTTCTTCCTGAGCCAGTAATTTACCCCACTCTCGAACTCTTAACGCGTGCTCTAAATCGTGGGCACGATCTTTTCGCGCGTAAAAGCCCCGAGCTATTAGAATGACTTGTTGCAAGTGGTCTTCAGCTTCATTTCCTGTAGTTTCCATAATCCCACTCCCATTCAATTCAATGTTTAAAATTTCATAATATATCCATATAACCCAAATTTAATATTACTACCCCTATTCTCACTTTGTCAAGTCTCTTGTTAGAAGAATTCTCTCTATTAATTCTTTTTTTGTGATAGGAAGTTTAGTGGGTCATGGATGCTATAATGGGCACAGAATCCATCAAATTAAGAAGAGCACGAGCGAGCCCTAAAGGAGAGTTTATATTGAAACGTTCTATTAAATTGTATATTATATTGGCATCAATGATCTTAGCGATCACCACAATGTTACTACTTTATTATTTACCGAAGTATAACGCGCTTCAACTCAACACTCCAGAAGATTCTTCTACGACACAACTTGATCTAACCCCTTCAATACCAGACCCCTCATCATCATTACCCCCAATCCATGTCTCTGATGCAAAAGCACTTGCTTTATATGACCAAGGGCTCAAACTATATTATCAACAGGATCAGAAGGTATTTCCAGAAGCCTTAGCCCTCTTTAATCAAGCATTAGAAATTGACCCTCAATGTTACGAAGCACTCAATGGTAAAGGTGCGACGTTAGCCTTTCAGGGAAAACATGAACAAGGGCTTGCCCTGATTCAGCAAGCCCTTGTTCTCAATCCATCGTTTGTTTATGGCCATTTCAACCTAGGCTTGGCCAACGAATTGGCCGGGAGCTGGGAACCTGCCATTGCAGCGTATCAGAAGGCTCTGACCTTAGACAATCGTGATACGTGGAGTTATTACGGCATTGCTAGTATCTACGGACGTCTTGGGAATATTGACAAAGTCGTGGAATATCTGCAACAAGCGATTGCACTAGACCCTGGTGTCAAGGAAGTAGCCCGTAATGAAAAACATGATTTTGCACCTGTCAGTAAGAATCCCCGTTTTGTCGCCCTAGTTAAGCCCTAGCTTACGCTAAGAGTGTTTCCAAACGTTCTACAAGTTCCGTAAACACTTGTAAGGCATTGCGTACAGGCACAGGCGTCTCCATATCCACGCCGGCTTTACGTAACAAATCTATAGGGTAATCTGAACCACCACCGCTCAAAAATTCTAGATATCGCGCGACGGCTGGTTCTCCTTCATCTAAGATAGCTCGAGCAAAGGCCGTGGCTGCAGAGAATCCAGTGGCATATTTATAAACATAAAAAGCATTATAAAAATGTGGTATACGTGCCCATTCTATCGCAATTTCCGGATCAAGGATCACTTCAGACCCATAATACACTGCATTTAAATTTTGATAGATTTCGGAAAGGGTGTCTGCCGTTAAAGCGCCGCCCTCTTCGACCACTGAGTGTATCTTTTTCTCAAATTCAGCAAACATGGTTTGCCTGAAAATAGTACCTCGGAACTGTTCAAGATAATGATTGATCAGATAGGCGAGCGTTTTAGGGTCTTTGGTCGTTTCCAAAAGATGCTCCATAACCAAGGCTTCGTTCAAGGTTGAAGCGACCTCTGCCACAAATATTTTATAGCCCGCATAGAGATGGGGTTGTTTCCGATTGGAGAAAAAGGTGTGTAACGAGTGCCCCATTTCATGAGCGAGGGTAAACATCGAATCTAGAGTGTCTTGATGATTGAGTAACACATAGGGATGAGAGCGATAAGTTCCCCAAGAATAAGCTCCGCTCGTCTTTCCTTCATTCTCATAAACATCGACCCATTTTTTCTCGAACCCTTCCTCAAGGATTTTAATGTAGTCTATCCCTAACGGCTTTAGGCCATCAATGACCATGCCTTTTGCTTGTTCATAAGTAATCGCCATCGTCGTTTCCGGAACAATCGGTACATAGATGTCGTACATATGTAACTCATCAAGTTTCAAGGCCTTCTTACGCAACTGAACATAACGATGCAGCTGGGGCAAAAATTCGTGAACCGTATCAATCAGGGAATCATACACCGTTAAGGGAACACGGTCATCATCTAAAGAACCTTCAATCGCCGAGGCATAGTTTCGAGCCTTGGAAAAAAATATGTCAGACTTTACACTAGAATTCAAAGTGGCAGCCCACGTATTCTTTTGCTTCTCATACGTATGATAGAGCGTCTCAAAAGCTTCTTTTCGCACAGCCTGTTGATGGCTTTCCATGAACATAATAAAATTGCCCTTGGTTAGCTCAACTGAATGGCCCGCTTCATCGGCAATGCTCGGGAATTTTAAGTCTGCGTTATTTGCCATAGAAAATATCGCGCCAGGAGCCTCCGCTAATTCTCCCACTTCTGCTAACAGCTTTTCCTCAACTGAACTAAGAATATGCTCTTTCTTGCGTAGGATGTCTTCAAGTGCGTGGTTATATAGCTCCAGCTTTTTAGACGTCGAACGGAATTCCTTCAGACGCTCTTCAGGTATCGCTAACAGTTCTGGCACCACAAAGGACGCTGAACTACTCACCTTCACGGCTAGAGCACCTGCACGATCTGTCAACGCTTGATAGTTGGCATTGCGATTATCCTCATCTCGTCTCATACGAGCATAAGTATAAATTTCTTCAATTTCTAAACTTAAATGATCCATCCATTCAAAACATGCAATTAAGGTCTCAGGAGCATCTGCTAAATGTCCCTCAAATTTCTTTCCTTCATTTGAGAGCTTTTCCAGGTGGGTGAACGCTTTCTCCCACTGTTGGTTATCCGAAAAAATATCCTCCAAATGCCACTTGGTAGCCTCAGGAATCTCTGTTCTAGACTTTAAGCGTTGTTGTTCCACAATTTACCTCCTTGTAAGATAGAGCTAGGGTTGATGGTTCAAACCCAACTCGAACGTTCTTTGATAACTCACACCATATTGTTCAGATTAATTAGTTGACACGTTAGACCTCTATCGCTAAACATCGTGTTAT
>Ga0209386_1000085_pt1 | contig 48244 bp, 46 predicted proteins | sample NGEPertwo_FD_184510 | JGI IMG/M metagenome (GOLD analysis project Ga0209386, IMG submission 184510) | Arctic peat soil microbial communities from the Barrow Environmental Observatory site, Barrow, Alaska, USA - NGEE Permafrost154B-two... | ecosystem: Environmental > Terrestrial > Soil > Wetlands...
TTTCTCACCTGATGTGTTCATCGCTTCTACGCGCTCGAGCAATCGAGGTTCGGCGAAAGGTCCTTTTTTCAGAGATCTGCTCATTTATGGGCCTCCTTTCGACTACTTAGTCCGTCGTTTCAAAATAAAGCGATTCGACGTATTCTTTTTCTTTCGAGTTTTGGCTCCCAGTGCCGGTTTACCCCAAGGCGTACAAGGGTTACGACCGATCGAGTTACGTCCTTCACCACCACCATGAGGATGATCGCAAGGATTCATAACTGAACCACGAACTGTTGGACGAATTCCCAACCAACGCGATCGTCCAGCTTTACCGATGTTAATGTTCTCATGATCTAAATTGCCAACTTGACCAATGGTAGCACGACATTCAATACGAATCATGCGCATTTCGCCAGAAGGAAGTCGGAGCGTTGCATAAGCCCCTTCTTTAGCCATGAGTTGAGCTGATCCTCCAGCTGAGCGAACCATCTGAGCTCCTTTGCCGGGTTTCATCTCAATGTTGTGAAGCAATGTGCCCACTGGAATATTCTGAAGGGGTAATGTGTTACCGACCATAATATCTGCGTCCTTACCGGAAACAACCATTTGATCAACTTGTAAACCGTTCGGCGCTAAGATATAAGTTTTGAGTCCATCTTGATAGAATAATAATGCGATATTCGCAGAGCGGTTTGGATCATACTCAATACTCGCTACACGAGCAGGAATTCCATCCTTTGTCCGCTTGAAATCGATGACTCGGAACTGTCGTTTATGCCCGCCACCTTTATGGCGTACACATAATCGTCCAGAATTGTTACGACCAGCCTTTTTGAACAAAGGCTTGAGTAGCGATCGTTCTGGATCTGTACGAGTAATCTCTTCAAAGGTTGACATCGTCATATTTCGACGACTTGGTGAGGTAGGTTTAAATGTTTTTAATGCCATCGGTTTTCATTATCCTCCTTTGCTGCAAGCTGCTTACAGGCCCGCGAAGTTTTCGATCTTATCTCCAGCTTTAAGCGTAGCAATCGCTTTTTTACGGTTAGATGTTTTCCCAACATACTTTCCGACCCGCTTCTCCTTGCCTTTGACGCTCATAGTACGGAGTTCAACAACCGATACTTTAAACATCTTCTCCACAGCTGCTCTGATTTCAATTTTGTTTGCAGCAGGATTTACCCAGAAGGAGTATTTATTCTCTTCTACAAGCCCTACAGACTTCTCTGAGATGACGGGACTTTTGAGGACATCACGTGCGTCGCGCATTACGCTAACACCTCCTCTGTTTTTGTTACTGCCGCTTTGGTCATGACAAGGACATCATACTTCAGGATATCCATAACGTTCATTCCAGCAACGTCCGTGGCTTTTACGCCCTCAATGTTACGAGCGCAACGAAGCACTACCTCATCCATGTTGTCCATCACGATCATAGCTTTCTTCTCTATATGAAGCGCTTTAAGAACTTGCACCATTTCACGTGTCTTCGCATCATCCATTGTTAAGGTGTCGAGCACAATCAATTGTTGCTCCGTAACCTTCGAAGAAAGTGCCGAGTGCAAAGCCAATCTCCGAACTTTTTTAGGTAATTTAAAACCATACTGGCGAGGTTTCGGTGCGAATATAACTCCGCCGCCTCTCCACAATGGGGAACGTGTGCTACCTGATCGTGCACGGCCTGTTCCTTTTTGACGCCATGGTTTTCTCCCGCCTCCGCGAACTTCTCCACGTAACAAGGCCGATTGTGTGCCCCGACGTTCTCCAGCTTGTTGTGACACAACTGCTGAGTGAAGTACATGGATATTAGGGGTAATCCCAAAGATACTTTCGCTCAGTTCGATTTCACCGACAGTTGCACCTTGCATATTTAATACTTGAACTTTCGGCATTGCCTATACCTCCTTTCTCAGTGTTACTTTGCCTTAACTGATGGCTTCAGGATAAGTAACGATTTATTGGCTCCAGGGACAGACCCTTTGATCAAGATTAAGTTTTTGTCTGCAACAATTCGCACGACTTCCAGGTTTTGTATTGTAACGCGTTCGCCACCCATACGTCCGGGTAGCTCACGACCTTTAAATACTCGAGCCGGGCCTTTCGCGCCAAGGGAACCTGTACGGCGGTGATATTTCGATCCATGCGCCATCGGTCCACGACTAGCATTATGACGTTTGATCATTCCTGCGAAACCTTTCCCCTTAGAAGTACCGACAACATCGATTTTGTCGCCAGCAGTGAATAGATCCACCTTTACTTCTTGACCGATTTCGTAGCTCTCAACATCACTGATTTTGAATTCTCGAACATACCGCATGGGCTTCAGCGAAGCCTTTTGGAAGTGCCCTTTACGTGGCTTATTGCTTAAGCTTTCACGAAGAAATGAGAATCCAATTTGAATAGCGTTGTAGCCATCGGTCGCTACAGTTTTCTTCTGTACCACCGGACAAGGACCTGCTTCTACAACAGTGACCGCTAATGCACGACCTTCGTCTGTGAAGATCTGAGTCATACCGATTTTTCTACCTAAAATTCCTTTTGACACGAATGCCACCTCCTAAACGCTTTGAAGTGCGTCGGATCATTCCGAAGCACGAGAGCGCCATTTTATTTTATTGTCATGATGGCCCTCGGTAACTACTCCACGCTACCGGGCGTTTCTCACAGCAAACATAACGACAGTATATCACAGAACTCTTATTAAAGCTACTCATAAAAATAGCTCACTAAACCACACCCGGTGAAGCTAAATTATAACTTGATTTCTATGTCCACGCCTGCCGGTAAATCTAATCGCATGAGCGCATCAACCGTCTTTGGTGTAGGCTCTAGAATATCAATTAAACGTTTATGGGTGCGCATCTCGAACTGTTCACGAGAATCCTTATTGACATGAGGAGAGCGTAAAATTGTATAGATGCTTTTCTCTGTCGGTAGGGGAATCGGTCCACTCACTTGTGCTCCCGTCCTCTTTGCAGTTTCTACAATGCGCTCCGCAGATTGGTCAAGAGTTTTGTGATCAAAGGCCTTAAGGCGAATTCTAATTTTTTGGCTCATAAGTTATAACTACCTCCTCATATTTCCCGTTATACGGGTCTCGAGCGTAAAAATACCCTAGTTCAAGCGGAGTCACCTGTCCAGCAACCTTTTACGCCACTCCAGAAATCAGAAGTCAGATGCTGGTGTCTGGATGAGTCGTGTACTCAATGATCCAGTGCTCCATTATCCGACTTTTGCTCGTAGAGAGAAAAAACTTGTTTCTCTCTACGAAATTGACTCAGTTAACGATTAGAGATTGATCTTAGCAACAATACCTGAACCAACGGTACGGCCACCCTCACGGATAGCGAAGCGTAGTCCTTCTTCCATAGCGATTGGGGTGATCAGTTCAACGTCAATCGTCACGCGGTCTCCCGGCATAACCATTTCAGTACCCTCTGGAAGAGTGATAACACCAGTTACGTCCGTTGTACGGAAGTAGAATTGAGGACGATAGTTATGGAAGAAAGGGGTGTGTCGTCCGCCTTCTTCTTTATTCAAGATATAAACCTCACCCGAAAACTTTGTATGAGGTTTAATGGTGCCAGTCTTAGCTAAAACTTGTCCACGTTCAATGTCTTTACGCTCAACTCCACGGAGTAGCGCTCCGATGTTATCTCCAGCTTGTGCTGAATCAAGGAGTTTACGGAACATTTCAACGCCTGTGACAATGGTCTTACGAGGTGTGGTGGTTAAACCAACAATTTCCACTTCGTCTCCAACTTTAACTTTTCCACGATCAACACGACCTGTAGCAACGGTACCGCGCCCAGTGATCGTAAACACGTCCTCGATAGGCATCAAGAAAGGTTTATCCATGTCGCGCTCAGGAGTTGGAATGAAAGAATCGACCGCATCCATCAGCTTCCAGATATCGCCACACCATTCGCACTCGCGTTTTCCGCAACCGCATTGTAATGCTTTGAGGCCTGAACCTGCGATGATCGGCGTATTGTCTCCATCAAACTCATACATCGTGAGAAGTTCACGGATTTCCATTTCGACGAGTTCGATAAGTTCTTCGTCATCAACCATATCTCTTTTATTGAGCCAGACAACAATCGAAGGAACACCTACTTGGCGAGCCAAGAGGATGTGTTCACGAGTTTGTGGCATAGGACCGTCAGCAGCAGATACACAGAGGATTGCTCCGTCCATTTGAGCTGCGCCAGTGATCATGTTTTTTACATAGTCAGCATGCCCTGGGCAGTCCACGTGAGCATAGTGACGCTTCTCTGTCTCATACTCAACATGAGCTGTGGAAATCGTAATTCCACGTTCGCGCTCTTCAGGTGCTTTATCAATTTGATCAAATGCGGTAGCTACTGCGCCACCGACTTTGGATAGAACAGTGGTGATTGCCGCTGTTGTTGTGGTCTTACCATGGTCGACGTGACCAATGGTTCCAACGTTAACATGTGGCTTAGTACGTTCGTATTTCGCTTTTCCCATTTTGTTTCACTCCCTAAAATAATTTTATGCGCCTTGCCGTTTGGCGATGATGCCTTCTGCAATGCCCTTAGGCACTTCTTCATAGTGGTCAGTCTGCATGGTATACGTTCCACGCCCTTGAGTGGCGGAACGTAGATCAGTTGAATAACCAAACATTTCGGATAAGGGAACAAATCCACGAATAATTTGTGCATTACCGCGTGCTTCCATTCCTTCAATGCGTCCTCGGCGTGAACTAATGTCCCCAATGACGTCTCCCATGTAATCCTCAGGAACAGTGACTTCAACTCTCATGACTGGTTCAATGATCGCAGGATCTGCCTTGAGGGCGCCGGCTTTAAAAGCCATGGATCCAGCAATTTTAAAAGCCATCTCTGAAGAGTCGACATCATGGTAAGATCCGTCGTAAACGGTCGCACGTATGTCGAGAACAGGGTAACCTGCCAAAATACCATTTTGTAAGGCTTCTTGGATACCAGCACCAATTGGGTTGATATATTCTCTTGGGATAACGCCGCCGACCACTTTATTGACGAACTCAAAACCGCTCCCTGCTTCAAGTGGCATAAGCTCAATCCAGCAGTGTCCGTATTGTCCACGACCACCGGATTGGCGAACAAACTTACCTTCGGATTTAACGGTCTTACGAATGGTTTCTTTGTAGGCAACTTGTGGACGTCCTACGTCGCATTGTACTCTAAACTCTCGTTGTAAGCGATCCACAATTATCTCTAGATGGAGCTCGCCCATTCCCGCAATAATTGTCTGACCAGTCTCAGTATCCGTGTGAATTTTAAACGTCGGATCTTCCTCAGCAAGACGCGAGAGTGCACCGCCCATTTTTTCTTGGTCAACTTTTGTCTTTGGTTCGATTGCTACCGAAATGACTGGATCAGGAAACACCATTTTTTCAAGAATAATGGGTGTCTTCTCATCACACAGGGTATCCCCCGTTGTGGTGTCCTTCAATCCAACTGCGGCAGCTATGTCCCCTGAACGCGCCTCTTGGATATCTTCTCGATGATTAGCATGCATTTGAAGAATCCGACCAATGCGTTCTCTCTTGCCCTTAGTTGAGTTATAAACATAAGAACCAGAAGGCAATACACCGGAATATACCCTAAAGAATGCTAACTTTCCAACGAATGGGTCAGCCATGATCTTGAACGCCAACGAGGAAAATGGTTCCTCGTCTGAGGCTGTACGATGATCTTCCGCTCCGGTATCCGGATGTGTCCCTTTAATTGGGGGCACGTCCAGCGGTGACGGCATGTATTCAACGACGCAGTCAAGCAGCGGTTGAATTCCCTTGTTCTTAAAGGCCGAACCACAAAGAACAGGCACAAATTTGTTATCAATCACTCCGCGTCGAATACCGACCCGAATTTCTTGCTCTGTGATTTCTTTTCCTTCGAGATACTTCATCATGAGTTCTTCACTTGTTTCAGCAACCGCCTCGACCAGTTTCTCACGATACTCTGCAGCTAATTCGATTAAGTCTTCAGGAATCCCACTGTGCTCTTCAGTTGTGCCTAAGTCATCTGTATAGACCGTAGAGGTCATTGACACTAAATCCACGATCCCTTTGAAGTTATCCTCGACACCAATTGGTAACTGGATTGGAACAGGGTTGGCGCCCAATCTGTCAGCAATCATAGAGACACCCCGAAAAAAGTCTGCACCCATCCGGTCCATCTTATTAATAAAAGCGATACGTGGAACTTTGTATTTGTCCGCTTGACGCCAAACGGTCTCGGATTGAGGTTCAACTCCTCCAACTGAACAGAACACCGCTACTGCACCATCGAGTACTCTAAGAGAACGTTCGACTTCTACTGTGAAGTCCACGTGCCCTGGTGTGTCGATAATGTTAATACGATTAGTCTTCCATTCACAGGTTGTAGCAGCAGAAGTAATGGTAATTCCGCGTTCTTGCTCCTGAACCATCCAGTCCATCGTTGCGGCACCATCATGAACTTCTCCAATTTTGTGCACTCGACCCGTGTAGAAAAGAATACGCTCGGTGACCGTTGTTTTTCCGGCATCAATGTGCGCCATGATTCCAATATTACGTGTATTTACTAGTGGAAATAGTCTTGCCACTGTGATTCCCCCTTTCCGTCAAAGTCAGTATGCATCAAACTACCATTTGTAATGCGCGAAAGCCTTATTGGCCTCTGCCATTTTATGCATATCTTCTTTCTTCTTGACAGAACCGCCCGTATTGTTCGATGCATCGAGTAATTCTCCAGCAATCTTTTCCTGCATAGTCTTTTCGCCGCGCTTACGCGCCATCACGACAAGCCAGCGCAGACCAAGTGTTGTTCGTCTTTCTGCACGTACTTCAATAGGCACTTGATAATTTGCACCACCAACACGGCGAGCCTTAACTTCCAATACCGGCATAACGTTCTTTAACGCGGTACTAAAAACTTCGATGGGGTCTTTACCAGATTTCTCCTGAATCATATTAAAGGCACTATAGCAAATAGCCTCCGCTGTTCCCTTTTTACCGTCTAACATAATCTGATTAATAAACTTAGTTAAAGTTTGATCCTTGTAAATTGGATCTGGCAAAACATCGCGTTTCCCAATATATCCTTTACGTGGCATGAGTTTACCTCCTTTGTAACGTATTTCTAGCCGTCTTTATGCTTAACTTAAGCCTTTTTCGGACGTTTTGCTCCATATTTTGAGCGTCCTTGTGCACGTTTTTGAACAGCAGTTGTATCTAGTGCACCACGAACTACGTGATAACGTACGCCTGGAAGGTCTTTGATACGACCACCACGGACGAGGACCACGGAATGTTCTTGTAAGTTATGTCCAACTCCTGGGATGTAAGAGGTGATCTCAAATCCATTCGTCAAACGAACACGAGCAACTTTTCGAAGCGCTGAGTTAGGTTTTTTTGGCGTGGTTGTATAAACTCTGATACATACACCACGTTTTTGAGGAGACCCTCCTGATGGATATTGCTTTCGTTTAAGAGAGTTATAGCCCCACTGTAAAGCTGGAGCTGTAGATTTTTTCGTGATTGAGGCACGACCATTACGGATAAGTTGATTAATTGTCGGCATATCTCTACCTCCTTTCTGATCAGATCCATATGCAAGGAATTGCTTGCAGCAGCATTTAGCAAGCAATTCCAAATCCTACAATAAGTGTCCTACTATTAATTTGTAGCTAATCTACCAAGATGGCCGCTACCGCTGTGCCTACTTCTATTCCGCATGATTTGCCTAATTCCTTCATTGTCGGAATCTCAATTGGCTCGACATCATGGTTAGAGCACCATTCAATGACAGAACGGAGTACATGCGGTTCAGCATCTTTAGCAATAAACAAACGTATCACAAGTCCCTTTTCCAGAGCACGTTGAGTTTGTTTTATCCCAACTGTTTTACGTTTGGCGTTCCTGAAGGCTTCATCAAGCACCATAATGCTTTCCCCCTTAATCACACTTTAATATTTTAGCACTAGATATCTAGTGTGTCAATAATTGGTTTACTTTGCATCCAAAGTTTTTACTGTTCGATACCTTGACATGCCTGTTCCAGCAGGGATTAATTTACCGATGATCACGTTCTCTTTTAAGCCGAGTAAGGGATCAACTTTTCCTTTGATGGCCGCTTCTGTGAGAACACGAGTTGTTTCTTGGAACGACGCCGCCGAAAGGAAGGAATCAGTGGCTAGGGAAGCCTTGGTAATCCCTAGTAATACTGGGTGGGCCACTGCAGGTTCCCCACCTTCAGCAATTGTTCGAACATTTTCGTCTTGGAATTCAAAGACTCCAATTAGACCACCTGGGAGCAGACTTGTATCACCTGCATCATCTATTTTCACCTTACGCAACATTTGACGAACCATCACTTCGATGTGTTTATCATTAATATCGACCCCTTGAAGGCGATATACGCGTTGAACTTCAGCTAATAAATAAACCTGAACTCCACGTTGCCCTTTAACTTTGAGCATATCATGAGGGTTAATGCTTCCCTCTGTTAACTCGTCGCCAGCTTCAACCATTTGACCCTCTTTAACACAGAGTCGAGATCCATAAGGGATAGTATAGGTAACATGCTCCTCAGTTTCGGTGAGGAGATCTATTTCCCGTCGCCCTTTCACTTCACTAATTGAGACCTTACCGATCGTTTCTGAGATGATGGCTTGCCCTTTTGGTTTACGCCCTTCGAACAATTCTTCAATCCGTGGAAGCCCTTGAGTTATATCATCGCCTGCAACTCCACCAGTATGGAAGGTACGCATCGTTAGCTGAGTTCCTGGTTCTCCAATGGATTGTGCCGCAATAATCCCAACTGCCTCGCCCATCTCAACGGGGTGTCCCGTAGCGAGATTGCGACCGTAGCATTTCTTGCAGACACCATATCGTGATTTACAAGTGAGCACCGAGCGAATGATCGCTGATTCAAAGTTATTAACAATTTCCTCCGCTTGTTCCTCGGTGATTTCGTAGTCAGGTGAAGCGAGCAATTCTCCAGTTTTCGGATGGTGTATCTCTTCCAAGACGAAGCGTCCGACCAGACGATCTATGAGAGGCTCAATGATTTCTGGACCGTCTTTAATATCTTCAACCATAATGCCAACCGTAGTTTCACAGTCGTCTTCACGAACAATGACATCTTGAGATACGTCTACTAAACGACGAGTCAGATAACCTGAGTCAGCTGTTCGAAGTGCAGTATCTGCAAGGCCTTTCCGTGCACCATGGGAGGAGATAAAGTATTCTAAAACGGTGAGACCTTCACGGAAGTTTGCTTTGATAGGTAACTCAATGGTTTTACCAGTAGGATCCGCCATAAGCCCCCGCATTCCTGCTAATTGTCTGAGTTGTTGAATATTTCCTCGAGCACCTGACGTCGCCATCATGTACACCGGATTAAATTGATCAAGGGTATCCATCAATGCTTGGGTCACTGTTTTTGTGGCCTTCGCCCAAGTATCAATTACCAAGTTATAACGCTCTTCATCCGTAATTAAACCACGGCGATATTGTTGCTCTGTTTTAGCAACTGCAGCGTCCGCGTTGGAGAGGATTTCTGTCTTCGCATCAGGAACGGTGATATCCATCAATCCGACGGTCATTCCTGCTCGTGTAGAGAATTTAAATCCTTGGTTCTTTAGCCCGTCCAGTAGTGCCGCTGTTGCTTCATAGCCGCATTTACGATACGTTTTTGCCACGATGTCCCCAAGGCCCTTTTTGCCAGTCACTTCGTTGAAATAACCAACTTCTGGAGGAATGACAGAATTAAATATTAACCGACCAACGGTCGTCTCCAAGAGTGCTCCGTTACGACGAACTTTAATACTGGCTTGTAAATGCACTGCTTTTGAATCATAAGCTAAGACTGCTTCGTCATAATCTTTGAATATTTTACCTTCCCCAAAGGCTCCAGGACGATCCATCGTTAAGTAATAGGATCCCAAAACCATATCTTGGGTAGGAGTTTGCACTGGTCGACCGTCTTTAGGGTTCAAGATATTGTGTGATGCCAACATCAGCAATCTAGCTTCAGACTGAGCCTCTGCGGACAAGGGCACATGAACTGCCATCTGGTCACCGTCAAAGTCTGCGTTATAGGCTGTACAGACTAACGGGTGAATTTGTAAAGCACGACCCTCAACTAGAATTGGTTCAAACGCTTGAATTCCCAGTCGATGAAGTGTTGGTGCCCGATTCAGCATGACGGGGTGATCCGATATGACTTCTTCAAGAACATCCCATACTTCTGGACGTACTCTCTCGACCATACGTTTCGCACTTTTTATATTGTGCGCATGGCCTTCACTGACCAATTTTTTCATGACAAATGGTTTAAAGAGCTCTAAGGCCATTTCCTTAGGAAGACCACACTGATGAAGTTTCAGGTTCGGTCCAACAACAATAACTGACCGGCCTGAATAATCGACGCGTTTTCCCAAGAGGTTCTGCCTGAACCGTCCTTGTTTTCCCTTGAGCATATCGCTCAGGGATTTAAGCGGGCGGTTTCCCGGACCAGTCACTGGACGCCCGCGGCGGCCGTTGTCAATCAGGGCATCTACTGCTTCTTGGAGCATGCGTTTTTCATTGCGCACAATAATGTCGGGTGCGCCAAGATCCAAAAGACGCTTTAACCGGTTGTTTCGATTAATAACTCGGCGATATAGATCATTGAGGTCAGATGTAGCGAACCGTCCGCCATCCAGCTGGACCATAGGTCTCAACTCCGGAGGAATAACTGGAACAACATCCATAATCATCCAATCTGGTCGATTTCCAGATGTTTTGAAGGCCTCGACAACTTCAAGGCGACGGATAGCACGAATTTTTCGTTGTCCAGATACCTCTTTTAACTCTATGCGCAGCTCTTCATTAAGCTTGTCTAAATCCATTTCAGCGAGCAACATTTTAACAGCTTCTGCTCCCATGCTCGCTTGAAATCGATCACCGTACTTATCTCGATATTCCCTATATTCGGTTTCAGTCAAGAGTTGTTTCTTCATCAAGGATGTATCCCCTGAATCCGTCACAATATAGGAGACAAAATACAGAACTTTTTCCAGAGCACGAGGCGACATGTCCAGAAGTAAGCCCATCCGGCTTGGAATCCCTTTAAAATACCAGATATGGGATACCGGAGCAGCGAGTACAATGTGCCCCATCCGCTCACGACGAACTTTAGAACGGGTCACTTCTACTCCACAACGGTCACAAACAATTCCTTTATACCGAACGCGTTTATATTTTCCGCAGTGGCATTCCCAGTCTCGAGTAGGTCCAAATATTTTCTCACAAAACAACCCTTCTCGTTCCGGCTTTAAGGTCCGATAGTTAATGGTTTCAGGTTTCTTTACCTCTCCAAATGACCACTCACGAATCATGTCAGGAGACGCTAAACCAATTCGCATGCGGTCGAAGTTATTGACGTCTAGCAATCCTTATCGCTCCTTTCGTCCGGGGGATTATTTGAGATCGTCGGAATCTATATCATCCTCTACGAGGGGTTCTGCATCTTCCCCATCTGTGGATTCGTCCTCGTCGGAAACGGGGTCTTCTTCATCCTTCTTCGCGACGACGCGCGTCGTGGGTGCAGGAAGTGCCTCATGTTGATCAAGGCCAAGTTCCTTGGCAGTTTCCGCAATATCCTCATCGGTATCATGGATCTGAATTTCTTGATCATCTGCCGCTAAGACTCGAACATCAAGTCCTAAACTCTGCATCTCCTTGATCAAGACCTTAAAGGATTCAGGAATACCAGGTTCAGGGATATTTTCGCCTTTGACGATCGCTTCGTAGGTCTTGACACGTCCCACAACATCGTCTGATTTTACCGTGAGAATTTCTTGCAACGTATAAGCTGCGCCATAGGCTTCTAATGCCCAAACTTCCATTTCTCCAAAGCGTTGGCCTCCGAACTGTGCTTTACCACCCAACGGTTGCTGTGTAACGAGGGAGTAAGGACCTGTCGAGCGGGCATGGATCTTATCGTCAACCAAATGGTGAAGCTTGAGCACATACATATATCCCACGGTGATCTTGCTGTCAAACGGATCTCCTGTACGCCCGTCATACAATATGGTCTTCCCATCTTGAGGTAGTCCAGCCTTCTCCAGTGTTGCAAAAATATCATTTTCTGTTGCACCATCGAAGACTGGTGTTGCAATACGAATCCCTAGTTTCTTTGCTGCCCAGCCTAGGTGTGTTTCCAAAACTTGCCCAATATTCATCCGAGAAGGTACACCTAGAGGATTAAGAACAATTTCAATAGGGGTCCCATCTGGCATAAATGGCATATCTTCTTGCCGCATAATGCGGGAAATAACGCCTTTGTTTCCGTGACGTCCTGCAACTTTGTCACCAACTGAAATTTTACGTTTTTGAGCAATGTAAACTCGAACAAGTTGATTTACACCAGGAGAAAGTTCATCCCCGTTCTCGCGAGTAAAGACCTTCACATCAACAATTTTTCCAGCTTCGCCGTGCGGTACTCGTAAGGAGGTATCGCGAACCTCACGAGCTTTCTCTCCAAAGATCGCACGAAGCAAGCGTTCTTCTGCTGTGAGTTCGGTCTCCCCTTTAGGTGTTACTTTTCCCACCAAGATATCACCTGGACGAACTTCTGCTCCCACTCGAATAATCCCACGTTCATCAAGATCCTTTAGGACATCTTCTCCAACATTGGGAATATCACGAGTGATCTCTTCTGGCCCAAGCTTTGTATCACGCGCATCGGATTCGTATTCTTCAATATGAATCGATGTATAGTAATCTTCTCGAATAAGCTTTTCACTAATGAGGATGGCGTCCTCATAATTATACCCTTCCCAAGTCATGAAGGCCACTAGTACGTTATGACCCAAAGCTAGTTCTCCATGATCAATCGACGGACCATCCGCGATGATCTGACTGGCTTCAACCTTGTCCCCTTTGGTAACAATGGGACGCTGGGTAATGCATGTACCTTGGTTCGAGCGTGCATATTTGAGTAACTTATGTTTCTCGGTCGTTCCATCATCATGAAGAACTATAATCTCGTCTGCGGTAGAGCGCTCCACGACGCCTGCTCCGTCGGTAATAGCGCAAACACCAGAATCTTTGGCTGCCTTGTATTCCATCCCGGTGCCCACGAAAGGAGAATCAGTACGCAAGAGTGGTACCGCCTGTCGTTGCATGTTAGATCCCATCAAAGCCCTGTTCGCGTCATCATGTTCCAGGAAAGGGATCAGAGCCGTCGCGATAGAAACCATTTGTTTAGGTGAGACGTCCATGTAGTCGACGTGATTGGGTGATACATGAACAAAGTCCGGACCATGACGGCCGTCAATTTTTTCGCCTAAGAATTTACCCTCTTTATCGAGAGGAGCATTGGCTTGTGCTACGACATATTGTTCCTCTTCATCAGCGGTTAAGTAATGGATATCATCTGTAACTCTACCATTCTCTTTATCTGCCTTACGATAAGGAGCTTCGATGAAACCATATGGATTAATACGGCCAAAAGTCGCTAAAGAACCAATTAAACCAATGTTCGGGCCTTCAGGAGTCTCTACGGGACACATTCTACCATAGTGAGAGAAATGAACGTCACGCACTTCAAACCCTGCGCGTTCTCTGCTCAATCCCCCTGGTCCTAAAGCACTCAGGCGACGTTTATGTGTCAACTCCGCCAATGGATTGGTTTGGTCCATAAATTGAGACAACTGGCTGCTCCCAAAGAACTCCTTGATTGCAGCTACGACTGGTCGTATATTAATTAATACTTGAGGGGTAATCACTTCTACGTCCTGAATGGTCATCCGTTCTCGAACGACTCGTTCCATACGCGATAACCCAATGCGGAATTGATTCTGGAGAAGTTCACCCACCGAGCGAAGCCGCCGATTACCTAGATGGTCAATGTCATCTTTATGACCCTGTCCGTCCATCAAGGCAAGCATTCGTTTAACAGTCGCCACAATGTCCCCGCGGGTCAAGTGCCTAATATCCATTGGAGGTAAGTCCTCAGGTGCTTGGAAATCAATCAACTTTTTGTTGAGTTTATACCGTCCAACCTTAGCGAGATCATAACGTTTGGCATCAAAGAACAAAGCTTCTAGCAATGAGCGTGCACTATCCACAGTGGGAGGCTCGCCTGGTCTTAACCGTTTATATATTTCAACTAAAGCTTCTTCCGTAGATTCTGAGTTGTCTCTTTCCAAGGTATTTCGGACATATTCATTATCATTAAACAGCTCTAGTATCTGGCCGTTACTCGCATAACCCAAAGCGCGAATTAAAACAGTTCCGGGTAATTTCCGGGTCCGGTCTACTCTTACAAAGATATTATCGTTAATATCTGTTTCAAACTCCAACCATGCTCCACGATTAGGAATAACCGTAGCTCCGTAAAGCTTCTTACCGCTCGCATCAATATTCTCTGCGTAATACACACCAGGCGAGCGAACAAGTTGGCTGACGATAACACGTTCGGCCCCGTTAATAATAAAGGTACCTTTGTCTGTCATCAACGGGAAATCCCCCATAAAGACTTCCTGCTCTTTTACTTCCCCAGTTTCCTTATTAATCAAACGAACCTTTACGCGTAGAGGGGCAGCAAACGTAACATCACGTTCCTTGCACTCCTCTACCTGATATTTAGCCTCACCTAGGTTATAATCGATAAATTCCAAGACGAGATTGCCCGTGAAATCTTGAATAGGGGATATATCGCGAAACATATCGCGTAACCCTTCATCTAGAAACCATCGATAGGAGTTCTGCTGAATTTCAATCAGATTTGGCATGTCAAGAACTTCTCGGATTCTGGAATAGCTCCAGCGTTCCCTTGTCCCGACCTTAACAGGATAGAACATATTGTTTCACCCCTCAGTGCAGTTTCCTCTCATTGAGGTCTAAATATATTGACATATACAGCCAAAAGCAAGGCCTTTTAATAGAACCTCGCTTCACTGTTTATGGTATTCGCCACAATTTTTGACAAAATCAAGCTAATATCTCCTTAATGTTCAATGTTCTTGAATCATTTCCATGGCATTATTTCCATACCATGGACAGATTAAGTAATAATTCCAATTATGTGAATCGTAACTTATAAAGTATACCAAAATAAAAATACTGTGTCAAGTAATATTTTTTTCGAGGAAGGAACTTATTCTAGTATGTAAAAGAAGGTACCCTCTTCACGAGAGAGCACCTTCTTAGATCTGCAAAGCTTACTTAACCTCGGCGGTTGCACCAGCTTCGATTAATTTAACTTTCAAAGCTTCAGCATCATCTTTGGATACTTTTTCCTTGATTGCTTTTGGTGCATTATCAACCATATCCTTAGCCTCTTTGAGACCTAGGCCAGTTGCTTCACGGACAATTTTGATAACACTAATTTTAGAGGATCCGCAGCTATTGAGGATAACATCAAACTCTGTTTTCTCTTCTGCTTCTTCGGCTGCTGGAGCTGCTGCTCCTGCACCTGCAACTGCTGCTGGAGCAGATGCGCTGACACCGAACTCTTCTTCAAATGCCTTCACCAGTTCAGCGAGTTCCAAGACGGTTAAAACTTTTACGGATTCCAGAATTTCAGTTACTTTAGACATTATTAATTTCCCCCTTAAAATATTGTAGTTTCATATAACAGTACACACGATTAGATTATTGAGCTGCCTTGAGTTTACGTACTTCTTCCAGAGCATATCCCATTTTACGGATAGGTCCTTGAAGAACATTGGCCATACCAGTAAGAGGCGACTGCATACCACGCAGCACCATAGCTAGTAATACTTCGCGGGAAGGAAGGGCAGCAAGAGCTTTGACGCCCTCAGCTCCGATGACTTTCCCATCGAGAACTCCAGCTTTAATTTGGAACTTCTTGAGCTTATTCACTTTGGCAAACTCTGTCAAAACTTTAGCTGGTGCGACAGGGTCTGAACAAAATGCAAGGGCAGTCGGTCCTTTAAGATAGGAATCTAGACCTTCTATTCCTAGTTCGACGGCAGCTCTACGTACAAGGGTGTTTTTCATCACTCTGTACTCCACTCCTGCAAGACGCAGTTGAGCACGCAATTGCGTGACTTGAGCCACGGTCAAACCACGGTAGTCAGCTAAGACAATCCCAGAGGCTTGTTGGAACTTCTCCTTGATCTCGGAAACTACTTGACTTTTTTCATTGATATTAGGCATTCTGTGTACCTCCTTCCTTCAGATAAACCTAGCAAAAAACCTCCGCATGTGCAGAGGTTAAGAATGCCAAATGAATATCTATCGGCGCATCTTCCAACCTCGGCAGGACATTAAGCCTTTCGGCACCTGCTTTCTACAGCGGACTTATTCAGTTCCATGTAAGGATATCCTCTCTAATGACGCTTGTCAAGAACATACCCCAGGTTAGAGTGCTTTTGCAGGGTTAATGCGTACGCCAGGTCCCATGGTCGAGGTAACCGTAACGCTTCTCACATATTGGCCCTTTGTGGCAGCAGGCTTAGCTTTCACTAAGGTCTCCGCTAACACACGATAGTTTTCAAGCAGTTTTTCAGCAGTAAACGATGCTTTACCGATGGGTGCATGGACAATCCCATCCTTCTCAGCCCGGTACTCAATCTTACCAGCTTTGATCTCATTGATCGCACGAGTTACATCGAGTGTCACTGTACCCGTCTTAGGGTTAGGCATAAGACCTTTAGGTCCGAGAACGCGACCTAATTTACCAACCATCCCCATCATATCAGGCGTAGCAACCACTACTTCAAAGCCAAACCATCCTTGCTCAATCTTTGCAATCATATCCTCAGCGCCAACAAAGTCTGCGCCAGCTGCTTCTGCTTCCTTAGCCTTATCGCCTTTAGCGAATACCAACACGGAACGAGTTTTGCCTGTACCATTGGGGAGCACAATTGCGCCACGAATTTGTTGGTCTGCTCGACGGGTGTCAATACCAAGTTTGAAGGCAGCTTCAACTGTCTCATCGAACTTTGCATTTGCGTTAGTTAGAACGATTGATAGAGCCTCTAGTGGTTCGTATAGAGCAATTCGATCAAAAGATTTCACAATCTCCTGATACCTTTTACCTACTTTTGCCATTCTTTTAACCTCCATGTGGTAATGCGGGCTTAAGCCCTCCCACAATTATTTTTATCCCTCGACGATGTCGATTCCCATACTCCGCGCTGTACCTTCCACCATGCGCATTGCTGCTTCAACAGTTGCAGCATTCAGATCCTTCATCTTTATGTCCGCGATCTCGCGTACCTTTGATTTCGGAACAGTCCCTACCTTTGTACGATTCGGCTCACCCGAACCCTTAGCAATATTCGCTGCTTTTTTTAGCAATACTGCAGCCGGTGGAGTTTTGGTAATGAAGGTAAATGAGCGATCTTCATACACTGTGATTTCGACAGGAATAATAAGTCCTGCTTGATCCTTAGTACGTTCATTGTACTCTTTGCAGAAAGCCATAATATTGACACCATGTTGACCAAGTGCTGGTCCAATTGGAGGTGCCGGTGTTGCCTTCCCTGCATTAATTGCTAATTTTACCAGTCCAATTACTTTCTTTGCCATTGTCATTACACCCCCTTGTCAGAATTACGTTTGTCCTAGTCGAGCCTCTGAACCTGCTCAAACTCCAATTCAACTGGAGTCTCTCTACCGAACATAGACACTTCTACGCGCAACTTACCTTTGTCTGCAAGAATTTCGCGAACCACTCCTACAAATTCCTTAAACGGACCCGCAATGACCTGGACACTTTGATTGATCTCAAAATCAATCTTCGTGTGAACCTCATCCATACCCATCTGACGAAGTATTTTAACAACCTCTTCGTCTAAGAGCGGAATTGGCTTCGTCCCAGTACCCACAAACCCAGTAACTCCAGGCGTATTACGCACGACATACCATGAGTCGTCTGTCATTTCCATCTCCACGAGGACATAGCCTGGATATACCTTACGTTTAATGACTTTCTGTTTCCCATTCTTGAACTCGATTTCGTCTTCCATGGGAACGAGTACGCGAAAGATCTTATCTTCCATGTTCATGGACTCGACTCGTTTTTCGAGATTCATCTTCACTTTGTTCTCATAGCCGGAGTAAGTATGAATAACATACCAGTCTTTTTCCATTTTAAGGGCCTCCTCAGACACTGCCGTAGGATCTCATCGGTTAGGGCAGCAGCTTGGTCAAGGCCAGACTTAAACCGCTATCCACTATCCACATCATAACGGATACCACCGTCACGGCGAAAAACACAACGCCTGTGTAAGCGGACAACTGCCTTCGATTTGGCCAGTGAACTTTCTTTAACTCGCTCAAAACCCCGTTCAAATACTCCGCAGCCTTTTCTGTTCTCTTCTGAGTATTGGCCGGTTTCTTCAACGCGCCCATCACTTCACATCCTTACCCGACATCGATTGTCGTTTACACTGTGACAACGCTTCCTAGCGTACAGTCTAAACTACAAAAAAAAATTACTTAGTTTCTTTATGGAGAGTATGAGCTTTGCAAAACTTGCAAAACTTTTGAGCTTCCAAGCGATCTGGGTTATTTCTCTTATTTTTCATAGTAGCGTAGTTACGATGCTTGCAATCCGTACACGCTAATATAATGCCAACGCGCATTCACGAACACCTCCCGGACAACGGTAAGACGCTGTATTTCAATCCATTACTCAGAATACTTTATCATAAGATAATTTACCTGTCAAGATAACACCTTATGACAGCGGACACGTCCTGTGTCGTTGTTTTTGTTGCACCTTATACCTTCTGGCAGTATAAAAAAGACAGCTTCGCTGTCTGATTGCACTTGGTTGCGGGGGCCGGATTTGAACCGACGACCTTCGGGTTATGAGCCCGACGAGCTACCACTGCTCCACCCCGCGATATGATATTTAATTGACCTCAGTGCCAGTTCAGCATTCAATGGAGCCGAAGACAGGAGTCGAACCTGCGACCTGATGATTACAAATCATCTGCTCTACCAGCTGAGCTACTTCGGCATTTAATGTCGCCTTAACCTACCTATCGTCGCCAGGCACTTATGTAGTTTACCATTTTTTATTGTCTATTGCAAGTGTTTTCTCTGTAATACGCTATGTAAGTTTATCCATCACGTCGTTCTAGATAACGTTCGAGCTTTCTTTTTACCCTCTGCAACGCATTATCGATTGACTTAACATGTCTCCTCAAGTCAACAGCAATCTCCTGATAGGATTTCCCTTCTAGGTAAGACATCAGCACTTTCCATTCTAAAGAGCTCAGAATTTCGCCCATCTTTTCCTCAATATCGTCGAATTCTTCTCGACTGATAATAAGTTCTTCAGGGTCTGTGATTCGGGTTCCCGAGATGACATCAAGAAGGGTTCGATCAGAATCCTCGTCGTAGATAGGCTTGTTTAACGAAACGTATGAGTTCAGAGGTATGTGCTTCTGTCGAGTCGCGGTTTTAATGGCTGTGATAATCTGGCGAGTAATACATAATTCAGCAAATGCTCGAAAGGAAGATAATTTGTCGCCACGAAAATCCCTAATTGCCTTATAAAGTCCGATCATACCCTCTTGGATAATATCTTCACGATCGGCTCCTATGAGAAAATATGAACGAGCTTTGGCCCTTACGAAATTTTTATATTTGTTGATTAGATACTCTAGTGCTATGGAGTCACCTTGCTTGGCAAGCTCAACCACTTCTTCGTCCACTAGCACATCGATGCTTTCGCACTCCGTTAGTTCTAGTTGGGCTTGAAAATTCAAATTCATACCCCCTACTATGTCGTCATGAAAAAGACGCAACTCTCGCTCGCCCTTGTCCACGAGAACATTCTTATTATACTTTACTCTAAAGAAAAGCGTCAAGGTGAAGTTTTGGTTGTTCTGTCGCTATTCGTGTACAAGCACCATTATTTTCAACGCGTCACCAAGCTCAGCCCACACTCTAATTGCTTGAAACAGTTCTCTGGCGAAGCACTTCATAAAGCATGACAGACCCTGCAACACTTGCATTGAGTGAACTGACCTTACCCCTCATCGGAAGACTAACAAGCTCATCACAGTTTTCTCGCAGTAAACGACTGATGCCTTTTCCTTCGCTGCCAATGACAATAACCCTTGAACCAGTGAGGTCTGCCTCATAGGCATCTTTTCCTCCTGCTTCAGCCCCGGACACCCAGCAACCCCTTTTCTTCAGGTCCTGTAAAGTTTGGACTAGATTGCTGACTCGCGCTACCAGCACGTACTCGACTGCTCCTGCAGACGTTTTGGCTACCGTACCGGTCAAGGCAACACTTCGTCTTTTGGGAATGATGACGCCATGGGCTCCCACTGCGTCTACCGTCCTCAGCAACGCTCCTAAATTATGGGGGTCTTCGATCTCATCGAGCATCAAAATAAAAGGGTCTTCTTGCCGCTCCTCAGCCAAGGCTAGCATGTCCTCTACGCTGGCGTACTCACGCGCTGCAATATAGGCAAGCATTCCTTGGTGGCGCTCTCTGTTCGTTAATCGATCAAGAGTCTGACGGTCCACGAATTGGTAAGGTATGCTCCTTTCCTTCAATATCGGAATGATCTCTTGATTCCGCCCACCGGGTCCATCCGCTACGAAGAGCACTTTGTTAACGGGTTTTCCGCTTTTTATTAGTTCTAAAACGGAATTTTTTCCGTAAACGATTTCATCGTTTACGTCGTTCAAGTCGTTCAAGTCGTTCACTTCTTTCCTTCTAGGGTTTTTATTCTCCCGCAACTATACTTGCCCTGACGACAGATCCCCTGCGTTATGCAAGTTGGTCCAGCCTCACTAAAAAGATTGGGAGCCACAACACGTACCAATCCTAACATCTTTTCAGCTAAAGCACGTATCTCCCACTGAGCTCTTAAACAGGTACGATGTTCAAAAAAATTCAGTAAAGATCGTGCATTAAAGGTAGCCATCAAAGAAGTTGTGCAGGCATTTGGTAAAACATAACGAGCATCCTCTGCCGGAACACTCTTCAAAAGTTCCTGATAGTCTTCCTGTAGGCGTGCCATCACCGACTCAAAACGGCCTAACGCTTCAGGACTGCGCTTTACACTTGGAGGAATGACAAAATCAAACCCTTTTTCTTCAACATAACGCTGGGAACGCTGAGAATAACTCGCGTAAACGAGCTGGTGCGATAGGGCTCTCGAAACCCCATCGATTGAAAACTGAAAACTCACATGCTCAAAGGGGGAAAGATGACCCATTTCCCGCAGTTTACGAACAAAGCTTGCAACTCTCTCATCGTCTAAGTGTTCTAGTAATTCAGGGACGGGATCGGAAGAATAGCATAAGCGGGCAGCGGCAGCAACTACTTTTTCTGGATTAGGGGTATTCTGAATAAGTTCCACTTGCATTGTTTTAGTTTCTCTCCCCACTATCTCTCATTTATCATCCGTTTCTTTCAAGGGCGCTTCCTGAAGTATGCCATCCACCTTCTTGAATGCCCATTTCATGCGCTCGTTTTGCTGATCTAAATGCCAATAGCCTACTAAACTTTCAAACGCGGTTGAATGACGGTAGGTTACAACATCTACGTTCTTAGGATGGCCTCCTTTAGCGTTCCGCCCACGCAAGACGACTTGGTGCTCAACCTCGTTCAATTCCGGTAAAAGGGCATGTAGAATTTGGGCTTGGGTACTCGCACGAACATAGCTCACTGCATGTTTGTGCAGGTCTTTTACCTTTTCATACCCCAGGTCCAGCATATGGGTACGAACCCAAAGTTCATAGACCGCATCTCCTAAATAAGCTAGAGTCAAGGCATTCATTTCCTGCCAATTACGCATGCAATCACCTTTCACGACTTCTTAAGTTGCCACCTCGCGCCTTGTGGACTATCTTCAATAATAATGCCTTTATCTTTCAGAGCATCGCGAATGAAATCCGCCATTTCCCAGTCCTTTTTCTGGCGTGTCCGTAAACGTATCTGCAACACGATTTCCATGACCTGGTTGAGAATCTCATCTTTTTCGACATGAACAAGGGCCGGATGAAGTAGGTCAAAGCCCAACACTTCTCCCAGTTCTATAAGCGTCTTTTGAGCTTCTTCTAATCCTTTTGAAGGTGCAGGGCTTTCCTGGACATACCCATTCATCCTCTTTGCTAATTCAAAGAGCGTTGCGTAAGCCAGTGCTGAATTAAAATCATCATCCATGGCCTTCCCAAAAGCCTCGCGGGCTTCGACGGCTGCCTTGAATAGTTCTTCTTCAATCCGCTCATTTTTAGAAGAACCCTCACGCTGCATGGCTTGTTGTGCTAAACGGATACTGGTTTGCAAGCGTTCTAAACCTTTTTGTGCCATGACTAAGTTCTGATCATCGAAATCCAACGGACTACGATAATGAGTTCCCAATAGATAAAAGCGGAGAACTTCTCCAGGAAATTTCTCAAGTAACTCCCGAGTTGTGAAAAAGTTTCCTAAGGACTTGGACATCTTTTCTTGATTGATGGTCAGAAATGCATTGTGCATCCAATAATGAGCGAACGTCTCTCCTTTTAAATAGCCTTCCGTTTGGGCAATCTCATTTTCATGATGGGGAAAAACGAGGTCTCCACCTCCACCATGTATATCAAATCCTGCTCCCAGATATTTCAACGACATAGCCGTGCATTCAATGTGCCAACCCGGGCGCCCCTTACCCCAGGGGCTTTCCCAAGCTGGCTCGCCTGGCTTTGTATTTTTCCAGAGTGCGAAATCCATCGGATGATGTTTGCGTTCGTCGACCTCAACTCTTGCTCCAGCCTTCATATCTTCAAGTGATCTGCCAGACAATTTCCCATAGTTAGGGAAATGGTCTACCGCAAAATAAACGTCTCCCTCCACTTCATACGCTAACCCCGACTCCATAAGCCCCTGTATGATCTCAATCATTTCGGGGATATGTTCTGTAGCCTTGGGATGTACAGTTGCCGGAAGGATGTTTAGCGCGGTTGCGTCTTTAAAATATTCCTCGATATATTTTTGGCCTAACGCCAGAGGCTCCATGCCTTCTTCGTTTCCTCTTTTAATGATCTTGTCATCCACATCCGTGAAGTTCTGCACATAACGGACTTCATACCCTTTATACATTAAATAACGTCTAATCATATCAAATACAACAAACATCCGCGCATTTCCAACATGGATAAAGTTATAGGTCGTCGGGCCGCATACGTACATTGACACCTTCTGACTCTCCCGGGGCTGGAACTGCTCTTTTTGACGGTTCATGGTGTTGTATAATTTTAAAGACATTATATTTACTCTCCTCTTCATTTAGGCGTTGTTCTAAATATTCCACACGATGCATTAAGCATTTGAACATCTCACTGACGGGATCTGGAAGGTCATCATGTCTCAAATCAGGGTCTTTAATGGGTACTCCGTGATGGAGAACGATTCTACCTGGAACACCTACTACAGTCGTGTCACTAGGGACTGGTTTATTAACTACCGACCCCGCTCCAATTTTCACATTATCTCCGACTTTAAAAGAGCCCAAAACCCTTGCTCCTGCGCCAATCACTACATTATTCCCGATCGTCGGGTGCCTCTTACCTTTTTCTTTACCGGTCCCGCCGAGGGTCACCCCCTGGTAAATGGTCACGTTGTCTCCTACTTCGGTAGTTTCACCGATGACAACACCGGTTCCATGGTCAATAAAAAAGCCCTGTCCGATCTTCGCACCTGGATGAATTTCGATTCCAGTAAGAAATCGAGCTAGCTGTGAAATCATACGCGGTATAAGCACCATTTTATGCAGATACATCGAATGTGCTGCTCGGTGGAAAAGTACAGCATGAAACCCTGGATAACAGAATATGACCTCCCAGATGCTTTTTGCAGCAGGGTCTCGTTCAAAAATGACTTGAATATCTCGCCTCATTTGTCGAAAAATCATCAAACTCACCCTACTCTTCCACAGTGATTATCTTGAATTAGTGAATACAAAAAGCGGGGTCTTTCGTTCAGAGACGAAAGACTCCGCGGTCCCACTCTGTTTGAACGATTATGTCGTTCCAACTTAAAACTGTAACGTAGTCATATAATTAATAATATCCTAGATTCACCTTAACAATGTATCCATTGTAGGGTAATATTCCTTCTCTGTCAATTAAAACCGAGGCTGTAGGGTCACCTTAAAGAACGTTTTTCAGCAACTTCGAGCCGCTTTAAAACATTCTCTTTACCCAACAAAGGAATCACCGCGTACAGTTCGGGGCCATGCATCTGTCCTGTTAACGCCACCCTTATTGGCATGTATACTAATTTTCCCCCTAATTTTAACTCTTTAGTGATTTGTTTTAGAAGGATTTTAACCGTCGTTTCTGATAATAACTCTACTTCACGTACTTTATCGCCAAAAAGTTTCAAAACACTGGGTATCTGTTCGCCTTGCAAAACTTCCAAAGCTTCCCCTTCTGGGTCCATAGGCACTGCGCCATGAAAATAATGAACAAAATCCTTTACTTCTGCCATATGGGACAGTTTCTCAGAGATTGCTTCGATAAAACCTATAAACCATTGTTGTTGCTGATCTGAACGTTCTCCTTGAGGAAGTATACCCATTTCCGCTACAAACGGTAAGGCTAGTTCAGCCAGACGTTCAGGGTCTGCTCCCTTTATGTAATGTGAGTTGATATAATTCAGTTTTTTAAGATCAAAGACAGCTGGGCTCTTGGATACGCGATCTAAAGAAAAGACTTCTGTCAATTCATCTAGAGTATAGAACTCTTCCTCTCCCGTGGGGGCCCAACCAAGCATGGCAATGAAATTTACGATGGCCTCGGGGAGATAACCTTTTTGCTTATAGTCCAAGACCGCTGTGTCCCCATCTCTTTTGCTCATCTTCCCGCCTTCGGTATTAAGAATCAGCGAGACATGAGCAAATTCAGGAACTGGCAAGCCCAGTGCCTGATAGATTAGTACTTGACGAGGTGTATTTGACAGATGTTCTTCTCCACGAATAATATGCGTAATTTTCATGGTAACATCATCCACTACTACGGCAAAATTATAGGTGGGAATGCCGTCCGACTTGACGATCACATAATCTCCAATTCCGTCACTATCAAAAACAACATCCCCACGGACTTGATCGATCACGTGAATTGCTTCTGTTTCTGGTACACGAAAGCGCACTACAGGCTTACGGCCTTCCGCTTCTAGGACTGCCCGTTGCTCAGTGGTTAATTCACGACACTTACCCCTATAGCGAGGTGTTTCTCCCTGGGCAATCAAAGTCTGCCTTTCTTGCTCAAGCTCTTCTTCTGAACAGTAGCAATAGTAGGCGTGACCACTGTCGAAAAGCTGCTTTGTATAGTCTTTGTAAAGGTCTAAGCGATCGGTCTGGCGGTAAGGCCCATACTCTCCGCCTACTTCGATCCCTTCGTCCCACTGTATATTGAGCCAACGAAGTGCCTCCAAAATATTCTGTTCTGATTCTTTGCTAGAACGCTCTAAGTCAGTGTCCTCACTCCGCACAATAAATTTTCCCTTGTTATGGCGAGCCCATAGATAATTAAACAAAGCCGATCTTGCACCTCCGATGTGCAGTGGACCTGTCGGGCTAGGTGCAAAACGAACGCGAATTTCCATAAATCATCCTCCAAAACTTTCTAAACTAACGATCGCCTGTGCAGCGATTCCTTCTTCTCGACCAGCAAAACCCAATCGTTCGGTAGTTGTTGCTTTCACGGAAACACACGTTTCCTCTATCTGCATGACACGCGCTAGATTAGCCCTCATCCGCTGGATAAACGGAGCAAGCTTCGGTCGCTCCGCTACAATGATACTATCTATGTTGCCAATACGATACCCACGTGCTTGTATAAGGGTCATCACCTGCTCCAATAACGCCAGACTAGAAACTCCTCGGTAGCGAGGATCATGATCGGGAAAATGAGCGCCAATGTCCCCCAAGGCCAAAGCACCTAAGAGAGCATCAATCATCGCGTGGATCAGAACATCTGCATCTGAGTGCCCAAGTAAACCTCGATCATAAGGGATTTCCACGCCTCCAAGGATCAGTGGTCGTCCTTCGACCAAAGCGTGCACGTCGTAACCTATTCCAACTTTAATATTGAAACACCTCTCGTCTTCTTACACATATCGCGCAGGTATCACGTTTGGCACGTCTATTTTCGCACATTTGGCATCACGCACTGCGAGAATCCGCTCAGCTAGCCATAAATCATCCGGCGTGGTCACCTTAATATTCTCCTGTAAACCTTCAACCATCTGTACAGGATACCCCATCCGTTCTAACAAAGCAGCGTCATCGGTGCCATAGTAGCCCACAGCTGCTGCCCTGCCATGTGCTTCCTCCAAGATCCCTCGGTCAAAGATTTGGGGGGTCTGTACGGCTCGCAAATCCTCGCGTGGTAGGGTCTCAATCACTTTACTAGAACGATCAACCCGCTTTACAGTATCCTTGAGTTGGAGCCCCATAATTGCAGCAGAAAAATCTTCTGTCTCCCGGAGAAACTGATGAAATCCTTGCAATGTCAAAAGGGGCCTCGCCCCATCATGTACCACTACCCGTTGGGTAGTGGTACTAAGAGCTTGAACCCCTGCACGAACGGAATCTTGGCGTTGTGCTCCACCTTGACATATTGCCACCACCTTGACGAATTTATGGTGACAAACAAGTTCTTTAATATCAAGCAGGTCGCCTTCTGCCCCTACAATAACAATTTCAGTCACATAACTGGATTCTTCGAAGAGTCTAATAGTATGAGCTAAGATGGGCAGCCCTTTCAATACTATAAATTGCTTGTTGTAGCCAACCCCCATCCTTTTGCCTTCACCTGCTGCAGGAATAATGACCCCTATGTCAGCCAATCGCCTTCACCTCATCGGTAGCACGAAGGCCCATCGACTTTTTTTCAAGCATACTTTTTGGTTTAGCGAAAATCATACGACCAGCCGCAGTCTGCAGAACGCTAGTGACTAACACTGTAACATTTTGTCCCATAAAGCGTCGCCCCGTATCTACCACAATCATCGTTCCATCATCAAGATAGGCTACGCCCTGCCCAGGTTCTTTTCCTTCTTTCATCACCTGAACTAACATTTCTTCACCGGGCAATACAATTGGTTTAAGGGCATTGGCTAATTCATTGATGTTTAAGACCTTAACCCCTTGTAGTTCTGCCACTTTGTTGAGGTTATAATCATTCGTTAAAAGGGGTGACTTTAGAACTTGCCCCAAGCGGACTAGTTTGCTGTCAACTTCATTGATATCATCAAAGTCTTGTTCATGAATATGAACTTTAATCGCCGTTTCTTTAGAAATTTGATTGAGGATATCGAGGCCTCTACGCCCACGATTTCGTTTAAGCAGGTCTGAAGAATCTGCGATATGTCGAAGCTCCTCAAGCACAAAACCCGGGATGAGCAATATTCCTTCCACAAATCCAGTCTTGACAATGTCTGCAATTCTTCCATCAATAATAACACTGGTATCTAGAATTTTATAATCGACCAGCTCAAGAGAATGATCTACTTTACTTTCCTTATGTTTGTCTGACTTGTCCCCACGAAATTTTGGTAAGAAACTAAGAAAGCCCACAATATCTTCTTTCCGTTTCATTCCAATCGTCAACCCCAGATAACCCAAGAAAATACTCAGTATGACCGCCAAAAGTGGTCCGAAGAATTGAATGCTGACAAATGCGTTCATGAATAATGTAGAAATAATAAGTCCGATGATCCCCCCAACAGCCCCACTAATCAGATCATGTGTTGGGACCTGAGTTAACCGTGAATCAATCCATTTCATCAACGAAAGAAAAGAACGGATACTAACTGGAGCCACTAAAAACCCCATAATCGAAAATAAGACAACTGCTGCTACGTAGGTCCAGACAGGGGAAAAGTTCCATCCCAAGGACTGCAAAAAATTAAGGCTTGAATAGCTCAGGTAAAATCCCAGCGCGCCCACTAACAAAGTGATGATTCCGCGAATTAAGTTGCGTATCATCATTTCACCTCCTTTACACCTATTGTGGCTAATAATGTTACCATTTATACCACTTATTGGCATAAAATTTCAATTATGCGACTTGATGTCTTTACTTACGTCGTCTTCATGAGTTGATATAAGACGTAGTATATGTCTTCTTGTGCCTAAGTGCAACTAAACGCCCATGGCACAAATAAGACATCTGGAAGACCTAAGTCTAGGCTGAAACTAAAGCTTTAGTAAGCCATTCTCTAACTGCTGCCTCTTCTGACCCTTCTGTCAAAACGAGTTCACTAATCAAGATTTGGCAGGCATTCTCATACATCTTTTTTTCTCCAGTTGAAAGGCCCTTTTCATTATCCCGTTGAGCAAGGCTACGCACAACAATAGCGACTTCGAAAATATTTCCGCTCTTAATCTTCTCCAAGTTTGCACGATAGCGCCGATTCCAGGCTAATGCAACTGCCGTATCTTCAGTTCTTAAGACTTCTAATACGTCTTTAACCATGGCAGGAGAAATTACTTGCCGTAACCCCAGGTTCTTCACGTTGTTTAAGGGAATAAATAATTTCATATTCCCTACTGGTAAATGCATGACGTAATATTGGTGTTTTTCACCTAGAACTTCACGCTCTTCAATGGATTCAATAATACCGGCACCATGCATTGGATAAACAACTTTGTCACCAACCTTAAACATTCGGCCACCCCCTTATATAGCATTATAGCAAGGAACAATGCCCGCGTCAAAATTTCAAAATTATATCATACAAGCCTTCAGCCTGTCAATTTACCTTTTTATCCCATTGGTCCCTTGAAAATTGACAACAGGCCAAGCGTCTCGATATAATAGACAAGACAGAAAGGAGTGAGTATAGAACATATGGAACAACTCACTGACCAATTCCAAAGCACTGTAAAATCTCTGTTAATCCGTCATCAGAGCATTCTGGATATCTTGTCCAAGGGTCAAGAATCATCTGGGCGTGTTAACCGTGCCGTCGTTAAATCTGTGACAAGTTGCGGTTGCCATGCAATCAATGCTCAGAAGAAGCCTATCCCGCCAGACGCTAGCCTGGCCGATTTAAAAGAGCTCTTAGATAGCCAGCTAGAAGGATTAATTTGTGATAACTGTCGAGACATTGTAGAAGCTGAATTAGGCAAACAAATGTTTTATATGGCCGCGCTGGCCAATGCGTTAGACATTTCCTTGTCCGACGTTCTCTACCATGAACATAAGAAACTTCAAACATTAACGGTCTTTAATTTGACTTAGGTCATCCCTCAATTATTCAACAATGTACTACGTAATTTGGCTCCTGCATTGCAGGAGCTTTTTATATATGTGTTTTATATAGACAGAGGTGTATTACCTTATCGCTTCCATGCATAACAGCGACTTTTTGGTAATATAATCATAGTTTATAACTATGGTTATATTTACCAAAAAGTCTAACGGATGCTTCTATATTTCTTCAGTACCTGGAAATTGAGTTTCATTCTTCACTACACCCTTCATATTTAAATCCAGAATGACATCATACAACGTATTGAGCTCTATAATTTTGAGGTTTTTAAATCTCGATGTATCTCTTAAAGCATTCTTTGCTATGTAGACTCGCTTAAACCCCATTCTGTCTATTTCCCTAATTCTCGCATCAATCGAAGGAACTTTCTTAAGCTCTCCAGTAAGCCCTACATCCGCCACAAACACAGTATCGTTAGAAATCGCTTTGTCTTTCACGGATGAAACAATGCACATGATAATTGCTAAGCTGGCAGATTGTTCTTTGAGTTGAAGCCCTCCAGTCGTTTTAATGACCACATTCTTATCGTATAGGTTGATCTTGCCTCTTTGTTCTAGGATAGAAATAAGGGTATTTAATTGATCTCTTCTCAAGCACTCCGCGATTCTTGAGGGATAGGGAGTGAACGATTTAGAAACGAGACTTTCGATTTCCACAATAATAGGGCGTGTGCCCTCCTTGATCACAGTTAAGGCGCTTCCCGAAACCTTCTGGCCCTCTCCCCTTTGAGTCATAAAGAACTCAGACGGGTTATCGATGGACAACATACCTTGTTCTGTCATCGAGAAAAATCCGATCTCCCCGGTACTCCCAAACCGATTCTTCGAACACCAAGCACCTCTCAGTTCTTCTCCATTTTCCCCATTGAGAATTAACACCGCGTCGACCATATGCTCTAATGCACGAAGCCCCGCGATTTCATCGTCCTTCGTCATCTGTCCAACCATTATTACAGCTCTTGGCCTACTGTTACTTTTCGCTATTTTCAAGAGTTCATTGGCGCACTCCATTGTTTGAATTGGTGAACCAGGTCGAGAATTATGTTCTTCTAGCGTGAACGTCTGAATACTGTCGACAATAATCAAATCAGGGTCAAGCTCCTCAATTGAGGCCAGAACATTGTTCATACTTGTATCAGAATAGATCCAGATATTACGCTTACTTCCGTTCAGAATTCGATCTGACCTGCTTTTTATTTGGCTCTCACTTTCTTCTGCTGAAGCATATAAAACCTTGTAGCCCTGATGGGCAACATCATCTGCCACCTGTAAAAGCAAGGTTGATTTTCCAGCTCCTGGCCTTGCTGTCAAGATAATGATCGAATCTTTAACGATACCGCCACCTAAAACTCGGTTAAATTCACCGATGCTCGTCACAATTCTATGACTATTGCTGGTTAAAATTTCAGAGAGCCTCTTCGGAGAAGTTTTTTTCTTATTACTTGAGAACGTTTTTGGGGATTGATTCTCTAACTCTTCATATGTGTTCCATTCCTCACAAGAATGACACTTTCCCAACCATTTTGGGCTTTCTGATCCGCAATTAGAACACCGGTAAATCACCTTCGTCTTCATGTAACGCCCCATTTCCACAGGGCATTATTTCATCCCTGCGAATACTAACGAACCATAATCTAACCCTTTAGCGCTTGGAGAACTTCATTTTCCCATCTTCTGCTACTACGCCAATCTTGTCTCCAGCTATAAATTCACCTTCTAGTATTTTCTCAGATAAAGCATCTTCGATTAAGCGTTGAATGGCACGACGTAAGGGACGTGCTCCAAAAACAGGATCATTTCCCTCTTTAGCAATTAGTTTGATAGCACTCTTCTCAACCTTTAGCTCCAAACCGTGTTCAAGCAAGCGAACGTTCACCTGACTCATTAATACTTCAGTGATCTTTTCCAGGTGTTCCTCTTGAAGGGAATGAAAGACTAGAAGTTCGTCAATACGGTTAAGGAACTCTGGACGAAACGTACGTTTTAGCTCCTCCATAACATGACCACGCATCGTCTTATATTCCATTTTATCGTCCTTTTTATCAGAAAATCCCATAGCGCCTTTCCTGAGGAAAGAAGATCCCACATTAGAGGTCATGATGATCACCGTATTTCTGAAATCAACAGTCCTTCCTTTCGTATCTGTGAGCCGTCCATCTTCAAGCACTTGAAGTAAAATATTAAAGACTTCAGGATGAGCCTTTTCGATTTCATCTAATAAAATGACACCATAGGGCTTACGCCTTACTGCTTCAGTTAATTGGCCTCCTTCATCATGTCCTACATATCCTGGAGGCGCTCCTACAAGCCGTGAAACCGAGTGTTTCTCCATATATTCCGACATATCAATGCGAATTAGAGCCTTTTCATCTCCAAACATTGCCTCTGCTAAGGCACGGCCGAGTTCGGTTTTCCCCACTCCAGTCGGTCCAAGAAAAATAAAGGATCCAATAGGACGTTTCGGATCTTTTAACCCTGCTCGAGCTCGGCGAACTGCTTTGGCCACTGCGGTCACAGCATCATCCTGTCCTATAAGCCTTTGATGCAAGAGGTCCTCTAGATGCAGGAGGCGTTCACTTTCTTCCTGGGCCAGCTTTCTAACAGGTATCCCCGTCCAGCTTGCTACAATCTGAGTTATATCGTCTGGAGTGACCATGGCATTTTCTTTGTTGCGCTTATTCTTCCAGGCCTCTCTTTGTTCAGCAAGATCGGCCCGAACCATGTGTTCCTGGTCACGTATTAGTGCGGCTTTCTCAAACTCCTGGCTAGAGACGGCCGCTTCTTTTTCTTTCTTTAAGCGTTCTGTTTCTGCTTCAAGTGATTTTAGCTCTGTCGGTATCGTAAAACTAGCGAGGCGAACACGTGAAGCAGCTTCATCCATTAAATCGATGGCTTTATCTGGTAAGAATCGGTCAGAGATATACCGATGCGACAGTCGAGTCGCCGCCTCAATTGCCTCATCCGTAATTTTAACACGGTGATGGGCTTCGTAGCGATCCCGTAAACCACGAAGAATTAAAATTGCTTCTTCAACCGTTGGCTCACCGACCTTAATCGGTTGGAAACGTCGTTCTAAGGCCGAATCCTTCTCTATATACTTACGGTATTCATCAATGGTTGTCGCTCCGATGCATTGGAGTTCTCCCCTAGCTAGGGCAGGTTTCAGAATGTTTGCGGCATCGATTGCGCCTTCCGCTGCGCCTGCCCCAATCAAGGTGTGCAATTCATCGATAAAGAGAATGACGTTTCCATCTACCCGGATTTCCTCCATCACTTTCTTTAAACGCTCTTCAAATTCACCACGGTATTTGCTCCCGGCCACCATAGCTGCAAGATCTAAGGTAATAACACGTTTGTTAACGAGTATTTCAGGAACTCTATTACTGATAATTCCCTGCGCCAATCCTTCAGCAATGGCTGTTTTACCAACACCAGGCTCACCAATTAGGGCAGGATTATTTTTAGTTCTACGGCTTAGAACCTGAATCACCCGTTCTATCTCTTTTTCCCGACCAATGACTGGGTCAAGACGGCCTTCCCGGGCCTGTAAAGTGAGGTCACGCCCAAATTCATTCAAGGCTGGCGTATTAACGGGTCCAGCATTTTTAGAAGTAGGTACGGAATTCGGCCCTGGTATAGCAGTTTCATCTAATTCCCCACCTAGTAGTTTAACGACTTGTTTCCAAACCTTTTCAGGACTCACATTGAGATTCGACAGAATTCTAGCAGCAATGCCTTCTCCTTCCATAACTAGCCCCAAAAGCAAATGTTCAGTCCCGATATAATTCACATCTTGACGGTGTGTCTCTTCATTCGCCAACTCCAGAACCCTTTTAACTCGGGGTGTGAACCCCGCCTCCCCATTAAAGGGCTGACTGATCCCAGCAATTTGTTCAACTTGATCACGAATTTTATCAATATCTAAGCCCATGGCAATTAAAGCCTGAGCAGCAATTCCTTCACCTTCTTGAATCAACCCAAGCAAGATGTGCTCAGTCCCCACAACTTGATGACCCATTGTCTTTGCTTCGCTATGTGCTATTTTTAAGACTTTCTCTGCACGTTCTGTATAACGTCCCTTCATGGTTCCTCATTCCTTCCCTTTATGCGATATTCGCAGTGTTTTAACTAATCATTTATCCTTATGCGGTTCGACCTCTAACTAGTTTCGCCCGTTCCTCATCACACTGTCCTAGGTCAAGTTCTCGATCCAGGATGTATTGCAAACATCCTGGCTGAGTATCGACAATTAGTGAAGTAAAACAATCTTTAATCTTGGGTAACAAACCTATATCTGACCCCAACCGGTAATAGGACAATAGATGCATTGCATCTTCAGACGATAGCAGACGAGCATTTTGCAAGGTTGCCCTAGCACGCCAAACCTTGTCTTCCAGAAGCCGATTGCTTCTCGCTGCTGACATTGTTGGCAAAGCATGTTAACTCCCCCTTTATAATAAATCATCCCGACTTAAAGTCGTCAAAATGGTCTTCATTAGACAGGCCCGTAGCGCGTCCCAGTCATTAAATTCCCCTCCCAAGTCTTTTCCAGAAAGTACACACTTTATCATTGCGGCTTCCCTCGTCGTTACGAGGTCTTCGTCCACTAGCCGATCCACTAGGCCGTTTGATCGTTCACGGGAAAGCTGCCCCCCGATTAATTGCCGCATCACTTGTTGATACTGTCCTTCAATACCCAACCCTAAACGGATAATTCTCAGATACCCTCCGCCGCCCCGACGGCTTTCAACTAAGTAGCCCCGCTCCACTGTAAAACGAGTGTCTAGTACATAATTAATCTGAGAAGGAACGCAGGAAAACTCACCTGCAAGCTCACTTCGTTGCAACATTATATATCCTTCTGAGGTTTGTTCTAAGATATGTTTTAAATATACTTCAATACGATCTGCAAGGTTTCCCATTGTCGATGTACTCCTTGTTTATATAATCTTCCCCGAACTTATCTTCCAGCCCTTTTCTTTGACCTTTCCTGACCTTCTATAATATCATAACCATTTTTAGATACTTTTGCAAAGTATTTAAGGAATATTGATAAAGAAGAATAATCCAGTGGGGAGTAAGTCTAGAGACTCACCCCTTCCGGATTATTCTTCTTTACCAAAAAGTATAATGACTGCCTTGTTTAATGCAACAAGTAATAAAACCAAGAAGATATTGTCAGAAGGCCGACAGTTCCAAGCAGCCAGATAACAGGTTGTCCTTCAAGAGACTTAGAAGATTTATCTTTCTTCCTTGGTGAATCATTTGCTGGCAGATAGGATTTTGTGGGAACGTTTTGTTTTTCAATGGGGGGTTCACTCAACTTTCGGATCACATTTTTAGTGACCCGCGATGCCACATCGTTCCATTGCAATGTCCCTTGAAGCATATGCTTAAGTTCCTCAGGCCTTAGCCATACATTCGTTTCTTTCATGGGATGCCTCCGTGTGTTTTCCAACTCTTCTATTGATTCGCTACCAATGCAAAAATCCCTGCCATAATAGCAGGGACAATTGTCCTGAATGTCTACATAATTCTTAGCATTATGACAAACTACACCCTACTTAATGATAAGTACTGGACAACTGGCTCGTTGCAACACACGTTGACTAACACTTCCAAGGACCGAACCAGCAATTGCTCCATAGCCATGGCTTCCCATGACGACCAAATCAATATTATCTTTCTTGATTTGTTCGACCACTATGGTCACTGGATGTCCAGATTCCACTCTTTTGGTGATAACAACCGGCTCAGTTTCAATTCCAGTCAGCGTGGCCTCTAACGCAAGTTCGCCGTTTTGATCCAGCTGCTCTTGGGTTACCGTTATGCCATAAGAGATCGTATACCCCCAATAAGCCTGCGGCGTGTAGCTAACATGGAGAAGTACTACCTCTGCGTTAACGGCACGGGCTAGTTCTAAAGCAGTCTTTAAGGCTCGGCGCGAGTATTCCGAAGCGTCTGTAGGGACAAGTATCCTTTTAAACAAACTAAATCACTCCCTCATATTAATCGATTAGTTCAGCTAAATCACAATGTGACTTCATAAAGCAAGTTTCCTTTATCTTACCCTATTTATTCGATATCCTCAACGTCTAATCTTCTCTATATACTAAACGGGCTAACTTATGATTAATTTTCCATAGCTTTTACAGTGTATCTAAAAAGCCGATTAGGACTTAAGTCCTAATCGGCTTTTCTTAATAGACTTCAGGCAATTCTTCGAAGTAGCCCTGCGGGTGTGAACACGCCGGACAAGTCCCCGGCGCTTCGGGACCTTCATGAATGTAGCCACAGTTTGCGCATTTCCATACTGTCGGCTTTTCTTTTTTATAAAGCGTTCCCTTTTCAAGTTCATTGGCATAATGCTCAAATCGAGTCATATGGTGCTTCTCGACCTCAGATATCTTTTGGAACGCGTTCGCAATATCAGCAAATCCTTCTTTACTGGCAATAACTCCAAATGAAGAATAAATTTTTTCCCACTCTTCTCTTTCTCCTGCTGCAGACGCTCTTAGATTGGTGAGCGTATCTTTTAAGACGAGTGGATAATCTGCATCGACGTGAATGACATTCGTGGCATCTTGGTTATGTGCAACAAGAAGTTTATAAAAGACTTCAGCGTGTTCCTTTTCATTTGCCGCTGTTTCCTCAAAAACGCTTTGAATATGTTGATGCCCTTCATTCTTGGCAACACTTGCAAAAAAGATATACCGATTGCGTGCTTGAGACTCCCCTGCAAAAGCTTTGCTTAAATTTTTAAATGTTTCAGTTTCTTGGAATTTCATCGTTACACACTCCTTTTTCTTAGTTTCTCTGTAACCTTCAGTATTTATGCTTCGCTATGTTATACAATAATCCTGCTTTTTGGGGAAGCTCTAAAAGAATTTTCATTTGACAAAACTATCTATCTTTGCCCCCGACCGAAAGGAAGCCAAATTAACTAGCTCCCCCAGTCTTATTCCTCAACCCCAAATCTCACCTGTTTGATATTATTGATTGAACATACTTAAAAACTCCTTGGGAATATCCGTCTCATAACGTACATCTTCGCCCGTGATGGGATGTTTAAAGGCAAGCACCCGTGCATGTAGGCCTAAACGACCTATAGGGTGTTTGATTGCCCCATACTTCTTATCCCCAATAATACTGTGCCCTATGTCTTTCATATGCACACGGATTTGATTCTTTCGCCCAGTTTCTAGTTTGACTTCTAAAAGAGAGTAGTTTTTATTTTTCCTAAGAACCTCGTAGTGGGTCACCGCTTTTTGTCCCGAATTAGGGATGTGACTGGAGTACATGATAAAGGCCTTACTTTCCGTCAACCACGAAGTGATCGTTCCTTGATCTTGTGTCACAAGGCCTTCTACAACTGCTACATAACTTCGCTCCAAAACAACTTCCTTCCAAGCATTTTGGAGCAATTGCTGTACTTTCTCGCTTTTTACGAACATCATGACGCCTGAAGTGTCCCTGTCAAGACGATGCAATACAAAGATCTTATTCTTTGGATCTCTTTTTTTCACATGCTCGCTCAAAATACTATAGGCTGTACGCTGCTTTTCTGTGGCAGTAGCGATAGAGAGCAAACCAGCTTCTTTTTCTATAATAATTATAGATGCATCTTCAAATACAATATTTAGACCTTCAGGTTGCTCTTCTATCAGGACTTTAGTCCAGTTCACAGCAACCTGTTGACCGATCTCAAGCGGATAATTATATTGAGTCCTGATCTCTTTGTCGACAGAAATTTGATGATGTGTCAGAAGGGATTTGATATCACTTCTACTTTTACTGGGTAGAGCACCTTGTAAAAACTTCATTAACTCCGCAGGGTCTGTTACCTCAAGGAAGGTTTGTTTATCCTTCCCTGTCTTATATGTTAACTTATTGGTTGGTTTATTCATTCAATTTACCCCTTATCCTATCCTTGTTATCTTAATATCTCCAAACACACTACCATAAATTCCTTGCCCAATGAGTACGCGCCTTATATTAGAGGTAGTTCCATCCCCATTCTCTTCCAATCCTCCCTAGAAGGGCCGTAAATCCCTGGAACTTTAAGACCCGCCTGTCTCATAAGGACCGTCATTTGCCCCCGATGGTGAATCTGATGATCAATGAGCGCACTTAATGTGTACCCATTAGTCCAAGTCTCTCCATACATATCCCTTTTTTCTAAAAGAGTCTGATCCTTCCACTGGCTTCTAACAGCTGTTACTAGTGAATGACTCACGTCTCGATAATTATTTATTATCTCCTCCGCGGTGCGCGGAAGAGGGGCATCTTCATTAATACTCTCCAGAATCAATCCCGTTCTAGCCATCATCTCGGGGATCGTTGTCACGAGATGCCAAGCGATTCTCCCTAATGTACGATCCTGGGCTGCAACTAATTGGTTCAGCGAAGCATCTGTTAGAGTCTCTAGCATTCGTAGGGTCGCTTTTGCTTCTTGCTCCCATACTTGCACAAAATTGGAGATAAATAAGAACATACTAAATCCCCCCTGACACTTAAATTTACACCAATATTACCAGTTAGCTTGATTTTGGTCAATAAATCCTCCCTTTTCTGACACTCTCAGTTATATGATTCGTGACTAGTACAAAGACAAAGAGGGTGCCTACTAGCCAGTAGGCACCCTCTTTGTAAGAATAAGCTTAGATATTAAGAATCTAACACATGTATTGAATGCCCCTTATTTTCCTTCATAAAATTTGCGAAGGTTTTCGGCAACCACCTCAACATCAACTTCACGAGTGGCAACACCTGTATCCATAGCTGCTTTTGCAACCGCAGCGGCGACAGCAGGCCCGACGCGCAAATCAAAAGCCGCTGGTATGACGTACTCCGCGTTCAGCTCATCACTTGTTACGATGTTGGCAATAGCGTAGGCAGCGGCAATTTTCATCGCTTCATTAATAACCTTTGCTCCAGCATCGATGGTCCCACGAAAAATCCCAGGGAATGCTAAGACGTTGTTGACCTGATTAGGATAGTCAGATCGTCCTGTTCCAACAACAGCTGCCCCAGCTTCTTTAGCTGCCTTAGGCCAGATCTCAGGTTCAGGATTAGCCTGTGCGAAAACAATCGGATCCTTGGCCATCGATTGAACCATCTCGGGGGAAACAAGGTTTGCTCCCGAGACGCCAACAAATACGTCAGCACCTACTAAAGCATCTGCCAAATTACCCTTAATGAGCTCTCGGTTCGTTTTGAGGGCAATCTCATCTTTGTATTGATTCATTCCTAATGGACGCCCTTCATAGATTGTGCCTTTGGTATCACACATAATGACCTTTTGAAGTCCTAAACTCATTAAGAGTTTAACAATCGCCATTCCAGCAGATCCAGCACCGTTCACAACGATCTTAATATTCTTCAGGTCCTTTTTAACGAATTTTAAGGCATTCAGTAATCCCGCCATAGTAACAACTGCTGTACCGTGCTGATCATCGTGGAAAACTGGTCCATCATAAATTTCCTTAAGTTTTTCTTCAATATAGAAGCACTCAGGCGCCTTGATGTCTTCTAGATTGATTCCACCAAACGTGGGTTCTAGGAGTTTAACCACTTCGATCACTTTGTCACTGTCCTGAGTATCTAAGCAGATTGGGAAAGCATCCACGTTACCGAACGTTTTGAAGAGGATACCTTTTCCTTCCATGACTGGCATAGCGGCACGGGCACCAATATTTCCTAGCCCCAAAACTGCAGAACCTGTAGAAACAACCGCTATTAAATTTTCTCTATTAGTGTAAACGTTCACCAAGGCAGGATCTTTGGCAATTTCTAGGCAAGGCTCTGCCACACCAGGCGAATAGGCTAGGCTTAAATCATTACCGTTCTTAACGGCCACTTTACTAACGACGGCTAACTTACCTTTATTATCTTTATGTAGTTTAAGTGCATCTTCACGAAGACCCATGCAACACAGCCCCTCTCTCATACATTAAAATTCGTAGACTTAATAAGCCTGGTCACCGATAGTACTTGACCAGGCTTCACTTATAGTTGCGACCAGCTTAATAAAATGGTCTTAGGCTTTTTTATTTTTTTCGTCAATCTCAGCTTGAGCAGCGATGATATCTTGTGCATTGAGATACACTGGTGTGTCCACCATTTTTCCGTTTAAGGAAACTGACGCTTTGCCTTTAGCAATACCTTCTTCTTCGAAGCATTTTACAACACCCGCTGCCCATTCAACGTCGGCAGGATCTGGGGAGTACATACGATTAGAAGGTTCAATTTGTCCTGGGTGAATGATCATGCGACCTTCATAACCCATTTGGCGTCCTTCAGCCACGTTCCTTTCAAAGGCTTCAATATTCTTGAAATCGACGAAAGGAGCATCAATCGCGATAATTCTAGCCATACGGCAAGCTACTGCTACGTGCGCACGACCATATTGCTGTTCGACGCCTTCATTGGTCATTTTCACGCGCATATCACGAGTATAGTCGACAGCTCCGAAAATAGCGTTCACATTCCGCTTGCTAGCTAGGCAGCACTCTGCAGCGTTAATAATTCCTTTGGCAGTTTCAAGGAGCATGGAAATTTTAATACTCCCTACGACTAGGCCACGACGGGTCTCGAGTTCTTCAAGTTTCCAATCAAGGCGTTGAACGTCAGCAGCACAACCGGTTTTAGCCAAGGTGACGCCTTTAAGCCCTTCATAGACAATGGCTTCCAGATCATCATTCGTTAATTCTGTCTCCCAATTATTGATACGCACAAACACATCAGCGCCGGTTGATCCTGCGTTAAGAAGGTTCTCGCGTACAATTTTACGAGCAGCTACTTTTTCTGCTGGTGGTACGGAATCTTCCAGGTCAAGGGTGATGATGTCGGCAACAAACTCAGGAGCCTTAGCCACCATTTTAGGATTGTTTCCAGGAATGTACATAATAGATCTCATAATTGTCATAAGATTTACCTCCAATAATTTTATTTTTTTAGGTTTTACCCTAGGGAAAACATCCATTAAACTTTAATTTTTTATCTTTTCTTTTAAGATAATTGGGATATCTGTCGGTGTTTCAGCCACAAATCCGCCAGCCTTCGTAATGGCTTCCATTTTGCTCTTGGCAGATCCTCTACCACGCTCAACTATATTAGAGGCGTGGGAGAAGCGCATGCCTACTGGGGCCCAAGCGCCTGCCACATAGACAACGAACGGCTTGGTGAATTGACCGGCTGCAATGACTTCTGCACACTCTTCTTCTTGGGTGCCTCCAATTTCAGCATAGACTGCAACGCCCTTGGTCTCTGGATCTGCTTCAAATAATGGGAGTAGATCAGCCATCGAAGTACCTAGAACGGGTTCAGTGCCTGTATGGATTACGGTACTTACCCCAAATCCGCCTTCTCTCAGCAGCCAAGGTATGGTCCCTGACTGGCCACCACTACGAGAGAATACGCCAATGCTTCCTCTTTGAAAGAATTTATTAGCCCATTCTTTGTTACCACCCAGCCAGCCTACCACCGCCTCACCAGGCGTAATAATTCCAATAGATCCCGGTCCTAAAATTCGTGATCCTTTGGCCTTTGCGTAGGCAATCATTTCCATAATATCATGGATGGGCGTGCCCTCCACACAAGGAATGATATTTTTAACGCCTGCATCCACAGCTTCATAAACCGCTGTTTTCAAAGCCCGCCCTGGTACAAATATAACACTGAAGTCGATGTCTCCCTGTTCACGGACAATCTCTTTTACGGTATTAAAAACCGGTATTCCATGAACCAATTCACCGGATTTTCCGGGACTTGTTCCACCGATGACTCTAGTACCGTATTCTTTCATGTATTGTGTCCGTACGGATCCTTCACGACCTGTTATACCCTGAACGATAACTTTCGTCGTCTTGTTGATCAAAATGCCCATTTTTATCCCTCATTTACATTTAACAGTTTGCTCATTTCTAAATTAAGTGCTTTATGTTAAGGCTATTGGCGTTTCTGGATGTATTCATCCAAGCCTTTGATGGGGATTTCAATAGTAATAGCACTTTTACCTAAGGTATTACAAGCGAGTTCACACGCTAAGCACTCAGTTCCAAGACGCAATATTTCTTCCGTACTGCGCTTTGCCACGGATGCTCTGCCTTGCTCATCAATCTCAAGTACACCTCTAGCATACTTCTTGCACGCGTCGGCACATGCCTTTGTTTCGCATGTATCACACTTGCTGGTATCGATTTTCACCTTTAAAGTTTTTTCCGCGAATTCCAGCACTAGTTTTCCCCTACTTTCCTTGAGCTTCTTTCTCAGCCCGATATTCTTGACTGAGAGCCAAGAGTCTTTGCCCGATGAACTTAGTGTCTGTTACATGCTCTTTACCATAAATCTCAATTCTCTTACCTGGCCCATTAGGGGTCATAAGTTGTGCTAGGCCGTTCCTGAGAATTTCCAGAGACTCATCTTCCCTGTTGCCACAGAGCAGTAAAACGCAAGGCAAACCTGGCTTCTGAGTAGGGAGTATTTCCCTTAAAACTTTAACGATGGCATGAGCGTGATGCCACTGCTCTTGATTGGCCATCATGAATCCGCCGAGCAGGTAACCATCAATATTTGGCTGCGAAAGAACACTTTTAGCGACACGATATATTTTTGACCCTACTGGATTACCACTCGTATCAGCGTAGTTAGCAGGCTTTAAACCAACTTGGTTCAAGGCATCCAAGCCCATCATTGCCGAACCACCACCTATGGGGTGATAACCGATACACCCTGGACTAACCTCATCATAACCCATATTCATGAGGAAACCCGTACCTCGCGAATCAGTTTCTTCAATGCTCCAACCAATCATATCCATCTCTGTGGGGGCACCCGGCAAATCCCGAGCAATTGAGATTCCGAATTCTGGATGACGACCCACCGAACTGTTGTCGATTTCCATTTTACAATCTGCACACACCAGGTCTCCACTAACCGTCATGATGAATGGATTGATTTCTAGGGTCTGACAATCATACTTTCTGTAGGCTTGAGATAGTTTGGTAAGAAAACTTGCGAACTTGCTCAGGTCCTGAGCTGGGATCCCCGCTCTAGCACACACATCAAGCGCGTCATATACTTGTAAACCATTGATTGGATCAATGTTGACCTTGAAAAGTAATTCCTCTGGAACACTTTCAATGTCCATTCCACCCTCAGTGCTGAACATCAGCATAGGAGAACGGGCTTCCCTTGCTCCGTTCACAACGAACGAACAATAATATTCTTTTTTAATATCCAGTTTCTCCTCGACGAGCACCTGAAGAACTGGTGTTCCCATAACAATTTTAGAGAGGATTTCGGCCGCAGAAGCTGCTGCTTCATCTGGAGTATTCACTAGCTTAACAATTCCTGCTTTACCGCGGCCCCCGGCCTGAACCTGTCCTTTAACGGCCACACCCTTGCCGATCTCCTGGGCAATCTGTTTGGCTTCTTCTGGAGTTGAAGCTACGCGGCCTTGCGGTACCGGTAGTCCTGCTTTCCTCAGCCAGTCTTTTCCTTGAAATTCTAAAAATTTTGCCATATGTTATCACTTCCATAATGAAATTTTCTGCATCTATTCGGGTCGCCTTACGTGACAATAATCTTACTCGCGGTGCATTGCATCCCTGTTTCATGCGATATCCCTGAGCAACCTAATAGTTACTAAATAACAATAAAAAGAGAATTCTTCCCCCTTCCTTCTTGTCAGTCAATCGAGCTGGGCATTTACTCGGCTTTTAAATACACCCTGCTTGCCTGAGATTTAGTAGGAACATGGCAGCCTCACTGTCATTGTAATCAAGGGACATAGAATTCATAACCTCATTCTATGTTTGATGGGTAACCAGCTCCACGTCATTGTCTTGTGTTTCAATATGTGAAACTGTGTTTCATTAACTGCCTACCCCCATTATCAGTCCTATTCCCTAAATAGTCAATAGGTAAAATAAATCAATTTTGTTTTCCATAGAAAAAGTTAAGGAATGATTTGATCCAATAAAATTTTATCTGAAAACACCTATGATTACAGCTTCATGGTCTCTACCGGGACGGGACCAGCGCAAAGTTCTATTACTGAAAAAAATTGCTCCAGCGTTCCAATACCAAATCATTGTATTAAGTAAACGCGGAAGCAAAATTGCCTATTCTAACTTAGAGGTCGATGATCTTACCTGGGTTAAATCGATTGGTCGGATCAAAACTAAATTTAATCTTTCTAAAAGCTTCCATAGAAGCGGGTGTAAACTCCTTATCAAGATACTTCTTCTTGACGAGCCCGATTCCGTGCTCACCACTTATTGTACCCTCGAGATCAAGAGCCATCATACAGAGCGCTTCTTCAGCAGCATGCACGGTTTCAGTTTCCTCTTTATTCCGCTGATCGAAAAGAATGAGCGGATGAAGATTTCCGTCACCGGCATGAGCCACAACTCCGATCTGCACACCAAAATCTTTTGCTACTTTAAGGACTCCCCCAATCGCTTTTGGGAAATTACTCCTCGGAACCGTAATATCATTAACACCATACGATGGTCTAACGCGAGCAACAGATCCGAAAGCACTACGCCTTGAAGTCCAAATTTGATTCACTTCAACGGCCGATTGAGCAACTTTAAATTCTTTTGCAGTTTTTTTGGCGATTTCACCAATCGTCTTGACTTGCCCATCCATATCTTCTGGATATCCGTCAACCTCAATAATGAGAACAGCTCCAGCATCACGGGGAATCCCGGCATGGGTAAAATCCTCAGTGGTATTGATCAGTAAATTATCCATCAATTCCAGGGTTGTCGGAATAATACCGGCAGCAACTATATCCGCAACAGTTTGAGAAGCATCTTCAATTTTTTCGTAAATAGCTAGCATTGTTTTCTTGGCTCTGGGTATTGGTATGACACGAACGAAAACTTTGGTCACCAATCCTAGGGTTCCTTCAGAACCAACAATGATTCGAGTCAAATCATAACCCGGCTCACTTTGGAAATTACGCCCCCCCGTTTGAATGACTTTACCATTTGGGAGAACAACTTCTAGCCCCAAGATATAATCCCGGGTAACCCCATATTTAAAACATTTCGGTCCACCAGAGCATTCACCCACATTCCCTCCTATTGTTGAGGCCTTATAGGAGGACGGATCGGGAGGAAAATAGAAGTTCTTCTTTTCGAGTTCAACTTGAAGATCGAAATTGATCACTCCAGGATCAACGATTGCTACAAAGTTTTCAGTGTCTATTTCATGGATTTTAATCATTTTAGAAAAGCTAATCACCACAGAATTTTCTGAAGGAATCGTTCCTCCACTCTCATTCGTCCCAGCACCCCGGGGAACAAGTTTAATATTTTGCTCGTTCATCAATTTGACGATTTCAACGACTTGTTCCGTTGTTTGCGGAGAAACGACTCCTAACGCTTCACCCGCTAATAACGTGCCGTCATAACCATAGGAGAACAGGCCAACTTTGTCCGTAACCACGTTTTTCTCCCCAACAATTTCCTTCAACCGCTTAACAACTGTTTTGGCTAACATGTTCAGCCCTCCTTCTTCTTAAGCCTGCAGGCTAACCCCAGGGTTGAGAATCCCTTTAGGGTCAAATCGGTGACGCAGTTCACTAAGCAAGCTTGTGGTTTCGTTCCACATTTCCGCATCATTATAAGCTTCAGCTTTTAGCTTATGACCTAAGAGGCCCTTCACACTCCCACCCAAGGACATCGCCAATTTATTCACTTTCGATGCTAAATCAAGCTTATCGGTTCCTTCCGGCAGAGCCAGACAGACAAATCCGAGAAGTCCTTCTACAATGACGCCTGGATAAGCCCCTAGATCTCCCGTAAGTGCTTCGAGCTGAGCCAAAGCTTGAGGCATTTTCATCGGGCCGACCACAAACTCGACAGTTTGCTCCGGTTTTGCATTAAGATCCGCTCGAACTTTAAGCCAACCATTGATTACTTGATCATACTCAACCTCGTCTTCAATGATCTTTACATCAGAGCCTCCACCCAAGGTCAGAACTGCAGCAATTTCATTTGCGATGTTTTTACCCGACTCTTTAAATCCTTGCAAATCAATCATCACAAGTTGCCCTTCCGTTCCAGGCTTTGCATTTTTCGCAAGGGATGCATTGATGAGATTCATCCGGGTCGGTAGCACATCCCGCTTAATCAGGGTATTAAAGGTTGCATTCGCCTTATGCATTGATGCAAACGTTCCAATCACAGCTTTTTTAGCTTCCGGTGCAGGTAAAAGCTTCACCAAAAGTTTAGTAAAAATCCCAAATGTTCCTTGGCATCCGACAGCGAAGTGGATAAAATCTAAACCGGAAACGTTCTTGATACATTTATTTCCGATATCCAGGACTTCCCCTGTCGGAAGAACCATTTCAAATCCCAAAAGGAAACCCCGGGTAGGACCATATTCAAAGGATTTAGAATCTGAATCTCCAATCGCAAAGCAGCCGCCAACTGAACTGGTTTCAACTTCATAGGGCTCCGGAGGAAAGTTTAAGCCAGCTTCCACAACTTTAAGAAGAAGGTCTTTATGAAGAACTCCTGGTTCGACGACCGCCACAAGGTTTAGATGATCCATTTCTAAAATCTGGTTCATCCGGGACATAACCATCGCGATTTCGCCCGTAATCCCCTGGGTATTGACGACTGACCCACCTACTCCTATTTTCACATTCATTTCATTTGCCAGTTTGACGATCTCCGAAACTTCAGAAGTATTCCCAGGTAAGACCACGACTGCAGGCTCACCTTTTCCTTTTAAATATTTAGCCATTTCAGAAGGAGACTCGATGACATTGGCATCACCGACGATCCCTTTTAACTTGCTGATATTGACATTACTCATGACTACCCGCCCTTCCACTCATTTACTAGAACTTGCGGTCAGCATGTTCTGCAAAGGGAAATGTTTAATTTCTGCCAGACCATGATGAGTTTGGATGGCCAGACTTTATACAAAGTTAATGTGCTTGTTACGTTCAATTAGTCTTCGTAAGCGTTGGCCATGATATCGGCAACATGCATAACCTTTTGTTTTTGACCCGCTTTGTTTATGCCACCTTGAAGTCTCAACATGCAAGCTGGGCAGGTTGTAGCCACCAAATCTGCATTGGTATCCTTGATGTTCTGTGTCTTCTGACCTGTGATATCTGTTGATAACTCATGATAGAAGGCTTGTACTAAACCGGATGCCCCACAACAACGGTTGGCTTCAAACATTTCCTTATATTCAACCCGAGGAATCATTTGGAGCAATTGCCGAGGCTGCGTTGTTACCTTAAGACCCCGAACCATGTGGCAGGGATCATGATAGGTGACTGTCAGAGGACTTGAATTATGAAGTTTGCTCTGATCGACACCAATCTTCGCCATATATTCTGAAAACTCTACCATTTTTTCAGAAAATATTTTAACTTTTGGAAGATACGACGGCTCATCGGCAAAGAGCTCTAGATAATCATTTTTAAGCATCGCAACACAGGACCCGCATGCGGAGAGAATAACTTCTGCATCGCTATACTTATCTAAAAAGGTATCAATTGTTTTACGGGCGTTTCTTTTCGCCGTTTCAAAATCACCATAGGCATATTGTGGAAGACCGCAACACACTTGATCTTTTGGAATAATAACTTCACAGTCATTCTTCGTTAACACTTTAACTACAGAGTGAGCGGTTTGGTCTAAGGAGTAATTAAGAAAACAGCCCACATAAAACGCAACTTTATGCTTCGGATGCTTCACCGTAATCTTTTCCTCCACCTGCTCCAAAAATGGTTTTTTAGCTGTAGGGAAGTTTCGAATATCAATACCGCGAAAATAGTCCAATCCATCAATTTTATTGAGGACACTTTTGCCCATTCCTCCGAAAAGACTGAATCCCCGTCCCAATCTCTTAGGACTTGCTAAAGTTTTTAAGGCAAAAGACTTAGCAAATGGCTTGATTCCTTTTCTTAGTTTTAGGTCTCGTCGCGCGGCCATGACAAGCTCATTACCATGTACACCGTTTGGACAAGCAACTGCACATTCTCCACACAACAGGCAACTCATAATAGCATCTTCATACTCTTGGTCAAGTTCCAATCTCCCATCGGCGACCGCCTTGATGAGCTGAATTCTTCCACGTGGAGACTTTTCCTCTGCCCCAGTCAATTTATAGGTCTTACATGCTGTATGGCAGCCACCACACTTGTTACACGTGTTGAGCATTTCATATACGTCGTCCAGAACTCCCACTGATATTTCCCCCTTCCATTAGGCCGTTTCTTTTTTCCTTTCATTTAAATAACCAGCCTGTATAAATGAAACAGTGTTTCATTGTTACCTCATTATTAACCTTAATCAGTCAAGCGTCAAGTGTTATTTTCTGAATATTAGACAATAAAGTCTATTTTTTAAATATAAGAACAATTATAATTTCCGAAAAAAGTTGCACCCCATGAGGGCTGAAATCTCTTCTCCTGCGCTCTTCATTGCTTGACCGATTCGCTCAATCCCTTTATCCTTGATTCGCTCGGCAGGCCCAGAGACACTGATGGCCCCAATCGCCACTCCAGAATAGTCGAAAACAGGCGTCCCCAGACATATAATCCCGATTTCGTTTTCTTCCACCTCAACAGATATTTTGCTGGTTTTAATCTCTCTCAGATAAGCTAATAAAGCCTCTGTCTCAACAATCGTATTGGGCGTATAGCGAGTCATTCCCTTGATCTCAAGAATGTGCCTAACTTCCTCTTCTGGTAAGGTTGAGAGCAGAGCTTTTCCCACGGCGGTACAATGCATTGGAGCCCTACGGCCCACCTTTGAGCGCATGCTTACTATATGAGAACTTTCTGCTTTGTCGATGTAGACAACCTGTCCTTCATCCGGAAGCACCAGGTGGACGACTTCATCGAGTAGTTTTGCTAAATCATAAAGTACGGGGGCTGCCACTTTACGAATTTCAAGATCATTTAAAAAACGCATCCCTAACTCCACGATTTTAATGCCCAATTTGTAGCGTTCGTTGTCCTTAACCCTTTCAACA
>Ga0209386_1000086_pt1 | contig 47948 bp, 35 predicted proteins | sample NGEPertwo_FD_184510 | JGI IMG/M metagenome (GOLD analysis project Ga0209386, IMG submission 184510) | Arctic peat soil microbial communities from the Barrow Environmental Observatory site, Barrow, Alaska, USA - NGEE Permafrost154B-two... | ecosystem: Environmental > Terrestrial > Soil > Wetlands...
AAGAACTTTCGCCTCAAAGTCTGCATCTCTGTTTTCCTCTTTAGCGGCTGCAAATATAGATACCTTTTTTGCATTTTTACCCAATATTCATCCTTTATTTTTAATCTATTTGTAATAGCATTCATTCATCCCTCTTTTACAGACTGTTATAAAACATTATTTGTCCCGGATTGCAGCCTAAAAACACAACATGGAGACAGAATAATACTTCAGAACAAACAATCAACATCAAAAGATGGACTAAGGATTACCGCGGAGTTCTGGGGAAATGCATTCGGTATCCTATCCACTACTGCATGTTTTTCAGCAGAAATTTGAATTTGGGAATTACAACAACAAACCAAAACCAGCAAATTGCAATAAAAAACCTTAACTTTCGTTCCTCGTATAAACCATTTTAACCGATATATTAAGTGAAAGATCACATATGTATTAATGGTGAAAAATTTATAACACAAAAAGATGCTAAAAAAGATGAATACCTTACAAAAACATTTACTTGTATTAATGATCACTGCTGTCCCCCTATTTACTTTTGTGCAAAGTAATTTCGCAGCTTCAGTTGCAGACTCTACAGGAATAAGAGGACAGTTCGAGTATTTGTATAACAAGTCAAATACTTACCAGCAATACAAGGTCATTCCGATTACTGCTTATAATACGCTCAAGCAAAATGCGACTGACAGTATCGGAATGTATAAAAAAGAAGCGACTGATCATTTGCAGGAGATTAATAGTCTGAAGACCGAACTGCAAACCAGCAATGCAGAGATTACACAATTAAAAGAAGAATTGTCAGCAACCAAGGATACAAAAGACAGCATCAAGCTACTCGGAATGGGAGTAAGTAAGAGCGCCTACAGACTAATCATGTGGGGAGCTATATTTTGTCTGGCATTTATCAGTACCATTTTGTTTTTGATGTATAAACGAGGTCACCAGGTTGTCAAAGAAGCCAGAACCAGACTAATTGAAGTACAGGACGATCTTGAAAAGCTTAGAAAAAGTGGAATATTACGCGAGCAAAAGCTGGGACACGAACTGATGAGCTATAAATTAAGAAATAAATAGATTCGGCAGGGAAAGTCATTCAAGGATCATTTAGTTGGTCATTAGATTATCCTGAAACTATGAATGACAACATTGACGCCATGAAGGAGCATACAGGTGAATAAACGGACAAGCATTTTAAATAGGGCCATACGGGCACCATTTTTAAAGGCTTCCAATATTACTCATGACTGACAATGGATCTGATTTGAAAGGTCTAAACATTCTACAAAAAAAAGCGAGGGCTTCACATGACGTGAAGCCCTCGCTGCATTTATTCTAAAAAATATAATTACATTTCAATCTTATAGGCGGCAAGGTCCTCAACAACTGAACTGCGAACGAACTCAGCATGTCCTTTCACCAGCGATTTAGTCAGTTTAATGAACACTTTGGCTGATTTTGTATATACTACATCGCGGTTACTGTCGAGTACCAACAGGTAGCTCATAATGATATGACCAGCCATTTCGACCAATCGGCGGGCATGGAAATCAATAAATTCATTGTCGCCGCTGTCAACCACTTTGGTTACCGCCTGTTCATAGTCATCAGTAAGTATAATCAGGGTACGACGCATGAATTCAAGTTCAGGAGTAATCTTCTGAGCCTCATAGACACGAATCTGAGCCAGGTATCCGCCGGTTGTAACCCCGCGAATTGCAGCAACAACCTGCAACTGGGTGGTTCCTTCATAAATGGAAGTAATACGGGCATCGCGGTAAATACGTTCAACCGGGTAATCTTTCATAAATCCTGACCCTCCGTGAATCTGAATGGCATCGTAAGCCAGCTGATTACAGAATTCGCTCGCGATACCTTTACCCATTGGAGTGAACAAATCGGACAGTCGCTGATATTTCTTCATTTCAGCCTTTTCTTCTTTGTCCAAAGCACGTTCCTCTCCAATGTGAGCATATGTTTTGTATAAGTCGACAAAACGGGCTGTTTCATAAAGTAAGGTACGCGAGGCATCCAGTTTGGACTTCATGGTTGTAATCATTTCGTACACGGCAGGGAAACGGATAATCGCTTTACCAAACTGCATCCGCTCTTTGGCATACGACAAAGCTTCGCGATAAGCCGATTCAGAAACACCTACGGATTGAGCATGAATACCCAAACGGGCACCATTCATCAGCGCCATTACATATTTGATTAATCCCAGTTTACGGTCGCCCACCAATTCGCCGGGAGCATCTTTAAAAACCAGTTCACAAGTCGGAGAACCAATGATACCCATTTTGTGTTCGATACGACGAACAGAAACACCACCATTGCGCTTGTCATAAATAAACATCGACAAACCACGTCCATCTTTTGTTCCGGCTTCTGAACGGGCCAAAACCAGCGCGATATCGCCATCGCCATTGGTGATAAAACGTTTCACGCCGTTCATTAACCAAACGCCTTTTTTCTCGTTCCAGGTAGCTTTTAGCTGAACGGCCTGAAGATCGGAGCCTGCATCCGGTTCCGTTAAATCCATAGCCATGGTTTCGCCCGCACAAACACGAGGCAGATATTTTGCTTTTTGTTCTTCCGAAGCAAACTCGTTAATCGTTTCGGCACAATCCTGAAGTCCCCATATGTTAACAAATCCGGCATCAGCACGCGAAACAATATCGGCTGCCATAATATAAGGTACAATCGGGAAGTTCAGCCCATCGTATTTGCGTGGCAACGACATACCCATTAAACCAGCTTTACGCAAGGCATCAATGTTTACTTCGGTTCCACGGGCATAGACAACATGTCCGTCGACAACCCGCGGTCCTTCGGCATCAATACTCTCGGCATTGGGACCTACAATATCGCCGCAGATCTCTCCTACTGCTTCGAGCACCATGTCGAAACTATCCAAAGCATCTTCATAGTCCAGCGGAGCAAAATCATATTTCTTTTTTTCTTCAAAATTCCGTTCTTTCAGCCGAACAATTTTCTCCATCAACGGATGGCTCAAATGGAATCTCAGGTCTTTATTATCTGTATAAAAATTAGCCATTTTATTTACTTTTTTCGGATGAAAGACTACTTGGTATTCGCTTTATAATATTTAATCATCTTTGGCAGAATCTCAGAAACATTGCCTGTGATCACATAATCAGCAATGGAATTAATCGGAGCTTCAGGATCGGTATTGATGGCAATAATCTGAGCAGATTCTTCCATTCCGGCGCGATGCTGTATCTGTCCCGAAATTCCGCAGGCAATGTAAAGTTTCGGACGAACCGTTGTTCCGGTCTGACCAATCTGGCGATCGTGATCAACATATCCTGAATCGACTGCCGCACGCGATGCTCCTACTTCGCCACCCAATACTTCGGCCAGTTCGAACAGCAGATCGAAATTGGCTTTTGAACCCACACCGTAACCTCCGGCCACAATAATACCGGCACCTTTGATGTTGACCTTACTCTTTTCCATGTGACGTTCGATCAGTTCAACCACAAAATCGAGGTCGTTGGTGTATTTCGATACATCCAGCTTCTTGATTTCACCTTTGTAGCTGGCATCAAGTATGGTCTTTTTCATTACCCCTTCACGAACCGTTGCCATTTGAGGACGACAGTCAGGATTAATAATGGTAGCAATGATGTTTCCACCAAAAGCCGGACGAATCTGGTATAGTAAATCAGTATATACTTTATCCAGTTTTTTGTCTTCATGATCACCAATCACCAATGAAGTACAGTCAGCAGTTAAACCACTGTGCAGAGCCGATGAAACACGGGGGCCTAAATCGCGGCCAACAGAACTGGCTCCCATCAGGGCAATTTGTGGTTTTTCTTCCTGAAAAAGTTTCACCACAATTGAAGCATGAGGTAAGGTGGAATATGGAGCCAGTCGTTTGTCATCGGCCAGGTGTAAAACATCTACTCCATAAGGGAAAATATCCTTTTCAATTCCATCAAGCTTATACCCGATGGCAATTGCTTCGAGTTTACATTTTAATTCGGTGGCCAGCGAACGCCCTTTGGTCAGCAATTCCATGCTGACTTCGGCAAGCTGCCCGTCCTCTATTTCGCAATAAACAAAAACACTATTCATACGTATATTTTTTATTTTTTTAATTGCCGTATGGAATTTGCATGATATCGAATTTACTTTCGATTGGCATCTTAGCGAATCATGCTCATTTCATAATTGTCAGGATGTTTTATCAATTATCCGATAGTATGATTTTCAATTAAATCAAGCATCAGCTGATTCATTTCTTCGTCGGAAGAAGAAATCACTTTGGCTCCTTTCGACTGAAGAACAACGTTCTCTACTTTTTTAACCTTGGTCGGCGAACCGGTTAATCCAAGTTCATTCATATCAACTTCAATATCCTGAACGGTCCATTCCTGAATATTCAGGAACGGGCGATCGTTATACAGTCGCAAATAATCATCGTTTGCGTCCTGCATTTCGGAAATCGTTTTGGCATGTTTGAATTTCATAATCAGCCTGGCATTGCGCGAACGACAATCCGGAGCTGAACTATTTACGGTAATAACCAGCGGCATCGGGCATTTAACCACCTCTACCCCACGTTCGAGACGACGCTTCACGGTAACTTTACCGTTACTGATGGCCTGAATCTCCTCGACATAGGTAATCTGTGGAATACCGAGTTTTTCGGCAACCTGAGGTCCAACCTGGGCCGTATCACCATCGATAGCCTGACGGCCAGCAATAATGAGATCAATCTTTCCCATTTTCTTCAATGCCTGCCCGATTGCATACGAGGTGGCCAGCGTATCAGAACCGGCAAAAGCGCGGTCAGTAAGCAGAATGCCATCATCGGCACCACGAAACATTCCTTCACGGATGATTTCAGCTGCACGGCCCGGCCCCATTGTTAAAATAGTAATCGTTGTTCCCGGGAATTTGTCTTTAATTCTTAACGCCTGTTCCAACGCATTCAAATCCTCCGGATTGAATATAGCAGGAAGCGCAGCTCTGTTGACCGTCCCATCGGCTTTCATTGCATCTTTGCCTACGTTTCGGGTATCAGGTACCTGTTTAGCAAGAACGATAATTTTGTAACCTTTCATGAGAAATTATTGTTGTTAATAGTTTTTAATTGAACACGTTCTCCGAAAACACATCCCGACCTACCAGAATCCGTCTCATTCGAAAACACTTGAGTTAATAATGTAATAGCTTAGCTTTAACCGTCGCGAAAAATCTTCGCGTCGCTCCTTCTATTAAATAAAAAAACCGGCCTTTCGTTAAGACCGAATTTTAAAAGGAAACAAATATAGATATTCATCTAAAGAAATCAAGCAAGTTCGACAGGCAATTCATAAGCGAAGAAAGTTATTCCTGTTCAAAAGTATCCTGATTGCCCGTTTGGCTCCCGCTTATGCCCTGAATCGCTCACAGGCAAAGCATTTAAAACTATCGACCTTATTTTTCAAAAATAATAGTTTAGTCGCATCCGGCATTCTATTTAAAATGAATTAAAATAATAAACAGCATGACGGGCAATTAAAAATAATGTTTTTGAATTCAGAAACGCTGATCAGCATAAAAATGAAAGCATTTTATCCGCATGTTACGGCTCCCTATTTTTCAGGAGTTAAAAAACATATCATCAGAAATCCATCCATAAAAAAAGGTCGATATCCGGTGATCGGATCTGTTTCCGAGCTCCTTTCCAGTTTTGAGGTGAACCACCTTTGCCGGTGAATCCTGATTTTAACTCCACCCCTTCTGAGCCTCAGCTAAGCCCAATTGGTTTCAGTTCTCTTCATCTGAGCCTCAGCTAAGCCCAACCGGTTTCAGTTCCCTTCAGCCGAGGCTCAGATGATCCCAACTGGTTTCAGTTCTCTTCAGCCGAGGCTCAGATAGTCCCAACTGACTTCAATTCACATCAGCCGAGGCTCAGCAGCCTTCAAACGGCCCGGATTGAGTTCGTCGGGGGCTTTTTTTTCAGGCAGATTCGGGCAACTAACTGAAAAGATGTCTTTCCGTCGTAATTTAACATACGGAAAGAGTTATTTATTTAAAATAATGTCATAACTTGTTTCATAATTATCAACTAAACTTAAACACCATGAAATTGATGCTTGAAAAACTACGAACAAGTGCATTGTCGAACATGGAATTCACACAATTAATGCACCGGCACCTGAGCGATTTAAACGACATTGATCAGGGATTACTCACCGATGCACCATACAACACCTACGTACAGAAAATAATTGGTCAAACAGATTTGTGCGAAAGGGGGCTGGCACAAATACGGAAAAATGAAGAAACCCTGAAAATCGTATTGGCCGACGAAAACCGCGACAAATCGGTGAACGCGTTTTATGGTACACTTAAAGTGCATGCACTGTCAAATATTCCGGAAGAGGTGGAAGCCAGCCGCGGTATCAGTATATTATTTAGCATGTATAAAAACCTGCCTGCCTTAAACTACGAAGCAGAAACAATTGGCATCGACAAACTCACCGGAGAGTTACGCGGCCCGGCTTACAGCCAAAAAATCAGCCTTCTGCAAATGGATCGGTATGTTGACCGGATGGCCGACTCCAATACTGAATTCAAGAACCTGTTTGGCGGACGTATGGTATCTACGGCAATGACCGAAATCTTTGACATGAAAGTCATTCGTGCCGAATTAATGGATATCTATACCGATTTTACCGAATATGTGCTGGCCATGGGCAAAGCTACCGACAGTCAGCTGTTCGCAAAAGCACTCAGCCTGCTGAACACCGCCCGTAAATACTACTCCGACATGCTGGCACGGCGTATCGCACCCAAAGCCGAAAAAGAAAAACCGGTGGTCTAAAAATTTTGTTTTTGGTGGAATGAAGAAACCCGTCGGTCTGTTGAATCAGATCGGCGGGTTTTGTGTTTTTAAAAAAGATGAGTTCCCGTTGTGCGGTGGTTCTTTAGTTCGTTTTTCCTTTCGATAAGATATCCAGTAAAATATATTTAACTGCATACGGTTCTGCCTGAGTCATTTTCTTTACCCGAAGCGTGTATTCGAATCCTTCCTCGTAATCAAAACCTTCGATGTCCAGTATTGGATACCCATTAACCGATCCTTTTTCTCTAACAAACAGTGCTTCGGTCGATTCGTCAGCCAGGCGCGGTATAAACCGGACTTTTTCAGCTGCAACCGAGACTTCAATCTCACTTTCACTATCTTCATTGATCACTTTTTCCCTGGAAAGCGTTTCCAGATATACATATTTAATTGAAGATACGTCCTGAGGTGGTTCTTTCATCCATATTTTTTTTACCTGAAGCTTATATTCATAACCCTTTTCGTAATTGAAATCGGAAAAACCTTCGGTAATAGAGAATGTCAGCAATCGTTTATTTTTATCGTTGCTGTCCGAAATGACTAAAAACTCTCCCCAAACATTATCCGACATAAAATAACCACTATATCCGGTTTCAGGATACACAGTCATTTCAACAATTTTTTCCTTATCTCCGGATTCTTCTTTGAGACAGCCCGAAAAAAACAGAATTAAAACAAGGAAGCCTGCAACTAAATAGATTTTTTTCATTTTTGATTTTTTTTTCATCTGGGGTATACGAATCATAGATGAAAAACATATTGAAAACGTTGCGTGCATTCTGCTCCTAATTGAGCTAAACGTAAGGAAAGGTATGCTTTGGGAATTGCTTCGGAGAACTGGTTAGGAAGTTTGCTTTTGTTATTCCGATGAATATCAGGATCTATTTCTGGTCAATGAAGTAAAGCGGCCAGACTTGACGGGCATTTTGCTGTTAGCGCCAGAGTTCTTATCAATTATATTCTGCTCCAATCCTTTTTTCGCCTAACTTCTATGTCTTTCATAGATGGATTCCTAAATAAAAGGAAAAATTCTTGATATACAGGAAGCATATGTTTCTCATTAGAACGTTCAATTAGAATTGTAACTAAATAGTTAATAATCTTATAAATATACTGGACAGAGTATCCTTGAATTTGGTCTGCCAGCTTACCTTCAATAACATATTCTGTCGCTGTATTTATCGGATTATCACTTTCATTTCGGAATCTAAAAATTGCATTATTATTTAATGATTCTATTATGGCTAATTCAAATTCTGAAAGTTTTATTTTGCAATGCCTAGCTTTTATAACAGTTTGAATTTTGTGCCACTCATGTAAAGGATCAACTCCTTTATTTTTACCGCTCAGTGTATCAAGATTAAAGTATCTACTATTTTGTGCAAAATCAGAAAGAAATCCAAGAATAGAAAGATATTGATCATCTTGCCGCAAGAAATAGTCAGAAGGTCTTATTTCAGATGTCACTTTTGAAAAAAGCTCCATTAAATTGTGCCCATATATTTTAAGTTCATTATTTTCAGGCAACTTGTCATTTTTAACGATACTATTTACAATGATTACTAATTTTAATATTCGTTCAATCCCAATACTTAAAAGGAAAAACGAATGATAGTACAACTTTTTATTACTGAAATTTGCCTTTCTCAAAGCATTTAACCCTTGCTCAACACTAGTCGCTGCAAGTCCTGTTTCTTTCATTAAAAGGATGACTTCTTTACTGTCTAAGTCTAATAATTCTTTCATTATTCTGCTTTGTTTTTTTTGTAGGGGATCGCTCTTAACCTTGGCATTAACTGGTAAATAGCAGGGAGCTTATAGGACTTCCCGTCAGTAGAAGTTATGTGGCATTAAAGCTACGTTTATTTACATAACTGGCACAAGCAAAATAAAGAAACCTGAAAAACTTTGACGATTGGCAAGGGTTTGTATTTCTGAACTTCAATTCCGGATTTCTCAATCGGCAAAACCTCCGGGTTTGAGGGGGCAAAATCGGGAGAATCAATTTATTGCTTGAAATATTTTTGGATCAATGCAAGTAATTCAACTTTGTTAATGGGTTTTGAGATATAATCGTTACATCCTGCTTCAAGGGTCTTTTCTCTATCGCCGGATAATCCATAAGCTGTCTGTGCTATTATAACAACATCCTTGTTGAATTGACGGATTTGCCGGGTGGCTTCATATCCGCCCATTTCGGGCATTTGAATATCCATTATAATTAAATCAATATCGGGATTATTCTTACAGGTTTTAACAGCTTCAATTCCGGTTCGTGCTTTTAGAATCTCATTGCCAAGACTGTTAATCATTATCGAGATAAGCATTTCCGATACTTCATCATCTTCGGCAATTAATATTTTCAGGGTTTTAACGTTATTATTTGATTTATCAAAAGACAATCTTTGGGGAGGTATTATTTCTTTCCGCTCAACAGAGTAAGGTAATGTAAAATAAAATGTTGAACCTTTTTCAATTTCACTGTCAACCCATATTTTTCCGCCAAGCATTTCCACGTATGCTTTAGTAATTGACAAGCCTAGCCCGGCCCCCTGGCGGGCTTGCAAATCTTCAATATCAGCCTGAATAAAACGTTCAAAAATGGCTTCCTGACGGTCTTTTTGAATTCCTATACCTGTGTCTTTCACATAGAATTCAATTGTAGAGACAAGGCATGCCTTGTCTCTACAAACACCATAACCAAATTCAATTGAACCTTTAGGTGTGTATTTAATGGCATTTTTAACAAGGTTGGTAAGAATGGCATATAATTTTTCACGGTCGGTAATAATGATGGCTTCTTTGGCGGGCAAGGAGTTTCTGAATGAAAGCGTCATCCCTTTGGCTTCAACTTCAGGCTTGAAGAAAGTATAAATATATTCGATTTGTTCGTTGATATTCGACTCCTTCATATCCAATTTCATAAGACCGGATTCAATTTTCGAAATATCAACAATGTCATTGATGATATTGAGCATTCGTGCTCCGCTATTTTCAATAATTCTGATATACGCCTGTTGTTGGTCACCTGTAAGATCAGGGTTTTTCAATAATTCGGAAAAACCTAAAATGCCGTTCATTGGCGTTCGTATTTCATGCGACATGTTGGCAAGAAATGCTGACTTCAAACGGTCGCTTTTTTCAGCGTTTTCTTTAGCAATGGTTAACTCATGTAAAAAACTTTTTGTGATTTGTTCTGAAATTTCTGCCTTTTCTTTTTCAATAATTAATTCTTCGTTTCTTTTCTGCAGTAATTCCGCCTGTATACGTTCTGTCATGTCTCTAAAAACAGCAATTGTGCCAATGATATTTCCATTTTTATCGGAATCTGGAGTTGCTGTTATTATTAGATTTTTTTTGATTTTATCGGAAAGTGTGATTTTCAGATCGTAAGTACTACTTTCAGAAGATTTACGATTATTCGTTTGTTGTTTAATTTTATTCCATTCAACCTCATCAACAAAATCATGAAGATCTCTGCCTGTTAAGCTATTTTTTTGAACACCAAAAATATCACATGCAATAGAATTTGTAGAAGTAAATATTTCGTCAAAATTCATTATACCAAATCCTTCTCCAAGATTATTTATTATTGTTTGCAATCTATTTTCTTTATATTGCAATTGGTGGTATAAATTTGATGTGGCTTCTTCATTATTTTTCAGATCATCAATCATCATATTTATGCCAAAAGCAATCGCTTCAATATCATCATTTTTGTTAGTTAGTTCAATTTGACCGGAATAATCGCCTTGCGCTATTTCAATTATTGCATCAAGTATTTCTCTAATTCTTTTTTGTTCGATTTCCATATTCCGAATACTTTTCATTTCGATTTGAACCATTCGATCGCATTTTTCTGTGAAGAAAATACCTTTATATCATCATTATTTAAAAAAGAAATAATAAATGATGCAATAATTTTTGCAACTGGATTTGCTGCTATGAAAGCTGTTTTTTCAACAGGATGCTCTTTTAAAAGTTTTTGAAAAATTTCTCTTGCTTTTTTAGAAGGCTTTCCTGCTTTATTCAGATTAATTATTCGATATGCTTTGCCTTCTATTTCTTTTAACATTTCAGCATCCAATTGATAACAAGCATTCGCAAATTCTTCGCTCGGCGAACCAATTGCGCTAAATTCTATAATATTATCTTCTAATATCATGACTACCATATCATTTATATGGAATTCATTTTTATTTATTCGTTTTATTTCTACTTTCTCCGTCATGAGTATTCATTTTAATAACCTGAGTTCGATATATTAGTTTCTGAAAATCAACCACATAAAAAGATTGAATTCGATATTGCCCCCTATATTCACTAAACTTGGGACTTTGCATCCTGCAAGTTCTAAAAAAAAACACTCTTTAAAGAACAAAAAACAAGAACTTCAGCATCCCCATCCCTTCCCTCATTGGGGAAGGGATGGGGATGGGGCGATTATACAAATTTCATACAACCAATTTTATATCGAACTCAGGTTAATAGTTTTGTAGCATTTGCTATAACTAGTAAATTGCAGGAAGGGCCTAGTACTTCCCGCCAGGATAAAAAAACAAGACATTAAATCTACCATTTTACGGATGGCTTACAATAATAAGATTAAAAAACATATAAAACATGTTTGAACACACCATTGCACATTGTTTCCGCAAAGAGATGAATCTTCAGACCAATAAAAAGGGTTCAAACCGAACCGATCTGAACCCTTTAAATGGCACACCAAAATGATGGCGGATTACCTTATTTATACCAGTTCGCCCGGAATGACCTGAACCCTGGTCTTCATATTGTTTCGCAATACGGCCAAATCAACCACTTTGCCAATCATATTTTCGTCTAATAGACGATGTAAATCGTCAACCGACTGAATTGGATTTTCGTTTAAGCCGACAATAATATCACTCTTGAATAAATCGGTATTGTAAACTCCTTCATAACGGTCTTTTTCGGCTACATAAACACCGCTCTTTACCTCCAGCTTATTGTACGAAATGATCCGTTCGGACAGGTTTATCGTTTGACCGGCTATTCCGAGAAATGCTCTTTTAACTCTTCCTTCCAAAATAAGTTTTCCTATTACATACCGGGTAAGATTAGACGAAACAGCAAAACATAAACCCTGGGCCATAGCTATAATGGCGGTATTTACGCCAATCACTTCGCCCCGCGAGTTTACCAATGGTCCTCCGGAGTTCCCCGGATTAAGCGCAGCATCGGTTTGAATCACATTATCAATCATACGACCAGACTCGGAACGCAAGGTACGCCCCAAAGCACTCACCACACCGGCGGTAACGGTATAATTAAAGCCATATGGATTTCCAACAGCAATGGCCATCTGGCCAACCTGCAAGTGATCCGAATTACCAAAACTGAGCGCTTTTAGACCATCGGCATCAATTTTCAACACAGCCAAATCGGTATAAGGATCGAGACCAATCACAATGGGTTGGTACGATCGCCCATCCTGCAATGTGATTGTTATTTTTTCGCAATCGCCGGCTACGTGATTATTCGTAATTAACAAACCATCGGTCGATATAATAAATCCGGAGCCATTGGCTTCCATCGGTCGGTTATTTGTTCGCTGCTTTGCCTTCGGGTTTTTAGCTGCATTTTTCACTACACTTACTTGTACGACTGAGCGGCTCACTTTTTTAGCAACATCAACAATTGTGCTGGAATAAGAATCCAGAATTTCATCCTCATTGTTGTTCAAATAGGTGGCATTTGTCCGGTCAGTATAACTCGATATCAGTTTCATACTTCCTATTTTTAGATGAATAATAATTTCGGATACGCAATTCTTATTCCACTTCAGATATCTGCCATCGTGGCAGATATCTGAAATCCGGAATTCCAGAACCCGAACAATGCGGTTGAAAAAAGATCTCATAAAAAAACGCTCTTCGTTTCTGAAGAGCGTTTTTTACAAAAATTGTATATTCTTATTGCAGGAACGAAATCAGTCCACCGGCTGCAACAGCCGAGCCAACTACACCTGAATTATTCCTTGAATATCGAATGATTAAAATAAAATCATTCGCAAGGAGTATAGTAATCGACAAACTTTGCCATATGATGTTTTCAGGCACCAAGCTTACCTGATCATTTTTCCCCAGACAGACCTTCCAGTTGCTGTGAGACCCGATAATACCAGAGTCGCTTTCCGGGGTGAACCTTCCCAATTGTAACCATCATTTACAAATAGTTTTTGATTCCCAATTTGGATGATTTTTTTATCGGCATCAAGGGTCCAGGTTCCGCTGAGAATTCCGGATGCAGTTCCATTGGAAACGATTCTTAACATTCCTGATTTCTGCATCGTTTTGTATTGATAGTCCAGGATGATGACTTCATAGTTTCCAGCAACAGCTGCAGCATCCAACGGCAATTGCGGAACGGCTGCATATCGCTCGGGCGACACAACGGGCCATCCGTCTTCAGTCCAGAGTATTTCGCGCACATGCCCCATCATCACATAATTCGAAGCGTTGACTCCGGGTACATTTTCGGGCAACCGGGCCTGCGAGGTATAATACCATTGTTTGGTATCCGGATTCTGGAAGACTCCACAATGCGAAATTCCGACCCATCCGGTATGGTTATTAAAGGCATACGGATGAGTAAGCATCGGCCAGCATTCGGCACCGCTGGTTACATTTTGTCCGTCGATACCCAGATAAGGTCCGGTAATGCTGGTGGAACGGGCAACCCTGGTATTGTATGCCACCGAAAGTTCATCGTAGGCTAAGAACAGATAATAATATTTGGTTTCCGGATTGTAAATTATTTCCGGTGCTTCAAGCCCCTGCCAACGGTTTGCAGTTACATTTCCTCTTCCGGCAATCCGAACGCCATAGTCAGAACTACTCTCCCATTGATCCGGTTTCCCGGTATCAGGATTTAACTGGACTGCAGCAATTCCTGAATGCCATGATCCGTAAATCAACCAGTGTTGGCCTTCAGGAGTCACAATAAAGCTGGGGTCGATGGCATTGAATTTATAATATCCGTTCCAGTCATTCCCTCCGGAACGGTAATAATCGACCACCCCATCAGGTTCGGAGCAAACAACCATCCCTTTATCGACCCAGACATTGGTTGCAAGGTCGTCTGATTCGGCCAATCCGATAAAAGCCCTTTCGCTCCACGACGTATTGGTATCTGTCCCTACAATGGGATTCGAAACCACTACGCTGTAATAAAGGCGATATTTGCTTCCCACTTTCCGAATACAGGGAGCCCAGCATCCGTAATTAGGATTTTCAATTGAAGGTAAAGCCGGAATCATGCGTGCCCGTTTGTTGTTTAACGAATCTTTCACCCAGGCCGGAACCGATTGGAATGCCATGCCCAGAAACTCCCAGTTCACCAAATCCTTCGAGCGCCGGTATGGGTAATGACCATGACCCTCGTGAGCATTTCCGTAGGAAGCATCGGTTTGAACCATGTAATAATACTCGCCACACTTTTCGACTGAAGGATCATGAACATTGGCCAGATTCCACTGATCCCTTGTTGACCAGTTTGCAATTGGGGTATAATTATCGGCATAGGCAGGACCAACAAAAGAATCATTTCTGGTATTTTCGACAGGAACAACGATCGGATCAGGAACAACTGGTTCTTCATTATTATCTTTTCCGCAAGAAATGGCGAAAAGAAGAATTCCTATGACCCGTATCAAATTAGAATATTTCATGTATTTATTTTTTCAATCGAGATCCTGTAACTTTCGTAACAACCTTACTTACTAATCATTAAGTCTCTAACGACATGAAACTCCCATCCCGAGTACTCGGGATAATTCTCCTTTGTGAGAAAGATTTTCTCATGGTCGTTTCATGTTTCAGTTAACTGTTTAGCACTAAACTACTATTTTTTCACGATTTTGCCTTTTAACATCGTGAACGAATGTGGAGGAAACGAATACGTCATCTGATCGCCGGTTTTCACTTTAAGTGCCGGTTTGCTTACTGTTTGAACGGTCGTTTTCCCAAAGTCATTTTCCGATTTAATATCCGGACCATTCACTTCAAAAACTTCGAAGTCTCCGGTAAACTGTCCTTCCTGCGAAATCAGATCAGTTGTAATCGCTTTGTCTTTGTTCCGGTTGACGACACAGAGAATCAATTCATCCTTATTATAAGTGGCCGAAACATCCAGAAAAGGAACATTTTTCTGCTGAGTCGTTGATTCGCCCAGGCCGATAGAAAATCTTTCGGTATCGTAGGTTTCACAATCGACCAAAACATCAAGAGCAGTTCCGTGTACATTCTGCGCAAACAACTGAAGCGGATAGTAAATGCTTTGTTTAAACAGCCCCTTTTCGTTGGTAAAAATGGGAGCAATTACATTCACCAATTGAGCCATATTGGCCATTTTTACAATATCGGCATTGCGGATAAAAGCGTTTAAAAAACCTGAGATGACCAATGCATCTTCGAGATTATAATGTTCTTCCAAAGCGCGTGTTCCGGCCATGGTGTCTTCACCGCGTGCCCGGTACCAAATGTTATACTCATCCCAGGCAATGTAAATCGGCGGACGATTTCCGCGGTCAGCATTCTGCATTTCCCGGTCAATTAAACCTCTTACCACCCTTGTTCGCTCTTCGAGAACCAAAGGTGTCGACAAAAAATTATAGTAATTGTCATCCGGATTACCAACATACATGTGAAGTGCGATGTAATCAACCACATCACGAAGTTCCTTCAGAATGGTGGCATTCCATTCATTCGGATCGGCATTGGGCCGGTAATTCGACGAACCAGCCGCAATCAGTTTAATGTCCGGAGAAGTCAGCTTCATTAATTTGGCGGCTTCACGGGCTTTCTTGCTGTAATCTTCAGCATTCAGGTGTCCCATCTGCCAGAAACCATCCATTTCGTTACCTAAGCTCCAGTACTTAATGTGGTAAGGTTCGGGGTATCCGTTCTTTTTCCGGAGTTCGGCATAATACGGGCCACTTTTCACATTGCAATATTCCACCCATTGCTGAGCTTCTTCGATGGTTCCGGTACCCATATTGACAGAGAAATAGGGTTCTGTACCCATTTTTTTGGCATAATCCACAAATTCGTCGGTACCAAAGTGGTTCGACTCCAGTCGTCCCCATGCCAGTTCCATGCGTGGGGGACGCTGATCTTTTGGCCCGACACCATCTTTCCAATGGTAATTCGATACAAAATTTCCGCCCGGGTAACGGGTGATTGACACATTTAAATCTTTAACTGCATCAAGCACATCCAGGCGGATTCCCTTGTCATCGGAGAGCGACGAACCTTCTTCATAAATTCCACCATAGACACAACGGCCAAGGTGTTCCACAAAATTTCCGTAAAGGTGTTTATCTACCTCACCTATTTTGCGCTCAATGTCAATTTTTATCCGTGCGTTTTGTGCTCCGGCTTGCAGTACAAATCCAGTAATAGCCAGCAGCAGTAAGGGTTTTAAACTCATTTTCATCATGGTGTTTTTATTAAATTTATAAATCATATCCGTCAGCTAAAGCAGACGGCAAAGGATAATGGCTTAATCAGGATTAATTGCAACATATTTTCAGAACAAACACAATAGCAAACCGTTGCCCAAAGCTTTCCCCCTTGGGGGAACGGGAAGGGGGCTTTTATTTCACAACCGGCCATCCGTCTTTGTCCCAATCAAGTTTACGAATGTTCAATTTTGGCTTACCTTCATCGTGCGCATCATAACCGTGGAAAACAAGGAAATCGATTCCATCAAAACTGACGACTGCATTGTGCCCTACCCCATACCAGTTTTCGTCTCCCTCCAAAAGAAGTGATCCACCACCTGAAGCCATCGGTTTTCCTAAACGATCAAGGTATGGCCCGGTAAGCTTTCCTGAACGGCCAACAATCATTTTGTAGGTACTGTTCACCCCTTTGCAGCAATAATCGATGGAGGCAAACAGATAATAATAGTTTTCTTTCCTGAAAACAAACGGCGCTTCAATGGCATTTCCACCAGCATCGACCGGATTATTATCAACCGAAGGAGGATTAGCTGCATTCGGATCTGATTTTCTGGAAGCGATGGTTGGAATCCTGTTAATATCTTCGGCAACACTTTTTGCATCCGGTGAGAGTTTTACCAGTTTTATTCCATCCCAAAACGAGCCAAAAGTCAGATAGGGAGATCCATCTTTATTCAGAATTAAATTGGGATCAATCGCATTCCAGTTGGTAATACCTGGAAATGACTGAATAACTTTCCCCTGATCGATCCATTTGAATTCGGGATCGGACGAATCGAGTGTTTTATTGGTGGCCAATCCGATGCATGAAGTATTCTTTCCAAAAGCTGATACAGAATAATACAGATAATATTCGCCCTTGAAAAAGGAAATATCAGGAGCCCAGATGTGACCTTTAAAAGTAGGTATGGCATCCACAGCCCATTGTGGTGCTTTTTCAAAAACAGGTTTTTCCTTTTTCCAGTTTTTCATGTCCGGAGAAGAAAAAACTGAAATACCCCAACCTGTACAAAATACATAATAGGTATTGTTCTGCCGGATCATGACAGGATCGTGCACGATAATGGATTGTGCCTGAACCTGCACCCCAATTGCAAACCCAATAAGGGCAAATACAAAACTTCTAAGTGCTTTCATTTGTCGTTGCATTTTGTTAATATTATTTTGTCTTTTTGCCCCAATAGGTGGAGTTTAGATTTTTTTCAGTTCCGGCATATACAAATGTTACACGGCGTGGGGTGGCTTCCCAATCGACTTCGCGTTCAACGCAAACAATAACGTTGCCCAAAGTAAGTTGCTTTTTTGTAGCATCGTAACTCCAATTGCCTGTCAGTGCTCCCGACATAGTTCCGTCAGCCTTGAGGGTTAGAGCAGAGGCGCCATCTTGTTGACCAAAGCTGTAATTAAGGTTTATGTGCTCCCATGTTCCTGCAAGCGAGTCTTTGGTGATAGTACCATAATCAGGTACGGCGGCGTAACGTTCGGGCAATGCTATTGGCCACAGGTTGTCGGGTTCGCCTTGAGAGGCCGGACACCATACAATGCGGCGTACGTGCCCCATCATAATGGCATTGGAGTAGGCATTGCCACCAACGTTTTCAGGCAATCGTCCTTGCGACATGTAAAACCATTCGTTGGTATTTTCCTTTTGGAAGATACAGCAGTGTGATATACCTACCCATCCGTTGCTAAGATTGAATTTGTAAGGGTGGGTTACGATAGGGTAGCAGTCACCGCTTCCGTTGGTAAAATTGCGCCCGGTGATATCGAGGTATGGACCTTCAATGTTTGCGCTTCTGACCACTCGCGTGTTGTATGGTACACCGAGGCCATCGTAGGCCATGAACAAATAGTAGTAACCATCTTTGTATATGATTTCGGGAGCTTCGCTGGCTTGCCAACGCGACCCTGCTGTGCGGGTGCCTATTCTTACCCCATATCGGGCTGTAAGCTCACTTACACTTGCTGCCCAAGGGTTACCGAGCTTGTTGAGAGGCTTACCTGTTGTTGGATTGAGTTGCAGTAGTGCAAAGCCGCTGTGCCACGAGCCATGTATCAGGTAATGTTTCCCCCCGGGTGTTACTATATAGGTAGGGTCGATGGCGTTGAAGTAGAAATAGGCGCTCCAATCATTTAAATTAGGGCGACTGTAGTTTAGGCCACGATCAGATGATGAACAGGTAACAAAACCTTTATCGACCCATACAGCTCCGGCGGGATCGGTCGATTCGCACATGCCAATAAAGGCGCGTTCGCTCCAGCTTCCGTCAAAGTTTGCCTGGGTGTTGGCTTTGCCTGTTTTGATGTAGTTATCGATAACTATGCTGTAGTACATACGCAAAATCTCTTGTCCTCCAACGTTGACCCGGCGTACTACCGGCGCCCAGTAGAGGTAGTTTATGTTGTCTTTGGCAATGGCATCGAGACCCATGCGCGAACGAATGACGTTGAGCGAGTCGGCTACCCAGGAGGGTGCATCATAAAAAGGTCCGCCTACCCAATCCCAATTAACCAAATCAGTTGAACGTTTGCCTTGAAAATGTCCATGTCCTGCGGCCTCATTACCATACGAGGCATCGGTGCCGTACATATAGTAATATCCATTGTAGTAGGCAACCGATGGGTCGTGAACGTTGCCCAGATTCCACTCATTTCGGTTTGCCCACGATGATATCGATGAATAGTCGTCGGCGTATGTTGGAATGGTGAAATTTGTACCGGTGTCAGGTTCATCATCTTTATTTTCAACATCATCTTTTTTGCACCCTACAAACAATAGAGCAGTTATGCTGATAGAGAAAATCAGTAAATACTTTAGTCTCATGTCTAATATCTATTATGTTCTATGTTAAAAAAACTTCCTTATCAACATACAAAAAATACGTCGATAAGGAAGTCTCTAAATTTAGAGAACGATTCCTACTTTACAATAGGATGAACAGTCCATTTAGCTATGAAAGCAGGTCCATTATCTTCATTCTTGTTTGCCGAGTTACCTACAAGGTTAGGATTGGCATTAAGAGTACCTTGAAATATTGGGAAATATTCATGTCCCTTATAGTAGTATTGGAAGGATGAAGCGCTGGCGGTTTCGGCGGTAAGCTCATCTGTTGAGGCTTTGCCATCGAGCTTATAATAACCATGTTCAACCAACTGATTCAGACGAGTTGCATCGTAGAAGAATCCCCAACGGAGTAAGTCGATACCACGTCCGTTTTCGCAACCGAATTCTTTAGGACGTTCAACGTTTGCTATTTGTTCGAAAAGAGCATCAGCAGACGAGAAGTCGGAAAGATTAAGATCTTTAAGGGCAACGCGTCGACGTACGATGTTAATATCATCGATAGCAATTTGGCTTGGGCCATTGATTTCATTTTCGCATTCTGCTGCACGCAGTAAAACATCGCTATAACGCATAAGGCGCAGGTTAACACCACAATGCAATCCGTTAGTAATAGAACTGTAGATGTTGTTTCTTGCATTGGTGAACTTAGCTATTGATATTCCACCCTGGGCATTGTTCGACAGAGGAGTTGTAGTTATGTCTTTTTGATAAACAGTGTTGGAACGAGGATCTCCATTAGGATATGCCGCAGTTTTAGCACCGGTATAGCTGCTATATTTATCTTCGAATGTAACCAATGTCCAGTATAAACGAGGATCGAGACGGCTATCTGTACAGTTTTCTTTTATGAATAGGTTATACAACCAGGGTGAGCCAGCCAGGTCGCCCCAGCTACCCAATTCCTGAGAAGCGTAGTTGCTTTCTACAGCGTGACCCTGAGTTGCCTGCGAACTTATATTTACCGGAGTCCACTCTTCGTCGGTGCCACCGGTGCCATAGTCCAGATATTGAACTTCGAAAAGGCTCTCTTTGTTATTTTCGTATGCCGAACCTTCTCTGAAGTTGTCACCATAGTCGGCTGTAAGCTCATAATGTCCGTACTTGCCGGCGATGATGTCTTTCAGTACAATATAAGCCTCAGCATATTTATGACGGAACATCAGTGCACGAGCCAAATATCCGGCAGCAGCACCGCTTGTAGCACGACCTTTAGCCCATTCGCCACCTTCATCGCGCGATGGCAACATTTCCATGGCTTTTGTGAGGTCAGCCTCTATTTGGTCAAACACCTCGTCTTGAGTATTGTTGGATGCATACATGGTGTTGATGTCTGAATAAGAAGCATAGTCTGTAATCAATGGAACAGTCTGGTAATATGTAGCCAATTCATAGTATGCCAAAGATCTGAGGAAGAGAGTCTGCCCGGCTATCTGATTATAAGAAGCTTCCGACATTTTAACACCATCGACTTTCGACAATACAAAGTTTGTGCGGTTTACTACATGGTAGCAATCGCGCCATGGCCACTCGTCACCTATTCCGATTGTACCCGGAGAATTGAGGTTGTCGTACTCCAAATACCACTGTTGAGATGAGTTCCAAACTTCATCGCCACGTACAGCATCCAAAGTGTAGCCAACGCGGGCAAATGTACCTTCGAGACGTATACGGTTGTAGCACGCGATGACAGCCTCCTGAAGATCTGACTCTGTATTGCCAAAATCGTAGGTGGTCTGATTGTTCGGGTTCTGAACATCGAGTTGGTCATTGCAGGCTGTCATGCCTCCAATAAGTGCCAACATTGTTAGAATTATAGTTAAACTTTTCATATTGATATCCTATTTTTTAGATTATATTTTTAGAATGAGAAGTGTACTCCGAACATCATGGTTCGTGGTGTTGGATACGAAGCATAGTTGTAACCGGGAGTGAATGTACCTCCGGCGAAGTCTACGTTGTAACCTTTGTATTTAGACAATGTGGCCAAATTTTGACCCGATGCGTACAAACGAACGCCGTTAACATAGCCACCAAACCATCTATCAGGGAAGTTATAGCCCAATTCGATGTTGGCAATTTTCAGATAGGATGCATCTTGAATGAAACGCTGGCTGAACATATCGTTGGTGATTGAACCTGTCGATTTGTATGCTATGCGAGGCACATTGGTGTTTGTGTTCTCCGGAAATCCATTAATTAATGCATCAGATGATGAATTATAAGCATTCAATTGATCAACGCTCTTGTTGAGTGCACCGTATGAGCTGTGCAATGTGACGTCAACAAAATCTACAGCTTTGAAATTTGCAGCGCCATATGTCGATATGCTCAAGTCAAACCCTTTCCATTCAGCACGTGCATTCAAGCCGTAATGAATCTTTGCCATACCGCTACCCAGAAATTTTTGGTCGGCGTTGGTAATTTCGCCATCGGGTATTGGGTTGCCGTCGGCATCGAAGGCACCTGCAATGTCGGCGTATATAACGTCACCCGGTTTTGCACCGTTCTGATTGATGTGTTCGCCATTTGAGTTGACATGGTTATCTATCTCTGCTTGCGACTGGAAGATACCTTCGGAAACGTAGCCATAGAATGCACCAACTTCACGACCTACCTCTGTGCGGCTGTAGCCATCGGTACGAGGTTCGCCTGAAACGCCCAACTTTGTCACCTTGTTATTGAGGGTAGATAAGTTTGCAGAAAGGTCAAACTTAACAGCATGTTGACGATTGTGATAGGCAAGCAAGAACTCAATACCTGAGTTTTCCATTGTTGCTGCGTTCATCGTTACTGTTCCATTGGTTGCACCTGCATTGCTTGGAACTGCTACACTATATAAAAGGTCTTCTGACGTTGACTTATACCAGTCGAAAGTAAATTCCAACTGATTGTTGAACATACCGAGGTCCAGACCAAAGTCGAGAGTTTTCTTCTTTTCCCATCTGATGGCTGTGTTTACATAGTTTGATATTGCTGAGCCGGTAACCTTATTATTTCCAAAACTATAGGTGTAGTTACCTCTCGACATAACATCCATGTATTGGTAGTCGCCTATGTTCTCATTACCAAGTACACCATAGCTACCACGAACCTTGAGTAGGTTGACAGTCGATTTGGCTACAGGGAAGAAGTTTTCACGTTCGATACGCCAACCTGCTGATACCGACGGGAACACATCCCAACGGTCATCTGAAGAAAGACGGCTTGAACCATCACGACGTGCTGTTGCCGAAATAAGGTATTTCTCATCGAAATCGTAGTTGATACGACCGATGTACGATGCCAATACGTGTTCTGTTTCATAGCTTGTAGCTGCTGTCTCCACTGCGTTGTTTACTTGCAGATAATATGGTTCAGGCATGTTAACACCTTTGCCTGTGAGTGTGTGAAAGAGTTCGCGCTCGAATGTTTGACCAACAACCGCATTGATGTGATTGCGTCCAAATTTACCATCGTAGTTTATAGTATTTTCTAAAAGTGCATCGCTATAGCTACGATAGCCCTCTGACAGGTTCTCATTGCTCTTTGACAAGTAGTTTGTTGTACTCTGAATAAATGCAGGCACGAATGTAAAGTCCTTTGCATTCGTCTTGCTGTACGACAAGTTAATGTTGTAATCTAATTTGTGATTGCTGCTCTTGAGGCCAAGCATGCCGATAAGGTCAACATCTGCAGAACCTGAAGCAACAATGCGGTCAACAGTTGAGTTCCTTTTTAGTAAACTATTGGTCAGCAATACGTTCGATACACGCAAGTCTCCATGAACGTCGTCATAGTAAGTACCATAACCGTAAGAGTCGTAGCTGTATTCTGATGCAGACGAAATTTTGTCGTCGAGAACCCAGGTCGATTCATCGTAAGCCTTGATGGTTGGAGGTAAAAGTAGAGCCGAAGCCATTACAGGAAATTGTTGACCATATAGACCCTGTACGTACTCGTTCGCGTTACTGAGAGCCATATTGTCCTGACTGCTGTGGCTATAAACTATGCTAGTTTTGATTTTGATAAACTTAACATCCATCGTATTGTTGACACGGGCAGTGTAACGATCGAAGTTAGGACCGGCACCTACCATTGTTCCTTCCTGTCCATAGTAGTCGAGACCGACGTTGTAAGTATTGTTAGCGCCACCTCCTGACATGTTGATGTTGTGATTCTGACGAATACCTGTTTTGAACGCCTCATCGAACCAATTTGTGTTAACTTTGCCTGGATCGATATATTTTGCGTTTGTAGGATCGTATCCGGCAGGAACATTCATGCCACTGTTATTGTATGCCATGGTGACGTATTTACCATATTGATAAGAATCCATAACATCGTACACTCCTTTCTGCACCTGGTCGACACCAAAGTAGCCCCTGTAGTCTATCTTCATAGCTTCGTTCTTTTTACCTTGCTTTGTGGTGATAATAACCACGCCGTTAGCAGCACGTGAACCGTAGATTGCGGCAGCAGAAGCATCTTTAAGTACCTGAAGGGTTTCGATATCGTTTGGCGAGAAGTCGCGTATTGTTGTTCCCATTGGTACTCCATCGACAACGTAGAGAGGTGCGGTGCTACCGAACGACCCTATACCACGAATACGTACTATAGGGTCGGCTCCCGGTTGTCCGTCGGATGTAATTTGAACACCGGCTACTTTTCCTTGGAGCATTGTTGAGATGTTTGAGTGTGATACTTTCTTCATCTCTTCAGTGTTGACAATAGCAACTGAACCTGTGAGGTCAACCTTGCGTTGTGTACCGTAACCTATTACTACCACCTGATCGAGTTCTTTTGTATCCGAAACCAATGTGATGTTGCGGAGTTCAGTTTTTCCTCCAACGGTTACTTCAATACTTTTGAATCCTACAAAAGATATTATCAGCGTAGCATCTGAAGGAACAGAAAGAGAGAAGTTACCATTAATGTCAGTAATGACACCAATGGTTGTCCCTTTTTGTTGTACGGTTGCGCCTGGAACCGATTCACCGTTTTCGTCAACGATTTTACCTTTTACTGTTATGTTGCCTGTTTGAGTCATTGACATCTGGTCGCCATTGCCGTTGCCTTCTGCATATGTTGCCGGTACGAGCGCCAGCAATCCCAACAGGATTAAATATAAATATTTCATAGTTTAAATATTTTTTATCTTAGTGATTATTCAACAATTACGAGATAGGCCTCCTCTGTTACGAGTGCGCAATTCAAATCAGAACTGTCAACCGTTACACCCGCATACTTTTGGAAATGCGTTTCGCCGTTGGTGTAAGTAACATTGTAAAGTATATCAGCAGTATTGTTACCATTGTTTGTAACAGTGAGGACTACTTTAGAACCATTTATGCTTGATTTGAATATATCCCAATTCCAGTCAGATGTGAGGGTGGCTGTGCCATAGCCGGTGCCCCATCCGTAGCTGTCCATGCGAACTACACCATATTCAGTATTGTCAGCTTTGCGAAGAATTGTACTAGGGCTGTGGTAGTTTTCAAGATTGTCGGAGTAGCAGTACATGGTAATTGTCTTACTCGAACCTGATGCGACTGTATAGTCATCCGAGAATACCGTCCACCAACCGGTAGAGAAGTCATTTGCACCTACCTGACTAACACCCTTTACAAGAGTTAGTGGGCAAGTTGTAGTTACTGTGCTTGTTGCACCAACATAAGAAATGACAGCGGCCTGAGAACCTGAGGCAGCTGGAATCTTGCTAAACTGAAGAGTTGCGTTTGGTAAGATACCTGTTGTACCGTCGGAATATGTAGCTGTTACGACAATACCTTTAGTGTTGAATATGATAGGGTCGCTGCTGAAGTAATAGTATGTGGTTATGTTTGGCAAAGCAGTAACCTCCAGACTTGAAACAGAGTTAGTTACTTCCAGAGTGTAGTAGTTTGATACCGCTTGGCAGTATGCGCCTTGCTTGGTTTTGCTATAAGCTACAATAACTGTCTTGACTCCGAGTGTAGTCATGTCAGGAATAACGGTGAATGATATATCTGTAGAATCAACTTGCTCAGAAGATCCGTCAGAGTAAGTAACAGTAGCTGATGCATCACCCCAGAAGTTTTCGTTGCCTAATTCAACAAAAGCAGAAGCTCCTTCTATAGCGATCGAAACCGGATTAACGTCTTCTACAACAGTGATTTTAGAAGGTATGAGGTATGCTTTTTTCATCTCGAAATGGCTGCCATCGCAAACTAAGAAAGCCACGATATCAGCTGTGGCAGAAACCTGTTGTTGATATGTTTCTACCAGCGTTGTACCATTTGTTCCAACTGCAGTGGCTGTTACAAATACATTTCCGGTAGAAGAGTGGTCAATATCGATAGAAACATGAGCACCTTGCATGGTAGTGCGGAAGTCGTTCCAAATATTGCCATCTCCGTCGGTGTCGGGATAGTTTTGGGAGATCATGTTGATATCGAAGGCATAACCATCACCTACCATTCCTCCACCCCATCCGTAAGCATCAGAACGGAGAACAAAGTATTCTTTATAGTCAGCGGCAGAACGATCTGCTATTTCATTGGTGACGGCAAGATTCCAGTTGTTCCAGTTGTTAACTCCGGTACCGTGGTTAATAAACTCCAAATGCAATAGCTTGTTTGTAGGAACTGTAAAGTAATCAGAGAATGCAGTCAACCAGGCGGCACTGTTATCTTCAGCTCCGACTATCGCTGTAGCGATGGTGATGTAAGTAGTGTCACCTGTATTTGGTTTCGCAGCTTCAATTGAGTCGATCCTGCTCTGCAGGTCAGAGGGCGCATTAATTGAATAAAGATCCAACTTTTCGCACCCACCTAAGCCAAATGCTGCAAAAACTGCTGCAAAAACTGCTGCGTACAAAGTGCTCCTCATCAGTTTAGTTGTTTTCATAAATTTAAATTTAATTGAATTCATTCTTTTTTATAATTATATGGGTCGTTAGTCCTGTAACCAATACTCTGATTTAGTTTCTTGATATGGGCAGTTGTCCTGTTATTAACGTCATCTGACAGTTCGTCTATACTTCCTTTCCCCATTTGCATGGATGAGATGATGTAATTACTTGTACCATCATTTGCGATGGTTCGATCTGCGGCAATCAAATATGCCAAATCAATAGTTTTTTATTTCCGGCGGTCCCTTTTTGGAATCGTCGCCGATCTGCGGATCAATGTCTATTTTTATTGTGAATTGTTGTACTACAAGCGGATTTAGTTGCAGCCGAAATATTACACATGCGAAAGCAAAAAGCATATGCGAAACAACAGCTTTTAGTTTCTTCATAAGTTTGGTTTGTGTCGTTTAATTAAGCCTAGTAAAAGTAAATTAAGGAAGATTGCCCAACGAGGACGAAAGGATATTTGAAGTGGACAAAACAGGAATTCATTTTATCCTTCGAAAAAACAAATCACAAACAACAGTATATCAGTTGTTTATTTTTTGGATTTGAATTCTGAAGGACTCATTCCATAGAATTTTCGGAAGATGCGGCTAAAGTATTTCGGGTCATTAAAGCCAACATTGAAAGCAATATCAGCTATCAACAACTTGTTTTCCTGAATCAATTCAACTGCTTTTTTCAGCTTAAACGAGTTGATAAAGTCGGTGATGTTTAGATCGGTGATTGCTCTGATTTTTTTGTACAGCAAACTTCGGCTCACAAACATTTCTGACGCAAACTGACTGGCCGAAAATTCGGGCTCGAGGTAATTCTTCTCCAAAATTCGATAGGCCTTAGCCAAAAACTCCTCATCAACCGAGTTCGAAGTCAGTTCAGACGGGTCAACTGTTTCACCCTGGCTAAACATACGCTTCAATTTTCGTCGCGACTCAATCAAATTCTTCATCTTCGCCTCAAGGATTTGCAGGTTAAACGGCTTCGGAATATATTCATCCGCACCGGTCTCCAAACCTTCAATCCAATGTTCGATCATCGCTTTTGCAGTGAGCAATATTACCGGGATATGACAGGTATGAATCTCTTTTTTTAGTCGGCTGCAAAGTTCCAGTCCATCCATTACAGGCATCATAATGTCGCTAACAATCAGATCAGGAGTATATTTTTTAGCCAGTTCAAATCCCTCTTTCCCGTTTTCTGCACCCATCACTCTGAACTCTGTCCTCATGGACTGCAACAGAAAAGTGCGTAAGTCATAATTGTCTTCCACAATAAGAATCAAAGACTTTGATTTATCAACCAATTGCAGTTCTATATCTTCAAATGATTCTGTTCTCAGAATTTCTTCTGTCATTAAATCAACTTTTGCCTGAAGATTGACTGACAGAACACTACCAGTGCGATCAAGCTCATTTTCATCAAAGTCTTCAGCACGGTATGGCAGCAGAACACTAAAGGTACTTCCCCGGTTGATTTCACTTTCAACAGAAACTTTTCCATGCACAGCATGAACCAGTTCCTGTGTCAATGCCAAACCAATACCAGAGCCTTTCAGCCGGTTGTCTGCCGTACTTTCAGCCTGATAAAAACGATCAAATACAAAAGGCAGATTTTCAGAAGCAATTCCTTTCCCTGAATCGATGATATCAACCTGCACGTATGGGGTTGGCAGTCCCTGTTTATTATTGTCTGTCTGTCCGAACGTAATATTAACCGAGACATTTCCACTCTCAGGAGTAAATTTAAAGGCGTTGGAAAGTAAATTATAGAAAATATTTTCCAGCTTTTCAGGATCGAACCAAGTTGCCGGCCAAATTTCAGCAGCATGAAATGAATAGTTAATTCTCTGATGATTGGCCAAATCCTGAAATGAAATAAAAATCTCATGAATAAAGCTGATCAAGTCTCCATTTACAACCCGAAGTTCAACCTTTCCAGTTTCTATCCGGCGAAAATTCATCAATTGATTAATCAGATGTAAAAGTCGCTGGGCATTCCGGTTGATGAGTTTGAGTGTTTGTATGGTTTGCTGATCGCCTTCCAGACTTTTCATCAGCGATTCGAGCGGGTCAAGAATTAACGTGAGAGGAGTACGGAATTCATGAGAAATATTGGTAAAAAACCGAAGACGAAGTTGATTGATTAAACTTACTTTCTGATTCAACTCAATTACTTCATCACGTTGCTCCGCGATTAACTGATTTTGTTTTTCAAGCTCAATCTTCTGTCCTTCAATTAAAACCTGCCAATTGGCTAATTCATAGTTCGATTGTTTCAGAATTTCAGATTGTTCCTGAAGTTTTTGCGTTTGTTCTTCAATTTGAAGCGTACGCTCATGCACCTGCTTTTCCAGTTTTCGTTTCTGCGCGTGCAACAAGTAGGTCCGATATCGAATATAACCCAGAACCATCAAAATAACTGCAAGGAGAAATACAAACCTAAACCATCCCGTTTGCCAGAAAGGTGGTTGAATCACAATTTCAAGGACCGAAACTTCGTCAGACCAAACACCATCACTATTCGCAGCTTTCACTAAAAAACGATATTCACCACCAGCCAGATTGGTGTATCCGGCGAACCTGCGGGATGACGGAACAATCACCCAATTCTGATCGACACCCTCCATTTTATAAGCATAGGTCACTTTATCCGGAAGAAAATAATCGAGTGCAGAGAACTCAATTGAGAAAACATTGTCACGATAGGATAATTCGAGCGATTTGGTTCCTGATATGGAGTTTTCGAGAACTATTTTGCCATGTAATTTTTCACCTATTGCAACTGATCGATTAAATACACGAAAATCGGTAAAAACAATCTTTGGCTTTCTGGGATATGAAACAATTTCCTTAGGTTTGAAATAATTAAGCCCGTTGACTCCTCCGAAATACAGAATACCGGCACTATCCGCTTCAGATGCTGACCAGTAAAACTGATCGCTCAACAAACCATCTTTGGTATAGAAATTTTCGAATGTGCCCTGGTCAGGATTAAATTTCGACAAGCCCTTATCTGTGCTAATCCAGATATTTCCATCCAGATCGTTTTCCATGGAATAAATTACATTGTTACACAGACCGTCGTCCTGAGTATATGTCTTATAGAAAACCTTTCCATCAATAGTTACTTCAGCCTTACAAATTCCATTTCCATAGGTTCCAATCCAGACATTTCCTTTTCGGTCTTCGAGCAAAGAAATAACATAATTCCCGGGGATTGACAACGAATCATTCGGATTATTAGTAAAAAAACTAAAGTCTGAAGATTTTAATTTTTCTCCGGATAGATTAACCAAACGGGCAGGAATACGAAAAAGGCCTTTCCGTGATCCAATCCAGTAAAAATCATTCCGATCCTTTAAGATACATCCAACTTCAGGATTTTCAAATCCTTCACCTAATTGTGCATTAAAATGTAAAAATGATTCACTTTTGGGATTAAATATATCAAGGCCACCCAGTGTTCCTACAACTAAAAAACCCCGATCATCCGAATAAATACTTGAAATAAAACTACTTGCTACACTATTACGATTATTTGGAAGGTTTATAAAAGTTTGAAATACATTATTATTCTCCGACAATAGTTTACTCAGCCCCCCACCCCAGGTTCCCACCCACAATTGGTTCTTATGATCTTTACAAATGGCCGATATATAATCGTTATGTAAACCATTTGTATTTTGGGCAGAAAATATAAACCTGTTAATTCTTCCAGATTTTGAGTCAATCCTGTTCAATCCTCCACCAGCAGTTCCCACCCACAAAATAGAGCCATCTTTAAAAATAGAATTGATTGTATTATGGCTCAGACTATTTATTTCATCCCGGTGATTTCGCATCGAGTAGAAAGGTTTTTGGAACATACTGAATTTATTTACTCCTCCTTTATCGGTTCCAATCCAAACATTTTCACCTGAATCAACAAAAAGAGAATTCACAAATTCATTATTCAAACGACCATTTTCGTCATCTCTGCCATTTATCCGTTCAATCCGACGATCCGAAGGATAAAAAAAATCGAGCCCGCCCAGAGTTCCAATCAGTACTGTTCCTCTATTATCTTCAGTAATGGCAGTAATTGTCGCATGACTTAAACTCGTTGGATCGTTGACAATAGGTGTCAGATATAAGGTTTCCTGATTATGAATCCAATACAAGCCTATATCTGTGCCAATATACAAGTCGCTATTACGAGCTTCATAAATGCTCTTCACATTCACATTATCAAGAACTGAAGCATTCATGGAAGGCAATTTAAACTTCTGAAGCATCTCAGATTCCACTTTAAAAACTCCGGAAGCTGTACCAACCAGAATTGTCCCATTTTTCTGACCATATACTTCATTAATACTGCGTCCAATAAGAACATCAGTATTTATTTGAGTAATGATCCGGTCATGAATTCCATTTACAGAATCAACAGATACGATACAGAACAACTCACCTTTTTCGTCGCCGATCCAAATTACACCCGAATGGTCACAGAGAATACTAGTTACTGCTGAATTTGCAATTGTTTCCTGTATCTTTTCAGGCAGAAAAAATTCTTCCTTGACCGGATTAAATAAGACAACACCCTGAGCTGTTCCTATCCATAAATTTCCAGAATGATCTTCGGCCAATGAACGAACAAAATTATCAGGCAATCCGTTTTGCTGATTTCCTTTCTGATAAGTTTTAAAGGCATAGCCATCATATCGGCAAAGTCCATTCCATGTTCCAAACCACATAAAACCCCTGCTGTCCTGAAAAATACAATCTACCGTATTTTGTGGCAATCCTTCTTCAGTGGTGAGGTATTGAAAACGAAGATTAGAGGTCGTTACCGAACCAGTTGCACGATTGAATATTCCGGAGAGAATAACAAACCAAAACCCGATAAAATATGCAGTAGTTTTCTTCATGCCAGAATCAAAGATAACATTCTTTACCTTTTCAATATGTTTCAGCAATATATTATAGGGCAACTTTACACTTATTATTTTTCACAAAAAAACGCTCTTCGTTTCTGAAGAGCGTTTTTTACAAAAATTGTATATTCCTATTGCAGGAACGAAATCAGCACACCGGCTGCAACAGCCGAACCAATTACTCCTGAAATATTACTCGACATGCAGTATTGCAAAACATGATTTGTAGAATCGTATTTTAATGCAATTTCGTTGGCCACTCGCGATGCCATCGGAACAGCACTTAGTCCGGTTGCTCCAATCAATGGATTAATCTTCTTTTTAGTGAATAGATTATGGATTTTGACAAACATGATTCCACCAAAAATAGAAATTGCGAATGCCAAAAATCCTCCAACAATAATCATGAGGGTTTTAAAATCCAGAAAAACCTGGGCAGTCATCGTTGCGCCAACAGTTAATCCAAGAAAAATAGTAGCTGTATTCAGGATTGAACCCGTAGCTGCTTCACTCAATCGAGCAACACTGGTTCCGATTTCCTTGAGCAGGTTACCGAAAAGCAACATTCCAAGAAGTGGAACTGAAGAAGGAACAAAAATGGAGATTACAATTCCAAGCACAACCGGGAAAGCAATTTTTACGGCCTTCAGGTTTTTAATTTTCAGCTTCGGTGGATATTGTTTGTCCATCTCTTTCATATTAATTAAAAGTTCCTTTTTAGAACAGGTCAGTCGCACCACCAGCGGAATGATTACCGGAACCAAAGCCATGTATGAATAGGCTGCAATTGCAATTGGTCCTAATAAATGCGGAGCCAGTTTTATAGTAGTGTAAATAGCAGTCGGGCCATCGGCACCACCAATGATTCCGAGCGAAGCAGCTTCTTTTGCGGTAAAACCCAGCAGAATGGCTGCGATCAATACGGTAAAAATACCCAGCTGTGCAGCAGCACCAAAAAAGGCCAGTTTCAGGTTTCGTAACATTGGACCAAAATCGGTTAAGGCGCCAATTCCCATAAAGATGATCGGAGGTAAAAATCCGGTTTTGATCAATGAATAATATAAAAAGTTCATGATCCCATATTCGTGGGCGATTTCAAGCAGATTCAAATTCGTGCCATCTGCAAGATTAATATGATCTGCAGTAACAACGCCCATCGTTCCTCCCGGAAGATTAGCCAATATGACTCCAAATGCAATTGGAACAAGCAACAAAGGTTCGTATTTCTTATGAATCCCTAAATACAAGAGAAATGCCCCAATCGCCAACATTAATAAATAACCAGGATTGTTAAAGATCTCCTGGAAAGCAGTCATTTTATATAGATTCTCTAATATACCCATCGTTTCCAGTTTGGTTATTTGATTTTAACTAAAACGTCATCTTCTTCAATATCAGTTCCTGTAGCGTTGCAAATCTCAACAATAGTCCCTGCCACATCCGAACGGATGGCATTGTAAGTTTTCATTGCTTCAACATAACCAATCAGATCACCAACTTTAATTGAATCACCAACTTTAATCGCAACTTCAGAGCTTTCTTTAGTCAGATAAAATTTACCTTCGAGAGGAGCAATAATCTGCTTTACTGGTCCCTGAGCAGATGGTGACGGAATTGCTTGAGATACCGCTGAAGCAGATTCAGCAGAAGAACCTGCTTCGCCATATTCAACAGAAACTTTGAAGCGTTCACCTTCCACATCAATAAACATCGTCGATGGTTTCAAATCAGCGACTGAACCTGCACCTTCCGCAGTATTTGCAGCAGCAGTTCCGGCAATAAGACCACCGCCTTCGAGGCGGCGTTTTGCCAAATCTTCTTCAAACTCTTTTTTGGCATCACCCGATTTGTAAGCACGATATTGTTGCGGATGCATGGCAAGCTCGAACAATTCTTCATCATCCTGACCAAAATTCCACCCTTTTTCATTCATTTCCTTTCGGAAAACATCCAACGCATCAGGATATAAGTCCTGTGGACGACCCGTGAAAAATTCCTTGCCAGCTTCTTTGGCTAATTTTACAATTACAGGATCTAATTTCCCAGGAAGTCTGCCTCCTTTACCTAACAACATGTCCCAGATATTATCAGCTATCATGCTCCAGCGGTCTCCGCCTTTTAATACCTGCATCACATTCATAAGGGCCAGATTTTTCACATACTGGCTGTATGGAGTTACCAATGGCGGATAACCCAGCATTGGCCAAATGTATTCAACTTCGTTAAATAATTTAATCAACAGTTCGTCCTGAGTCAATTGTGGTTTATTGCGTTTTGCCATCCATTTGTTCAGGCTTGCCAGATTATTTTCCAAATCAGCCATCAAAGAACCCATCATTCCACCAGGTAATCCCGGTCCAATAAGCATTGAATTCATGTAACGATTTTTCGGGTCAATGTAATAACCTAAGAAATCGTCGATAAATTCCTGAGTCAACGAGCGAACTTTCATGTATGCATCCATATTTATGGCAGGCACATCAAATCCGTCGTCTTCAAGCATGGCATGAACGGCTAAAAGGTCAACATGTCCGGTTCCCCAAGATAGCGGTTCCATAGCGACATCAATATAATCAACACCTGCCCGGCATACTTCAAGAATTGTAGCCATCGCAAAACCAGGTCCTGAATGAGAATGGTATTCCAACGGAATATCAGGGTGCATAGCCTTGATCCCTTTGACGATTCTGCCCAACCATGCCGGACGGGCAATACCAGCCATATCTTTCAGGCAAATTTCGTCGGCTCCCCCAAGAATAAGCTCATCAGCCAGGTTAATGAAGCTTTCAGCAGTATGAACCTTTGAATACGTCAGACTAAGAGTAGCCTGTGCAATCATTCCACCTTCTTTGGCGTATTTTACTGAATCCAGAATATTCCGTGGATCATTCAATCCGCAAAAAGAACGGGCAATATCAGTTCCTTGTTTTTTCTTTACCTTAAACATCAGTTTCCGCACATCAGCAGGAACAGGATTCATCCGAATTCCATTCAATGCACGTTCCAGCATATGGGTCTGGATCCCGGCATCATTAAATGGTTTTGTCCATTCCCGAACAGATTTATTCGGATTTTCTCCAAAAAGCAAATTAATTTGCTCAAATCCTCCTCCATTAGTTTCAACACGCGCAAAACATCCCATGTCCACAATATGCGGAGCTACCTTCACTAATTGATCAACACGCGGTACGTACTTACCCGAAGATTGCCACATATCACGATAAACCAATGAGAATTTAATTTTTCTTCCACTCATAAGTTAATATTCTTTTATTCAGTTATTTTCTATTGTATTTAGTATACAGTATTTAAAGCTAAGCCGGCTATAGCTTTTCAATTTTGCTTACACGGCCAGTGCCTTTTGTAACCATATTTACCGCCGAAACGATTGCCGCCATTTTTTTAGGATGAATTGTTGCTTTTGCAACATCACCCCTTTGAGCAGAAATTTTTTGAACTTCGGGTATAAATCGATTTACAAACTTGATTATTAAGGTTCCCAATATGACTACCAAAGATAAAATAAGAAATACTGTTACCATCCCGACACCCATAAGTTCGAGAGCTATTCCCATGTCATTCATGATTATTTGTATTTAGGTTTGAACAAAAAACATTTCCCAGTTTAAATATTTTCATGGTAATGTTACCAATTATAAAAGCGTTCATTTAACATGAATCTAACTTAAATTTAACAATTATCAATTTAGTAACATTAATACATACGTTATAAAACAAAACACGTAATTATTCCAATGTTGTATAACGAAAAAGGGGCTGTCTAATGACACCCCCTTTTCTATTATCTGAAAAATTCATTATTTATGCGATAGGTGCAGGTCCTCCGAATGACATAGGAGGAAGAATCGGATCATGTCCTCTGACATTCTTAATCGGGCCATTAACGCTTTCATATTTCTGAATATTTTCCTGAAGAGCCACCAGCAACCTTTTTGCATGTTCAGGAGTTAAAATAACTCTTGATTTTACGTTTGCTTTAGGAATTCCTGGCATCACCCGAACAAAATCAAGAATAAATTCAGAACTTGAATGTGTGATAATAGCCAGATTACAATACGTTCCCTGAGCAACATCTTCGGTTAACTCAATCTGCAACTGATTGTTATTTTTCTGATCTTCCATTATTAATCTTTTAAAATCCGATCAGAATCTTTCATCTCAACCAATTTATCGTATTCGTCGCGTGAACCCACAACCAGATTCTTGTATTCTTTCAATCCGGTACCTGCAGGAATAAGATGTCCACAGATTACATTCTCTTTCAATCCATCGAGGTAATCAACTTTACCATGAATAGCAGCTTCGTTCAGTACTTTTGTTGTTTCCTGGAATGAAGCAGCTGATAACCAGCTACGGGTTTGAAGAGAAGCACGGGTGATTCCCTGAAGAATCTGACTGGAAGTTGCAGGAACGGCATCGTTTGCTTCCACCAGTGTTTTATCACGTCTGCGCAGATTGGAGTTTTCATCTCTCAACCGGCGGGAAGTAATAATCATTCCAGCTTTTAAACTTTCAGAATCCCCCGCTTCCACAACGACCTTTTTATTATAAATCCAGTCATTTTCATGTAGGAATTCATGTTTGTCAACAATCTGTTTTTCAAGGAATCGAGTATCACCCGGATCAACGATTTCAACTTTACGCATCATTTGGCGAATAATCACTTCATAATGCTTATCATTGATTTTCACACCCTGCATCCGGTATACATCCTGAACTTCATTCAAAATATATTCCTGAACAGCAGTTGGGCCTTTGATCGCCAGTATATCAGAAGGTGTTGTAGCACCATCAGAAAGAGGAGTACCAGCTCTGATGTAGTCACTTTCCTGAACAAGAATCTGTCTGGAAAGTGGAACTAAATAACGCTTAACTTCTCCTGTCTTTGATGTTACAACTATTTCGCGATTACCACGTTTAATTTTACCCAAAGAAATTTCACCGTCGATTTCAGAAACAACAGCAGGATTTGATGGGTTTCTGGCCTCGAACAACTCCGTTACACGAGGCAAACCACCAGTGATATCACCAGCTTTACCCGCAGCACGAGGAATTTTCACCAGAACAGAACCAGCTTCAACAATTGCGCCATCTTCAACGGACATGTGACCACCTACCGGTAAGTTATAAGTACGTATCGTATCACCTTTTTCATCCAGAATTCGTAAGCCTGGATTTTTGGTTTTATCTCTGGTTTCTATGATTACTTTTTCTTTGTAACCCGTTTGTTCATCCGATTCGTCGCGGTATGTTACACCATCGATTACTTGTTCGAATGCGATCCTTCCTTTGAACTCAGTGATGATAACACCATTATATGGATCCCACTCGCACATTAACAATCCTTTTTTCACTTCCTGTCCATTTTCAATGTACAGTTTCGATCCGTAAGGAATATTATGCACTGAAAGTTGAATTCTTGTGTTTTTATCAATGATTCGTAATTCAGCAAGACGGCTAACCACGATAAAGGTTTTTACACCAGTTTCATTGACTTGTTCAACGACACGCAGTTCATCAATTTCAGCAATACCATCGTATTTCGATTCAATAGATGATTGTGTTGATATATTACCAGCGATACCCCCTACGTGGAATGTACGAAGAGTAAGCTGTGTTCCAGGCTCACCAATTGATTGCGCCGCAATAACACCTACAGCTTCACCACGTTGAACCATCGTACTTCCTGCCAGATTCAATCCGTAACATTTAGCACAAACACCAACTTTAGACTCACAGGTTAATACCGAACGTATTTCAACTGATTCGATCGGTGAATCTTCGATTTTCCGCGCAACTTCATCCGTAATAATTTCACCGGAAGCCACGATCAATTCACCCGAAAGCGGATTGAAAATATCATGCACAGTTGAGCGTCCAAGTATTCTTTCAATTAAAGAAGCGACAACTTCCTCATTATTTTTAATTGCAGAAGCCACCAAACCACGCAAAGTACCACAGTCTTCTTCCTGGATGATAACATCCTGTGCAACGTCAACCAAACGACGGGTCAGATACCCGGCATCAGCTGTCTTTAGGGCAGTATCGGCTAAACCTTTACGTGCACCGTGAGTGGAGATAAAGTATTCCAAAACCGACAATCCTTCCATAAAGTTTGCAAGAATCGGGTTTTCAATAATCTGAGATCCTGTAGATCCGGATTTTTGAGGTTTTGCCATCAAACCACGCATTCCGCAAAGCTGACGAATCTGCTCTTTCGATCCACGGGCTCCGGAATCAAGCATCATATATACAGAGTTGAAACCCTGACGGTCGGTACTTAATGTTTTCATTACCGAATTGGTCAATTTGGCATTGGCATGTGTCCATATATCAATAACCTGGTTGTATCGTTCGTTGTTGGTAATGAATCCCATGTTGTAATTGGACATCACCTCTTCAACTTCTGCATAACCGGCATCAACAATCTCCTTTTTATCAAGAGGAACAACAACATCGCTCAAATTGAACGACAAGCCTCCGCGATAAGCCATTGTATAGCCCAAATCCTTAATAGAGTCAAGGAATAGAACCGTTACAGCGTTTCCTGTTAATTTATAAATATCTGAAATAATAGTACGAAGTGACTTTTTCGTCAGCAACTGATTGATGTATCCAGCTTCTTTTGGAACCGACTGGTTGAAAATAATCCGGCCAACAGTTGTTTCAATAATATGTTTGAACATTTCTCCCTGTTCATCCCTATCTTCTACTTTCACCTTAATGATCGCATGTAATTCAACTGCACCTTCATTATAAGCAATAACAACTTCTTCAGTAGAATAGAAAGTCATTCCTTCTCCACGTGCTCCCGGACGAGGTTTGGTCATGTAATAAAGACCAAGAACCATGTCCTGTGAAGGCACCGTAATTGGAGCACCATTTGCAGGATTCAGAAGGTTATGAGATGCAAGCATCAACATTTGAGCTTCAAGAACTGCAGCGTTACCAAGTGGAACGTGAACAGCCATCTGGTCACCATCGAAATCGGCATTAAAACCGGTACAAACAAGTGGATGTAACTGAATCGCCTTACCTTCTACCATGACAGGCTGAAATGCCTGAATAGACAAACGGTGAAGAGTAGGCGCACGGTTAAGCATTACCGGATGCCCTTTCAATACGTTTTCAAGAATATCCCAAACGACAGGATCTTTACGGTCAACAATCTTTTTAGCCGATTTAACTGTCTTAACAATACCACGTTCAATCAGTTTACGAATGACAAATGGTTTGAAAAGCTCTGCAGCCATATCTTTCGGAATACCGCACTCATGGAGTTTCAGTTTCGGTCCAACAACAATGACCGAACGAGCTGAATAATCCACACGTTTACCTAACAGGTTTTGACGGAAACGACCTTGTTTCCCTTTCAAACTATCGGATAACGATTTTAAAGCACGGTTATTCTCAGTTTTAACAGCATTTGATTTTCTCGAGTTATCGAACAATGAATCAACAGCTTCCTGAAGCATACGTTTTTCATTACGTAAGATAACTTCCGGAGCTTTGATTTCGATTAATCGTTTCAACCGATTGTTCCGGATAATCACCCTGCGATACAAATCGTTCAAATCGGAAGTGGCAAAACGGCCACCATCGAGTGGAACCAACGGACGCAAATCAGGTGGAATAACAGGAACGACCTTTACAATCATCCATTCCGGACGGTTGATATTTTTGCTGGAACGGAAAGCTTCAACAACCTGTAACCGTTTCAAAGCTTCGTTTTTACGTTGCTGTGAGGTTTCAGTGTTGGCTTTATGACGAAGGTCGAACGACATTTCATCCAATTCGAGACGCTGAAGCAATGAATACAATGCTTCGGCACCCATTTTGGCTATGAATTTGTTCGGATCAGTATCATCCAGATGCTGGTTTTCTTTGGGTAAAGAATCCAAAATATCCAGGTATTCTTCTTCCGTAAGGAAGTCAAGATACTTCACTCCATCCTGAGCTTTTATACCTGCATTAACAACAACATATCTTTCGTAATAAATAATTACATCAAGTTTTTTGGTCGGTAATCCCAAAAGGTACCCGATTTTGTTAGGCAACGATTTGAAATACCAGATATGTGCAACAGGAACAACCAGAGAAATGTGTCCCATACGCTCGCGACGGACTTTTTTCTCTGTTACTTCAACACCACAACGGTCACAAACAATACCCTTATAACGAATCCGCTTATATTTACCGCAATGACACTCATAATCTTTGACTGGACCGAAGATTCGTTCACAAAACAAACCATCACGTTCAGGTTTATAAGTCCGGTAATTTATCGTTTCAGGTTTCAATACTTCTCCATGAGACCGTTCGAGAATCTCTTCAGGTGAAGCAAGACTGATACCAATTTTGGCAAAGTTACTTTTAACTTTAATGTCTTTTCTGAATGCCATATATCGATGTTTATTTTATCAAGTTTATATCAGGGGAAATCAAACCGATTTCCCTTCAATTAATCCAGGCTCACACTTAACCCAAGACCACGTAATTCGTGCAGCAAAACGTTAAGCGATTCAGGAATACCTGCCGCAGGCATTGGTTCTCCCTTTACAATTGCTTCGTATGCTTTAGCCCTACCTAATACATCATCTGATTTAACTGTCAGAATTTCCTGAAGAATGTTGGATGCACCAAATGCTTCGAGTGCCCAAACTTCCATTTCCCCGAAACGCTGACCTCCAAATTGAGCTTTACCACCCAATGGCTGTTGTGTTATCAAAGAATATGGTCCAATTGAACGGGCATGCATTTTATCTTCAACCATATGGCCCAGTTTCAACATGTAGATAATACCTACAGTAGCCGGTTGGTCAAATGGGTCACCTGTTCCACCATCGCTCAGGTATGTTTGACCGTAACGGGGAACGCCTGCCTTATCAGTATATTCGCAAACCTGATCAAGAGTGGCACCATCAAAAATAGGAGTGGCAAATGTTAGTCCCAGTTCTTTCCCGGCCCATGCTAAAACAGTTTCGTAAATCTGTCCAAGGTTCATACGCGAAGGAACACCAAGTGGGTTAAGAACAATGTCAACTACAGTTCCGTCACTAAGGAAAGGCATATCTTCATCACGAACAATACGTGATACAATACCTTTATTTCCGTGACGACCTGCCATTTTATCACCAATCTGCAGTTTACGTTTTTTAGCTACATAAACCTTTGCAAGCTGAATAATTCCTGCCGGAAGTTCATCTCCAATGGTTACATTGTATCGTTTACGTTTTGATGCAGCCTCAAGCTCCTTATGCTTCATGATGAAATTGTTGATAAGAGTGAAAATCATATCATTCTTATCTTTATCTGTTGTCCATTTTGTTGGATTTATAGTCAGATATTCAATTTCCTGAAGTTGTTTTAAAGTGAACTTGATTCCTTTGCCAATAATATCGCCGCCATAATAGTCTCTAACGCCCTGACTGGTCTTTCCGTTCACTAAAGTGAAAAGTTTGTCTTCCAGTTTTGCACGTAAAGCAGAAGCCTGACGATCAAAATCTTCATCGATTGAGTCGAGTAAAGGTTTAGTTGCCAGTTTGCCTTTTTTATCTTTTACTACCCGCGAGAATAGTTTCTTTTCTATAATTGTACCGTTGAGTGATGGGGAAGCTTTTAAAGAAGCATCTTTTACATCACCAGCTTTATCACCAAAAATAGCACGAAGCAATTTCTCTTCCGGAGAAGGATCAGATTCACCTTTAGGAGTTATCTTTCCAATCAGGATATCTCCTGGTTTTACGACTGCTCCAACACGAATCAATCCGTTTTCATCCAGATTCTTTGTAGCTTCTTCGCTTACATTTGGAATATCCGAAGTAAATTCTTCAACTCCACGTTTGGTATCACGTACTTCCAGCGAATATTCGTCAACATGAATCGATGTAAAAATATCTTCACGAACAACGCGTTCAGAAATTACGATTGCATCTTCATAGTTATAACCCTGCCATGGCATAAATGCCACTTTCAGATTACGTCCAAGAGCCAGTTCTCCACCTTGTGTGCCATATCCTTCAGTAAGAACCTGACCTTTTTTGATATGGTCACCCTTCATCACGATTGGTTTAAGATCGACAACAGTACCCTGGTTCGTTTTTTGAAATTTGGAAATCCGATAAGATATGACTTCAGGATCAAAACTGACAAAGCGTTCTTCGTCACTCTTGTTGTACCGAATTAAGATTTCTTCAGCATCCACAAATTCAACGACACCATCATCTTCAGCGACAACCAAAACACGAGAATCGAGAGCAGCACGAGCCTCCAGCCCTGTACCTACAATTGGTGCTTCGGGACGGAGCAGCGGAACTGCCTGGCGCATCATGTTAGATCCCATCAACGCACGGTTGGCATCATCATGTTCAAGGAAAGTAATTAACGACGCTGCTACCGAAGCAATCTGGTTTGGACCTACGTCCATCATGATCACGTCAGCTTTTGACACAATTGGATAATCACCGTCAAGACGGGATTTCACCTTGTCATTTGTAAAATAACCTTCGTCATCAATAGGAGCATTGGCCTGTGCAATAATCTTGCCTTCTTCCTCTTCAGCAGTAAGATAAACAACGCCTTCCTTTGTCAAATCAACCTTCCCGTTTTCGACCTTACGGTATGGCGTTGCGATGAACCCCAAATCGTTTACTTTGGCAAAAACACAAAGGGAAGAAATCAAACCAATATTAGGTCCTTCAGGAGTTTCGATAGGACATAAACGTCCATAATGAGTAAAGTGAACATCACGAACCTCAAATCCGGCTCTTTCACGCGAAAGACCACCTGGCCCCAAAGCAGACATACGGCGTTTATGTGTCATTTCAGCCAATGGATTTGTTTGATCCATAAACTGAGATAAAGCATTTGTACCGAAGAAAGAATTGATTACAGATGAGAGTGTTTTTGAATTAATCAGATCGATTGGTGTAAACACTTCGTTATCACGTACATTCATACGTTCACGAATGGTTCGCGCCATACGCGCCAAACCAACACCGAACTGGTTAAACATTTGTTCACCAACGGTACGGACACGACGGTTGCTCAAGTGGTCAATATCATCAACATCTGTTTTAGCGTTGACCAGCTTGATCAAATATTTTATAATCTCAATAATATCTTCCTTGGTCAGAACCTGAATACTCTTTTCCATATCGAGATTCAGCTTTTTGTTGATTCTGTAACGACCAACTTTTCCAAGGTCATATCTTTTCTCAGAGAAGAAAAGTTTATCGATTACATCCCTTGCAGTCGCATCATCTGGCGGTTCAGCATTACGTAACTGTCTGTAGATATGAAGCACAGCTTCTTTCTCTGAGTTACAGGGATCTTTTTGAAGTGTATTGTATATAATAGCAAAATCCTGAAGATTCTGATCTTCCTTATGGAGTAAGATTGTTTTTGCTCCAGAATCTATGATTTCGTCAATATGATCATTTTCGATAATTGTTTCACGGTCGATGACAACTTCGTTACGTTCGATTGACACCACTTCACCGGTATCTTCGTCAACGAAGTCTTCCACCCAGGTTTTCAAAACACGGGCCGCAAGTTTGCGACCAACGATTTTCTTCAAACCAGATTTTGATACTTTAATTTCATCAGCCAGGTCGAAAATTTCAAGGATATCCTTGTCACTTTCATAACCAATTGCACGAAGCAATGTAGTTACCGGTAATTTTTTCTTCCGATCGATGTACGCAAACATCACACTATTGATGTCAGTAGCAAATTCGATCCATGATCCTTTAAAAGGAATAACCCTTGCTGAATAAAGTTTTGTACCGTTAGCATGCATACTTTGTCCGAAGAAAACCCCGGGAGAACGATGCAACTGAGAAACAACCACACGTTCAGCTCCGTTAATTACATATGTCCCTTTTGGAGTCATGTACGGAACAGTTCCCAAATAAACATCCTGAACTACAGTATCAAAATCCTCATGTTCAGGATCAGTACAATACAATTTCAATTTAGCTTTTAACGGGACACTAAAGGTGAGGCCACGATCAATACATTCATCAATTGAGTATCGTGGCGGGTCAACCGAATAGTCGACAAATTCTAGAACAAAGTTATTTCTGGTATCGGATATAGGAAAATTCTCTTCAAACACCTTGTATAAACCTTCTTCTTTACGCTGATCCGGAGTAGTTCCCAATTGGAAAAACTCAACGAAGGACTTAACTTGTACTTCAAGGAAATCAGGGTAATCGAAGACAGTTTTTGTTGAAGAAAAACTAATCCTCTGCTTTTCAATTTTTACTGACATCGATGTATATTAATTGATTGAACTTATAAGATAAATATACAAAAAGGGATAGAACCCCACGTATGTGAGGTTCTAAACCATATCAACCTAAGAATAAGGTCGTAAACTTTTATTTAAGTTCAACTTCTGCTCCAGCTTCTTCCAATTGACTTTTTAATAATTCAGCTTCGTCTTTAGAAACTTTTTCTTTGATTGCCCTAGGAGCATTATCAACTACTTCTTTAGCTTCTTTCAACCCAAGACCAGTTAATTCTTTAACCAATTTCACAACAGCCAATTTTGACTGGCCAGCTGCTTTCAGAATAACATCGAATTCAGTTTGAACAGCGGCTTCTACTTCTTCTGCAGGGCCGGCAGCAGCAACAGAAACAGCTGCTGCAGCAGGTTCAATACCGTACTCCGATTTTAGAATACCGGCTAATTCATTTACTTCTTTTACAGTTAAGTTAACCAACTCTTCCGCAAGTGCTTTTAAATCTGCCATCTCGATAATAATTTATAATATAATTTTATAACTAACTTATTTCTTTTCTGCTAATGTCTTCAAAACTCCATGGATAATAGTTCCTCCGGATTGTAATCCACCCAATACATTTTTGATTGGAGATTGTAATAACCCGATAACTTCACCAATAAGTTCATTTTTAGACTTAATCGACACTAATACATCCAGTTGATTTTCACCAACATAAACAGATTCCTCAACATATGCACCTTTGAAAATTGGTTTTTTATGTTTCTTTTTAAAATCTTTAATCAGCTTTGCAGGAATATTTGCATTCTCACAAAACATGACAGATGTATTTCCTTTCAATACATCGTAAAGTTCTTCAGCACCTTTATTCGAAGCTTCCAATGCTTTACGCAGGAGGTTATTCTTCACCACAACCAGTTTTACATTCTGCTTGAAGCATAAACGTCGCAAACTACTAGTATCTGCAGCATTCAGTTTCTCAATATCACTCAGATAAAAATGACTTGATGAATTGATCTGCTCTGTAAGATGACTGATAATTTCGTATTTTTCTGATCTTTTCATATCAATATTTACTTTTCAGAAACAGACTTTTGTTCAACTTGTATCCCAGGACTCATTGTACTAGACAGGTATATACTTTTCACGTAAGTACCTTTAGCTGCAGAAGGTTTCAGTTTATTCAGGGTACTTATAAATTCAGTAGCATTCTCAATTAACTTCTCAGGAGTAAATGAAACTTTACCAATTGAAGTGTGAACAATACCAAATTTATCAACTTTAAAGTCGATTTTTCCCGCTTTAACTTCAGCAACAGCCTTTCCAATATCCATTGTAACTGTACCACTTTTAGGGTTTGGCATCAAACCGCGAGGACCTAATATACGTCCAAGAGCTCCAACTTTCCCCATAACAGGTGGCATAGTAATAATCACATCTACATCAGTCCAGCCGCCTTTGATTTTTTCAACAAAGTCTTCAAGACCGACATAATCAGCTCCGGCATCTCTGGCTTCCTGTTCTTTCTCAGGAGTAACCAAGGCCAACACACGTACATCTTTACCAGTTCCATGAGGTAAAGTAACCACGCCTCTAACCATTTGATTTGCTTTTCTCGGATCGACTCCAAGACGAACATCAATATCCACAGAAGAATCAAATTTGGTAAAAGAAATTTCTTTTACCAGTTGTGAAGCTTCTTTCAGAGTATAGATTTTCCCCTTTTCGAGTTTTTCAAGAGCAAGCTTTTTATTCTTTGTAATTCTGCCCATTTTAGTAATTTTAATTAGTTTGTCGATGGGCGGTTACCTTCTACAGTAATACCCATACTTCTGGCAGTACCAGCTACCATGCTCATAGCCGCATCAATTGTGAAACAGTTAAGGTCTTCCATTTTGATTTCAGCAATCGCCTTTACTTGTTCCCAGTCAACAGAACCAACTTTGTTAAGATGAGGTTCTGAAGAACCTTTTTTCAACTTTGCAGCTTCGATAAGTTGCACGGCTACCGGGGGTTGTTTAATTACAAAATCAAACGATTTATCTGCATACACAGTAATTACAACTGGCAAAACCTTACCTGCAAGGTCCTGAGTTCTACCGTTGAACTGTTTGCAAAACTGCATGATATTTACCCCTTTAGAACCTAATGCCGGGCCTATCGGAGGTGAAGGGTTAGCAGCACCTCCCTTTACTTGCAATTTAATAAATGCAGCAATTTCTTTAGCCATAATAAAATCGATAAAAGATTTATTACTCCTTTTCTACTTGCATAAAGCTAAGCTCCAAGGGAGTTTTTCGTCCAAAAATTTTGACCATTACTTCAAGCTTCTTCTTCTCCTCATTAATTTTCTCAATGATTCCGTTGAAGCCGTTGAATGGCCCGTCAATAACTTTCACTGTTTCTCCAACTACAAATGGAACGTTCATTTCTTCGCCTAATTCTGCCATTTCATCTACCCGACCAAGAATCCGGTAAACTTCTGACTGACGAATTGGAACAGGTTCTCCACCTTTCGTATCTCCAAGGAAGCCGATGATATTGGGAATACTTTTTAAAATGTGGGGAATCTCCCCTACCAAACAGGCTTCGATAAGCACATAACCAGGAAAGAAATTTCTTTCTTTACTGATTTTTTTACCGTTACGAATCTGATAGACTTTTTCTGTAGGAATCAAAACCTGCGAAACATAATCCTGGAGACCAGCATTTGCAATCTCGTTTTCAATATATTCTTTGACTTTCTTCTCTTTTCCTCCAATTGCCCGAAGAACATACCATTTTTTTACGTTTTCGCTCATGTTGTGCTCCAAAAGATTTTAATAAAATAAACTGTACACAAAGCCCATAATGTTTTCAAAAGAAATATCCATTACGAAAACTATAAGTGCTATAATAAAGGAAGCAACCATTACGATGAATGCACTATTCTGTAATTCTTTTCGCGTAGGCCAGGAAACTTTATAAACAAGCTCATTATAAGCTTCTTCAAAATAAGTAATAAGTTTCATTTTGTATTTTAATAGATTTAGTACGGATGGTAAGGTTCGAACTTACTTTTTTCAATATAAAAAATAAAACTCCCGACCGAGTATCATCCGTAGAAAGTCCCTGACTTGTTGTCAGGGACTTTCTATCAGAAAATTTTGAAAGTTAATTACTTAACTATTTCGGTTACCTGACCAGCACCTACTGTACGACCACCTTCACGGATTGCAAAGCGAAGACCTACACTAATAGCTACAGGATAAATCAAATTTACTTCGATAGAAACATTATCACCTGGCATAACCATTTCACGTCCTTCTGGCAACATAATTTCACCTGTTACATCAAGAGTACGGATATAGAATTGAGGGCGATATTTATTGTGGAATGGAGTATGACGTCCACCTTCTTCTTTTTTCAGGATGTAAACCTCGGCTTTGAATACTGTGTGAGGAGTCACTGAACCTGGTTTGGCAAGAATCTGTCCACGTTTGATTTCTTTTTTGTCAACACCACGCAATAACAAACCTACGTTATCACCAGCCTGACCATCATCCAGAATTTTACGGAACATTTCAACACCAGTACAAACAGTCTTACGACCTTCAGCACCTAAACCAATCAACTGAAGTTCATCACCAGTATGAACAAGACCTGTTTCAATACGACCAGTAGCAACAGTACCACGACCAGTGATCGAGAATACGTCTTCAACAGGCATAAGGAAAGGTTTGTCAACGTCACGTGGAGGAATTGGAATCCATGAATCCACAGCATCCATTAATTCAACAACTTTTTCTTCCCATTCTGCTTCACCATTTAAAGCACCAAGAGCAGAACCCATGATAACTGGTGAATTATCGCCGTCGAAACCATAGAAACTCAACAATTCGCGAATTTCCATTTCAACGAGTTCAAGAATTTCAGGATCATCAACCATATCAACCTTGTTCATAAAAACAACAAGTTTAGGCACGTTTACCTGACGAGCTAACAAAATGTGTTCGCGAGTCTGAGGCATAGGACCATCAGTAGCAGCAACCACGATGATTGCACCATCCATCTGAGCAGCACCTGTAACCATGTTTTTCACATAATCAGCATGTCCCGGACAGTCAACGTGTGCATAGTGACGTGTTGCTGTTTCGTACTCAACGTGAGCCGTGTTAATAGTAATACCACGCTCTTTTTCTTCAGGAGCACTGTCGATTGATTCGAATGATTTTACTTCACACCACCCTTTTTTTGCTAATACAGTTGTAATAGCGGCAGTCAAAGTAGTCTTGCCATGATCGACGTGGCCAATTGTACCGATGTTGACATGGGCTTTAGCCCTGTTAAATTTTGCTTTAGCCATAATTTGTAAATTTTTAATTTATCTTTTTTAAACTTTCATCAGAGCTGAGGGCGAGAATTGAACTCGCGACCTCTTCCTTACCAAGGAAGCGCTCTACCCCTGAGCTACATCAGCAACTATTCTTAAAATTGAGCGGGAGACGAGATTCAAACTCGCGACCCTTAGCTTGGAAGGCTAATGCTCTATCAACTGAGCTACTCCCGCATTTCGAAGATCAGAATTCCGAATCTTGATTATCAGAATTACTCCAACATTCACCATTCTATCATTCCAATATTCGTTCTTGTGGGGAGAGCAGGATTCGAACCTACGAAGGCGTACGCCAGCAGAGTTACAGTCTGC
>Ga0209386_1000087_pt1 | contig 47433 bp, 40 predicted proteins | sample NGEPertwo_FD_184510 | JGI IMG/M metagenome (GOLD analysis project Ga0209386, IMG submission 184510) | Arctic peat soil microbial communities from the Barrow Environmental Observatory site, Barrow, Alaska, USA - NGEE Permafrost154B-two... | ecosystem: Environmental > Terrestrial > Soil > Wetlands...
TATTCGGATTATAGAGTTGATTGTATTTGTCGTGATCTGGATGGCAATATTTTCGATACCTTTTTTCAATCAAAGACTCAATAATGCTGTGAATTGGGAAAAAGTGAGTGGAGAATGGATTCGGATATTTTCGTATTTAATCATCTTCGTGGTGAATACCTTTCTATTAGTTCCTAGGTTTTTATTTCAAAAAAAATACACCGCTTATATTGGACTAGCCTTATTTGTTACGCTCCTTATGATCGGTTTTAGCGTATCATTAGGAATGATTCTTGCCCCATCTCAACCAATGGGTATGCCTCCTATGGATCTTGGACCGGGTATGCCTCCAATGGAATTAGGGTCAGGAATGCCTGCTCCAATGGGATACAGGCCTGTTATCCCGCAGGAAGAAAAATCGATTTTCATGATTTTTACAGACGAACTGATCATTTCGTTACTTGTTATTGGAGCCGGCACCTCATTTAAAATGGTGGCACAATGGCTCAATGAAGAAAGCAGACGAAAAGATATTGAGAAAGAACAACTCAAAACTGAACTGGCTTTTTTAAGGCACCAGGTAAGTCCACATTTTTTTATGAATACGCTCAATAACATCCATGCATTGATTGATATAAATGCAGAAGATGCCAAAAACACGATAATTGAATTGTCGACCATGATGCGGTATTTACTCTATGATACTGCGCAGGGACAAACTACACTAAAAAAGGAGATTAAGTTTATTGAGAGCTATATTTCATTGATGCAATTGCGATTTCCGAAAAAAGTGGCGGTCACGTTAGATGTTCCTAAAAGTATTCTCGATATTCAAATACCACCAATGCTTTTTCTTTCATTTCTCGAAAATGCTTTTAAACATGGAGTGAGTTATCAAACCGAATCATTTGTTTCATTCAAATTACAACAAATCGATAACCGATTAAGTTGTACAATCAAAAACAGTAAACACTGCAACAAGGAAAACCTTGATAAAAGCTATTCAGGTATAGGTTTAACCAACATTAAGCAGAGTCTGAAACTGCTCTTTGGGAATGATTACCTGCTTAATATTCATGAGAGCGATAAAGAATTTGAGGTGCAATTAACGATCCCTATCTATGAGAATAAAGTGCTTGTCCATTGATGATGAGCCTCTTGCTTTACAGCAGATTGGCGCATATATTGAAAAAACTCCGTTTTTGGAACCCGTTGCACTCTGTTCGAGCGCTTTTGAAGCATTGAAATATCTGGAAGATAATGATGTGGATCTTATGTTTGTGGATATTAACATGCCCGATCTAAACGGTATGGATTTCGTAAAATCGCTGACAAAAAAGCCACAAGTTATTTTTACGACCGCTTACAGCGAATATGCGATGGAAGGTTTTCAGGTTGATGCGATCGATTATATTCTGAAACCAATCAGTTATGCTGTTTTTTTGAAAGCGGCAAACAAAGCAAAGACATGGTTTGAGTTAAATCACAAACCAGCCGAAACCATCCAAACCACAGCGGATTGCATCTTTGTAAAATCGGAATACAAACTGATACGAATTCTTTTGTCGGAGATTAAATACATCGAGAGCTCGAATGAATACATTCAGATTCACCTAACTAATGACGAACCGATCACAACACTCATACGACTTAAAGTCATTGAAGAACAACTGCCAAAGGATAAATTTATGCGCGTTCACCGCTCATTTATTGTTAATCTCGACAAGGTGAAGATGATTGAGCGAAACAGAATTGTCTTCGATCATCATATCTACATTCCGGTTGGAGATCAATATAAAGAAGGTTTTCAAGCATTTATCGATAAGACTTTCTTAATTTAAATCAAAACCTAAAGAATTAATCAAAAGCAGGAGTATAATATTTCGTTCCTTCTGATACCAAAAACGATCGGCAAATTTAAATATGTAATTATTCTATTGAAGAATACTGCCTTTCTACTTATCTATAAGGGCATTTCGTTGATTTCATTAGTATCTGGATGTTACTAATTTTATCTTCATAGTGAATTAAAGATGATTAAGCAGTAAGCTTGCCAATCCAACGATTTAATTGATTTTTTAACCAGCGACAATGAGACTAAAAAAGAACATAGCCACCAGCGAAGAGGGATTTATTTTTAATCCGGGTACAGGCGATTCATTTTCAACAAACGAAATAGGGACGGAGATCATTGCATTGTTAAAAGATGAGAAACCTCAGGGAAAAATTATTGAGTCTATTTGCGCAAAATATGATGTTGATCAAAACCAGTTCGAAAAGGATCTTGATGATTATCTGTCACAACTTAAGGATTATACAATTTTAGAATAATCTGATGGAGAAGCAATTAAAGTATGCCGGAAAATCGGGTAGCAAGAAAATTGTGATCGCCGTCACTGCATTGAATGCGATTGATAGTCCGGGTCCAGGTGTTGCTGTGATACGAGCCATACGCGAGTGTCCTGATTTTGAGGTGCGAATCATTGGCCTCGCCTACGAGTCGCTCGAACCCGGCCTTTATATGCATGATATTGTTGATAAAACCTATCAGATTCCTTATCCGTCCTCAGGTACTGATACTTTGATGGGGCGATTGATCCACATTCACGAAATCGAACATATTGATTTGATCATCCCCAATTTCGATGCTGAACTTTTTAATTTTATTAAATTAAGAGACCAGCTTAACGATGTAGGTATTCGGACTTTCTTGCCTGAATTAGCTCAATTTGAAGCACGTGATAAAATTAAGCTATATGAATTTGGCAAAAAACATGGATTGACAATTCCCAGGGACAAAATAATACATCAGGTAAAAGATCTCACGGAAGCGGGCGAGAAGATTGGATATCCGATGGTTGTGAAAGGAAAGTTCTACGATGCTATTGTTGCAAATACACTTGAACAGGCGCAAAAGGCTTTCTATAAGATTCAGGCAAAATGGGGCTTACCTATTATTGTTCAGGAGTTTATAAATGGCACTGAAATTAATGTTGCAGCTTTAGGTGATGGTGAAGGAAATGCAATCAGCGTAATCCCGATGCGGAAACTCTATATTACGGATAAGGGTAAAGCCTGGGCTGGAATTACACTTGATGACGTCTCTTTCATCGAACTCGCCCGGAAGTTTGTAAAAGTAACGAAATGGCGTGGTGGATGCGAACTTGAGATTATGCAAACAGCTGATGGTAAGCCATATATTATGGAAGTTAATCCGCGTTTTCCGGCCTGGATCTATTTGACAGCAGCGGCCGGACAGAATCAACCTGCAGCATTGGTTAAAATGGCACTTGGCAAAAAAGTGGAACCGTTCACTGATTATGAAGTTGGAAAAATATTTGTCCGCTATGCATGGGATTTGATCACAGATATTCGGGAATTTCAAAAGATTTCGGGAACAGGTGAACTTTAAATGAATTGTTAGTTATGAGTTATAAGTTTGATGATAAGGGACTAAAGATTGCTTTTTATAGCACGAATAGCCAATGGTTTGAAATCCATAAATCAATATTGATTTTTGTCATGTGCGTTTATATTGATGTCAGGAACAAATTTAATAAGGACAATGAACTGTTATTCTGAAATGTCCCGGGTCTTCCGATTTTTTAAACACAACCAAAAATAAAAAATACCAATCATGGGAAAAATAAGATATGAAAGGCCGATTATTCAAAAAATGAATACGGGGTTTATGAATAAATTTGGTACCAGGACTGGATTTGAAGTTGTTACTCATATCGAAAGCGTTTCTGTGAAAAGTCTTATTAATCAATACGGTTCGCCTTTATTCGTAATTTCAGAAAAAAAAATCCGGCATAACTATCAAAATGCAATGCGGATCTTCAAAACACGTTATCCAAAAGTGCAGTTTGCCTGGTCGTATAAAACCAATTATATGAATGCTGTTTGCCAGGTATTTCACCAGGAAGGTTCATGGGCTGAAGTTGTGTCGGGATTTGAATATGAGAAGGCACTGGGCAACGGCGTTCCTGGAAATAAAATCATCTTTAACGGACCCGACAAAACAGACGAACAACTTATTGCTGCAGCGCGCAACAATTCTTTAATTCACATTGACCATTACGATGAGCTCTATTCGCTGATCAGATTAAGTGAAGAAAACAACTTAAGACCCAGGGTCGCCGTCCGTGTCAACATGGACACTGGAATTTACCCAAAATGGGATCGTTTTGGATTCAATTTCGAAAACGGCCAGGCGTGGAATGCGATTACCCGAATCATCAACTCCGAGAATCTGAAATTAGTTGGACTGCATTGTCATATCGGAACGTTTATGCTTTCACCTTCGGCATATGGGATGGCTGCCACTAAAATGTGCGAGTTGACCTGGAGCATCAAGGAAAGATTCAATAAAATTCTTCAATACATTGATATGGGTGGCGGATTTCCGTCAATGAATACGCTGAAAGGAGCCTATTTGCCAGGATCGGATACTGTTCCATCGATCGATCAGTTTGCGGATGCAATTACCGATGTCATTCTTGGTTATGGATTCAAACAGGAAGATTTGCCCATGTTAATACTCGAATCTGGTCGCGCACTGATTGATGATGCCGGATATTTATTAGGAACTGTGATTGCTACTAAACGACTTTCGGATGGACGCAGAGCAACGATCCTCGATTTTGGCGTAAATACGTTGTTTACTTCATTTTGGTACGATCATAAGGTAAGTCCTGTTGAAACGTTTGGCAAGCAAACTGAGGAAATGGTGCTGTATGGTCCGTTGTGTATGAACATCGACATTGTGCGCGAAAGTATAACTATGCCTTTGCTCGAAAAAGGAAACCATTTGGTAGTTCATAAAGTTGGTGCTTACAATATGACTCAATGGATGCAATTTATAACATTGCGGCCAAATATCGTATTGATTGATAATGAGAATAATACACATGTGATTCGAAAAGCGGAGACGCTTGAATACCTGGAGTTAAATGAACAGACACCTGAACATCTAAAGCATAATGCATTAAAATAGTGATTTTTAGAATGATTTATTAATTTGAAATTCAATATCATGTGCAATTCATTATTTTTTCATTCTTTAATTCATGGGCGCATACCTTGCGTCTCAGTAAATCCCTGACAATATGCCCATCAACCGAACTATAAACTTGTTTCGCAACACTGTTCTGCCAGCCACGCTGAATAGCTATTCTATTATTTTCTTTTTTAATAATAGGTTGTTAGCTAGCATTATAATGCTTGTGACTTTCTTCAATTTCTTTGCCGGGCTAAGTGGTTTAATAGCTGTTCTGATTACAGTACTTATTGCCAACTCGATGGGCTTTGATAAGATTCAATTGAAAAACGGAGTTTATAGTTTCAATGCTTTATTGACAGGTATCGGAATGGGGACCTTTTTTGATCCGGGATTGGTTTTTTTCACTTTATTGCTGCTTACCGCGTTGTTGACGCTTATCCTTTCAGTTACTTTGGGAGGATGGCTTTACAAGTATGGGTTACCATTTCTAAGCATTCCATTCGTTATTACGTTCTGGTTCATCCTGCTACCTTCTTCTCAATTCGAAAATCTTGGACTTACACAACGTAACATCTATTGGATGAACGAAATGTATGCGATTGGTGGTAATCCGATGCTCAAATTTTTTCAGACAATGGATTCACTTCCGATTCATAAAATGGTCGATATTTACCTCAGGTCAATGAGTTCTATATTCTTTCAGGACAATCTGATCGCGGGCTTGTTGATTGCTATAGCTTTGCTTATTTGTTCGCGAATTGCGTTTTCGTTGTCGGTCATTGGATTTGTTTCGGCTTACTTTTTTGCGAAATTTACGGGGTCTGCAGCTGCCAGCATAACTTATTACAATATTGGGGCGAACTATATCATGGTTGCCATCGCTATTGGCGGGTTTTATGTTATTCCATCAAAACACTCCTATTTATGGACAGTGTTTTTGGTCCCACTCACATCGCTGGTGTTATTATTCATGAGCAAGTTATTAGGGTTCATTCATTTGCCCGTTTTCTCACTTCCGTTTTCGTTTGTCGTGATACTTTTTGTTTATTTTCTTATGCTGAGAATTAACCCATCAAAATTAGTATTGACGCCAATTCAATATTATTCACCTGAAATTAACCTTTACACTTACAATAACGACAAAAGCAGGCTTTCAAATCTTCTCTATTCTCCACTCTATTTGCCTTTCTGGGGTGAATGGACAGTTTCGCAAGGTCATAATGGAAAATACACCCATAAAGGTGATTGGGGACAAGCCTTCGACTTTATGCTTTTTAATGCCGAATCGAAAACATATGTGTCAAATGGTTTATTCTGCGAAAATTACTATTGTTATAACAAACCTGTCCTGGCACCTGCAGATGGCATAATTGAAGAAATAATTGACAATGTTAATGACAATGAAATAGGCAAAATAAACACTGACAATAACTGGGGAAACACAATTATTATCCGGCATATTCCAGGACTTTATACGCAACTGTCGCACTTGAAAAAAGGTTCGTTTAAAGTGGCAAAAGGCGATTTTGTAAAACGAGGGGATTTATTAGCCAATTGCGGTAATTCTGGTCGGTCGCCTGAACCTCATCTGCATTTTCAGGTTCAAATAACTCCAGTATTGGGTTCGAGGACAATCAATTATCCATTTGCATATTACTATGAAAATAAGAGTAATGGAAGGCAGCTACATCAATTTTCTAAACCACTTGAAGGTGCGGTGGTTTATGGAGTGACCTCTAATCAGTTGCTGAAAACTGCCTTTGATATAATTCCGAATACTTCCCTAAAATATAGTTATCTGAATGAAAAAGGAATCGAGAAGGAAGAACTTTGGGAAGCGTATACCGATGCTTACAACTACAAGTACTTGTACTGCAAGGAAACAGGTTCAACTGCCTATTATGTAAATGACGGTTTTATGTTCTATTTCACTGCTTTTTACGGCAATAGAGAATCGTTGCTTTATTATTTTTATCTTTCTGCCTATAAAGTATTCTTAGGCGATCCGGAGAATAAAGAATTGAATGATGCGTTGCCGCTCAACCACATCCGCAATAAAAGGTTAAGCATTTGGTTGCACGATTTTATTGCCCCATTCTACACCTATATCAGAGTTTGGCATTCCATTAAGCCAGAATACACGATCAACCTTTTAGATACCGGGGTGTTAATCTTAAAATCAAAAATACAGGTTTCAGTTTTTGGCAGTGTAACAAAAGAGAGTGATAGTACAATTATTTTAAGCGATAATTGTATTAAGGAATTTATGTATGAATCAAACAAAACTAAAATCAGGGCTAAATGTGTAAATTCTTAATCGCTGCATTGTTTTTTATTCCGATAGTTGCATATGGGCAACCGCCTATTACTTTTTTAACCGCTGATAGTATTACCTACCATTGTTATCTGACCGACGATTGGGATCAGCTAATTGAAACCGGGAATCAGGCAATCGGGCAGCACATTGATTACAAAAGACTTCGCCAACGAATGGGCTATGCCTATTTTATCAAAACAGATTATTATTCGGCTCAGTTACAATACGAAAAGGCACTGACTTTTGACGCATATGATGCTGATACGCGTGTTTATCTGTATTACTGCGGTTTGAATACCGGCAACGAAGCATTTGCCCGTTTTCATGCTGAAAAACTTCCGAAGGAGCTTCAGCTAAAACTGAGTGAAGATGTATTTAAGCCGATTAATGCGATCGATCTGGAATTCAATTATAAAGCCAATGACGCATTATCCCGGTCAGATCCAACGTATATTCGGGCGGGGATCAGTACCCAACTTGGTTACCGGATAACTCTTTATCAGTCTGTTTCGAATTATCAGCAAACGGTTGACTCCGCACTTACAAAACAACCTGAGTATTATGGTTTATTGAACTGGTCGGTGACTTCGCACTTGTCGCTGGATGTTGCTTACCATTATTTGAATGTTAGTGTAGACGGTTATAAATATCCTGGCAATATGGTTTTTGCAGCACTTTCAACAAGAATAAACCGGTTCAGTTTGGGGGTAAACGGTTCAATATTGAAAGATGGTTCTGGCAACTTCAGGCAATTTGGACTTCAGGCAGGGGTTACTTTACCCGGAAAATCAAGTATATATTTCAAAAGTTCCATTAGTGAAATAATGGGGAAGGGTGATCAGAGAACCATATTTTCTCAAATTGCTGGCGTGCGACTGTCAAAATCTATATGGGCAGAAGGGAATGTTACGCTGGGCAATTTAAAAAACTACAATGATCACAATGGACTTTACGTCTACAATTCAGTTGATCCAACTACCTTCAGAACAGGTGTATCCTTATATTGGTATGTTGGGAAACACATGACTTTATTCGGAAATTACACTTACGACACAAAACAAATAGAACTTACTATTTTCAATTACAATCAATACTCATTCTCAGGAGGAATCATATGGAAACTATAAAGAGAAATACAATTGCTGTTTTACTGGTTTTGATCGGCTTTAATGCATTTTCCCAATCCACGGATGCATTGCAGCGTATTTTTTCAAAGAGTTACGAAGCTGAAAATGCCAAAAACTATGCTATCGCAATTAGCGAACTAAAATCGGACTACGATCCAGCTAACTACGTTATCAATATTCGTTTAGGTTGGCTTAATTACCTCGCAAAGCAATATACTGAATCAATCAGCTTTTACGAAAAGTCCATTGCATTAAAGCCCTATGCCATCGAGGCACGTTTTGGTTGCGTAAAACCACTTAGTGCTATTGAAGATTGGGAAAAAGTGAAGAAACAGTATGTTGAAATATTGACGATCGATCCTCAAAATACAGTTGCAAACTATTGGTTAGGTGTGATTATTTACAACCGAAAAGACTTTAATGAAGCTGCAAAGCACTTCGAGAAAATTGTCAATCTCTATCCGTTAGACTACGACTCAGTGATTATGCTGGCCTGGTCAAAACTTTACGGCAGTAAACCTGCCGAAGCAAAAGTATTGTTTCAGCAGGCACTCATTATTCGGCCGGCAGATAGTTCGGCACTTGCCGGATTAAAATTGATTCCCTAAACGGTATTGTTCAAGACCTTTTTTTTCATTCACTTCGCCGTTGTCTGTAACAACTGCTCCGAGAATTTTTCCGGTTGTTTTCACTTCGTAATTGTCAGTATATTCAATGATATAAAGGGTGCGGTTCATATAGCCTCCAAATTCAGATGCTTTTTGGAAACTATAGTCAGCCTGTAGAAGGTCTACTCCAGGTGAAACATTTGTATCCGGGAAGTTCTTACCCGACATGGCAAGAGAGGCCATAAAATGCAACGCAATATCGTATCCCTGGAAACTGTATTGAGTAGGCTCACTGTTAAAGGCTGCGCGATACTTATCAATAAATATATTCACCTTTGGATTCCCGTAATCAATGAAATAGGGTGCCAAATAATGAAGGCGTATATTGTGAAGGTATTCAATATCTATGCTTTGCATTTTTGTGTATTCCTGAAGACCAATTACTGTAATTTTATTTGATTTTGAAATTGTGTTCAGGCGTGTCATTGCCACACTCACGTTCGCTTCATTTCCTTCAGTCAGAATGAAAATGTTTTCAACGCCTGGTTTGAGAAGGGTTTCCAGACCAGTGGTGCCTCCATCCCAAACATTGTATTGAAGTAACTTCCCATATCCCAGTTTTTGGTGCAACCTGTCAATAATCAGTTTCTCATCTCCATAATTTGCCCCATGATTGAGCACTACAATGTTTTGCCCTGCAAATTTATCTGCAATATAATCCGCAGTACCTATAAGGCGAAGGTTCTTACCCGGATTAATTTGATAGTAACCCGGGGTAGTTGATACAAACCTGCTGTCAGACGATAGAGGTGAAATCATCGGAATGCGGTTTTTGGCACTCAGGTCAGCGACAACCTTTTGATTCTCGGGATATACAGGTCCAATAACCAGATCGAGAGACAGAAACTCAGGTTTTTTTACGAGTTTTTCCACCACTTTATTCTCCTGGTAAGTATCGTAAGTATAAAGCTTTGCTTTCATTCCTGCTTCGGTAATCTTCTCTGTAGCAAGTAAAACTCCGGAGTAAAACTCTAAAAAACTGGCTGTACGCTGAACGATTTTGGAAGAATCGTTCAGGTTTTGGCAGAATGGGAGAAAAATTCCGATTTGGAAAGTCTTATCCGTGTTGGTGTTTGAAAAATTTGTTGCGCCAACAGACAAAGTATTTCCTGATTGATTTTCAGTATTAGCATCCTGCGATTCTTTTAGTGGAACTTTGATGACCAATCCTAATTTAAAACCATCTTTCAGTGCAGGGTTTAGCTGTTCAAGCACCTCTTTTGAAACACCAAATCGCTTTTCAATCTGATAATAGTTATCGCCATAGATAATCCGGTATTCGCTGAACTTAGGTACCTCATTTTGTTTTTTCGGAACGGCGGGTAAATTTGAAGCCTTCGGGATAATTAAAACAGTTCCTTTTAATAAGCTGCCTTTTATTGTTGGATTTGCTTTTAAAATTTCCTCCTGAGTGGTGTTATATTTTCTGGCAATTGAGTAAAGCGTTTCCTTTCGTCTGACTACGTGTTTAACTAACTGCTGGTTTTCAATAGTAATTGCTTTTGACTCATTTTCGGAAGTCAATGGTTTCGGTATTTTCAGTACTTCACCTTCTTTTATGCCATCTCTTGCCTGTGGATTATACTGATAGATATCTTCTGAGGTAATCCCGCTTCTTTGTGCGATCGAAAAAACGGTCTCTTTTTTAAGGACTGTATGATACGTATAAAGATGGTCACTGCTTTCTCCATTTTGTGATCCGATTGCAATAATCGGCTTTGCTTCATATTTAGTTGCCGGAATCTTAATGGTCTGACCAGCATTTAATCGATCTGTTGTTTCAGGATTTATAGTATTTAACTCATCAACTGTCATCCCAAATTTTCTGGAAATCGAATACGAGGTTTCGCCACTTAATATAGTATAGAGCATGTAGGTCTTACCTCCGATTATTACCTTTTCGCCAGCTGATTTTTGCTGAGCAGGTAGGGTAAAGCAAATTGAAAAAAGCAAAAATAAAGTTGAAATAGCTGATATAGTGCGCATTGTTCCTTCTTTTCGGGTCATGATGAACCATTTTATATAAACGCAAAATAACAATAAAAAAGTGAGAGGAGCTACTTAGATTCTACAACATCAAAAAATAAACCGACAACCTGTGCGGAAGTCGGTCTGTTTTAATGATTTTAATCAAGTGGATAGCAGATTCAAACTGGATCTAAACGAGCGTATCCCGGTAATTTTATTTATACTCTCCGAAGTGGCGCATAAATTGCACCCTTTCGTATTCGGCAAGATTGGTCGAGTTATCCATACTCAGTTTCCCTTTAAAATCAGCTATTGAGGCATAGTTATTTGCTTCCATCCATTTTTCGAGATTTTTAATCATGCCTGTGATAACGGGAAAACCATCCTGATAGAGTGCCGAAACAACCTGAACAGATGTGGCACCAACAAGCAGCATCTTTACGACAGTCTGCCAGTCGTGAACCCCTGTTGAAGCAGAAAGGTCGCTATTCACGCGGTTCGCCATCATTCCAATCCAACGGAGTGAAAGTTTATAGTCGCTGTCATGACTTAGTACATCTGAACTGACGATTTCCTGTTTTTCGATGTCAACATCCGGGCTGTAAAACTTGTTAAACAATACCAGACCTTTGATTTCGGAAAACGAAAGATCCCTGATAACTCCACCCAAGTTTGAAAAATAGGGGCTTATTTTCAGAGATATTGGAATTTTAATTTTTGCAGCGATACGAGAGACAATATCAAAATACATACTCTCGTTGTCCTTACTTGTCTGTGATAAATTTGATGGTAGAATAAACATATTCAGCTCCAGTGCATCAGCCCCTGCATCTTCAGCTTTCTTTGCGAAAAAGCCCCACTCATGTGCTGTAAGACAATTAATGCTGGCAATAACAGGTATTGTCAATTCCTTCTTCGCATCCTTAATCAAAGTAAGGTAACGTTTAAGGTTGTCCTTCTTGATTTGATAATCGTAATAATCGAGGAATTCAAGGTTATTATCCATTGGTCCGAGTTTACTGAACTCGTGCGCAAATTCAAGATAAATCTCCTCCTCGAATATCGATTTCAGAACTACCGCACCTGCACCAGCTTCTTCAATGGCTTTCAGATTCTCAATTGAATTGGTAAGTCCGCTGCTTCCGGCTATAATCGGGTTCTTAAGATCAAGTCCCAGATATTTGACATTAAGATTTGTCATCTTCAAGTTTATTGAGTTAATTATTCGATTTCTTTTGTAAAAACTGATGCATATTTTCGGCCGCTTTTCTGCCATCACCCATTGCGAGAATGACTGTTGCACCACCACGAACAATATCGCCTCCGGCAAACATATCCGAAATAGACGATTGCATTTTATCTTCATCCACAACAATTGTTCCCCATTTCGTAACTTTCAGATCGGGAAGGCATGAAGGAACCAATGGGTTCGGCGAAACACCAACTGCGACAACCACCAGGTTGACATCGAGATCAAATTCAGATCCGTCAATCGGCATTGGCCGACGACGTCCAGAAGCATCTGGTTCGCCAAGCCCCATCCTGTTGAGCCTCATTCTATTTACGCGCCCTTTCTCGTCGGCAAAATACTCCAGTGGATTGCAAAGTGTCATAAATTCGACACCCTCTTCTTTAGCATGATGCACTTCTTCGATTCGTGCCGGCATTTCGGCTTCCGATCGGCGATAGATAATCATAGCACGTTCAGCACCAAGACGCAATGCAGTTCTGACTGAATCCATGGCCGTATTCCCACCACCGATTACAGCTACATTCTTACCATGCAAAACAGGTGTATCAGTATTACTTGTCGAAGCACCCATCAGGTTTACACGCGTCAGGTATTCGTTTGAAGAGAGTATTCCATTGTAGTTTTCACCTGGTATTTCCATAAATCGCGGAAGTCCGGCACCGCTTCCAATAAAAAATCCCTGGTAACCCGCTTCTTTCAGATCATCAAATGATGCAGTACGTCCTACAATGAAATTGGTTTCGAATTTCACCCCCATTTTCCGGAGGTTTTCCAACTCAAAATCAACAACTGAATTCGGAAGTCTGAATTCGGGAATACCATATTTCAATACACCGCCGATTTCGTGCAACGCTTCAAAAACGGTTACATCGTAACCATATTTAACCATGTCGCCCGCAAATGAGAGTGATGAAGGTCCTGAACCAACCGTGGCAACTTTGATACCGTTGGGTTTTGCCGTTTCCGGGATATTACTAACACCTGAATTCCGCTCAAAATCTGCAGCAAACCGCTCCAGGTGTCCAATTGCAACTGCCTGTTTATCCAGTTTATCAACGTAGAAGCATCTCGCCTCGCACTGCTTTTCCTGTGGGCAAACGCGACCGCAAACTGCTGGCAGTGCATTTGTTTCCTTCAGCGTTGCAGCTGCTTTAAGAACTTCGCCCTCTTCGATGTACTTTATGAATTTGGGAATGTTAATATTTACAGGACAGCCTTCGATGCAGGTAGGATTTGAACAATCCATGCATCGCGTTGCTTCTTTCTGTGCCTGCTCGGGTTCAAGTCCCATATTCACTTCACGATCCTGATATTTGACCCTGATTTCAGGCGCCAACTCGGGCATTTTTACCCGTGGTATCAATATCCGATCTTTGTTTTTCGTTTTCGAACGCAGTATTGCTCTCCACTCCTGGTTCCTTTCCTCCTTGAGGTATTCGGGGTTTAATGACATTTACCTTAAAATTAAAGGTTTTGTGAATAAATTTCGTTTGCCTTTTTCTCCTCCTGGGAGTAGCCACCCAGTCGCATCAGCATTTCATCAAAATCGACCTGATGGGCATCAAATTCAGGGCCGTCAACACAGGTGAACTTTGTTTTTCCACCTACCGTTACACGACAGGCGCCGCACATTCCTGTTCCGTCAACCATGATTGAATTTAAGCTGGCCTGCGTCGGAATATTGTATTTTTTAGTCAGTATTGATGCGAATTTCATCATAATGGCCGGCCCGATGACAATACACTCATCCACTTTCTCGCGTTTAATGATCTCTTCCATACCGACAGTAACCAATCCCTGACGGCCATGCGATCCGTCATCGGTCATCACAATCAATTCATCAGACCATTTGCGCATCTCATCTTCCAGAATGATTAGATCTTTATTTCGGGCAGCAATTACCGTAACCACGCGGTTACCGGCTTTTTTAAATGCCTCAACTATTGGGAGGAGTGGTGCTACTCCTACGCCGCCGCCTGCTGCCAAAACTGTTCCGATTTTTTCGATGTGTGTTGGTTTGCCAAGTGGGCCTACAAGGTCTGTAATGGATTCACCAACCTCAAGAGCGACCAGTTTTGATGAACTGACACCCATGATCTGGACGACTAATGTGATGGTTCCCTTCACCGGATCTGCTCCTGCAATGGTTAATGGAAATCTTTCGCCATCCTCACCAATGCGCAACATGACGAAATTTCCCGGTTTTCTGGATTTGGCAATCAAAGGGTTTTCGACAACCAGCTTAACCACCTTATCTGAAAAATACTCTTTCTCGAGGATCTTATTCATTAATAAGAATTTTTTTTATTGAAAATCAATGACTAACAGATGGGGTTCAAAAGAGGTGCCGTAACTTTAAAAGTTGACGAAATAGATTACTTTCGTTACTCCCTATAGCTGTTTTTTCTGTGTCGCAAATTTGTAAAAAATTAATGAATCGGTAGTTAAAACGGCACCTAAATTAGAATGATTATTGATTTGCCAGATTTCACTTACATTTCAGATCATGAGAATCTTTAAAATTTACTAATTTTAAATTTCTGAAATTTGGCGTTTTGAAAGGTATTAACACTTAACTGTATTAGTTTTGTTAATTGTAAGCAACTGAATCGTAAATATATAAATAGATGCATATGTCGAACCAGCAAAACAGGAAATCCCGCGAGGGAATTGTCTACTCGACAGCCGACAGCTTCGAATATAACTATAATTCTGAGGATCAGAATCGGGAAACACTTAAGCCTGCCCAGCAAAATTTGAAGGTGTTGCTCGATAAAAAGCAGCGTGCCGGAAAAAAAGTGACTTTAATCTCAGGTTTTATTGGCTTGGAAGATGATCTAAAGGAGCTGGGGAAAAAATTAAAATCGAAGTGCGGGGTAGGAGGAACCGTAAAAGAGGGAGAAATTCTGATACAAGGCGATTTTCGTGATCGTATTATTGAAATATTAATTGCCGAAGGATATAAGGCAAAAAAGGCCGGCGGATGATTGGCTTAGATATTTGGAAATGAAGAATTAAAAATGAAAAAGTGATGAGAGATGAACTTTTAGTTGGTCATCTCTCATCACTTAAAACTTATAACTTTTTTTGCTTATTTTCTGATAATTACCATTGTAGCACCATAACCATATTCGCGGAAGGATGCATCCTGGAAGTTGTACTTTGCATATTTTCGCTGTAGTTCACGTCGCAGTTCATTTTTGAGTGTGCCATTTCCAACCCCATGGATAAATACTATTTTCTTGACATCAGACTTAATTGCTTTATCCATCTCTTCGTGAAATTTTTTCATCTGAACATTGACCATATCGGTATTCGTCAGATTATTGTGATTGTCGAGTAGTTCATGAATATGAAGATCAATTTCAAGCAAATTGGGATTTGGAAGTGCAACCGGTTTTTCTTTTTTTACAGGCTCTTTCGTTGCAGTTGCTTTCTGAAAATCGTGTTCAGTTAGTTTCTCAATTTCAGCTTTAAGCGGATTCTCATTTATTTGAAACAACATGACAGGCACTTTAAAAAGCTTCGTTGTCACAAAAGAGTTTTGTTTGTAGAATTTAACAGCTGAAAGTGTAATTTCCTTTTGCATAAAAGGTTCCAACTTTTTTGAACGCTTCCTGAAGTTCAGTAATTGAAAACAATAAACTGGCAATTCCGCAATCATTTCAGGTTTAATTAAGCCAAGATATGTTTTTGAATTAGGACTCAACGATCCGGCAGAAATTGTTTCGTAGTTATATTTGTTTTTTTGCGCAAATCTGAAAAGCAGGGTATCGTTACAATTATTAATAAGGTACATCGAAATATTTCCCATCGGTGGGTTGGCCGGAATTTCGGGAACAAGCACGAAAAGATACTGTGGTTCCTCCTTGGAAGTAAGCTGGTTTTTGTCAGAGAACCAGGGTTCCTCTGGTTTTACAGCTTTTTTTTCTGGTGCCGGAGCAGGCTTAGGTGCCGCAACAGTATTCCGTGTTCTTCCGCTCTCGTAAATATCAGGGGAGTTAACTACAATCAGGTTACTAACCCGTGTTGGAACCTCAAACCCGTCATTCGTCTCAACATTTACGATATCTTCACTTATTATTGAAGTAATCCTGCCACCACCAACTTCGTTGAGAAATCTTACTTTGTCACCTATTTTTAATGCCATGATAAACTGTATTAAAATTCAATTCTTTGCTGATATTCAGCAAATTTAAATCACCGCTTTGGCAATTTGTCTTGTGTTGTCCGAGATTCCATAGGTGTAGATATGAAGGCAGGGAACTTTGTGCGCAATCAGGTCACGCGATTGCTCAATTGCCCATTCCGTACCTACAGCTCTTGCCTCGTCGTTGGTTTTGCATTTGCGGATTTCGCTTGCAAACGTCTCCGGAATATCAATGCTAAAGAGTTTAGGCAGTACAGTGATTTGATTCATCATTGCCAATGGTTTGATTCCCGGGATTATCGGAACTGTTATTCCAATCGTTCTGCATCGGGTCACGAAGTCATAGTATTTCTGGTTGTCGAAAAACATCTGGGTCACAATATAATCGGCACCAGCATCCACTTTCTCTTTCAGGTTGAGCAGGTCAATATCGATGTTAGAGGCTTCAAAATGTTTCTCCGGATAACCGGCAACCCCAATGCAGAAATCCAGTTCTGCCGTGTTTTTGATATCCGGATCCAGGTATTTTCCTTGCTTAAGGTTGACAATTTGTTCCACCAGCTCCTTTGCATTCGAATGTCCTTCACGTTCCGGATTAAAAAAACTTTCAGATTTTAGCCCATCACCCCGCAGTGCAAGTACATTTTTGATTCCCAGAAAATTAAGGTCAAGCAGTATGTTTTCGGTTTCCTCCTTGGTAAATCCTCCGCAAACGACATGAGGAACTACGGGAATATTGTAAGCATTTTGAATAGCGGCTGCAATGGCTACAGTTCCGGGACGTTTCCGAACAATTCTTTTCTGCATCAATCCACCAGGTAATTCACGGAATTCTACTTCGTCCCGATGCGTGGTGATGTTGATATACTGAGGATTAAACTCAATAAGCTCATCAATTGTCCGATATAATTTGTCTGGTTTCTGACCTTTCAGCGGTGGTAATAATTCAAAGGAGAAAACTGTTTTCTCCGATTGTTGAATGATATCGATAACCTTCATAAGAGAACTAGCGTATTTGTAATTTCAATCATTATTTTAACGGGTACAAAGATAGGCTTATTTGATCCTTTCCATAACTTCACCCGCAAATGCAATCAGCGTATTTTTCATATTGGACGGAACTGCAACTTTTTCGAGTGCGGTAAGCGCTTTGTCGTGATAACTTCGCATCAGATTCTGCGTGGCTTCACTAACGCCTGTTTTATCGTAAATGGCAGTGATCGCGGCAATTTTCTGTTCTTCATCAAAATCAGGTTTCAAAAGCCATCGATTCAGCTGCTGCAGTGTCAGTTGATCGCTTACCTCTAAAGCCTTCAGTAATAAATAAGTCTTTTTGTTGGCACAGATGTCGCCACCTCTCTTTTTCCCGAATACATCCGGATCGCCATATACGTCAAGCCAGTCATCCTGCAACTGAAAGGCAAGACCAACGTTGATGCCATATTCGTAAAGCAGATCGGCGTCGGCTTGTTTGGCATTGCCAAGCAAGGCACCGATTTTGAGACTACTTGCTATGAGTACTGCGGTTTTAAGCCTGATCATTTCGAGGTATTCTTCTACAGTTACATTATCACGTGTTTCGAAATCCATGTCTAATTGTTGCCCTTCGCAGACTTCGAGGGCTGTCGTCGTAAATAATGGGAGCAATTCATGTACTCTTGCATCGTTTCCTTTCGCAAAGTACTTGAATGCCAGGATACACATTGCATCACCGCTAAGAATAGCAACGTTGTCGTTATATTTTTTGTGGACGGTAGGCAAACTGCGTCTCACATCAGCCTTATCCATAATGTCATCGTGGAGTAAGGTGAAGTTATGAAAGATTTCAATTGCCATAGCCGCTGACAATACATGATCAACCGATTTTGAAAACATTGAAGCAGCATGAAGCATTAATGCAGGCCGGAGCCGTTTTCCTCCAATCATCAGTGAGTAGGCAACCGGTTCATACAATTTTAGGGGTACTGTTTGCCCGATCGACTTTATCTCTTCTCGAAAAGCTGCTTCAAAATAGGCAACCATGCTATTTAAGTTATTCATAGGTAATGAATTGAAGGTTTTAGTCTTATGAAATGCGACTCCTAATTGACTCAATATAATTAAATTAACGTTGATCAATTAGGTGAAGGTTCTTACGATTGCTACAACGTACGAAATTAACAATTAAAAGGCAACCGGAAAAATAAAAAGAGCCGAAAGGATAAATTCTCCTTTCAGCTCTTTTTGTAAGTTTGTGATAGATAGTTGATTAATTTCTTTCTGAAAAATGTTATTCCAAATCAGGAAGGCTCTTCTCACTACCATTCATTTTGCAATTGCCAGTAAATCGGGCTCCAGGTTCAACAGATAATTTACCCATTAGTAAATCACCTGTAATTACTGCTGTCGATTTCAATGTAAGCAAATCGATTACATTTATTTCTCCTTCAACATTGCCTAAAATTTCAGCATTCTGGGCATTTATTGTCCCTTTAATAAGTGCCTCAGGACCGATCACTACGCGACCTTTACAGTTGAGTTTACCCTCCATTGCGCCATCCATTCGGATGTCTCCATCAGATTCAATGTCTCCGATGATTTTTGTGTCCTGCGCAAAAGTATTCAACGCTTTAACCTCATTGATAATTGGTTTCGACATTATTGACATTTTTAGTGTAATTTAAAAGCATTGATAATGATCGCAATTTAAGCAATACCAATGCAATATACATCACTACATCGCAAAAAAATCCCCTGAGGGATTTTAAGTGCTTGATTGTTAATAACAATAAGTTGATGAGCCGGAATCAAGAAATTAAACGACTTCGCTCTTTTCGATTGCCAGTTTACCTCTGTAGTAACCGCAGTCCTGACATACTGTATGATATTTCACAGTTGCGCCGCAGTTCGAACAAGTAGCTAAAGTTGCAGGAACCGCTTTGTCATGTGTTCTGCGTTTATCTCTTCTCGTCTTGGAATGTTTGTGCTTTGGATGTGCCATTTTTAATAATCTTTACTTTAATTACCAATAATATTTTTCAAATCGTTCCACCTTGGATCTATCGGACTACTTTCCGGTAAATCGGTAGCTTTGTATTCATCTAATTTTCGAAGCATCTCCGGATCACAAAGGCTATTTCCTTCCTTATCATCAGGATGAACATGCCTGATCGGGATACTTAAAACGATGAATTCATAAATCAACTTTGCAACTTCAACCTGATAAGCTCCCGGATGGATATAAATTACTTCATCACCATCGTCGGTTTCGGTTTCGCTAAACTTCACCAACATGAGGTTGCTGCTTTCAATCGGCTGTAAATAAGGCTCAAGACATCGGTCGCAAATCAATTCAACCTCACCTTCAATCATAAATTTCAACCTCAGATAAGTGGTCCGTTTTTCCAGTTCAACCTGGATACTGACACTCCCTTTTTCAATCTCACTCTCTTCGAATCCGGCAAAAAATCGTTTGTCTGCTGAAAAGTCAAATAAATGCTTTCCCTCTTTAAGGCCGGAAAACGGAATGGTATATTGTGAAAGGTAGTTCATAGCGTTCCCCTTTTTTTAAGCTTTGCAAAAGTATAAAAATTTATAATACAACCGAGAAAATATTTTTAAGGTTAAAGTAAAAAGGTGAAAGTTGAAAACCAGCACATTTGTAATCCTAAATTCTCATTTTTTCCTCTTCGCACCTTCTTATTTTTTTCCTCTTCTCTGATTTCACGGGTCATCCAAGGATCTGCGATTTTTGCCGGCACAGAATGAGTTCACGAACTGTTTTGCAAATCCCTTCTGCATCGAATCCACATTCGTGGTGTAATTCTTCCTGCGAACCATGTTCAATAAATCGGTTTGGAACTCCTAACCGTATGATTGCTATTTTCTTGTCCGAACTGGTAAAATATTCGCCAACTGCGCTGCCAAAGCCACCTTCAATTACTCCATCTTCGACTGTAATGATGGTATTGAATTTTGATGCAACTTTATTCAGGATCTCCTCATCGATTGGGGTCACAAAACGCATATCATAATGCGTAAAGGTGATTCCTTCTTTATTCAAAATTGTAGCAGCTTCGACCACAAAATTTCCTGCATGACCGATTGAGAGTATCGCAAGATCATTACCATCGCTAATTTTTCTTCCTTTTCCAACGGGTATTTCCTGGAATTCTCTTTTCCAGTCAACGATGGGACCATTTCCTCGTGGATAGCGGATACTGAAAGGTCCCTTGTTCGGAAGCTGAGCTGTGTACATCAAATTGCGCAACTCGACCTGATCCATAGGGGCAGAAACGGTCATATTCGGGATATTCCGCATAAATGCAAGATCGAATATGCCGTGATGCGTGGCACCGTCGGCACCAACAAGCCCAGCTCGATCCATGCAAAGGACGACATTTAGATTTTGCAACGCGACATCATGAATGATTTGATCGTACGATCGTTGCATAAATGAAGAGTAGATATTGACAAATGGCAACATCCCACCTGCTGCAAGACCAGCTGCAAATGTAACTGCATGTGGCTCCGCAATTCCTACGTCAAATGCTCTTTGGGGGAACACCTTCATCATCATATTAAGCGAGCAGCCCGAAGGCATTGCAGGCGTAATACCTACAATTCTTTCGTTCAATATTGCCAATTCGATGATTGTTTTTCCAAAAACAAATTGATATTTAGGTGATTCAGGAATATCTGATATTGTAGTGAAAACTTCACCTGTGTTTACATCAAATTTTCCGGGGGCTGCATGCCATTTGGTAGCATCATTTTCGGCCGGGGTAAAGCCTTTCCCTTTTTTAGTAACAACATGAAGAACTTTAGGTCCCGGTATTGCCTTTAGATCGTTAAATATTTTTGCTAAGCCAATTACATCGTGTCCGTCAACAGGACCAAAATAGCGGAAACCGAATGATTCGAAGATATTACTTTCTCTGAAAACAACCGATTTTAACGCCTGCTGATGTTTCTGAAGTACTCTTCTGGCAGTGGATCCTACTCCATAGATCTTCCCAAGTATTTTCCATATTCTTGTTTTCAGACTGTTGTAAGTCGGAGAGGTTTGCATCTGCACAAAATACTTGCTGATCGCTCCTACATTGGGATCGATCGACATGTTATTATAATTCAGGATTACAAGAATATCTGCATTTGACGCCCCGGCGTTATTTAATCCTTCAAAAGCCATTCCGCCTGTCATCGAACCGTCTCCGATCACTGCGATAACTTTCCGATCCTTTTCTCCTTTAAGTTTTGAGGCAACTGCAATACCGAGCGCTGCAGAGATGGAGGTAGACGAGTGCCCGACACCAAACGAATCATATTCACTCTCTGCCATTTTAGGAAAACCGCTGATACCTTTGTATAAACGGTTGGTAGCGAAAGTCTTCCTGCGCCCTGTCAGAATTTTATGGCTGTAAGCCTGGTGACCTACGTCCCAGATAAGCTGATCGTAAGGTGTATTGTAGGCATAATGAATAGCAACCGTAAGATCAACAACACCAAGGTTTGCACCCAGGTGTCCGGGATTGATTGCAGCTTCGCGGATGATAAATTCCCTTAATTCAGCACAAACCTCGGGAAGTTGCGTTTCCTTTAGCTTCCTCAGATCATCGGGATAATCTATATTTTCGAGTAAATTGTTTTTTAAATCAGCCATTTAAGGAAATCAAAAATTACTAACTGTTTAAGATGCAAATGTAAGGATAAAACCCAATGCAATGTCTCCAATCCGGCTATCAACGAACGATGTTTAGAAGCAATTCACTTTTTAACCCGAATTTTTTAATTCTCATTAAATTCAAACAATTAATTATCAAATTGTTACAATCGTTCTTTCCCGGATTCGGAATCGGGTTATATTATTATAACCAATTTGTTTGAGTATTGTTCTTGCTTCACCAAAATGACGTCCGATCTGCTCTTTCGCATGGGAATCGGATCCAATGGTAACCGGAACTCCAGCTTTGCAGAATGCTTCCAGAAGTTCATTCCCGGGAAAAAACTCTCCACAAGGACGATCATTACCGCTTGTATTTATTTCGAAGGCAACTCCCGATTCCGCAAAAATACGGGCAGTCTCTTCGAATAATTGTTTTTTCGAGGTTTCAGGCCAAATCCTGAATTTCTTAATCAGATCGGGATGTGCCATGATGTCAAACAGTCCCGATTTTGCCGCATTCTGAAGTTCACGAAAATACCATTCATAAAGGAAATCGTTACTGAACTCCTCGTATCTGCTTTTGTCTGTGTCATAATTCCAGTCATCAAGAAAATGAACTGATCCCAAAACGTAGTCAAAATTAAACGGTTGTAAAGATTCCCGGATCTCTTCTTGCTTATCGGCAAAATAGTCGACTTCAATGCCGAAAAGAATATTAATCTGGTCGCCATATTTTGCTCTCATTTCTGAAATCTTCTCTTCCAATAAACCGATAGACGCTGCGCCGACTGCCCATTTGCAGGGTTGTTTGATGCAAAAATGATCCGAAAATCCAATTTCATCAAATCCTTTTTCAATTGCAGTCAGAACCATCTCCTCGTGGGTGTTGTGCCCATCGGATAATGTTGTATGCATATGGTAGTCGATGTTCATAGTCCGATCAGAATATAATTTACTTTACTTTCCATGCTGACTTTAACTCATAAACCGCAATCGAATCCACAAATAACTCTCCACCTTGTGTCCACAATGTTAAACCGTCATCCCCTTTAGCAGGTGTGAAACAGCTGCTTAATACAACTTCGCCATCATTTGCAAATATTTCTATCGAAGCCCTGTCAATGAGTACCTCAAGCTTAATGAATCCTCCTATTGGTTCTACAAGGGCCTGTCCGCCAAGACAATCAAGCATTTTCTTGTTCGAATCGTATCTTATTTCTGTACCTAATACTTTTTTACCGTTTCTTATCAGGAATCCAAATCCGTCAGAACTTTTTGGGTTAAATTTCGCTTTGATATGAATAGCTTCACCGGAAATTCCGCTGATTAAATTCCCTTTAATTCCCGGAATAATGTTTTTCTCATTCTTAGTCAGCTCTTTGTCATGTAAAGTGGCGATACCATCGATGGGCTTTTTGCAAAGCGTAGGACCCGATTTTGTTGTTCGCAATGATAATTCGCATGGGAAAGTCATCTGACCGTTAAATGGCATTTCTGGATATTCGCCTCCTTTCATCCATGCAATCTGGATCAATTTGCCTTCAGGTTGATTCGACCAGGTCTGCGTGGCATAAAAATTCTTTCCGTAATCGAGTATTTTCTTTTCGGATTCGGGACTGAACTTCTTTCCATCAAAACTTCCTACCATATAGGCTCCGTCACCTCCGAGCAATACCCATTTTGATTTTTCCTTGATGCCGTCAAGCGGAAGTTCAAACAGATCGGGACATTCGAAAAAACCGGTTGTATGACTTTGCAATTCCCAGTTAATTAGGTTTTTGGAAGTATATATCGAAATTCCCTGTTTTGCTTCATCGCCATCAGGCTTGCGGTAAAGTGCCATTACCCAATTTCCGGATGGTTGGTGAAAAAATACTTTTGGGTCGCGGGCATCATCTTTTTCAAATGGAATCAATGGATTTTTATCATATTTTTTCCACGTGCGGCCTTTGTCATTACTGTATGCGAGCCGTTGTCCGCACTCGAAGCTTGTGTAAAAAATAAGAAGTGTCTTTTCATCACCTTGTTGCAAACCGGCGGTGTTTTTTTCGTCTAAAATCGCGCAACCCGAAAATGCAGTGGCGTGATTTTTATCTTTCGAATCTTCATCAGGAGTAATAGCAATCGGGAGGTGTTCCCATCGGATCATGTCTTTACTTACGGCATGACCCCAGTGCATATATCCCCATTCCTTTCCGTTTGGATTGTATTGATAAAAGAGATGATACTCACCGTCATAATAGACAAGTCCGTTTGGATCACTCATCCAGTTTTTTTCGGGTGTGAAGTGGTATTGCGGCCGGTATTTTTCTTGGTAATAGTCTTTATCTGTTTTGTTTGGAACGATAGTGAACGAAAAGCTAAGGATCGTTAGGGTTAGTAATAAGTATCTCATATTAAATAAATTGTATAAAATTTAATGATTGATTCCGTATAGGCCAAATATACATTATCTATTTTGTTTATCGAACAAAATTCAGAATTTAGGCTTGATATTATACCTTTGTCCTGATTTATTGAAGATATGAGAAGAGAAGATGTTGAAATAATGGCTCCGGTTGGCTCGTATGAGTCTTTAATGGGAGCAATACAGGCTGGAGCAGGCTCGGTTTATTTTGGAGTCGAACATTTGAATATGAGAGCACGTTCGGCTAATAATTTTACCCTTGAGGATATTCGCGAGATTGCCCGCAGATGCAAAGAGGCAGCTGTGAAGAGCTATTTGACTGTAAATGTTGAAGTTTTTGACGAGGAATTTTCAACCCTGTCTGCGGTTTTAGTTACGGCACGAGATGCCGGAGTTACAGCTGTTATCGCTGCTGATATGTCGGTCATTCAGCAATGTCGCGAGTTGGGTATTGAGGTTCATATATCAACGCAGGTGAATATCACCAATTATGAAGCAGTGAAATTTTATTCGCAGTTTGCTGATGTAATGGTACTTGCCCGCGAAATGAATCTTGGCAGGGTTTGTAATATTGCTCAGAAAATCAAGGACAACAATCTGCGGGGACCTTCCGGGAACCTGGTTCGTCTCGAGATGTTTGTCCATGGCGCTCTGTGTATGGCTATCTCGGGCAAGTGTTATCTTTCGCTTCATGAAACTCATTCGTCGGCTAATCGCGGATCGTGCATGCAGGCATGCCGGCGCGCCTACATCATTACAGATAAGGAAACTGGTCGTGAATTAGAGGTTGATAACGAGTATGTTATGTCGCCAAAAGACCTGAAAACAATCCATTTTTTAAATAAAATCCTCGATTCGGGGGTTACCATTCTGAAGATTGAAGGACGGGCCCGAAGTCCTGAATATGTAAAGACAGTTGTCGGGTGCTATCATGAAGCTGTTGATGCTTACTTTGATGGAACATTTGATGAGGAGAAGATAGCTGTTTGGGACGAAAAATTGGCTTCGGTTTTTAACCGGGGTTTCTGGGATGGTTACTACCTTGGGCAGCGTCTTGGTGAATGGAGCAGCAATTATGGTTCGATGGCCACGAAAAGGAAGATTTATACTGGGAAAGTGACCAATTATTTTTCAAACCTTGGGGTGGCTGAAATAAAACTGGAAACGGGCAGTTTAAAATTGGGTGATGAAGTTATTATTAGCGGTCCCAGTACCGGATTGGTTCAACTAATTGTGGAAGAAATCAGAGTTGGTCTTGTTGCTGTAGATGAGGCACAAAAAGGTGTTTTGTGTTCGATACCGGTCTCAACTAAACTAAGACGTTCCGATAAGTTATATAAACTGGTTGATGCTTCAGAGGTTAAATTACAGTAGATAAGATTTGTACTGCTGGTTTTGTCTCCTATTTGATTAAGTTATATTCTTTTTAAGGCCCGAATTGCTGTTAAACCTTATATTTACAGTATATTCTGGAACCAAAAATCACACGGATTAATGGGTAAGAAAATTTTAATTGGAATTACGATCGTGTTGATATCTGTTTTGTTAGCCGGGTGGTATTTTTTCACACGTGAAGCAAAATATTTCGGAACTTCTGCATTTGGTGCGGTACCTGAAAACGTATCGGTTATTGTTCGTGTTCAACATCTTGGCAATTACACTGACAGATCGCTGAGCAATCCTATCTGGAAAGCGTATTCCGGTTTTCCGGGAGTTGCAAGCCTTTACCAACAATTAGTATTTGCGGATTCACTTTTCAAAACTTATCCGGAAGCGAAGAACTCTTTTAATGATAAAGACTTAACGATTATGTTTGGCGGAGAAAAGGATCATTTCTGGAATCTCAGTCTGGTAGAATTGTCTAGTCTCGCCGAAAAAAGAGCTTTGACTGAACTGATTGAGAGTTTTTTTTTCCGAAAAGGTGCAACTGTCGAACAAGTGAAAGTTGGAGCAGCCGATCTTTCATGCTTCACCTGGAATCAGGGTGATCATCATTACTTTACTGCTTTTCACCGGGGCATTTTCCTTGCTGGTGCCGACAGCCAAATTGTTGCGCAGGCAGTCAGACAACTCGAAACTCCGTTGGCTTTTGGAAATTCTTTCTTTAAAAAAGCCAACAAAACAGCAACTGATAATATTGACCTCAATATCTATCTCAATCACAAAAAATTACTTCAATTTTCGCATTCGCTTTTTTCCGAAACCTTTTGTGATCGGCTGAAAGGATCGTCTCAACTGGCTGAATGGTCTGAAATAGACCTGACCCAAAAAAACAGCGAATTGTTATTCAATGGATTCAGTTTTCCTGGCGATTCATTAAACAATTATCTTGGAATTTTTCTTCATCAAAAAGCAGATACATTCAATCTTCCCAGGATTTTCCCAGCGAAAACATCTTTTTTTATGAGCTTTGTGATCAGCAACAACACACAGTTCTTTGATGATTACGAATGTCTGCTCGACCGCAGGAATGGACTTGCGGAGTACAAAAAATCCTTAAAAGAGATCGATTCTTTGTACAATGTTGATCTGCAAAAAATTGTGATTGATAATCTCGACGGGGCTGCTGCGATTGTTTATACGCGTCCCGACTCTGTTTTAAAGGATGAAAACAAATTTCTTGTGTTGCAGGCTGCCAGTGGAAATAAGATAGAAAGTGCAATGATTCCACTGACTATTTCAGCGGATAATAATAGGAAGCGTAATTCCTCCGGAAATTCAAGCTTTTATAACATTGATAAAGAGACAGTATTCAAAATTTATAAAACCCCTGTAAACGACTTTGGGAAAAGGGTTTTTGGCGATGTTTTTTCCAGCGTGAAGACGGACTATTTTACGGTTTATGACAACTGTCTGATTATGGGTGCATCTTATGAGTCGCTCGGGCAGTTTCTAAGAGCCAACGTTTTACAGGAGACATTGGAAAACGATCAGACTTATCATGCATTTACAAGGGGATTATCAAAGCGTCTGAACTTTTATATTTGGAGTACGCCGGGCCGGTCACTTCCATACTTCAGGGATGCAATCAATTCTGAATTATATCAACAAATTGAAAATCAAATCTCAGATCTTCAAAAGATGGAATCGGTGGGTTGGCAGATCGGTGTCGAAAATGGTATGGTTTACAACATGGCGAAATTGAAGTACAATCCGGACGTGCACGAAAGTCCGGTTTCGGTTGTATGGAAGAGCCAGCTAGGTAGCAGCATTATTAATCGGCCGCAATACGTGATCAATCCTTCTGATAAGGCACACCGCGAGATTGTTGTTCAGGATGCTGATTACAATCTTACACTGATGAGTAATGACGGCCGGGTTTTATGGAATATCAAACTGAAAGGTCCGATTCGAAGCGAGGTATTTCAACTCAATTGTTTGGGAGACGGCAAACTTCAGTATTTTTTCAATACAAATGATGCTTTACATCTGATTGATCATGAGGGTCACTACGTTCGAAACTATCCTTTATTGCTACGTTCGGCAGCAACGAATAGCGTATCAGTGGTTGATTACGACCGTAATGGTGATTACCGGTTTTTTATTGCATGTAAGGATCACAAAATTTATCTGTACAATAAAAAAGGGGGGATAATAACAGGTTGGAAACCAGAAAAGACGGAAAATGATGTGTTTAAGCCTGTTCAATTTTTCAGGGTCGAAAACAAAGATTACATCGTTTTTACAGATAAGAACAGGGGTTACATTCTTGACAGGAAAGGGAAAACGAGGGTTGTGATTAAAGGTGAAATTTCATACTCCCGAAATCCTTTTACCCTCGAACCGGGGTCTGTTAAACGTATGGCAAGACTGGTGACATCCGATTCGAAAGGGGATATTATTTCTGTCGGGTTTGATGGTTCGGTGATGAGATTTCCAACCCGAAAGTTTTCATCCGATCATTATTTTATTTACGATGCTTTTAATCCGGAGAAAAAACGAGATTTTATATTTGTGGATGGCGATTCACTGGTGGTTTTTGACGCTGCTGTAAATAAGATATTTACAAAAAAATTTAATTATTCAATAGATTTACCTCCGGCATTGTATACTTTTCCTGATAAAAGCCGTAGAATTGGTATTGCAGACTCAACTGAAAACCGAATCTATTTGTTTAATACTGACGGCAGCATCTGCAAAGGTTTTCCGCTTGAAGGGAACTCCGGATTTGCAATTGATTTCTCCGGTCGCGAAAACGATCAGTATAATTTGATTACCGGGAGTTCGGAAGGTTATTTAAACAATTTTCTGATAAAATAATCCCGGATTTTACCTTCTTTATTCGCTAAATAATTGAATTTTAATATCATGAAACTAATCATGCGTTTCATTTCAGGAATTGTCCTTGTCTTTGCTGCAGTCATGCTGTTTTCATGTAATCTTGAGGATTTTAACCTGGATAAACTGTCGAAGACAAATGAAATCACCCCCGACTTTTTTGCTCCATTTGCATATGGAACATTCAAAGTTTCAGATCTTGCACCTACACCCGCTCCGCCTGATAATGTTCCAATACCGACAATTGGTATTGATCTTGATCCCGTCATAATAAGCAAAGTGGGAACATCGTTTAGCAGTGCAGCAATTGATTCGGTTTACCTGATCACCCATTTTACAAACGATACCCCATGTGAAATGGAATTCGAACTTAGTTTCGTAACTGCTTCAGGTATTCAGGTCGGCAAGTCATTTCCTTCAGGAAGAATAGAGGTGGGCGCAAAGGATTTACGTATCCCGTTATTTGATTTGGGTCCGGTAGATCAGTATAACCTGGAGCAAGCTACTGATATTAAATTGAGTTTTAAGCTCTTTCCACCCACAACCGGAAATATTTCGTATGGTGCAGTAAAATCAAAGCAGTTTTCAGTTAAAATTTCTTTTTATGCACCCGTCGATTTGCAGAAATTATAAATTCTCCAAATAATGGAAACGGGGAAACGGTTCAAAATATTTTCATTTGTGATTCTTCTTTTTGGATCGCATCTCCTATTGGCGCAGCCGAATACCCTCTATTTTATGAAGGGTATTCCGCAGACAAAGGACCTTAATCCTGCACGTCCCGGAATATCCGGAGGCTTTTATTTCAGCATGCCGTTATTCTCGAAACTTGATTTGTCCGTAAATACCAATAATTGGGCCTACAATGATCTGATTCATTGGGGGACTGGTACCCGTTCTGATTCACTCGTGATTGACCTTGATAAATTCAGGGGAAGTCTTGACAATAAGAATTTTATTTATGAGTCTGCCGCATTGACAATTCTCGAAGGTGGTTACAAAAAAGGAAAAAATTTCTTTGCCGTATCTTTAACCGAACGCGAATTTACTTCCCTGTTTTTCAGTAAAAATATCGTAAATCTTATTCAATTTGGAAATTATCCTTATGTTGGCCAGACTTATTATTCAGGGAATGGTGGTGGAGGCGCGCAACATTACCGCGAGTTTGCATTCAACTATTCGCGTGATATCGACAAAAAACTCACAATTGGCGGAGCTGCAAAAATCCTGTTCGGAATGGCTGCTGTTCAGACGAATGGAATGAATTTTAAAATCACCTCAACCGATAATGGTGAATACCTTGACGTTGCGGCAACAGGTCGCATCAATATTTCAGCCCCGGTCAGTTTTAATTACAATGCATACGGGGAGATTACCGCTGTTAATTCACTCCCCAATTATTCCGTTAAAGATTACCTGACCAATTTTCAGAATCCCGGTATTGCTGTTGATTTGGGTTTTGCGTACCGCATCAACAAAAAAACAGAAGTATCTGCAAGTATAATCGATCTGGGCGTGATTGGCTGGAAGAGCAATGTAACAAGATTTACGGAACAGGGACATTATTTATACAGGGGAATTAATCTAAACGATTCCAGGGAGAATCCACCTGTAATACCTCAGCTGACTGCTGTTATCGACAGCTTAAGCAATGTCATATCAAGAGAATTTCGTCCTGCACATTCAGAAGCCAATTTTGCAACATTGTTACCTGCTAAAATTTATTTTGGTATTGATCATCAGCTGAATGACATCGTGAATGTATCGGGCCTAACAAGGATCCGGATTACCAATAACAGGATTCATACCTCTTTAACTGGTTCGGCAAATGCATTGTTATGGGAGCGGTTATCGTTATCGGCAAGCTATTCCGTCATGGAATCGACCTACGATAACCTTGGTTTAGGGGTTGGGATAAGGGCAGGTATATTTCAGATTTATACGGCTGCTGACAACCTGTTTTCACCGTTCTATCCGAGTAAAGCAAGGAACATGAACCTCCGGATCGGAATCAATTTTATTTTTGATGGTAAAGGAAGCGGGAAGAGTGAAAGTTGGTTAAATCCCAATTGTCACTGTCCTTATTAAGCGATTGGTACGAAATATTTCCTAATTTTGCCGGGATCATCAAAGTCAAAAGTAATGGTACTATACATTCTACTCAATATCGTCTCTTTTTTCAGGGTTTTGGTTATTATTATTTTGATCTATTACGGATTCAAAATGGTGATGAGGTTTATTGCCCCTAAAGTTGTTGAAAAAGCTGCCGACAAACTGTTTCAGGAAATGAAGAACAAAGAGGCTTCGAAAGGCAGGCAAACTATGCGGCAGGGAGATGTTACCATCGATTATTCGGATAAAAAACCAAAGCAGTACAAACGTGCCGACGGTGACTACATCGAATTTGAAGAGATCGATGACAAAAAATAATATTTTTATAAATAATTGATTTATTAATATTTAATGAATGGAGTGATTCGTTTGCTCTAAAATTATCTGATATGGCCCAGGAAGATTTATTCAAAAAATTGATTGCACATTGCAAGGAGTATGGTTACGTATTTCCATCAAGCGAAATCTATGATGGATTAAGCGCAGTTTACGATTACGGACAATATGGCGTAGAGTTAAAGAATAACATCAAGAAATACTGGTGGGATTCGATGGTTTTGCTGCACGAAAATATTGTGGGAATTGACTCTGCTATTTTTATGCACCCTACCATCTGGAAAGCTTCCGGCCATGTTGATGCATTTAATGACCCGTTGATCGATAACCGTGATTCGAAAAAAAGATACCGTGCCGATGTGTTGATTGAAGATCATCTGGCAAAAATCGAGGCAAAAATTGATAAAGAGGTCGAAAAGGCGAAAGCCCGGTTTGGTGAAACTTTTGATGAGGCACAGTTTCGTGCCACCAACACACGCGTTTTAGAATCTCAGACAAAATGGGACGCACTTCACAACCGGTTTGCGGAAGCGCTTAATAACGTCGATCTTATTGAATTAAAACAAATTATTGAGGATAACGAGATCGTTTGCCCGGTATCGGGTACCCGGAACTGGACCGAAGTGCGTCAGTTTAACCTGATGTTCTCGACCGAAATGGGCTCAACTGCCGACGGTGCATTGAAAGTCTACCTTCGTCCCGAAACAGCCCAGGGAATTTTTGTCAACTATATGAATGTGCAGAAATCCGGAAGGATGAAAATTCCGTTTGGTATTGCACAGATTGGGAAGGCTTTCAGGAACGAGATTGTTGCACGCCAGTTTATATTTAGAATGCGCGAATTTGAACAGATGGAAATGCAGTTCTTTGTCCGCCCCGGAACTGAACTTGTATGGTTTGAGAAATGGAAGGATCTGCGCGTCAAATGGCATCAGGCACTTGGATTTGGCAATGAGAATTACCGCTTCCATGTTCACGAAAAGCTGGCTCACTATGCGAATGCTGCCGTTGATATCGAATTTAAATTTCCTTTTGGATTTAAGGAAGTGGAAGGAATTCATTCGCGGACCGATTATGATTTAACACAGCACCAAAAATTCTCGGGTAAAAAAATTCAGTATTTCGATCCCGAAATCAACGAATCGTATGTGCCATTTGTCGTTGAAACCTCAATTGGTGTCGACCGCATGTTCCTGCAGATTATTTCAGCCGCATACCACGAAGAGGTTGTTGAGGATTCAAACGGACAGAAAGATACAAGGGTAGTGTTAAGGCTTCCTGCTCCGCTTGCTCCGGTGAAACTGGCAGTAATGCCATTGATCAAAAAAGATGGTTTGCCCGAAATTGCGCGCGAAATAATTGATGAATTGAAATTCGATTTCAACTGTCAATACGACGAAAAAGATTCAATCGGTAAACGTTATCGCCGCCAGGATGCAATTGGAACCCCTTTCTGCGTCACGGTCGATCATCAGACTGCCGAAGACAAAACAGTGACCATCCGCTTTCGCGATACGATGCTCCAGGAGCGTGTTGAAATCGGTGCACTACGCGATATTATTCTAAAACAAGTTAGTTTCAGAACGCTCTTCAACCAGCTTAAATAGCTGCTTGAATAAATAAAACAAAAGGCCGTCTCAATTTTTTGGGACGGCCTTTTCAATTGAGCTATTTTCACGAAACGACTTGTATCCGAAGTTTCTGTCTACGATGCAAACAGCATATTTTTCTATTCAACTTTTTAGATGAGGCACTTTCTCTCCTTTTGTCACTCTATCTCCCCATCGCCCCCTCTTTATTCCGGGTTATTGGCTTGGCCTTCAGTGTCGTTCTCATTTTGAACCCTTCTCCCGCTCTCCCCATCTCTCTTTCTCGCTCCGTCTCTCCCTCACTTTCTCAATATTTCTGAAGCATCGTAAGCATCTTCCGATCGAGTTTGTGTCCGTGCCAATCTTCGTATTCAACATCTTTCCGTCCCGAATCGAGCAGGCCAAAGTCCCCACGGAAGTTCCACAAGGCATATCCGATTCCGTTCTGCGTGAGGATATCGAGTACATCACCGAACCATGCCAGAAATACTTCATGCGGGGTTTCGCGCCAGCAACCACATTCGCCGCAATGAACACCTACACCGGATTTCACAAGATCGATCCATGGCTGATAGAATTTTTCGAGCGACTCTTTCCCAAAGTATTTATTGTCGATGGTTCCGGGCCAAACAGGCATTGGAGCGGTATCTGGATTTTTATAAACCCAGGGCGCCCTGTAATGCGATATGTAATGGGGAAAATAACCCCGACAGCTCTGTGCAATATCCAGATCGGTGATCTCAGGAATAACCGAAGAACCGACATCATTACCGTCAGCAACCACAATACGCGAAGGGTTATACTTTCGGATGGCTTCGGCGGTCTCTTTTGCTACTTTGCGGTAAATCGCACCTGGAACTGTCTTCCTGTCGCCAAACTGGTCATTCATATTCTCACGCAAACTTGGTTCGTTGACCAGGTCGAAGCTTACTTTCTCCCGCGACACCTCTTTTAGCCGTTTTGCCCACATCTCCCAATGAAACTTGAACGCATCCTGTGCAGCTTCATCTTTCCAAAGATTATAAGGTTCGTTAAAACCGGCATTTACGCAATATCCAGGCGCACGGTGGAGATTCAGACTTACATGAAGCTTGTATTTATTGGCCAGCTCAATCAATTCAACAATTTCATCTACCACTTTTTCATCGATGTTTAGCACATCTTTGGGTGTAACGTCCTTTGTCGGATCAAACCTGATGTATCGGGGATAGGCCATCGGAATCCGGACAAAGTCGAAACCCCAGTCAGACATCCAGCGAAAGTCATCTTCGGTCGTTGCCGCTGACGATTTTCCTTTTGGAGGCATTGGACCGAAATAGTCAAGCAGGTTGAAACCCCGCCAGCGCGGAATTGGATTTGATATGCCTGCCACTGCTGTTGATGCAAGTGATAGTTTTCCGGTCATACTTACAAGTGCAGTTGCTGCTCCTGCAGTTTTTATAAAAGAACGTCGGTTGATGCTGTTAAAATCCATTTGATTTGAATGATTTAAGTTTAAATATGTTTTCGTGTTCTAAGCTGATCAGAAAATGAAAGGAACCCGTTGATCCTGAATAAGAGCAAAGATAAAAAGTAGTTTGTGAAATCTATGATAAGTCTGCTTGAAATGTATGAATACAAATAATTCCATTTAATGTTACAAAAATGTTTCAACGAATCGAAGAATTAAAAAATTATTTAAATTTTTTAATGTATTGATATATAATAAAATATTCGATTATAGACGATTATTTCCGGTTATAAACGGAAGTAACCGGTTAATTTATAACTTTCAATATTAACTCCCGTATTATTGCAGTATGCGTTTTATTAAAGTCATTAATCCTAATTTAAAATTCTTTAATAGTTGAATCCTTGTCCTCTTAAGATCGTCTAATCGAAATTCTATTTTCGATTTTCACCGGTTTTTTATGTTGCAATTAATTCCTGACAGCCGAGCAGGAGAAATGCCTGTTTGTGTTACAAAAAACGAACCAGTCTGTGTGACTGAGGAGGCGAAGCTGTGAAAAAGGCAATGGAAAAGGCCTCGAAATTTTGACCCCCATTGATATTAAGACCAAATTCCCCGTCAATTAAGATCCAATTATTGACGAAGAAAAACAATCCCCATTCAAAACAACCGTAAATTCTGCGAAATGAGATTTGAAAGCGTTAACGAAGAGAAACCCCGTGAGGAAGGGATCGACATAAAAAAATTAAGTTACATATTGGTAAAACAATGGCACTTGTTTTTGCTGTTCAGTATTTTAGGATTGGGTTGCGCATATTTGTATACCAAAATTGTAAATAAAAATTACCAGGTAAGTACTTCCATTCTTGTCGCTGAAAATCTGAACCAAATAGACATAAAGGATTTATTTAAGGGCACTCAGAATAAATCGGACGACAACATTTACAATCAGCTTGATATCCTAAAATCGTATTACCCGATTAACAAGGCGCTCATCAACCTGAACTGGCGCACAAGCTGGTACAAAAAAGAGTTGCTTGTGTGGAGAAGTATTTATAAGGAAGAACCATTTGATGTTCAGGAACCTCAGGATTTTACGAACCCCAAAGGCATTGCCGTTTGCATCATACCCACCTCCGATCAATCTTACACTGTTTCAGTTGATGGTAAATTGAAAAGCAACAAAGTAATCACGAAAATAAAATTCGAGGGCAAAGGCGAATTTGGTCTTCCATTTATAAATGGTCACTTCAATTTTACATTGGTTAAAAAGAAAACCAATGACGAAGCCCCGGATGGGAAGTATAAATTTGTGTTTAACGACCTTGTTGATGCAACGCTGGCTTACCAAAAGAAGCTTGCTGTTACGCTGAAGAATAAGAAGGGCGAAATCATTCAGTGTACCCTCGAAGGTGATGAACCTGTAAAATATGGCGAATTTTTGAATGAGCTGATAGCTGTTTACACCGAAAGTAAACTGGACCTTCAGAATGAAGTTAACCGGAGATCGCTCGATTTTATAAATGGTCAGTTAAGTGGCATTTCCGATTCGATGAATACTGCCGGGACAAAATATACGGAGTTCCGCTCCCGGAATGAAATCATCGACATAGGATCCGAAACAACCATTGTGATGAATAAACTCAAAGAGGCTGAAACGGAAAGAGTCAAATATCAGGTACAACTCGATTATTTTCAGAATCTTCGTTCTTACCTGAGCAAGGCCGTTGACTATAAACAGCTGGTTGCGCCTTCTGTTGTTGGGATCCAAGACGCCTCACTTAATGCATTGGTTCTTAAATTAGGTGAACTTTACAGCCATCGCCAGTATATGTCGTTCAGTGTAAGCGATAATAACCCTCAAATAATTAACATCGACAAAGAAATAGCCCAAACACGTAATCTGTTAAGCGAAAACCTGCGCAATCTGATTGAAAATGCCACAAATACAATCAATAGTCTGAAAAACAGGGAAGCAACCATAAGTTTACAGATGAATAAACTGCCCAAAAAGGAACAACAGATGGTTAATATCCAGCGCCAGGTAGACATGACAAGCGAGATTTATACCTTCCTGCTACAAAAGCGTGCCGAAATGAAAATTGCATTGGCCTCAAGTGTCCCGGACATTCAAATTATCGATAAGGCCCGGCCCGAAACAGCGCTTCCGATAGGACTTCCCGGTAAAATAATTTTAATCATCGGACTAATCGTCGGACTGGCGCTTCCTTTAGGCATTATCTTATTATATAACAGTTTAGATACTCATATACGCACACAGGAAGACATTGAATACAATTCAGCGATCCCGATACCCGGGAATATCATTCACGACCAATCCAATGCTGCTATTACTGTACACGAAAACCCCAAATCTGTTATTGCTGAATCGTTCAGGGCATTACGCACGAACCTTCAGTTTATGCTGACTGAGCCTAACGGAAAAATTATAACTATACAGTCAACCAATCCGAACGAAGGAAAAACATTTATTGCTGTAAATCTTGCCTCTATACTGGCAATGAACAATAAAAAAGTACTTCTGATTGGTGCCGATTTGCGAAAACCCAAATTGCATAAAATATTTGAAATGAGTAACGACCACGGATTGAGTACCTGCCTGATTGGTCACGATACAATCGATGAGGTTATTTTTCCGACTTCTGTTGCCAATTTGTTTTTGCTTCCTGCCGGACCCATTCCACCTAACCCGTCCGAGATTCTAGGTAAACCAGAAATGAAGATACTGATCGACAAAGTCCGGCACGCATTCGAATATGTCATCATCGACAATGCTCCAACTTTATTGGTAACCGATGGCATTATCGTGAGTCAGTTGTCCGATCTTAATATTTTCATACTGCGCTATGGTGTTTCACACAAACAGCAACTTGAGCTGATTAATCATTACGCGGATAAACAGATGGTTAGCCACCTCGCTATTGTGGTGAATGATATTCAGTCAAACGCATTCGGCTATGCTTACTCCAAATATTCCCGCTACGAAACGTATAATAAAAATTCCTACAAGAAGAGCTACTATGCAGCTGCCGACGAACAGCCCACCAATAAACATCGGAAAAAGGAAGCTGAATCAAAAGTATAGACGAAGATTGATCGTTTTATATAATTCGCTTGTTCATTCGAAAGGATATAGAACTTGATGTGGAATACCTCTAAAGCCGGACTTTGCAATTACCAGATTTTTGACATTCGTTCCATTCATCATTTGCAACAAAAAAAGTTTATATTTGGAAAAAAACGATGGAAACAATTATCAGAATTAAAAAAAATAAACCTGCATTCAAAGCTCTGATTCTTTTAGCAAAAGAGCTCGAAAAAAATGATCATGCATCGATTTCTATTAGCGAAGGAATACAGAAAAAGGAAAAAATTGAACTGATAATTCCAACAGGAAAAACCGAAGATGTATTTTTGCTTTTTGATCATTTAGCTGATTTTCCAACATCCGATGAATTAAGGAAACAGGCATGGCCAAAAATCTAATAATTGTTGACAGTTGCGTATTAATAAAAGCTTTCAGGAAGGATGCCAACGCCATTAATGACCTGAAAGCAATATCAGGATATACTGCTTATTCAGTCATTACACAACTTGAATTATTAATTGGCGCGAATACAATTGCGAAAAAGGAGACTGTAAATAAAATCTTCGAATCCTATTATGGGATACCGTTAAATACAGCTATTTCTGCGAAAGCAATAGCGCTTATGCAAAAATATGTGAGTGGACAACAAATCATATCTGTACCTGACTGCCTGATAGCAGCAACTTCGATTATAACCGGTTATTCATTATTGACTTACAATAAAAAGGATTTCGATTTTATTGAAGGAATTAAATTTTATAAATAGGGAAACCATCGGTATCCTTACTAATTTTAGTAATTTCCTCAATGGCTTAGATTCCCGACAACTCCGCACATCTGTCAGGATGAATAAACAATTTTGTTGCTGCGTGACTGTATAAACACTTGTATGTTGTATTATGAAATGTCGAAGTTTCGGGCCTTTCAGAATATTTGTCAGCGAAACTTTCGTCGATTTTGAAAATAAAATAGTGATTTAACCTTATTGATTTACTGACACATTATTAAGGTTTAAATCAGGCGGGACATGCTTTCTACGAAGATGCACCACCTAAAAATGGGGTTCTCCAAATGTATATATCCTAAACATACAAGAACTTAAATTGCCTGTTTATTTAATTGCACCCGGGTTCAACAAATCCACCATCCGTGTAATCAGCTTAAATCCGTGTAATCCGGTTTTAATTCATGTCATCCGTTTTATTCCGTGAAATCTTTTCAATTAGCTCCGCTGATCTTCAATTTGTATTATTATAAACAATCTAAATTAAAAAATCATGGCTACACCTTTTTCACGTAAGTACAAATGCAAAGACGAGGAATTACCTCGGATATGTTACTTTGCAGCATTTAGTTTTAAACGCGATCTGGCTGATTTTAATGCCTATTCGCCATTGTTTGATGATAAGTATTACAATTCATTTGTTGGAAAGATCGCGGTTGTAACCGAACTTGTCGAGCCAAAATCTGAAATCATCGAACAACGAATTATTACTGAACGGTTCTATTCAATCATGGATAGCATGATTGACCCCATTAACCGACTGACGGGATATGTTGAAATGGTCGAAGCATCGTTGAAACATACACCAGCCGATTTTGGATTAACAGAATTGCGTGAGGGTATCTATAAAAAAGATACTGAAAACGTAATTAAAAATCTGCATACTGTGAATGAGAACATTGGGAAGTATAAAGAGATTCTCGCCACGAAAGGTCTCAAAGAAGAGCTGATTGGCAAGTTTGCTTCGGCATATACCCAGGTTTCGGATGATAAGCAAAAACAGTATGAAATTGGCAGTAACCGCCAAAACATCGTACAAAATAATTTAGGTGAGCTGAATGGTTTATATGATCAGCTTACCGAAATTCTTTCGAAAGGTAAAATGTTGTACAAGTTCACTGATGCCGCAAAATTAAAGGAATATACCTTCAGCGAACTAAAAAAGCGCGTCCGTAAAGTAAACAAACCAGACAGCGGCGAACCAACAGCGCCAGAAAAATGAAAGAAAAGTAGAGACAAGGCATTTCTCTATCAAATGGCCTTGTCTCTATGAAAAAATGTTAAGCCTAAAGTTGATCTTCAGTAATCATTAGTTGACCTTCAGTAAGGATTAGTTGATCTTCAGTAAGCATTAGTTGATCTTCAGTAAGGATTAGTTTGACTTCAGTAACCATTAGTTCATCCTAAGTAAGGATTAGTTTGACTTCAGTAATCATTAGTTGACCTTCAGTAAGGATTAGCTGACTCCTAAAGACAAGTCAAAACAGACTAAAATTATCAGCAACCGGACAAAAATCGCACAGATAATTTAGGGTTGCGAATGATTTGTATGATCAACTCAAGGAGATACTTACAGCGGGGAGGATACTCTACATGGCAACTGATCCGGCAAAACTGCAGGAATATACTTTCGAGGATCTGAAAAAACGGGTACGCCGGGCATCCAAACCCGGAAAAAAAGTAAGTAAGGATAAAGACGAAGATCCTTCAGCAACGGATGAAAAATAGAAAGATGCAGAGAGGCGCATATGTAGGTGAAACCATTGCAACACCTGCACGTAGAGGTTGCCGGACCACGCCTTTACGTGTGCGCCTTTCATTTAATTCTTTCATTTTCTTCCCATTTTACCAAAGGAATGCCTAGTACGACCTTCGGAAGGCCAGTATGACCTTCGGAACAAGGTGGAGACGGCCTCAACATGGCAACTGATCCAGCTATGTTAAAAGATTATACTTTTTGAGGATCTGAAAAACGGGTACGCCGGGCATCCAAACCCGAAAAAACGGAAAGTAAGGATTCTGCAGCATCCAGTGAAAAATAAATAGCAGGGGCGCACTGTGTGCACGTAGAGGTGACCGGGAATCGCCTTTACGTGTGCGCCCTTCATTTAATTCTTTCATTTTTCTGCCGAATTACTAAAGGGATGCCCAATAAGACATTAGGACGACACAGTATGACAGTAGGGTGAAAGGTGATGACCTTTGAGGAGTGTAAATTAGACAATTTTAAGAGCGTTTTATGGATTTTATTCTTTTCAAGGCTGCATCAAATAAAACAAAGCAAATCCTTACTGATTTTTTCACAAAAGGTCATGAACGAAGTATTAAAGCCAAGAAAAACATACTTGCTTCATTAATAATTAAAGGATTAAGCATTGCAATAAGTTTAGTATTAGTTCCATTAACCATTAATTATATAAATCCTTCCCGTTATGGTATATGGCTAACTTTGAGTTCGATAGTTGGTTGGTTTAGTTTTTTTGATATCGGATTAACCCAGGGATTACGAAATAAATTTGCAGAAGCAAAAGCTAAAGGTGAAGATAATCTTGCTCAGATTTTAGTAAGCACCACCTATGCAATTCTTGCGATAATATTTTCAAGTGTTTGGATTATTTTTTTAATAATAAACCATTTTCTTAATTGGGCTCAAATTTTGAATATTTCAGAAATAATGCAATCTGAGATTTCAATTCTTGCAGTTATTGTATTTACCTATTTTTGCTTACAGTTTGTTTTAAGAATCATCACCACTTTACTGATTGCTGACCAACAACCTGCAAAATCCTCAATATTAGATTTATTCGGACAGATTCTATCATTGGTAATTATTTCCATTTTAGTAATGACAACTAAAGGGTCATTAGTTAAACTTGGGATTGCATTGTGTATTTCTCCCCTTCTGGTTTTAATTGGAGGGAATCTCTTTTTCTTTAAAGGATCTTTTAAAAAATACCGACCAAGTTTTTCTACAATTAAATTTTCTTACGCAAAAGGTTTACTTAATTTGGGTGTTATATTCTTTATAATTCAGGTAGCAGCTATCATTCAATATGAAACTGCAAATATCATAATTGCAAGAAATTTTGGAACACTTGAAGTAACTTCGTACAATATTGTCTATAAATATTTTGGCATATTAAGTATGGGTTTCATGATATTTATTGGTCCGTTTTGGTCGGCTTCTACAGAGGCTTTTCTGAAAAATGATCTTAATTGGATAAGAAACGGGATAAGGAAATACAATCAATTAAATATAGCATTGTTTATACTAAGTTGTGTTATGTTGTTTTTTTCAGAGACAATATATAAGCTCTGGCTTGGTGAAGGAAAGGTGACTATTGGATTTACGCTTTCTTTATGGGGATTTTTATTTTTTAATATTGTAATGTTTGGGAGTAAGTATGTGAATTTTTTAAACGGAATTAATGCTTTACGAATTCAATTTTGGACAAGTTTATTTACTCCACTTCTCTATATTGGCATTGCAATTCTTTTAATTGATTATTTCAAAATGGGAGTATATTCATTGTTCGTTGCCGCTTTGTTGGCAAATCCAAATGCATACTTTATTGCTCCATTACAGTATTATCAAATTGTGGTGAAGGGGAAAAGAGGGATTTGGGTTAGATAAATTTTACTTATTCAAGAAAACATGACTAGAGTTATTCATATACAGTATTCAACGAGTTCAGCTGGAAGTGCAGCATTAAGGCTTCAAAATGCTTTTATTAAAGAAAATATTGAATCTAATATTATATCTTTATTTATTGACAATAAAAACACTTATGAAGGAATATCATATTTGGGTAGCATTCCAAGAAGAATTGCATGGATCGATTATAAATTACAATCTTTTTTGACTACGAATAATAATAAAAAATTTGGCATGTTCTCCTACCCAATTTTGGGTACCGATGTTACACATATGGAAGTCGTTGAAAAAGCAGATATAATATATATTCACTGGGCATTAGGCGGTTTTCTAAATTTTAACAGTATCAAAAAATTGGCGAATCTTAATAAACCAATTATTATATTTATGCACGACATGTGGGCCATTACCGGAGGATGCCATCATAGTTTTACATGTGAGAAATACATTACAGAATGCAACGATTGTCAAATGTTTCAAGGGCAAAAGAAAAGTGATTTATCACGAAAAGGTTTTAAAAACAAACTAAACTTATATTCAGAATTTGATAATCTGTATTTCGTTTCACCAAGCCACTGGTTATACAATTGTGCAAAAAAATCATTTTTAACAAAAGATAAACCAATTTTTTATATCCCAAATCTTCTTGATGAAACTATATTTAAACCTTTTGATAAAAATTCAGCAAAGCAAATTTTAAATATAGAGCCTGATGAAATCGTAATAGCATTTGGAGCTGTATCAATTGATAGTCCATATAAAGGATGGTCCTATCTGCAAAAGGCATTAGAGATATTAAAGCAAGACAACAGACTTCCAAAAATATCCATTTTGATATTTGGCAGTGGGTATAATAAAAAAATTGCTGAAGCTATCCCATTTAAGACAAAGTTTATGGGATATTTAAACGATAGTTATTCTATGTCGTTAATATATAATGCAGCTAACATTTTTATAGCCCCATCATTAGCTGAAGCTTTTGGCTATGTTGTAATGGAATCATTGTGTTGTGGAACACCTGTAGTTGGATTTGATGTTGGAGGAATCCCGGATATGATTAGTCATAAAGAAAATGGATATCTGTCAAAGTATAAGAATTCAGAGGATCTTGCAGAAGGTATAAAGTTTTGTTTATATAACAATATTAGGGGGTATCTGTTGGAAAATTTAAAATCATCATTAACAGTACAGAAACATTTAGATTTGATAGAAAATTTGAATAGATTAACCAAAGAATAATGAAGCGAATACTTGAGACTTCAGAATATAATCAATTGTTTTTAAGCAAGAAACAATTGAAAAATATTTATTACTTCTGGATAGGATTTGTTTTTTACTCAGGATCATTTTGCTATTTACTAACCTTTGGACAAAATAAAATCTATGCAATACTTCAGTTTGCAAGTTTAATATTGATACTTATATCTGCATTTTCTCTGATAAACTTCAACATAAGAAATAATTATTTGAAAAATGTGTATGTTTTATATGGTATTTGGCTGATAGGTATCATATCTCGTGGATTTATATTTGAAAAGGAATTTCTTGTAAGTATGTTCTTTGACGCATGGTTTGGACTTCTTCTATATTTTGTACCCTTAGTACTATTATTTCCTTTAAATATTAGATTTCTTAAAAGAATATTTGACGTTATTATGTTGCTAGGTTTAATTTGTGTTTTTTCTGATATTGTTTACTTGAAAATAATAATCGATCCTGATCCTACAAATCCCATAAGTCAGGGTTTTATAGAATATTTCTCCAAAACATTGGCCATTCCGTGCGCATTTATTATTCTCACATTCCCCTATCATCCAAAAAAGCGAAATTTTCTTGCAATGTTTGTAATAATAATAACATTTTTATTTGCTGTAATAAGGGCTCGCAGGGGATTAATGTTTATGAGTGCCAGTCCATTAATTATATCAGGCATATTGTATATAATATATAACAGAAGAGATATTTACACCATATTATTTGCTATAGTATTATTTTTCTTTATATCCTATTTCGCTTCAAATATTTACAAGGAAAACAGAAATGGTTTATTTAATATAATTACCGAACGAATAGATGAAGACACAAGAACAGGAGGCGAAGAATTTTTTTATAAGGACATGAATACACAGGATTGGATATTTGGTAAAGGGATAAATGGTGAATATTATGGCCCGGATTTAGATGCTAATAATAATACTGATTTTAGGAAAGTTATTGAGACAGGTTATTTGCAAATCATTTTAAACGGTGGAATTGTAAGTCTTGTGTTGTTACTATTGATAATCTTGCCTGCAGCAATTAAAGGCATTTTTTATTCCAAAAACATGTTTTCTAAGGCTGCAGGTCTGTGGATTTTATTATATATAATGAATTCTTATCCTTCAACAGTAAACACTTTTACCTTGTCCTATATTTTGGTTTGGATTGCAGTAAGTGTTTGTTATAATAGAGATCTTCGAAATATGTCTGAAAACAATTTAAAGCTACTTTTTAATCAGGCTTACAGACTTCCGTTTTAAATGAGAATTTAAGCATTATATTATAATAATGAAATGCAACAAATATACTAGTTATCTGACCATCCAGCAGTCATCTGCCATTAAAGGAACTTTAATGCTTCTTATTATGTTGGGGCATAATCATTTATTAGCACCAATTGGAGGTTCATTATTTATTTATCTTTATAACTTTCATATCTTTGGCTTTTTCATCCTTCCATTCCTTTATAATAAAAAGATTTCTTGGGATAGAAAGATAGCAATGAATAATTTAGCAAGAATGTGGGTTCCTTATGTTTTTTTCTTTGTATTCTGTTATTTCACTTATCATCTTATACTTTTAAAAAGTAATATTGATATCATTGAAATGTTATATGGCATCATAAGTGCAAATGAAAGAACAATTAAGGATATTTCTGGTTTTAGTTTTTTGTGGTTTCTTCCTGCATATTATTCGATGTCATTATTTATGATGTTATTTGCAAATACTAACAAATATACTTACGCCTTAATTTTTTTAGGTGGAATTGTACTAAATTGTAGTTTATCATTTACATACAATCATTTATTTTCGTCTATACCATTTGCATTAATTCAGGGATTTTATTATTTTACTTTTGGATTTATTACAAAAGTACTATTAGATACAATTCCAAATATGCAAATTTTGGGAGCATTTACTTTTATAGCTATTTCATTACTTTATTGGTTTTCAGATATTCACGAAATCCGCTATATATTCCCTATTTCTGGATTTCTATTTGTTTATTCATTTAGTAATCTTTTATCAAAAATTCCATTAATAGTTTTAATTGGGAAACTTTCATTACCTATTTATTTAGTCCATGTTATTATATATAATATTTTGGAGGAAATTCTTCCAAAAGATATTTTATTTGGATATATCGATTTCTTATTGACCCTATCAGTATCTATGTTTATTGCTTATTGGATTGTAAATATTGAACTTATTTGTAAACTAGTTTTACCTAAAGATTGGAATGATTATAAATCGTTGCTTTCCCATTAGTATTCTTACAGAAATATATATATTTCATATTCAGGATGGTCTTCAAAATTTGAAGAACATTAGCACATATCAATTTGAAAAAAATTGATATGAAATTTTAGTGTTTTTCAGTGACCTATTATAGAAAGTGGTTAAAGTAAAACACATTATTTAAGATTTTGTATTGGATGTGAATAATCCATCGATTGAATAGTTACAATAATTTCATTAATTATTAAATTAAAAATGATACTACCTAAAGTTTTAATTATAGGCCAACCATTCAACAACGACACAGGCGGTGGAATAACATTAACTAATCTTTTTCATGGTTGGGATAGAGATAAATTGGCTGTAGCATGTTCTGGCTATTTACTGCATGATAATATTGATACAGAAGTTTGTAATACCTATTATCAACTTGGACATAAAGAGCATAAATGGCTTTTCCCTTTTAATTACATGCAACGAAAGTATTATTCTGGTCATTTAAAATTTGATAGAAAAAGAATTCAAAATCTTACAATATCTAAGTCCAGGCTTAGAGTAAAGTTAATAATGAATTATTTTATCCCATTTTTAGAATTTATTGGATTCTCACATATAATTTCAAAAACAGAATTATCACCAGAATTTTGCAATTGGATGAAAGCCTACAATCCTGACATTCTTTATATGCAAGCCACATCAAGATCCGCTGTTTTATTTTGTATTGCTGTTCATAACTATTTGAAAAAACCATTAATTTTTCACATGATGGACGACTGGCCATCCACAATTAGTACTAATGGACTTTTTAAAAAATATTGGCAAAAAAAAATTGATCATGAATTCAGAGATTTATTGAACAGAGCTGCTGTTTTAATGAGCATTAGTGAGGAAATGTTAAAGGAATATAAAATTAGATATAACAAAGACTTTATTCCATTTCACAATACCATAGATATCGATTTTTGGCAGAGATACCAAAGAAATAATTATGAGTTAAATGAAAGTCCTACTATATTGTATGCAGGTAGAATTGGCCTTGGTATTGAAAAATCATTAGAATTAGTTGCTAAAGCAATACAACGGGTAAACGAGGAGTTAGAAATATCTATAAAATTCATCTTGCAAGTGCAAGAAAAACCGTTATGGGTTAAGAATTACAAAAGTGTAGTATATAATAATTTTGTTTCATATAATGATTTGCCAAAAAAATTTTCCGAGACCGATTTCCTTCTTTTGCCATACGACTTTTCCCCATTGTCTATAAAATATATAAGATACTCAATGCCAACTAAAGTTCCCGAATACATGGTTAGTGGTACTCCGATAATAATTTTCGCTCCTGAAGTTACCGCGATTGTTAAGTATGCTAACAGATATGAATGGGCTAAAGTAATTACAGAAAATAATATAAGCGCAATATACGGAGCAATTAAGCAGTTAATTGAAAACAAAGAACTAAGACAACAATTAGGGCAAAATGCAATCAAAGTTGCAGAGAATCATCATAATTCTATCAATGTTTCAATCAATTTTAAAAAAGTAATTCTTTCAATATGTAACACATGAATTTTGTTTTAGACTTTTATTGGTAATTAGAAAATGAAAGGAAGACTTAAAAATGCTTTAATTCACTTATCAAAATGTTTTTTTCAAAATACGTTGAACCTTTATTTGAAAAATAAAAGGTACAACCAATTTAAAAATGTCTTAGCTTTATTATGCTTTTAATAAAAAAAACGATTAAAAAGCCATTTTTAGAACATCTACTATTGTAAATTTATACCAGGTATTTTATTAGGGGATGTTATATAAGGGAGGTTCTATAATTTAAATATCAGTATATCAAATAAATATGTTATATTTGGTTATTGACAAACCCGATAACCATCAAGTAATGTCAAAAAAGTATAAACCCATTGGTAAAATAGGTCTATTCGACAAACAGTTGGGGCACAACGGCTTACGGAAAATGGAAATATATTGGAAGCAATAAGTAAAGTAGTTGATTTTGAGTTTTTTAGACCGATCTTAGAAGAGAAGCTTTTAAACACCAATAAAAAGAATAATGCAGGTGCCAAGCCCTTTGATGTAGTGTTAATGTTCAA
>Ga0209386_1000088_pt1 | contig 47209 bp, 48 predicted proteins | sample NGEPertwo_FD_184510 | JGI IMG/M metagenome (GOLD analysis project Ga0209386, IMG submission 184510) | Arctic peat soil microbial communities from the Barrow Environmental Observatory site, Barrow, Alaska, USA - NGEE Permafrost154B-two... | ecosystem: Environmental > Terrestrial > Soil > Wetlands...
AAATGATAAAGAGAGCCTTAAATAGGGTAGATTATCATCTTCGTCGCAATTATAGTGCGTATAAGTCCCATAGCTTAAAGAAATTAAAGATGGAACTTACTGGGTAAAAATAAGTCACGCTGTAGTGTTATTTGAGCATCATATAAAATAATATTTTTGTTATTGAATTCAACTATCTCATGCTTTAAATCTTCCATTCTTTTTTGTTTTGTTGTTTCATTTATAACAGTTATAATTGGAGTCGACAAAGTTTCTAAACCATAAGAGGAAACATTAATTCGGTGAATTTTCTTTTTGCGACTACGAAAAACATTGATTATTACTTTATAGTGAATATTAATAATATATTCACTATCATTTATTTTGTATTCACCCAGTAATCCAAATGTTTCTTCATTTATGGATAAATTAAATCTATCGTTAAATTTTTCAAGAATTTGATTTTCCGAGGTATTTAAATTATGTTCTTTAAAAATATAAATAATTCTATTTACACTATTCAATACTATTGCAGTATTTATTACTCCGTATGCCGTTTTATATTCAACTAAACTACAATAATCGAGTTTTTCTAGAATATTAAATATTTCATAAACCACAATATTGTTATTTATGAACAATATTATAACCCCCTTGTACAATACCCCTACTTAAAAAGTAGAGGGGAGAGTGATTACTATTATAAGAATCCTTATTTTTTAAATTGATTGCCACAATTCAAACAAATGAATACTGGTGTTTTGCTTCCAAACAGCCCTCCAAGTAATCCAACAGGCCCAAGTAAAATTCCACCCACCGCTGCTTTGCCTAATCCGAAACCTTTGGTATTTGCGGTAAGATTAGTTGATTTGCATTTAGGGCATTTTAGTCGAACATCCTCATTAGTAATTTTCGGGGTAGGTAGGTCATCTGGAGGTATATAGTTGCTACATGGCTTCCCTTCGATGCTAATATATTCTTTCCCACACGTACACTTAAAAATTGGATCGATACTATATCCCGTTGCAGTTTCAGTTACTCTTGCTCTTATTATTTTAAAAACTTTACCACAATGTAAACATTCTGCTAATATTCTACTTTCGCTTTGTCCAAAGTATTTCATCCTTATATCTCCTCCCTTTCTTCACCTAAAAATTACTATACCACCAGCCCTAGACAAAAGTATGTTACCTTTCGGTAATCTACCCCGATGACAACTATAGTCCAAATCGACCGCGAAACATGGCGAAACAGTGAATCGAGGACAAAAAAATCCCCTACACTCTTGTAATGTAGGGGAGAGCAGTTACAAATCTAATAGATATAGCCCACATAATTAGTAATTTTACAGATTCAACCCATTCAGCAGATCGCTTAACTTCTTTAACTCCTCCGCTGTTAATGTAACGCCTTTACCCATCTTAACATGATCAGGTGACCATTCCCGGATGTCATACTTTGGGGCACTATCATTTCAACTAACAAGGCTAAGTTCCTTAGTCCATCCTTTTGCTGATTCTGATAGGACACCTATTGTTTCTTTAATCTCAAATTTGATTTCTGCCACCATATCACCTATCATTTTCCATAAAATCAGCAAAACTATCTGCCTTTTAATCAGGGTAAAATCAGGGTAAAAAAACAATCCTCATTCCTTATATGTTGAATATCAATCTCTCTTTATCCGGTAGTACTTCAATACTTCACGCACAAATTTATCCCGACAATGTTCTATATCCTCGTCTGCAAATCGGTTGCTCGCGATTATATCTTTTGCAACTTGCAATTGTTTCTTGTCGAGAGCCTTGAATTTATCCCACCATTCGTTCACAAGATTACTTTCATTATCATAATGACTTTGGTATCTATCCGCAAGTCGAGTCCGAAGTTCTTCATCGTACTTTCGGCGGTAAATAATAAACGCTTCTGGCATCCAAAGAATTTTATTATATTCGTCAATATCTTTTCCAAAAGCCTCCTCAAAAAATGCTTTGCCACGTCCAATTTTACCTTTTGTAGCATTAAGTACAGCTTGTATTGCACGAATAAACTTACGATTCCATTTTTCTCCAATGTAATCACGATTGCGGAAATAATTTGGGTCATCAATCGGAAGATATTTCATTGGAAATGAGTAAATTGTGACGCCAAGTTCTTCACAAAGATCTATGTTAATCCTCATTCGATAGTATAGTTCTTCCGGCTTGTCTTGATAGTTATAAAGTAGATAATTTGAAAGGTCGGTTATACCATGTTTAGCTGCTGATTTTATCGCTTTTATATAAACCTTACTCATTGAATAATGGTCAAATGCGATACGAAGCGGGCGAATATTGATTTCTGATAGTTTTGTCATTTTTGCGTCAGTGACCAATCTAGCGTCGACACCTTGGTTAAAATCAATATAGCGTGCGCGTTTCAGGGTTCTAAAAGCTTTATCATACAGTGGGCGAACTTTGTCGTCAAAAGCAAGGATATTGTTTTTTGTTGCCGCTTCGGCGTACAGTAAATTTAGCTTTTCCCGTTTGCGATAGAAGTCGCCAGCGTCTTCTTCGTTCATTTTTTTTGAAAGACGGTCATAGATTCCAATCATCTTTTTTTTATACGCTCTAATATTATAATTATCTTTCAGATTATCTATGGCGAGGCTATACTCACTTGGTGGCATATATGTTGCATCTTTCGCAAATCCACATTCTTTTATTTCATCAATAATTCTATCAAAACATTTTGATGCAAAAACGTTATTGTCCATTAAAAGCAGGTCTTTTTGTGCACCAAAGCGTTCTTCTGTTTCCTTGATTTGTTGTTTTAGAGCTATATAATCCTTGTAATGCGGTTCAAGTCTTGGCACTGCACAAAATTCACACTTATTTACACAGCCCCTCGTCATATAACCAAAGTACGAATTATTTGCAGGATACTTGTAATCTATCTCATCAAGGATAGAGTAATCTAACGGCAATTCATCTATGATATCTTTATTGTCGTTATCTAAAATTCCGAGTTCGCTTAACAACCCTTTATGAGGGTCAATTCCAGTTTCTTTTTTAATTTCATACGGCAAAATGGTTGACGCAATACCTCCCACGAGCATTCTACCGTCGTGCTTGCAAAACTTCTTTGCATAGTTAATTGTGTCAATCGTTTTACTCCAGTAAAAAGTAAACAGCGTAGTAATGCCTACTATATCAAATTTTGGAAAGTCCTCAGCCTTGTACCGAAGGCGATACACTTTAATTTTTCTCTCCAACTCGCTATTCCGAAAGTCGGGGATAGCATCTAATGGAGCATATCTTCCCGTCTTAATGTGTTCAATCAGTTTAGGAAAATGTTTGCCAAGAGAATCATCTCCAACTTCATCAAAAAACTCCTCACAAAGGAGCCTCGCAGCAAACTCTTTAAGATTTCCCTTGAAGAATCGCACATCATCTTCAAGTCGACGATAGTATGTGGCTAATTTCATTAACCCCATAGGTGGATATTTGTTTTTATAATCTGGCTCAATGAGCAACACTCTTCGATTCATTTTGCAGTTCGCCCTCGATCTTTTGAATTATATTTTCAGCTATCTCTTTGTTAGTACATGTAACAATAATGCCGAATATTTTTGAAATAAGTTTCCGTTCTTTTTTACTGTATGTTGATAGCTTATCCGTTCTCCACGGAAATTTCGTGTCCTTTGTAGTATCTGGTTCGGGTGGTTTTACACTTATTACTATATGTGGTTTTTGAGTACGCTCCGTTTCAATACGTTCAATTAACTTTCCCATGACGTTATTATCTTTTTCATCAGCCTTTTGCTTTTTCTTTTCGATTTCTTTTTTTGCTTCTTCGGCTTTGGATTTTGCTTTCTTAATTTCATCGAGTTCTACTTCTCTGTGTGCGGTATCAACGAACACGCCATTCGCTTCTTTTACCTTAAACTCCGCTTCTTTTTTCGCAAAGATATCTATCTTATCAAACGCACTATTTATGGCAGAACCGCCATAATATATACTTTTGAGTTCATCGTTAAAATAGAGTTTAAGTTCTCGTTCAAATCGATTAAGTGTTTCATTTTCATTAAAGTAATCTCTCTGTGAGTTCGGTATCAGGTCTTTCGCTACAGCAAAAACTTCGCCAATAAAATAATGATGCCCCCGGTCTTCTTTGAATAGTTTTTGCAGTGCGTCGTCGTCACCTATCTGAATATTCTCTTTACGCAAGCGAAGACCTCGCATTTGGCAATCCTTATGAATAGCCGCCTTGAAACGCGATACACCCCACCAAATCCATGAGAGAAGATTACCATCTAAATCTCTGATATCTTTAAATTCAATTGAAAAAATTTCATCATCGCCTTTAGCGTGAGTTTTAAAGTTCGTCTTATACTTCTTCAGCACTGCTTCACCATTCAGCGTGATATCATATTCATCAATATTATACTTCATTTCTTCAGCATGTTTATGAATCTCTTTTCGGAATATAAAGGTGTTTATATACGGAACAGGTGCCACAAAAGACAGATATTCCTTTATTTGTGCAAAATCAAGTAAGTCAGTATTTGCATCGTTAATACCAACGAGTTCAACCTTAAACCAATGATCATTGGGATTCGCCTTGTCTTCAGTCGTAAATTCGTTTATAGAATGAAGAACATCACTTGCAGTATGTTTTTCACCTTTGCCATTTGCAACAATCAATTCACGCATTTTTTGAGCATTGCAGCGCATAGTGGAGATAAGAGTTTCGCCTATTGCAGTCGATGTAAAAACCAATTCTCTACAATAAGCAAGCCCGCATAGCCTACCAATACCACGAAAACCTTTATCTTCACCTATTTTCTTATCAGAATCGGCAATGTTTCCTAACGTTTTCTGAAAATCAGCGGCCGGAATTCCAGTTGCATTATCTTCGATAGTGATTATACGCCTATCGGGATCAAGCCAGATATGAATTCGTCCCTCACTTCGAAGCAAGATTCCGCCGCGTTCTGCCTTGTCAATTTGATCACATGCATTCTGTATGTACTCGCGATAAATGACTCTTGAATCTTGGTACATTCCTGTCGTAAGATTCTCTAATATATTTGCACCGAAAACATATTGGTACATTAATTCACTCCTCTCACTTTAATTGTTTGTTAATCCTTGAATTGCTTATAAATGGGTTTTGGAAATTTAATTTTCAGCAAGGAACGGAAAATTGGATTTTGAATTAGATAATCACCCTGTTCTAATCTGGTCAACATGTTTTTATATGTACTCGGTAAACTCCCATAATCCTTGGTGGCAGTTTCAATAGAGTTTGTTCGACCATATGCGTGAGTAGAACAATTGCCGGTGACTCGCTGATGTATATTAGAACGGAACTGTTCAGCACCAAAAAGCACAACGCCGAGCGAGCGACCACGTTCGGTGACATCCAGAATTTCCCTCAAAATTGGTGATGTCTTTGGAGTCTCTTTCGAGGCGTATTTATTGAGTTCGTCAATGAATACGATGATTCTCGATGGTGGATTAACGCCATCCTCGCCGTCATATTCACCCAATTTCAAATTGTAAATTGTACGCAACGCGTCTCCAAATACAAATGCTTGTTTGTCCTCAGGAAGTTTAGCAACATCAATAACACAAACCTCGTTTTTACTTATGTGTTTTAAAGCGTCCGCCAAACGGCATTCATGCTTGCTTTGGTCTGGACGATTTGCGAACATATCATCATTTTTAGTTGCTTTGTTGATAATACGTTTAAACTTTCTCCAACTAAGCACAGATATTTCATTAGAAACCCTTTGCTGACCTTTTGTTGAAGGTTGCGACCTTTGCGAAAGCTCATTTACCTTATCTCTGAAATCTTGCCATGTTACAACGCGCCCACCACCAAAATCAGGGTCCAAATCATCAATAATTTTGCTGATTATCGACTCCATTGTTTGTTGTGGGTCATCAACATCTGAAAACAACATTTCAAGGCTTTCCTTATCATCTTCATACGAATATTTGAATTTTTCAAGTTGTTTATATTCCATATATGCCTTTACATCATCTGCGCCAAGATAGGTGCTTCTTTTTGCTGATGTATTGCTTGAAAACGGAATATAGTATTTGACGTTCTTGAACGGCTCTGTGGAAAGTTTAAGGATTTCATAGTCAGCAAAAACTCTTTCTTTTTCGCCTGGCTTGTCGGCAATAAAATCATTGGGTCTATCAATTGCCATAAGATCTTTGCCTTTGACATTAAAAATAACAAACGCAACACTATCATCGGTATCGGCTTTTATGTGATGATCCTGAATAGCTTTCATCAGAAACATAGCGTATGACGTCTTAGATGCAAGTCCTGAAATACCTGAGATATTTAGATGTGCGCCCTCAGGACCCAGTATAAATTTTGAATTGAGATTCACAGGCAAGGTAATCTCGTCAGTGGTTCCCTCATACATTTTCAGCGAACCGCAAACAAGAGGGTTCTGAACTTTGTCAAGCCCCAATGCCATAGTTATTTCTTCAGCTGTAGCTAGATATACTGGAGCGTTATTATGTACAGGAGTATAAAGATTTTTATCGTTAAAAGATATAGCTGCTTCAGCATAGTTCATCCCTACGCGCAAAGTTGGCTCTTCGACATTAACATCTCCGAAGTCGCTGGAGATGAAATTGGTTAAAAAGCTGTGGGCGTCGGTTATATGAGAGATATTCTCAATCACACCAAACGAAAACGAGTTGTCAATATGTTTAACTTTAACTATATCGAACGCATGAAGATTCAAATCTGAGTTTGTCCAGAAGTTGAACTTATCCATTGTGGTCGGTGTTTTTTCGGTGGCAAGTACACGCCCAATCAGCTTATTTTTACTATTCATTAATTTTAATCCTCCTTAAAATAGATGTAGAAAACTTTCTGTACTCAGGTATTTTGACTTCACAAAAGACTCAGTGAGATATACAGGGTAGATGTGATTCGCCCAACGCAAATCCGAACCATAGCAAACAGGATTTCGTTCGTTTATCAAGTACGCACTAAGCACATCTACAAGGTCACTATCTATGCCATTGTCAAAATCTTCTTGTGTCACGAGAATTTTCTCGACTTTCAATATTCCATCAAAAGGAGTTCGGGTCCGTTTCTTATCCCTAATTCGAATGTACCACACCGCAAACTGGATATCATCACCTAAAAAATCGCTAACAAAACAGGCTACAGGCGTGCGGTGATAAAGTGGTAAGTCAGCAATAAATCCAGGGTTTGGTTTCCCATTAATATCTAAACATATTTCTGGGTTGAAATTCTTTGAGGCCCCTAATACCCAACTGTAATTATTTTTGAACATCTGGTATTTCCTTTTATCAGCCTTGTCCTCTTTGGTTGGCTTATATTCAAGCGAGCCATCTTTAACCAAATAGTTATCTTGGTTCAACTTTCCCTCACGAACAAGCTCCGCGACCAGTTCTTTTTCACGTTCTATCATACGGTCTTGGATACACGCAGTTCCCCTATCTTCAAACTTCTTGTCTGTATTCTTTGCTGTTTTATATGGCAATATCGTAGAAAACTCTATACCAACCCGTCTTAACTCTGCACACTCATTTAGCTTTTTGGCTGTTGCATTAAAGAAACCCGGTATTCCGTCAGCGTCAGCAATATCTGGCAATGACAGTACTATCTCTCGTTTGAACTTCTCTGGAATGACTGCCTTATTAACTCTACGACAACAGCCCACTCCAATTTGTCCAGCGATTACTGGATAAATTACACTTCTGCCATTAGACACTTTATAGGCAATGTCATCAACTTTAAACACCCTACGAGAACCATCAAGAAAATAAGTAAGCAACTGCTCATTCCTTGCCGCAAGTTTTTTACTTAAATCTTCAAGTGAAACATATTTGCGGTGAGGAGTGGTCTCAGCGGTCTTTTTCCATATGATTGAATCATCTCCATAATCTATAAATGGGCGTTCAACGTGATCAAGTCCGTATTTGTGAGCCTTATAGCTTTTGCCTCCGGTTTCCTTCGCCAAGACAGTCATTATTTTATCTGCCATATGTTTTCCTCCTATGATTGACATAATTATAATTTTTTGACGAATAGATTGTCGAGTGAAAAGTTACATTTGTAAACGTGTACACCAATATGAAACAATTTGTCAATTGTAGTGATTATAGACAAAATATATTTTACCACAGTACTTCGACATAAATCTGAATTTAACATTCAACTTGTGTAAAATACTTCCTTAATTATAGTCTATATGGCGAGTAATAGTAAGTAGAAAAGCACCAATTAAACTCTACTCATACTAAAAAGCACCTACCTTCTTTAAAGCAGATGCCCTTTAATATTAGTAGATGTGGATTATTCAACTTTTACTTATTCATTCCAACTTCAACCATAACCTTCTTGCCCTTGTTCCCTAAGCTATAATCCTTGTGATATAGCAGTACACAGGTCTCCACGTGCCCTGTCACGACAAAAGAGCTATATTATAGTGAGCCAGTTATCATCATCAAAATGAGCATTGGACTAATAAACCTAATTCCACCTCTGATGCAAGTGTACCATGGGAAAAACTTACAGTCAGATGGGAACTGTTGGGTATTAGCTTAACATACAATAATGCTATTCGTTTTTTTGCAAATCTATATTCTTCACTCTAGCAGTTGGGCTTCTGAATTGTTTAACCTAATATTTGAGTCAATAATCTGAGATGCGTTGATTTGATTATTTAACTCATTAATTTTTTGCTCTAAACTATTTACTGTCAAATTTAATTCTCTTATTTTTAAAGTTGATTTAAGTTTGTTGAAAATTCCTAAAAATATTGCAATCATTGCTCCAAAGATAGCAGATATGAGAATAACTAAGGATTGTGATAATTGGTAGTCAAACCAATACAATTTTATGGGTACTACATTCGAATTTAATACAGCAAAAACAGCTACTAATATTGAGAATAATAATGATAATACAAACCAAATTTGCATTGTTTCAATTCCTTCCTTTATGGTTATAGATTGTTAGTTATTAAGAACCTATGATATAGAAGGTTTTTAACTTTCAGACTACTTAAACATTGGTAAAATATTATAAAATCACCTCTATTCTAGATTGTATTAATTACAACTAAGATTCGGTCGGGACAGGAACCTCTGTTGTATATCCTCTTCTCAGTATTGGCTTTTAACCTTCGTCGTACTACTTGTTATCTTCCATAAATTCGTTATATTCTTCTTGGGCTTTATCTTTGCTGTAACCATATTTTTCTTGAAGAATACCGACCAATTTTTCGGACTGGCCTTCAACTTTCGTGACGTCATCATCTGTTAGATCGCCCCACTTCTCTTTAACACTACCTTTTAGCTCTTTCCATTTACCCTTAAAAATATCTTCGTTCATTTTTATTCCTCCTTAAATTTAATGTCGCGCCTATTACGAGGAAATGTCTATACCCATAGCCGACTTGAATACGACTTGAAGCAAATATCGTGTTTGCTTCAAGGGAACTGTTCTTTGGCAACCAGTTCATCGGCCCAGTATCCTTTGCGATTAGTAGAATTCATTGACCTGCCCTATCTCCCCGTCGAGGCTGTGCAATTTGTAACTCTTTAGTGTTTTGGCTTTGTTTAGTATAATAGCGTTCCCTTCTTTCACTCTTGTTTTAATTTCTTTTTGTTAAACTATTCATTTGAGTGTTTGCGATAAAATGGAAGTTAAGCAAATGGGCTCCAAAAGTTAGTTGGAACACAACATTCCTTGGCTAAAGCCGCCTTCTCCCTGAAAAAAGGTTAAACACCACCACAATTAAAGCAATTACAAGGAGGATATGAATTAATCCACCCGCAGTATACGAAGTGACCATACCTAGAAGCCATAAGATCCCGAGAATAACAACGATTGTCCATAACATACTTTATCAGCCTTCCTTTACTATGGTTGCTCAGCAAGTTCTACTTGCCGGAAGAAAAAATGAAGTACAGTATGCTTTTTTCTTCTGCTTAGAATGATAACAGAAAAAAATGCCTTTCTTATGACATTTTTCTTGTATTAAGGAGCTATTCTATTAGCTATATAACTGAAACTCATTTGCTTTAGCAGGGCTTCACATCACCTCAGCAGAGTTCACCCTTGATGGATGCACTACCTTCCAGGTGTTGAGCTACGAGTTACCTTCATAAAATAGATGAAAAACGGCCCAGTTTCCAAGATAGCCACCGCGGAGGTGTCAAAAGTATGGAAACCGGTCATTAATATTCACCACTCCATACTAATGTCCCTATGTCGATTATTACTCTTTTGTTTCCCGTGTCACTCTTCAAATTCCTCCATCCTCATCCCACTCTTTAATTCAAAAACAAAATGCGAAGGCGTGAGAATTTCAATCTTCTCAACCAACGCATTAAATATTTCTTCATCAAATTCTTCAAGCAGTGAAACCCGGCTATTTATTGTCTGTAAGATTTCATCAAACCTTTCTTTAAGGCCATCCTTCAAGTCGTTTACCTTATCGTGCATTAAACTGATCATATAGCAATAAAAATATCGATCATATATTTCAATGGGTTAACTCTTCTCTCTCTATTGAATATGATTTCCGAATGTGACCACTCCTTTCCAACAGTGGTTCAGAAATTCTGCCACGATAATTTTGGATTTGGAGCGGTGAACATGAACACACCCGACCCTGGTCCCCATAATATCCGCAAGGACAAGGATTCATACTAGCAATAACGCTAACATGTGCAGGATAAGTTATACTCCCCGATTGACGGGTAATTGTCAACTCACGATCCTCCAAGGGCTGCCTTAGGCTTTCTATAACCTCACGTGCAAACTCTGGTAACTCATCTAAAAATAGCACACCATGATTGGCAAAGCTTAACTCACCCGGGCGCTCCTTTCAGATGATCTAAAAATATGTTTTATCTATTCGTAAGTTTCCCACTTCTATAAGTGGGAGCGTTCTACGTCGCTTCGGTGGGGGTAGAATCCCCCACCGAAGTCTCGATGTTCAACTTTAGTTGAACGAGTTCACTCTCGCGGAAGTACAATATAAAAGGCCGTCCCTTTACCCATATCACTTTCGCCCTTAATAGTTCCGCCATGGGTTTCTACAATTTGTCGAACAATCGCAAGCCCTAAACCCATACCGCCATCCTTGCGTGATCGTGCTTTATTCACCCTAAAGAAACGGTCAAAGATGAACGGCAAGGCTTCTTTCGGGATTCCTTCTCCTTCATCCTTAACAGCAATCCGAATCTGATTCTGCTCCTCCGTAATTATAACTCGTACTGTCTTTCCGCGAGGGGTGTGTCCCATAGCGTTATCTAACAGATTTATGAAAACTTGCAAGAGGCGGTCAGGATCCGCAAATAGTTTACCTAAACCTTTAGAAATCTCCAAATTTACACCTAATTCTTGTGCCCTTCCCTGAAAACGCTGATCTATATCCGTCATGAAACTGACTAGGTCAAGAGATACTCGCTGTAGGGTTTGTCCCCTTTCTAGCCAATTAATGTCTTGTAAATCCGTGACTAAACGAGCCAGTCGCTTGGCCTCGTCTAAGACTAGCTCAATGTATTCTCCACGCTGATGTTTAGGTATGACATCGTCTTGAATTGCCTCCAAATAACCCTGGATAAGATGTAATGGAGTTCTAAGTTCATGCGTCACACTAGCCAAGAACTCACGGCGAGCCTTTTCTGAGCGCAAAGAAGCCGTAATATCGCGCAGTACAGCCACATGCCCACGAATGCCCTCTATCTCTGACATTGGTGCCAGAACGACCTGTAGTACCTGCAATCCAAGGGTAAGTCTAGCAAAATTTTCCGCTTGATTATTACCCTGGCTCATGGTCTGGAGAAAGTCAATAATTTGGGTCTTTCGTTCAGAAAGTTCCTGATATTCCGTTTCATTTTCTTGCCACAATGCTTTAGCTGTATCATTCGCATAAAGAATTCGTCCGTCAAAGCTCAACATCACGACTGCATCACTAATGCTTTCTATGATCCCTTGAAGCAAGTTTTTTTCCTGAGAAAGCCATTCCATGTGGTTTTTTAAACTTCTTCCCATAGAATTTAAAGCCTCAGCCAACTCTCCTAATTCATCGTTACTCGTCACACCTTGAATAGGTAGGAAATTACCCTTTGCCATTCTTGTTGCACCGCGCTGCATGATCGCCAAAGGGCGGGTAACCTGCCGCGCGAAAATAAGGCTAACCAATGCGGCCAAGAATACCGCAATTAAGGAGGCATAGAAAATTAGCCAGCGGAAGGTCGTTATACTCTCTTGAACGGGTATTGGAGAACTTCCCAGTAGAACAACGCCCTGAACTATTGTTGTTCCGACAGGCGTCGCGGCAAGTAACATAGTTTGCCCGCCCCCACTAACTGTAAGAGCTGTAATAGCGATGGATTGACCGGCTAAAACCCTTCTTAAATCCTGATCAGAGAAAAAGTCAGAGGGCCGCAGATTACGAGTCCATCCGTCAAGGTGTCCGTCTAATATTCCGCGGAGACCTTGAGACGTATTTGAATTTGTATCAGAGATCTTTAAGATATTACCTTTAGAATCGAGTACAACTAACTGTGTCCCCGAAGTCACTTTAAACGTGTCTAGTAACTGTAACCTCGCACTCCAGCTTGGGACACTTGTCAATTGTTCTGAGATCTCTGTTGCCTCTGTCTTGAGTGATTCCAACTTTTGTTGAACATAAAATTCTCCAAAGAGCCAAGTAATTGTGAGCCCTAGCCCACCAAGTACAGCAAGAGTTAGGATGGTAATGGCTAACCACAGTTTACTCGAGATACTCCTTGAATGACCTATTTGCGTATCCATCAATGAACCATATCGGGATCAAATTTATAACCCACACCCCATACGGTGACCAACATTCCTTTAACCTCTGGATAATCCAGTTTCTCCCGTAGCTTTTTGATATGCGTATCAACGGTACGGGCATCTCCGTAAAAATCATACCCCCAGACAGTTTCCATCAGCTGCTCTCGCGAGAAAACCCGCCCTCGATTCTTGGCTAAGAAATAGAGTAAATCAAATTCCAAAGGTGTTAAGTTAATAACGTCATCCGCAACACTAACACGATGTTTTTCTTTGTCAATCAACAATATTCCCGCCTTTAACTCCGAAGAAACCGGCTGGAGTTGACCGGAAGAGCGACGCAGTAGAGCCTTTACTCGTGCCACTAATTCCTTAGTACTAAACGGTTTAACTAGATAATCATCCGCACCCAGTTCCAGTCCTAGTACACGTTCAAACTCTTCCCCTCTGGCCGTTAGCATAATGATAGGTAAGGTTGAGCTTTCACGGATTTCTCGACACACACGCCAGCCGTCTATCTCAGGCATCATAAGGTCTACTATTATAAGGGAAAACTGGCCCGCTCGGAACTTTTCTAAGGCGACACGGCCATCCTCTGCTTCCTCAACCGTAAACCCTTCCCGCTCAAGGTATAACCGTACCAAGCTTCTAATTTTTTCTTCATCATCAACAATTAAGATTGGATCCATGTTTCTTACTCTCCTTTGGGCACTATAGTGGTATTTTAGGATAAAAGACTAGATTTTATGCTTATCTTACCACTCAATTACGATCAATTTGTGATCAAAGGATGAAGATTAGTACTATAATGCTGCCTTGATCCAATTTATTTCAGTCTTTTCTCCGATCCGTCGAATTGCAATGACATCAAACCTCATGGATGGCCAGCTTTTATACCCCTGTCTTAGCAAATAAAATGATGCAATTGCTTGCAAGCGTTGCGCTTTCTTTCGAGTAATACTCTCCTCGCCCCACCCCCTAAAGGAAGATCGTCGTGTACGAACCTCAATAAAGATTAATGTTTCATCATCGCGCGCGATAATGTCCATCTCGCCTTTTGAACAACGATAATTAAGAGCCATGATTTTTAAGCCAGCTTCTTGTACGAGGCGAGCTGCAACTTCTTCGCCATATTTTCCCAAGGATTGTTTATTCTCCACAGATTGTAGCACAACTCCTTCATCGTCACTGAAGTCTTTCTTTTCTTTTCTATTCTTTATCACCCCGAATAATACCTTTATCTAATCGTAAGACTCCCACTTCTATAAGTGGGATCGTTCTACGTCGCTTCAGAGGGGGTAGAATCCCCTACTGAAGTTTCGATGTTCAGCTTAAGCTGAACGAGTTCACTTCCGATATACCTAAGATGGTGAGCAGGAAGCTTCAGTAAGGTTTCCATGCGTTGGATCCTACTGGGCACTCAAAAGGGCTCTCAGTAAACTGAGAACCCTCTTGATTAAGTCAATACTCTAGTTCTTAGGGATGCCCTAATACGAAACTACTTAAATAGGCTTTGAGCCGCTGCAAAGGCCATCTGAGCAAGAGGCGTTGGATAAACACCAAGCACAAGCGTGATTACCATGGTAAATACCACTGTAAACTTCATTGCTCCATGCACTGGGATGTCTGGTAAGCCCTCACCTTCGGCGAGGAACATCACCTTAACGACCGAAAGATAATAGTACACGGACACCATACTCATTACGAACCCGATATAAGCAATTGCTATATACCCTTGGTCCATTACTGCGGAGAAAAGATAAAATTTACCCACGAATCCAGCCATTGGTGGAATCCCAGCCAAGGATAATAAGGATGCAGTCATGACAACCGCTGCCAACGGGGAGCGGCGCCACAGTCCAGCAAAGTCCTTAATCTCGTCACTCCCTTGCGTCGCAGCCACGTGAGTCGCCACAGCAAATGCTCCCATATTAGCAAAGACGTAAATCATGGCGTAGAAGAGGACCCCTTTGATGCCTCCAACTGACTCGGCAATAATACCCACCATTAAATAGCCTGCTTGAGCTATGCTCGAGTACGCCAATAATCGTTTTATATTGGTTTGAGGAATCGCAATTAAGTTACCTAAAATCATGGTTAGGCAGGCCAAAACGATGAGCAAGCTTTGACCAGTTACTGAGAAAGCTTGACTGTTCATCGTTAATAGATACACCCGGATTAGTACCGCAAACGCCGCTGCTTTCGAGGCAATTGCCAAGAACGCTGTGACAGGGGTAGGTGCACCCTCGTAGATGTCCGGCGCCCAAAGGTGAAAGGGTACCAGAGAAATTTTAAACCCTAACCCTGCAAGCAGGAAAACTGTAGCCAATAGAGACGCCGGAGTCAGATTGTCTCCGAGCTTGCCGGCAATGACCATTAACTCAGTCGATCCGGTCAGTCCGTATATGAGGCTGATGCCATAAAGTAATATGGCCGAGGAGGTTCCTCCAAGCACAAGATACTTGATGCCAGCCTCCGAGGAACGCGCGTCATTAACCAAATAGGAAACAAGAATATAGAAGGAAATAGTCATCAACTCAAGGCCGATATACATTGTAATAAGTTCGCCGGCCCCGGCCATGAGCATCATTCCTAAAGTCGCTGTCAGAAGCAAAGAATAGAATTTATAACTGTGCTCCCCAAATCTCTGAACATAATCTCGTGAAGAGAGTACGACAAGAAGTGCAGCGGTGAGGAAGAGCACTTTGAAATAGACAGCGAATTGATCGTGCATATACATGCCATCCAGAAACATTGCATACGGACCATAGAAAAAGTCGTACAGTGTATAACTGAGGACGCCAATTAACGAAAAAGCGGTGAGTGGCATTATTCCTTTGCGTGAACCAGATGGAACCAGTAGTCCAATGGCTAACACAATCATGGAAATTGCCGCTATCATAACCTCAGGCATGAGCACTGTAGCAATATTGAAATCCACCATTAGAACAACCCTCCCATCTTGGCCTGACTCACCGTCTCAAGTATCTTGGCAAGGCCTGAGGAGGTAACCCCAGTATCAATCATACCCATTAAGATGTTCGGGAATATCCCTCCAAGAAAGATTACGAACCCGAGCAATACGAGAGGCACAAGTTCAGGCCCACGAATATCTGTTAAGTGATCCCATTCCGGGCGTCGTGGTCCGAACAGAACGTTAGCAATCATCCGTAAGATATAGACTGCGGTAAAAATAATCCCTGCAATTCCAAGAATAGTTAGGACTGGGTAGACATTGATTGTGCTAATGAATATGCTAAATTCAGCAATGAAGTTAACTGTCCCAGGCAATCCTAAAGAGGCTAGACCCGCAATCATGAAACCAATAGCCAAACGGGGCACTTGATGCGCTAGTCCTCCCAGTTCTGTGATGTTTCGTGTATGAGTCTTTTCGTACATAAAACCTATCATGGCGAAAAATAGTGCGGCCATGACACCGTGTGCAAACATCATTGCTACTGCGCCGTTCATAGAAGTTGGGTTCAGCGCCGCGATCGCTAAGAGGACATAGCCCATGTGGCTCACGGATGAATACCCGACGACGTATTTCAGATCCTTTTGAGCCAAAGCAATGAGGCCCGCATACAGCACGTTACCTATGGCCAAGACTGCTATGACAGGAGCCCAGAACTGCGCTCCCAAGGGGAGTACATAAACACCCAAGCGAATTAATCCATAGCCTCCAATTTTCTTTAGAACGCCTGCGTGGATCATACTAACAGCGGTCGGCGCTCCAGCATAACCATCCGGAGACCAGGAGTGAAAGGGAACCATAGAAATCAAGGATCCAAAGCCAAAGAGCATCAAAGCAAAGGCCACCTTTTGGAAAGCAGGACTATAGAGTTCTTGCCTTGCTGCTAGCTCGTCAAAAATAAAGGTTGGATTACCATTGGCAGCTGCTGCCAGATAAAGGGCGATCATAGCAACGAGTAGGAACGCCGATCCGATCAGCAAGTAAATGGTCAGTTTCATACCGGCATATTCCTTGGTGACTCGTTTCGTACTCCCCCAGATGATCACCATCATGTAAATAGGGATGACCACAATTTCATAAAATAGGAAGAAGATAAACAAGTCACGGGCAATAAACGTTCCCATCACACCGGCGATGAGGATAAGCAATAAAATAAAGTATTCTTTGACTCTTTTTTCCATGTTCCACGATGCATAGATAGACGAAAATCCGATAAGGTTCGTCAGTAGAAGCATGGGTAAGCTTAATCCGTCAACACCCAGTGCCAAGCTGACACCGAGATCAGGAATCCAGGGTATTGTTAAGGTAAATTGCATTCCACCCAACACCCGATCATATGTGTAAAAGGCATAAAGCGATAGTGCCAAAGACACAAACATCCCAATGGCTGCTACAATTTTAATCGTTTTACTTTCTTCCTTGGGCAAGAAAACGATGAGTAACATGGCCACTAACGGTGCTAGTAGAGTGAAGGGTAGAAGCATTGACAGTGAACCCACTGTTGGCAGTGCAGACATTATTTCACACCTCCTAGCGTCGCTAAGGGGTTAAGTGCCGTCAGTTGACCTTCCCCAATTGCGAAGGCCATAAATAGGACGACAACAGCGAAGAAGAACACCATAGCGTACGTTTGTACTTGTCCTGTACTTGTTAAACGGAGTGTTTTAGCACTACCGCGTGTAATTAAGGCGATTCCATTGATGATTCCATCCACGACAAAGATGTCAAACCAATACAGAACTTTGCTGAAACCATCCATCACGTTGTGAATAATCCAGAGATATAATTCGTCGACATAGTATTTGTTTCTGAGTACTTTGTACACCCTTGGAAAGCGGGTAACTATACTCTCTGCAGAGATGAGCTTTTTTACGTAAATGGCGTAGGCGAGTCCAATACCAAGAAGTCCCGCAATCACGGAAATTCCGGCTAGAGTCCAGTTGATTGCCTCATGTTCGAATTCTCCAAAATGAACAAAGAAAGCAAAGTTATGCTCCGGTAAGGCTGCCCATCCACCAACAACACTGAAGAAGGCTAGGATGATCAGTGGAATCGTCATACTCCAAGGCGATTCGTGGGTATGGTTTTCTGATTTTTCTGGTCCCATGAAAACCACAAAGAACAATCGGCACATGTAAAAAGCCGTTAAGAACGCTGTGAACAGACCGACTGCATAAATAATAGGATGCCCGTTTTGGAGTGCGTTGGCTAGGATTTCGTCTTTCGAGAAAAATCCTGCAAACGGTGGCATTCCTGAGATGGCCATAACGCCGATAAAAAAGGTCCAACCGGTGATCGGCATCTTTTTCCAAAGTCCACCCATATCCCAAATGTCTTGTTTATGGTGTACTGCGAGAATCACAGAACCAGCGCCCAAGAACATCAAGGCTTTAAAGAACGCATGGGTCATTAGGTGAAACATGGATCCAGAGAACGAACCGACACCGAGCGCAAACATCATATAGCCTAGTTGGCTTAAAGTTGAATATGCTAGAATCCGTTTGATGTCATTTTGAGCGATCGCAATGGATGCCGCAAAAATAGCTGTGAAGGCACCTATTCCCCCAATAAACTGTAAGGCGGCCGGGGAAGCATCAAAGAGGAAGTACATTCGGGCCACTAAGTAAACTCCGGCAACAACCATGGTTGCTGCGTGAATCAGAGCACTAACAGGCGTTGGGCCCTCCATTGCATCTGGTAACCAAACGTGTAGTGGAAACTGTCCCGACTTGCCCACCGGCCCCATAAAGATGAGGAACGCCATGACTGTCACATATCCCACAGTTCCGACGACGGCAACATTCGCAAAGTTAGTGTTAAGTGCTGCTGCAAGCGCAGCGAAATCGAGCGTTCCAAATTTATTATAGAGGAAAATCATCCCGAGTAGTAAGCCAAAGTCTCCTACTCGAGTCGTCATGAACGCTTTCTTCGCAGCCTCACGAGCTGAGACTTTAAAATACCAGAAACCAATTAACAAGTAGGAGCAAAGTCCGACTAACTCCCAGAAAATATAGAGTTGTAACAGGTTAGTCGCTAGAACCATGCCCAACATTGATCCTGCAAACAGTGACTGGTACGCATAGTAACGCGACCAACCCTTGTCTCCATGCATGTAACCCAGAGAGTAGATTTGGACCATTGATGCTACCAGGGTAACAACAAACAGCATCATGCCACTTAGGGGATCGATGATCGTTCCAAAATCAATATTCAAGCCAAAAATATTTAGCCAATTCACGTTTACGATTGCAGGATGTTCCACAATTTCCTCACCCGCGCGTATGATGCTAAGGGCTATAGCAATAGCTAAGCCAAGCGAGGTAAGAATCGCGAGTATAGATATTGTGGAAGACAGTCCTTTGGATCGCTTCGTGACAAAGGCGATGAGTAGAAACGACAGGAAGGGCAAAGCAGGAATTAACCATGCCCACTGAAAGAGATCATGCATTTCCTAGAACACCTACCTTCTCCATAGACTCTCTTACCACTTCAACCAATTAAATTCATCAACGTTTGTCGACTTACGATTACGATATACCGCAATGATCAAAGCAAGGCCAACGGCCACTTCAGAGGCCGCTACAATAATTACGAAAAGTGCCGACACATGGCCAGTCAGGACATAGTGAACATCAATTTTTTGGTTCCATAGAAATCGATTAAATGCTACAAAATTAATATTGACGGCGTTAAGCATCAGCTCGATGGACATGAGTATAGCAATCATATTTCTCTTAGCAAATACTCCGTAAAGCCCCAAACAGAAGAGCATCGCTGCAACTAAAAGATAAGTCGAAAGTCCAACACTTAAATTACCTAGATTACTTAAATTCATTTGCTCACTTTCACTCCCTTCGCCAAGACTATAGCTCCAACTAAGGCCACGGTGAGTAAAACAGCGGCTGCTTCAAAGGGAATCATAAACTTAGTGAGTAATAAAAGCGAAATATCTGAGGCTGATCCTCCACCTGTCCACGGTGTGGGTAAAATACGCCAATCCGCATTAGTGAGGATGACAAACGCTATCATAATAAACGTCAAGGTTGATACAAGTGCTCCCCATCCCCAAACTTTGTTTTCAGGGTTGCTGTCACTTACGTCTCCTCGCAACGTCAACATGATCGCGAAGACCACCATGATTGCGATGCCTCCTGTATAAATCAGCAACTGGACAGCCGCTAAATAGTCCGCATTCATGAGAACATAAAGCACCGCAACTCCTGTAAAAGAAAGAGCAAGATAGAGCGCGCTGTGCATTATATTATTTGAGGTGACGACACCCCAGGCAGATGCAATCGCCAAGATTGCAAAGACGAAGAAAACTACAGTTACCACGCTTATCCCTCCTTCTCTGTACGCTCAGCCCGTGCAATCATGTCCCATTTTAGCCCATCTGGTTCGTAGACTGTATTCTCATACTCCTGAGTCACTATTATAGCCTGAGTCGGACAAGCCTCTGTGCACATGCCGCAGAATAAGCAACGGCCAACATCCATATGATAGCTTTTAAGAACTTTTTTCTTAGTAGTTTCATCTTTTTCGCTGGTCAATTTAATCACTGAGTTCGGACACGCCATTGCGCACATGTTGCAAGATATGCACTTAGTTTTATCCAGCGCCATGGAACTACGCACCCTTGTAGGTAGATTCGGTTTCTCCTCTGGATAAAACTCTGTGATATTAGGACCGACCATGCGTTTGAACGTGATGCCTAAACCTTTTAATAGACCTTTACCAAACACTATGTCACCCTCCCATCACGAATCGGTATACGTAAATACCCAGACCCGTTAACAAAATGTTTAAAATTGAAAGTGGTAACAAAACCTTCCATGCTAAATGCATTAAATGATCAATACGAATTCTCGGGAAGGTCCAACGAGCCCACATTATCAAGAAGATGATAACCCCCGTTTTCAGAAAGAACCACACGTAACCTGGTAAGAACCCTGGTCCTTGCCAACCGCCTAAGAACATAGTCGCACCTAGTCCGGCCATAGCCGTCATATTGCCGTATTCTCCCAGGAAAAAAAGTCCCCAGCGCAGTCCCGTGTACTCTGTAAACGGTCCGGCAACGACTTCCTGATCTGCTTCTACCAGGTCAAACGGCGCCCTATTGAGTTCTGCCAAAGCGGCAATGAGAAAAATTACAAACGCTAGTGGTTGGAGGATAATAAAGGGAATGGTCGCTTGCGCTTCGACAATGACTCCCAAATTAAAGGACTGAGAGATCATGACCACCCCAAGCAATGAAAAGAGCAACGGGATTTCGTAGCTTACCATTTGGGCAACTGCCCGCATTGCACCAAGTAACGAGTATTTATTATTCGAGCCCCATCCTGCCATTAGGAAAGCCAGTGTCGAAATAGAGGAGATAGCTACAAAGTAAAAAATACCTAGATCGAGATTAATGGGTGCCATGCCATCCCCATAAGGTATGACAGCTAAGGTCATCATTGGAAGTGAGAAGATAATCATGGGCGCAATTTTAAAAATAAACTTATCAGCGCTAGCCGGGGTAACATCTTCTTTTCCCATAAGCTTCAGGGCATCTGCTATTGTCTGAAACCATCCGCGCGGACCAAGACGATTGGGGCCAGTTCTCTGTGAGGTCCAACCTGCGATTTTACGTTCAAGTAAAATCAAGATCAAAGCAGCCAAGACAACAATGATAACCACGATAATAAAATTAATGATATCCATGGTTAAATTAGCCCAAACCGAGTGGGGATCCGCAAAAAGACCACGGATGGTAGCCGCAATAATCAAAAACAGATTATCTAAAGTCTGCAACAGATTATTAATAGTCTCCATCTTATTCTCCCCTCATTGGAATTTACTATTTGTCGACCTCGCCCAATACCGCATCCAACGTCGCAAAGATTGCGACAACGTCTTGGATTTTCCAACCCAAAGCCACAATTGGAAGCATTTGCAAATTAATAAATGTCGCTGGGCGAATACGTACCCGTGCAGGTTTGGTTGTCCCATCACTGACGATATAAAATCCCAGTTCCCCTTTAGGGTTTTCAACACGGTGATAAACTTCACCCGCGGGTGGTTTAATTACCCTAGGCACCTTGGCCATAATCGGGCCTGCCGGAATATCACGCACAGCTTGTTTTATGATTTTGATGCTTTCTGCAATCTCATCCATCCGGATTATAGTACGGTCGTAGCTATCGCAGCCCGTACGCACCGGTACATCAAAGTCAAATCGATCGTAGATACTGTACGGCTCTGCTTTACGTACGTCGTAATTAACACCAGACGCCCGTAATACTGGACCCGTAATGGAGAGGTTTTCAGCAAGTTCCTTTGATAAGATACCCACGTTTTTCAAGCGACCTTGGACAATCTCATTTCCAAAAAAGATACCGTAATATTCTTCAAGCATCTCAGGAGTATCATCGAGGAACGATTTTAGGGCAGGCCAAAATTCTGCAGGTGGCTCGGCACTTATTCCTCCTATACGCATGATATTGACAGTCAGTCGGCTTCCTGCAGTCATCTCAAACATATCGCAGATTCGTTCACGATCGCGAAAAGCATAAGACCATGCAGACCACCCTGCCATATCGAGAGCAGTACTGGCAATACAAACCTGGTGGCTAGCAATCCGAGCGAGCTCTCCGAAGATAACCCTGAGGTATTCTGCGCGTTCAGGGATTTCCACACCCATTAGTTTTTCTACGGTTTGGACATAGGCCCAATTGTTGTGTGGCGATGCTAGGTAGTCCAGCCGATCAGTATAAGGTATAAACTGTGAATAGGTTCTGCTTTCAGCAAGTTTTTCCATCCCTCGATGGAGATATCCAATTTTCGGTATAATTTTTGTAACCGTCTCGCCTTGTAAATGGACCACCATACGGAACAAGCCGTGCATACTCGGGTGCTGGGGGCCCATGTTTAAAATAAGTTCTTCTGTATCATCAATTATCATGGTTTTACCCCCTATTCCCCTTCTATCCGTGTGCGCATGATGTTGCGAACCTCAATGGGCTCGGTCACGTAGTCTTTGCGCAGCGGATAACCTTCAAAATCATCCCACATATAGATTCGTTTAAGATTAGGATGTCCATTAAAAATAATTCCGAACATATCATAGGCCTCACGCTCTAAGAAGTTTGCACCCTGCCAAAGTCGCGTTACAGAAGCAACCACCGGATTTTCCCGGTCTAATATCGCTTTAACCCGCAGTTTCTGTGTTCCACGCAAACTTGACAATTGATACACCACTTCAAAGTGCTCCACTAAATCTAGGCCACATAGGTCGTGGAGAAAATCACATGGAACTTCGGCAAATTCTCTTGCAGCTGTCAGAGTTTCAATGATATAGGGAGCTTTAACTTTTATTACAAGTACCCCGAAACTCTCTTCAACTTCGCCATTAACCCGAGTCGCAAGTTCTTTCACTAGTTGCTTTAATAGTTCGTTATTTGCCATGTCTCATTAACCTCACCTTAGCAGGATTTGAAACTTTGTATTGAAGCTGCAAAAGCCCATATAACAAGGATTCTGGGCGAGGGGGGCAGCCTGGTATATAAACATCCACTGGAACAACCTTATCAACGCCCGCCATCATAGCATAGGAATCTACAAAGGGTCCCCCTGCGTTTGCACAACTCCCCATAGCGATCACCCATTTGGGCTCAGGCATCTGGTCATAAATACGACGCAACAATGGAGCCATCTTCCGAGTGCAGGTACCCGCTACAATCATAACATCTGCTTGACGTGGAGAAGCACGAAAAACTTCCCAGCCAAATCGAGAAATGTCATAACGAGGTCCGCCAGTTGCCATCATCTCAATTGCACAACAGGCTAAGCCCAGCGTGACTGGCCAGAAAGAATGCCCTCGGGCCCAGTTCAAAAGGCTATCTAAGTTCCCAACCACAAAGTTTTTTTCCATCAATGCTTCGTCATCGCGCATCCGTTTTTCTAAGCTTACATCCACTCTAAAGCACCTTCCTTCCAAGCATACCAGAAACCAACCAAGAGAATGACAATAAAGACGAACATTTCCACAAAGGCAAATGTTCCTAGTTTTTGGAATGTGAGGGCCCATGGATATAATAAGACTGTTTCAACACTAAAGACTGCAAATACTAGGGCATACAGGAAATAATTGCTCTTGAATCCGAGCCATGTCCGACCGATTGTCTCATTACCACACTCATACGTCGTCAGCTTTTCTTTATGCGGTTTGCTGGGAGCTAACAACTTCGGCATCAACATCATAATCATCGATACAACAATAGCCCCAACAAGGAAAACCCCTACACCAGCAAAATTGTTGTCAGACATCCTCCTAACCTCCCTTCACATAAAATTAAATAATATTAAGCGCCAAGCCCTATTGTGCCACATCCAGAGGAAGTGGTCAATAAGTATTGTCTATTGTGGCGTCTACTACTTTGTAGTTTAAATCGCCGATGCCCCTCGTTTCACCGGAGCAAAACTTCTACGGTGAAGTGGACATGGTCCTAAACGCCGCAAAACTTGCATATGTTCACTGGTCCCATACCCTTTATTTTTGGAAAATCCATAGTCGGGATAAAGGGTATCGAGCTCAACCATCAAACGGTCACGGGTCACCTTTGCTAATATGGAGGCAGCTGCGATTGTCGCACTTATAAGATCTCCTCCTATTAGCGGGAGCTGTGGCAATTTGACAGTCGGGAGAGTTAGGGCATCAATCATCAAATAATGAGGGCGAACTTTCAAACCTTCGATTGCTCGCTTCATAGCTAGTTTAGTCGCTTGTAAAATATTAAGAACATCTATCTCTGCCGGTTCAGCACTTCCTAGCGCATAATCGAGTGCTTGTGCTTGAATTTGAGAGTAAAGTTTTTCCCGTTTACTCTCCGTCAGCATTTTAGAATCATTGAGACCTGGCAAATCAAATCGCGCCGGGAGAATACACGCTGCAGCAACAACCGGACCTGCCAAAGGTCCTCGCCCCGCTTCATCAATGCCTGCCAGCAACAGGAATCCTTGTTGCCATAATTTCTTTTCTTCTACTAGCATTTGCTGAATACGGGCTTTGTCCACGGCTTGTGCTTGCTGAAGCTTAAGTAAGCGCACGGCAAGCTGCCTAACTCCTTGACGCGAATCCTTCTGACAGGCGCAAAGCATTCGAGGGGAAGGATCTTTAAATAGTGCTTCTTCAACTTCCCGTACATTCATTTGGGATAACGGTTCCACACTTTTCTCCTCTTCTCTACCTAATATTCCATTTCGCCGTAAAAACTCAATTCCCTTTATTCAGCGCGGTATATAATAGCATTCAGAACAATTACTTTATTCACTCAGAAATATAATCCATGGTTATTGGACCAAGTTGTCCCATACGAAGTTCACGCAGGAAAATTTGAGCGGCTTTTAGCATATCCACACGCCCACCGTGAATCAAACACCCGCGCTTTCGTCCTAGGCTCTCCAACGTAACCTCTAAATCCGGCACCTGATAACGGAGTAAGGCATTTGGAGAGTACAACTTGAGCCAATCAATGATCCAGGCAGATAACTCTTCAATGTCAAAAACATCATCTTTTATCGCTCCGAGAGCAGCCAGCTTTTTCCCTACTTCAGGAATTTCGAATTTAGGCCACAACATTCCCGGTGTATCTAACAGTTCAACTCGTTCATGAATCCGGACCCATTGATTCCCCCGAGTTACGCCTGGTTTGTTGCCAACTTTTGCTTGGGCTCCGCCCGTCAATCGATTAATCAAAGACGACTTACCAATGTTGGGGATCCCCACAATCATCACTTTTATGGCCTGTGGACGAATGCCTTTTTTGGCCTGTCTTGCTTGCTTCTCTAGAACCATGCGTTCCAATTCTGGAACAATCTGTTTAACTCCAAGCCCAGTAGTGGCGCTAACCGCATAAACAGGACTTGAAGTTCTTAAGTAAGTAAGCCATTTTGCCGTCCAGTTTGGATCTGACAAATCAACTTTATTCAGGAGTAATAAGCGGGGTTTATTTCCAAGCAAGTTATGGAGCATTGGATTACGACTGCTAACTGGTATTCGAGCATCGGCAAGTTCTAAAACAACATCTACCCATTCTAGTTGCTCCATTAATAGGCGTCTTGCTTTCGCCATATGCCCCGGAAACCATTGAATACTCATGAATATCCCTCTTCATCCTTCTTATAACGAAACTATGTTCTCTGACTTAACCTTAGAAAAACCTAAACCGTTGAAAAGGGTAGTATATCATTAGAGCCTTTCCTATGAGGTAGTCTTTAGGGAGAAGCCCCCATTCTCGCGAGTCTTCACTTTCACGACGGTTATCTCCTAACACAAATACCTTCCCCGTTGGAACGGCTTTTGGACCATAAGGCGGATAATCACCAGGTTTAACGTAGGGTTCCTTTATAACATCACCGTTTACATAAACTTTATTGTCACGAAGTTCAACGGTTTCACCCTCCGCCGCAATAACTCGCTTGACGAAGGTCCGTTTCAAGTCCTTAGGGAATGCAAACACGACGACATCCCCTCTGGTGGGAGCCCAGCCACGATACGCAAGTCGATTGACGACAATGCGGTCTCCTGAAACCAGACCTGGTTCCATGGACGGTTGCTTAATCACATAGGGTTGCAATACTCCCCAACGAAGTAACCCTGCGATGAGTACAAACGCTCCGATGATACCCAACATCCATTTTCGTTTTGATTTCTGACGTTTCATCATTTTGCTCCCCTCTTGCACTACTCTTGTAGTATGAACAAGAATCCTAGGAGCATACGTCTGAGAACATATTAATAGACTAATATTATCTTTCTCGACACTATAATTAGGAAGGAGCATGTTGATTAGTAAAAAAAAAGAGCCAGATTGCTCCAGCTCATTTTCGACCTTATACCATGCGACGATCGCGAATTCGCGCCGCCTTACCTGAAAGTGCACGTAAATAGTAAAGCTTAGCACGGCGAACCACGCCACGACGAGCCACCTCAATCTTATCCAAACGAGGTGAGTGCAACGGGAAGGTACGTTCTGCCCCGATGCCACCGATGACACGACGAACTGTAAAAGTCTCTCTGATGCCGCCACCTTTCATTGCGATGACAACCCCTTCAAAAACTTGAATACGTTCACGAGTTCCCTCAACAATACGCACATGTACACGCACTGTATCTCCTGGACGGAAGTCAGGAAGATCCTTTTTCATTTGTTCTTCTTCAATCATGCGAATATAATCCATATAAAATTCCCTCCTTCCTTGTCTAGATGTTCATGCACTGATTTTCAGCGAGCGGACCACCTATTATAAGACCAGCTTATTTTATCACAACCCATATAGCTATGCAACCGTTCAAAGCTATATATCATTATCAGTGCCCCTTTAAGCGGTCTAAAATAATAGCTACAGCGGAACGCACAGATAAATGATTATAGTCCGTGGGTCCATAAATCGGTTCCAGAATTCGGTCCATCTGCTCAACATCTTCTTTAAGGAGTCCCCATCCCGTACCAAACAGTAATAATATTGGTGTTTCCTTCATCTCGATGTCCTGACGCAGCTGTGCATAAGTGACTGTATTGGCATATTTTCGAGCATCTGTCGCCACTTTAATAGGAGCAACCCCATGCTCTGCTTCAATTTCTGCATAGACTTGGCTCAAGTTCTCTGCGATGCTTACCCGTGTAAAAGCTTCTTGGCGATCAGGATTATAATCTGCTCCATACCCCTCTTGCCAAAAACCCATTATGCGTTTGGCCAACTGACGCTGTGCGTCGGCGGGATGAACCACAAAATAACGTTTTACGCCATAAGTTGTTGAGCAACGTGCAATATCATGAAGATCTAAGTTCGTAATTGATGTTGCTACCGTCTCCATATTCTTATTGTACACAGGCGCGTGAATTAAAGCTAAATATATGTCTGCCATGAAGTTCCTCCCAACGCATGATTCATAGCCTTCCCTCGGGATTAAGCGAGGTCTTCCGCCGTCGTTTGGGCAGCGGGCAGAGATGTTTCCACATGGCTTGGTATGCTGCAATTTCCGGATGTTCAAGGATGAGCTCTCCTAATAATGGATAATCATCGGCGCTAAACGTAACTGCCGTAATTAAATCTGGGCGCCGTAGAAAAGTGCGCCTGAGAGATTCTTTTCTACGCCACCGTTTAATCAGCGCGTGGTGACCAGATAGCAGAATTTCCGGAACCTGTCGCCCTTCGAAATCGGAAGGGCGAGTATACTGAGGGTATTCTAGGAGTGCGATGCTGTGCGAGTCCTCTTCGGCAGAAGTATCTTCTCCAAGCACGCCCGGAATAAGTCGAGCCACTGCGTCAATCATGACCATCGCAGCTAGTTCTCCACCTGTCAGTACATAGTCACCGATGGACACTTCCTCGTCAGCTAACTCACGAATTCGCTCATCGAACCCCTCGTAATGCCCACATATAAAGACCAGTTCCTCCTGACCAGACCACGCCTTAGCCTTCTCTTGACGAAAGACATCTCCTTGCGGAGACATGAGAATAATCCTTCGTCTCCCACAAGGCTCGGGCAGATCTCGTATGGCAGCAAAGATAGGTTCGGGCTTCAGGAGCATGCCAGCCCCCCCACCATAGGGAACATCATCCACATTCTTGTGTTTGCTGGTCGCATAATCTCGAAAGTTCACAAACTGTATTTTGACCAAACCCGCCTCTTGTGCTCGTTTGAGGATGCTTTCTTGAAGAGGCGCAAACATTTCCGGAAATAACGTTAAGACTGTAAATTGCATCATCCGAATTTCTAACCCTCCAAAATCGTGGTTAGTGGTTCGATATTCGTGGTTCGAACAACGAATATCGAACATCGAACTACGATATTAGCCCTAGTGGAAGTATGACATCCATACGTCGACCCTCGACATCTACATGCAGAACAACACTTTTAAGTGCTGGGACACATATTTCGCCTTTGTCGCCCTTAACCAAATAGACATCATTCGCTCCAGTTTCCAAGACTTGAGACAAGGTGCCTAACAAGACATCCCCCTCATAAACTTGCATCCCTTCAAGTTCGAAATAGTACCATCCCTCTTGCAAAGGAGCAACTTCTGAGCGGTTAATTAAAACCTTCCACCCTCGGTACTTTTCCGCCTCGTCTACACTCACAATTCCCTCAACTACGAGAAAGACTAAATCCATCGTTACTCGGGCCGAAGTAATTTTGAAAACTTCCGTGATATTCCCAGACCGCAAGATGACTTCCTGCAGCTTCAGAAATCGTGCAGGGTCAGTCGTTAACGGGTATATCTTAAGTTCGCCGCTAAATCCCTGAGGACGTAGCACTTCCCCTATCAGCACAACATCCATCTTTATACCCCCTTATAAGAAGATAGTTTTAGGCATATGAAATAAAATAACAAGTCAAAGATGCAATGGATAGTTTGCGTCAGATAAAGAAAACTGGGCTAGCGTCAAACCCTCAGGCCTGATAGCAGAGGCCATGGATCAGAAAAGAGATACTACAATCTGACACATCCGGTTTCTGACATCTGACTGCCTTATGGCGTGCTATTAGGTAACCATATCGACGCAGTATGACACAAACTAGACTTGCATACTGACTTGTTATTTTATTGAATGTGCCTTAACGTTGAGAAGGGCACTAAGCCCTTCTCAACGTTATTGATCAATGTCCATATGAACTCGGCGACCATCTTTTACGGCTGCCGCTTTAACGAGCGTACGAATAGCGTTTGCGATCTTCCCCTGTTTCCCAATAACCTTTCCCATATCTTCAGGTGAGACAGTCAGTAGCAAATGAACACTTTTATCTGTCTCAGACTGGGTTACGTTGACTTGGTCGGCATGATCAACAAGCGCTTTCGCGAGGATTTCTACAAGTTCCTTCACAGGAACCACCTCTCTCACTTACACTTAGTTCTTGGACTCGTGGAATTTAGCTATGATACCTGACTGGCTCAGCAAAGACTTAGCAGTGCTTGAAGGTTGTGCGCCTGTTGAAAGCCATTTTAAAGCCTTTTCCTCGTCGATCTTCAAAACTACAGGATTTGTTGACGGATCGTAGTAACCAATTTGTTCGATGAAACGTCCATCACGAGGAGCTTTAGCGTCAGCAATAACCATACGATAGATTGGATTCTTTTTCGCACCAATGCGGCATAAACGAATTTTCGTAGCCATATTTTCACCTCCTCTTCATATCTTCGAGGTTCGAAGTTCGAAGCCCCTAAATCAGTTTAACTAAACTTCAAGGTGGAGTCCAAACTCCGTTTAAAGCAAGTTTATATATAAACAACGCTATTATAGCGTGTGTCCATCAAGTCATAGAAGGCAATATACGCTTCAGACAGTATTAGGAGCGCCGTGATTTCTTTTTTTTGCCTTTTTTACCACCGAGCATTCCTAAGCCACCTAATCCTCCTACACCACCCGGGCTAGAAACTTGCTTCATCATTTTTTGCATTTGTTCAAACTGTTTTAGGAGACGTCCAACATCTTGAACCGATGTACCGCTTCCTTTAGCAATCCTTTTCTTACGAGAATCTTTAATGACCATCGGTTTCCTGCGTTCTTCTATCGTCATAGACCGAATGATTGCCTCGATATGAGAGGTATCTTTTTCGTCAATCTGCACATCTTTTAATTGCTTACCCATGCCACCTGGTAGCATTTCCAGAATTGAGGAAAGCGGGCCCATTTTTTTCATCTGTTGCATTTGCTCCAGAAAATCATCGAGAGTGAATTCTTGTTTGCGTAGCTTCTGTTCCATTTCTTTTGCTTTTTTTTCATCAAAGGACTCTTGCGCTTTCTCGATCAGGGTCAGGACATCGCCCATACCCAAAATCCGCGAAGCCATACGGTCTGGATGGAAGAGCTCAAGTGCGTCCATTTTTTCGCCCGTTCCGGCAAACTTAACGGTACACCCGGTTACTGCTTTAATAGAAAGCGCAGCCCCACCGCGAGTATCCCCATCGAGCTTGGTGAGAATAATACCATCAAGACCCAGATCTCTGTGAAACGATTCAGCAACATTAACTGCATCTTGACCTGTCATTGCGTCTACCACTAACAAAATCTCATGGGGTTTCACCGCGGTTTTAATGTCACTAAGTTCGGACATTAGCTCTTCGTTGATATGCAAACGTCCGGCCGTATCAATAATAACCACATCTTGACCATTCGAGTTTGCCTGCTTAATGCTCGCCTTGGCGATATCTACCGGAGCCTCTTGCCCCATAGAAAACACAGGCACTTCCAATTGCTCGCCCAAGACCTGCAATTGCTTTATCGCAGCGGGTCTATATATATCACAAGCAACCAACAGCGGATGCTTACCTTGTTTTTTGAACATATTTGCTAATTTCGCTGCATGGGTTGTCTTCCCTGCTCCTTGAAGACCTATCAGCAAGATCACAGTTGGCGGTTTTGAGGCTATGAGAATTTTACCTGTCGCACCACCCATAAGTTCAATCATTTCTTCATGCACAATCTTAATGACATATTGGGCTGGAGAAAGGGATTCTAAGACCTCTTGTCCGATCGAACGTTCCTTAACCTTGGCAACAAAATCTTTGACCACTTTAAAGTTAACATCTGCCTCCAGTAAAGCAACGCGAACTTCACGCATAGCCTCGTTAACATCTGCTTCCTTTAACCTGCCCTTTCCTTTGAGCCGTTTAAATGTTTCTTGGAGTTTGTCGCTTAGTCCTTGAAACATACCTGACCCCGCTTTCAGCCATCCTAAATATTTACATAAACTTCATCAATCATGATGCGTAGGTGTTGGTGTCGATCCCATGCTGACCGATTGGTAAAATCCTGCTCGTTTAAGCCCTGTGATAAGCTTTTCACTTCCATCAATTTCTCTCGTTCCGTCCAGAACCTCTGTACAAGTCTTAATTTGTCCTCGTATTCTACAAGAATCCGTTCTGTCCGTTTAATCAAATCATGAATAGCCTGACGGCTAATATGTTCCACCTCAGCGATTTCAGCCAAAGAAAGATCCTGTTGGTAATGAAGATCCCAAACGTTGCGTTGCTTTTCCGTAAGTAGCGGGCCATAGAAATCTACTAAAAGGGCTCTTTTTGCTATTTCTTCCATTGCCAACCCCCTGTAAAGTACTTTTGCTTTACAGACGAATTTTAGACCATATTTAACGGTTTGTCAAGCAGCGTCAATTAGTCATTTAACTCTGCAGAAATCCGCTTCGCTCGAGATTCAGCTTCTTGACAAACCTTATCCACATCCATGGTTAAAAGTTTCCGCTCTTCCATGAGAAATCTCCCGTCTACCATTACCGTGCGAACGTCTCCGGCATGAGCAGCATAAACCAGATGTGCTGGAATAGAAAAGCGAGGATAGAAATGCGGTTGATCCATGTCTATCGAAATAATGTCCGCTTTAAAGCCGGGTGCGAGCATCCCAACATCTTCAAGGCCAAGCGTTTGTGCACCACCGAGCGTTGCCATTTCTAATACTTGATAAGCAGGGAGTACGGTTGAATTCACCCGTAACTTTTGTTGGAATGCTACTGAGCGCATTTCTCCGAAAAGATCGAGATTGTTATTACTTGAAGCTCCGTCTGTTCCGAGCCCAATGACAACACCTTTGGCACGCAACTCGGTTATTGGAGCGGTGCCACTGCTTAGTTTCATATTACTTTCGGCATTATGGGCGACACAGACGTGCCTACTAGCCAATATATCCATATCTTCAGAAGTCAAATGAACACAGTGAGCGGCCACAACATGGCCTCCGAAAAGCCCAAGCTCATCGAGCCACTGCACAGGAGTTCTTCCGTATTGGTCTCTAATAATCTTAATTTCATCTTTAGTTTCTGCCACGTGAATATGAATTCCCACCCCTAGGCGGTCCGCTTCAGCTTTCACGCTTCGAAGATACTCTGCAGAGCAAGTGTAAGGAGCATGTGGGCCAAACATAATGCTCACTCGCCCAGCTCCAGCCCCCCCATAGCGCTCCACTAATCCAATATTTTCTTCTAAAGCGAGCTTACCGTTTGGTCCGTTCCCAATGAGCCCTCGAGATAAGACAGCACGGGTCCCTGCGCTGAGCACCGCTTCGGCGACTTGATCCATAGAAGCATACATATCAAGCATGGTGGTTGTTCCAGAGCGAATCATTTCACAAAGTGCTAAAGACGTTCCCCAATAAATGTCCTCTTCTGTCAATTCATCTTCGAAAGGCCACACTTTCTCATGTAGCCAAGGCATGAGCGGCAGATCGTCTGCATAGCCCCTGAGTAACGTCATGGCTGCGTGGGTATGAGTGTTAATTAATCCAGGCATAACAACGTCATTAGGCAACTCTAGAATACGGTCGGGAATAAACCCAGCCGGTACAGAGCCGGACGCCCCAGCCGAAATAATCCGATCGTTTTCTATAGCGATTTCCCCTTGGGGGTAAAATATATCTGATCCGGTCATGGGTAACACCATGGCCCTTATTAGAATCTTCGCCATTAGGATCTCACCATCAATTTAAGCAGGTTAACTGAGTAAGGAGCTGTCACAATTCCTTTTTCAGTAATAATTCCTGTAATATATTTAGCCGGAGTGACATCAAACGCGGGATTATAAACATTGACTTCCTCAGGTGCAACTTTTATCCCAAAGAACTCACGCATTTCCTTGTCTGGGCGTATTTCAATCGGTATTTCTTGGCCATTGGCTACTTTTAGATCAACGGTAGTGGTCGGCGCTGCTACATAAAAAGGAATGCCATGGGCTTGTGCCAATACCGCTACAGAGTATGTCCCGATTTTGTTCGCTGTATCACCATTTGCTGCAATTCGATCCGCTCCCACAATCACGAGGTCAACTTTACCTTGTTGCATTAAATACCCGGCCATATTATCTGCGATTAACGTCACTGGTATCTTTTCACGCAGGAGTTCCAGGGAAGTAAGGCGCGCCCCTTGTAATAAAGGGCGTGTTTCATCGGCATACACATGGATTTTTTTACCTGCTTCATGCGCGCTACGGATAACGCCAAGCGCAGTACCGTACTCTACTGTGGCAAAGGCTCCCGCGTTACAATGGGTTAGTATGTTGGCCTTTTCTGGGACAATTTCTTTGCCATGCTCCCCAATAAGGCGATTCATTCGGCGATCATCTTCTGCAATGCGATCCGCCTCCTCAATTAAAGTCTGACGCACCTCATCCAAATCTTCCATATCCCTGCATTCACGTAATCGATCTTCCATCCGCCGTAGTGCCCAAAACAAGTTGACAGCCGTTGGCCTAGTCTCCGCGAGCCGGTCCTGTACCACTTCCATGAAACTGGGCAGCCCTTCTATTGGCCCCTCATATTCAAGGGCTCCTAACACAAATCCATAAGCAGCTGCTGCGCCAATAGCAGGCGCCCCGCGCACTTCCAAGTGTTCAATAGCCTCTGCCACATCCTTATAAGACGTTGCAGTTCGATATACAGTTTCCACTGGAAGCTTGCTCTGATCTAATAATCGCAAGGAATTTCCTACCCATTCAATCGATTTCATCGTCCCACTGCCTTTCTAAAACTTACCAACTTCTCCGTTCGCTGAGGCACATCGACAATTCTGCTCGGGAGTCCATCGCTCAAGGGTCGCTCGAAAGAGCTGTGCGACCTTTACCCCTAGTGCCTTCATACTGTCCATCACTTCCGCATGAGTTAAAGGATGTGTTGCAATCCCAGCCGCTTCATTGGTAACCATCCCGATGGAGGCATAACACATCCCAAGCTCGCGAGCCAATACTACTTCGGGCACGCTCGTCATTCCTACAAGGTCAGCCCCAAGTCGCTGAAACATCCGAATCTCTGCAGGGGTTTCAAAGCGTGGGCCTTCTGTACAAACATAACATGCCCCATTCTTTACCGCAATCCCAAGTTGCTCTGAGGCATCCATCATAACACGCCGCACAGCGGAACAATAGGGTTCAGTCATATCCACATGGAGAACACCTTGTTTTTCACCTTCGTAAAAAGTCTGAGGACGATTTTTAGTAAAGTCAAGGAACTGATCTAGAAGCACCAGCTCACCTGAGCGAAAATCTGAGGATAAAGAACCAACCGCCGCTGTAGCCACAATTTTTCGCACGCCTAATTTTCGCAGCGCCCAAATATTAGCCCTGTAATTTACGAGGTGGGGAGGGGTGGCGTGATCACTTCCATGTCGGCTCATGAAAACTAGTTCACGATTCAGGATTTTACCAACAACGGTTTCTACGTATCCATAGGGAGTTTCTACCGTGATGATACGCTGTTCCGCGAGTGCAAAATGCTCCACTCCGGTTCCTCCAATGAATGCATAATGTATCAGAATTATTCCTCCTCGTCAGGCTGGGTAAAAAGCGCTGCCGCAAAATCCTTAGGCACAAACGGACGCAGATCTTCTATTCCCTCGCCTATTCCAATCCATTTAACAGGAATTCCAGTTTCTCCGCGGATCCCCAAGACAACGCCTCCTTTGGCCGTCCCGTCCAGCTTGGTTAAGACAATTCCAGTGACTCCTGCCACTTCTTGGAATAGCTTGGCTTGTTGCAGAGCGTTCTGTCCTGTAGTGGCATCCAACACCAGTAACACTTCGTGAGGCGCCCCCGGGATTTCACGCTCAATTACGCGCTTGACCTTACGCAGTTCTTCCATTAAGTTCACTTGATTATGGAGACGGCCGGCGGTATCCACAATAACAACGTCTACACTACGGGACTTTGCAGCTTGTACTGCATCATAGGCAACAGCTGCCGGATCGGCACCTTCCCGCTGTCTTATAACCTCTATTCCGGAACGTTCTCCCCAAACCTCAAGCTGCTCAACAGCTGCTGCCCGAAAGGTATCCCCCGCAGCCATAATAACCCGTTTTCCATCCTTTTTTAGCCGGTTGGCAAGCTTACCGATCGTTGTCGTTTTGCCAACCCCGTTTACCCCGACTACAAGAATAATACTAGGGCCTTGCTTTGCTAAGTTAAGCGGTTCTTCTTCCCCCAATAACTCTGCGATCAATTCTTGAAGGACTAGAGCAAGCTCACTTGGCTCCGATATTTTGCGTTGTTTAACTTCTTTACGCAACCGTTCAACCAATTGGAGTGATGTATTGACACCAACATCTGAACGGATCAGCACCTCTTCCAATTCTTCATATAGCTCTTCATCTATTTTCTTACGACCTGTAAAAACCTCTTCAATTTTCCCTGCAAAATTTTCCCTTGTTTTTGTAAGACCTTCTTTGAGCTTTGCGAAAAATCCTGCCACTATATTAACATCCTCTCATAATCGTGGTTGGAAGTTCGTGATTCGTGGTTAGAAATCCTAGATTAGAATATCATAATACATCGGGCATTGCACACTTGCTGCGTTCCAAGCCCCACCTCTCAAGCCAGGGACTTGCGTGACACAAGCGCGACGTCTCTACGTAAACAGCCTAGCAAACTTCCGTGTAAGCGACACCCCAGATACGGGGCTGCGAACACGGACGTGAGCAGCCGCCACTGAGCCAAGGATGGCGAATTTGGCGGGAACCCCGCTCCCCAGACAAGAGCTTACCCGGTTAGTTTGCTGCTGTGTCGTAAGTACCGAGAGCGTTGTCACGTAAGGCACCAAGTTGAACAGATAATAATTTGGACACCCCGCACTCCTCCATGGTAATCCCATACAAGACATCAGCGGATTCCATAGTTCCTTTGCGGTGTGAGATGACAACGAACTGAGTTGCGTCTGCTAGACGGTGAATATATTGTGCAAATCTTTGGACATTAGAATCGTCCAGGGAAGCTTCAATCTCATCCAAGATACAAAACGGACTCGGTTTAACGCGAAGTAGGGCAAATAATATGGCGATAGCCGTTAAAGCTCGTTCTCCGCCAGACAAGAGGGAAAGTAACTGTGGTTTTTTACCGGGGGGCTGGGCAATAATTTCGACCCCTGTTTCTAACAAATGCTCTGGGTCCACTAAATGAAGTTCAGCATTTCCACCACGAAAGAGTTCTTTAAAGACTTCCTGGAAAGCACCATTCACTGCATGAAAGCTTTCTATAAACCGTTCGCTCATGGTCTTATCCAGTTCGGAAATCAGTTGGTGCAAGATCTGATTAGCTTCTACCAAATCATCCTGTTGTGCCACCATGAAAACTTTCCGGTCCCGCATTATTGGATATTCTTCTATTGCTGCTTGATTGATTGGGCCTAAGACGTCAATTTGCTGTTTAAGCGCTTGCGCCCTTCGCCACAGGACTGCTCTTTCTTCCTCAGTCTTAAAAGGGATCGCCTCTTCCCAAGTTAGAGAGAGTTCTTCTACCAAACGAGTTTCCCCTGCTTGGCATTCCGTCTCAAAGCGAACAACCCGAAGTTCATTGGCATGGAAGCGTTGTTCCAAGGCATGCTCTAGCTGACGATTGGTATGTATCTCCTGTTCCAATTCAAGTGTACGGGCCGATAAGTTCTCTCTCTCTTGTCTACGTTGCATTAAGGCGTATTGTTGCGCCTCTTGGGCAAGTGAATGGTTCACCAATTGATGATTAAACACCCCTTGTTCCTCCACGACCACCTGGCATTTTCCTTGATAATCCGCCTGATTCTGCTTTTTAACTTGAAGCTTTGATTCATTTTCATTATATATTGTTTGTTCGTGTCCAAGTTGTTCCGTGCATTGATTTAATTCATGCTCGCGGTTAGCTAAAAGGATTTTTTCTTGGGTAAGTTTCTCCCCCTTAGATTCTATCTCACCCGTCGCCACTTTAGCCTCAAGCTCCCGCTGATTGTACTCCTGACGCAAATTAACCGACGTTGTTTCTGCCATTTCCAAACGTTCGGTTGAACTTTTCAAACAAAGGCAAAGTTCGTTCTTTTGTGTCATGTTGCCCTGGCTACGAAGATCTAATCCCAATAGCTCACGTTCTAACCGCACCAACTGGCTTAAGACATTCTCGTGCACCGCCCTAAGCATGACTTGATGTTCTTTATCGTCCCGTTGCCTGAGGCTTAAATTCTCCATACCTTCCTGAATTCCCCGCAGACGAAGATCAAGCTCAGCATAGTCTCGTTCTTCTTTGATCAAGTCTTTTTCTAACTGTACCAACGTGACACGCAAAGAATCGATTTCACGAGAACGCGCAAGTAGATTGCCTCCTTTGCGTTGAACACTGCCTCCACTCAGAGAACCTCCAGGATGAACTTGGTCCCCTTCTAAAGTTACAATTCGCAGCCTATATCCAGAGGCTTTGGCAATCCGAGTCGCGGCATTCATATCCGTGACCACGACAATGCGCCCAAGAAGAAACTCCATTGCTGGTTTGTATAAAAAATCGTAAGTGACAAGATCAACCGCAATCCCGATATATCCGGAATCCTTTTCTACTACCTGGTTCACGGACATGCGATTCCCCTGAATAATATCAAGGGGTAGAAAGGTTACTCGTCCGAATTGATGGGCCTTTAAATACGCAATAGCCACTTTTGCAGCCTTTTCATTCTCTGCCACCACATTTTGCAACCCTGCTCCAAGAGCAGTTTCCAAGGACAGTTCATATTTTTCCTTCACCGTGATCAAATCCGCGACCGTCCCGCAGAGACCTAGGCAATCTCTGATGCCCTTTTTCTTCGCAAGCATAACCTCGCGTACTCCTCGTTGATACCCTTCTAAGGAATCTTCTAAAGATCGCAAGGCGTGCATTCTTGCTCTAGATTGATCTGTTAGAGCTTTATGCTTCTGAAGTTCGTCTCTTTTTCTCCAACGGAGTTCCTTAAGCTGATCGCGCTCCGTCCTTAGCCTTAACATTTTTGTTTCTCCAACTAAGGCTTCACGTGCTATCTGAATCAATTCTTCATCCTGTGTTTCTTGAGTTTTACTCAAGGATTGACGCTCTTGTTTTTTCATCGCCTGCTCTTGCTCTACTTGTTGAACTTGTTGTTCCAAAGAATCAAGAGTATGTTGAGCCCCGGTCAATTCATTGGCACGCTTAGCTTGCTCTGAAAGAGCTTGAAAAAGATCGCTCTTAATCCGGTCAATATCTTCTGCTAGGTTACTTTGTCGGACAACATTTAGTTTTTGTTCTTGGTCTGAGACCTTGCGCTGTGACTCTTCAGCCGTATGCTTTAAAACCGTTTGCTTTGCCAAGAGATGGTTGATCTGTTGTTTCAACGTTTCAATTTTGTCCTTATCCACATGGACCTCATCGGTCAACCTATCTATTTGCTCCTGAAAATACATGAAACGCTCACCGCGAATGCTTAACTCATGTTTTATGGCATCACTTGCCTGCTCCGCCTCAAATCCCTCTCCCTGCATCCGTTGCAGGTCATCCTCTATTTGTTTTAACAGAACCATATCTTGTAAATTTTTACTTTCTTTAAGTCCTAATATAGCTTGAGCCTCTACTAAACTAGCCTTTAGCGCTTCTGAATCCTTTGAAGCTATTGACAGCTTTTGCTTACCTTCAGAGATGTCTAGAACCGTCAATTGGATTTCTACGCGTCTTCGTTCAGTAGAGAGCGCAAGGCTTTGCTCGGCCACTTGGGCTTGGGCAGCCAGAGGAGTCAGTTGTCCCTCAATTTCTCGCACTATATCATCAAGCCGTTGTAGATTCAAGATTGTTGCATCAAGACGCTTTACGGCTTCGCGCTTTCTGTAACGAAACTTGGTAATTCCAGCCGCCTCTTCGATCAGCGATCGACGTTCTTCCGATTTGAGGTTTAAGATTTCCTCAACCCGCCCCTGCCCAATGATCGAGAACCCTTCTTTTCCTGCTCCTGTATCCATAAATAATTCTTGAATATCTTTGAGCCGGCAGGATGCATTATTAATCAAATATTGCCCATCACCATCACGATAAACTCGTCGAGTAATTGTGATTTCCCTAAAATCCAACGGAAAAATCCCCGTTGTATTATCAAAAATAAGGGAAACTTCTGCCATACCTACAGGGCGCCGTTGTGTGCTACCCGCGAAAATAACATCTTCCATTTTAGCCCCTCGCAGGCTCTTAGCGCTTTGTTCTCCCAGCACCCAGCGAACTGCATCGGCGACATTACTTTTTCCACTCCCATTCGGACCAACAATTACACTCAGTCCCTGACCTAATTCTAATTTAACGCGATCAGCGAACGACTTAAATCCCTGAATATGAATTCCCTTCAAGAAAACCGGGAAATTCTCAGGTTTGGTCATCGTTCTCACTCCCCCAGTGTTCTAAAACCTGCCTTGCAGCATGTTGCTCGGCCTCTTTTTTGGTGCGACCCAACCCTTTGCCCATCAAATCCCCTCCAAGAAAAACGCCTGCTGTAAAGCATTTATTGTGATCAGGTCCTTCTTCCACCAAGATTTGATAATTTACATCTTTATCTTCACGCTGTGCTTTTTCCTGTAACATTGTCTTGTAGTCGCCGTAATTTCCTTCGGCTACTTCGTCGATGGACGGTTTGAGCATATCCAGAATAACTCGCCTAGTCTCTTGCAAACCATATTGTAAGTAAACTGCTCCAATAACAGCTTCCCAGGCATCTGCCAAGATAGAGGGCCGCTCCCGCCCACCCGATACCTGCTCCCCTTTGCCTAACAAAAGCTCTTGCCCCAATTCAATTTCATGCGCTTTGTGAGCCAAAGTCGTTTCATTCACGACAGCAGCCCGCATTTTTGTGAGCTCTCCTTCTGGCCGATCGGGATAACTTAAATACACATACTCCGCAATTACAAAGTCCAAAATCGCATCACCCAAAAACTCAAGACGCTGATTATTTTCTTTACCAAACTGCGGATTTTCAAAGACATATGAAGGGTGGGTCAAGGCCATACTAAACAGGCGATTCGGCGGAGCCTGAAGTCCTAATCGCTTTGCTAATCTAAGTCCCGGTTCCCGTTTCAGAGAAGTCAGCTTCTTGGCCATTAATTTAGATCTCCTTATCTTCAGACAAATTTTTTCAATACAACCGTGGCATTATGTCCACCAAAGCCTAAGGAATTGGACATTGCCACATTAACTTCTTGTCTTCGAGCTATATTAGGGACATAATCAAGATCACATTCCGGGTCCGGTTCTCCATAATTCGTCGTGGGAGGGATCTCTCCGCGTTCAATACTAATCGCACAGATAATTGCCTCGATGGCTCCCGCAGCCCCCATCAAATGCCCGGTCATTGATTTAGTTGAACTGATCGCTAACTTCGGCGCATAACTGCCAAACACAGTTTTAATAGCGGAGGTTTCCACGGAATCATTGGGCCCTGTGCTGGTTCCATGCGCATTGATATAGTCAACGTCTTCGCCACTTACTCCTGCATCGTCTAAGGCAAGTCGCATCGCTCGAGCTGCACCTGCGCCACCGGGTACCGGACTCGTAATATGATAGGCATCCGATGTGCTTCCATACCCGGCCAGTTCGGCATAAATATGGGCACCACGCGCCTCTGCGTGTTCCAGGGATTCTAGCACCAAAACCCCTGCTCCTTCGCCCATAACAAAGCCACTACGCCGTTTGTCAAAGGGCCTGCACGCTTGTTCCGGATTTTCCTTTTCAGTTGACATCGTCTTCGCTGCACAAAAACCGGCGAACGCCAAATGTGTAATCGGTGCCTCAGTTCCTCCACAAAGGACGACATCGGCTTCTCCACGTTGAATAATCCGTAACGCTTCCCCAATCGCGTTAGTTGCCGAAGCACAGGCCGTAGCAATCGTCATACTAGATCCCTGTAAGCCAAACTCAATGCATAAATGTCCGGCTGCCATGTTGCTAATCAGCATAGGAACAAAAAATGGGGTAACCCGACCGCTCCCCTTATTCATCAGCACCTCTTTTTGTTCTTCAAACGTTGTCACTCCACCAATCCCACAGCCCATAACAACTCCTGCACGTTCCTTGTCTACTTTCTCTAAATCCAGCCCAGAATCTTGCACCGCCATCTTGGCGGCTGCCATGGCAAATTGGGCAAAACGATCCATGTGGCGGCTTTCTTTTTTATTGATCCAGTCCGTTGGTACAAAATTTTTGACCTCAGCCGCAACCTTCGTCGGCAAATCGGTTGTATCAAAACGCGTCAATAATCCGATTCCGGACTTACCTTCGATTAAATTATTCCAGAATTCATCTAGTTGGTTTCCTACGGGAGAGATAACACCCATTCCCGTTATAACTGCGCGGTGTTTCAACACTCTTCCTCCTTTAAACTGAGTATTCCGTTTTTGATGTCCTTGAAAATTTCATGGACTGACAAAATTTCGTTGATCTTATGGACATTAGCTCCCGAAAATATGAGACCGTCCCGAACATTGCCCTGTTGAGCCTTATTTAGACGGTTCATTATACAAAAGTTCCTCTCACACCGTTTCAGACAATGGTTACATTCTTTCGGTCTGTGGTCGACTTTGTCATCTAGTTCCTGGGTAAAGGGATTCCTAATTCCCCGCCCTGGTAACCCAACCGGACTATGAACTATTACAATGTCCTTTTCAGTCGCTTTTAACATCGCCATTTTCCAAGCAAGCGCTGCGCTACTCTCTTCACTAAGTGCAAATCTCGTCCCCAGTTGCACCCCATCTGCACCAAGTTTCAGTGTCCTAGCGACGTCTTCTCCATTGACGAAGCCTCCCGCCCCTATGACAGGAATACTGACCGCCTCCATTACTTCAGGTAGGATATCGTGTATGGAACGATCCGTACCCAAATGACCGCCAGCCTCTAACCCTTCCACAACCACGCCCGCCGCCCCAAGCTTTTGGGATAATTTAGCGAGTTTAGCCGATGAAACAATGGGTACAACCGGAATACCCTTTTCTTTACCCCATGCGAACATGTCCCTGGAAAAGCCTGCTCCTGAAACCAGAAGATCAATCTTTTCATCAAATGCCGCGTGAACCAACTGAGCAAATTCGCTGATAGCAAACATAATGTTTACCCCAATAATTCCTTTGGTCAGTCGACGTGCTTCTCGAATTTCAGCGATCAGTTCCTCCACAGATAAACCACTGCCTGCTATTATTCCGATTCCTCCTTCTTCAGCAACTGCTGCTGCGAGAGGAGCCATGGATATCCTAACGGCCATTCCTCCTTGAATAACAGGAATTTTAGCCACTAAATTTGCAATACGAAGCTCTGGTATTTTCACAATTGTTCCTCCTGTCGAAAGAAAATCTCTTAAAAGAAAGTCCCGCAACCTAGTACGGGACCTTTCTGAGGTTATTTGTTTCCCTTAATGTAGTTGACTGCATCCCCGACTGTCCGAATTTTTTCGGCTTGCTCATCAGGAATATCCAAGTCGAATGCCTCTTCAAGTGCCATAATTAGTTCTACGATATCCAAGGAATCCGCATTTAGCTGTTCAAAGGAGGTCTCTTGGGTAACATCAACTTCATCTACTCCAAGTTGTTCGACGACGATGGCTTTCACTTTATCGAAAATCTCCATGCTGTTTCTTCACCTCCTTTCACAGATTCAGGGGAGTTATATTTCCATGCCCCCATCAACACACAGGGTCTGTCCTGTTATATAAGACGCCTCTGGCGACACGAGGAATCGAACCACCTTCGCGACGTCCTCGGGTTTTCCTAAGCGGCCGAGTGGGATCGCACGCAAGATTTCAGAATGCATCCCTTCCGCTAACCCTTCCGTCATATCTGTAGAAATATACCCCGGAGCAACCGCATTGACTCGTATACCACGCGATGCGAATTCCTTGGCGATGGATTTTGAAAACCCTATAATACCGGCTTTCGCTGCAGCATAATTAGCTTGTCCCGCATTACCTGAAAGGCCCACGACGGACGAAATATTCACAATAACACCTGATCGTTGTTTAAGCATTCCTTTGCTGACCGCTTTAGTGCACAGAAAAACGCCTTTGAGATTAGTAGCTAAAACCGCATCCCAATCCGCTTCTTTCATTCGCAGCAATAATGAATCCCGTGTAATTCCAGCGTTGTTGACCAGAATGTCAATCTTGCCAAAATGGTCTAACGTTGTTTTTATTAATCGATCGACATCAGTCGTTTGACTTACATCCGCCTGAATGGTCAGGCATTCTCCGCCAGCCTCACGGATCAATGCGACAGTTTCCTCAGCTTTATCGACACGGCCAGCATAATTGACAACAACTTTTGCCCCCGCAACTGCCAACTCCAGAGCAATTGCTCGTCCAATCCCACGTCCACTTCCGGTAACTATTGCCACTCTATCATTCAGCACCATTTTAACGACTCCCCTTCAAATATGCAAGTGACTTTTCTAAAGACGCCATATCTTCTACACGGAGTAGATTAACCTCGGGGGCAATTTTCTTGACCAGCCCTGTCAGGACTTTACCGGGACCACATTCCACAAAGGTATCCACCCCTAGGTCTAGAAGATGACGAACTGATTGTTCCCAACGAACAGCCCCACTCACTTGCTCTACCAAGGTGCTCACCGTACGTCCCTGCGAGACGACCTCGGCGGCGTCAATGTTGGCAATAACAGGGCAACGTGGAGTATTCCAAGACACGCCCTCTAAAACTAGTTGTAGTTGTTCCCCTACTTTTTCCATAAGAAGGGAATGAAACGGCCCGCTCACTACGAGCGGTATGGCACGTTTTGCCCCTAGCTCCTTGGAGATTTCTATCGCATAGGCTACGGCCAATACTTCTCCAGATATAACCACTTGACCTGGACAATTGTAATTAGCGGGTGCAACCACGCCGTGCTCTGTTGCTCGACGGCAGGCTTCCTCCACCAGCTCAGCAGAGAGCCCCAGGATGGCCGCCATCCCTCCTCCGGATGGAACCGCGGCTTGCATAAGTTCTCCACGTTTCCTAACCACACGCAGTGCTTCCGGCAGGCCTAGACTACCTGCTGCTACATGTGCCGAATACTCCCCGAGGCTGTGCCCGGCAACATAATCCGGTTCGATCCCATCCTCAGAAAGGAGCCGCCACGCCACTACACTAACAAGTAATATTGCAGGTTGGGTCCAAGCCGTCTGTTGAAGTTCTTCTACAGGTCCCTCCGACAACAGGGTAATAAACTTACTACCTAGAATTTCGCGAGCTGTCTCCCTCAGCTCTAGGCCACTAGGCGTCATAAATAATTCGTTACCCATACCGACATACTGAGAACCTTGCCCTGGGAAAATAAAGGCCAATTTACCCAAATGCTAGGCCCTCCTCTCCTCAAACCGTGCCGCAAGACGTTCAAATTCTCGTGCTGCGCACTGCATAATATCTTCAATAATAGCCTTGACAGGTTCAACGCGGGTAACCCCTCCAGCACTTTGACCTGCCATAATTGAACCGTTCTGAACATCGCCATCCACCATGGCTAGACGCAATCTTCCGACCCCTAATTTCATAAGCTCTTCTGAGTTCATACCTTCCCGTTCATATTGTTCAATATCCCGGGTAAAGCGATTATCTAAACAACGCACGGGATGACCAGTTGAACGTCCTGTGATAACTGTGGCACGGTCCTTAGCTTTAATAATTTTATCTTTGATAAGCGGCGAAATAGTGCATTCTTCTGCACACATAAAACGCGTCCCCATTTGTACCCCTTCAGCCCCTAGTGCTAAAGCCGCAACCAAACCCCGTCCATCCATAATACCTCCTGCAGCAATGACCGGTATTTTCACAGCATCAACCACCTGAGGAACCAGAGGGAAGGTTCCAATTTCTCCGATATGTCCCCCGGATTCCATTCCTTCAGCAATAAGCGCATCGACCCCTGCCTTTTCAAGACGTTTAGCCAACGCGACGGAAGCGACCACTGGAATCACTTTTGTGCCTACTTCTTTAAGCATAGGGACATACTTTCCAGGATTCCCTGCGCCCGTCGTAATCACTGGGACGTGTTCTTCTAAAATCACCTGCATGACCTCATCCAGAAACGGGGACATAAGCATAACATTTACTCCATACGGTTTTTTCGTAATGGCTTTCACTTTTCGGATTTCCTGACGCAACCAGTCCGCAGGGGCCTGTCCAGAACCAATAATACCTAATCCACCACTTTCAGAAACTGCAGCAGCTAATTCTCCAGTTGCAACCCAAGCCATTCCACCTTGAAAAATCGGGTATTCAATGCCAATCAGATCACAAAGCCTTGTTTTAATCATCCTTTTAATCCTGCTTTCGTCCATTTTAATACACAAGCTCCCCAGGTCAGGCCTGTACCAAATCCGACCATAACAATGGTATCGCCCATTGTAAGACGCCCACTTTTAGCTGACTCATCTAAGGCCACGGGAATAGAAGCAGCGGACATATTACCATACTTGTCTAAATTTATGATCACTTTATCTGTTGAGATTCCCAAGCGCTTCACCGCAGCATCTACAATTCGTATATTAGCTTGATGGGGGATCAGAATATCGACATCGTCATGCGTTAAGCCTATCTTTGCTAGGACCTTTAACGCAATCTCTCCCATAATCCGCACCGCGAATTTATAGACTTCGTTGCCCGCCATCTGAACTGTATGTAGCTTCTTCTCAACCGTTTCCAGACTTGTCGGATGCATAGAACCTCCAGCTGGTTGGCTAAGTAACTTACCTCCGGAACCGTCTGCACCTAATTCAAAACTTAAAAAACCAGCGCCCTCTTCAACCGGTTGTAGAACCGCGGCTCCTGCACCATCACCAAAAAGAATGCAAGTTGAACGGTCTTCCCAGTTAAGAATTTTGCTCATCGTCTCGCCTCCGATGACGAGCACCGTTTTATACATTCCTGTGGCAACGAACTGGCTAGCTGTCGCCACTCCATAAATAAAGCCAGTACATCCCGCTTCCAAATCAAAAGCCGCTGCGTTCTTGGCCCCTAACCGATCCGCAACGAGACAGGCGGTGGCTGGGAATGCATAGTCAGGAGTAATCGTCGCTACTATGACGAGATCAACGTCTTCAGGGGCCACCTTGGCATCCTCTAAGGACCGCAAGCCGGCTAGATAACACAGTTCTGAAACTGGCATATCCTTCGGAGCAAAATGGCGTTCTCTTATCCCTGTGCGCGAGGTAATCCATTCATCGTTTGTATCCACTATTTTTTCCAAATCCACGTTGGTTGTAACATTTTCCGGAACATATGACCCTGTCCCCACAATTCCCACACTAAACATAGCTCCCGTCCCCTTTTCTCTTTATCTATTTTCAAGACTTCCACTTGTATAAGTAGGAGTTCCACGCTCTGCTTCGGTGGGGGTAGCCTCTTGCACCGAAGTCCCAATGTTCTTTAGCTGTAAACGAGTTCACTAACCATCCTGCTCTACTTAGGGAGATCTTCTCGAATGTGTTCAATCAAACGCACTTGAACACATTCGCGGGCTACACGGATGGCATTAAAGATCGCCTTTGTTTTGGAACTTCCGTGGCAAATTATGCTAATACCGTTAACGCCTAGTAAAGGAGCACCACCATACTCAGCATAGTCCATCATCTGATCGATCTCTTTTAAACCCGGTTTTACCGCCAACGCACCTAGCTTGCGGACTATGTTGGAAGTAATTTTCTCCT
>Ga0209386_1000089_pt1 | contig 46875 bp, 33 predicted proteins | sample NGEPertwo_FD_184510 | JGI IMG/M metagenome (GOLD analysis project Ga0209386, IMG submission 184510) | Arctic peat soil microbial communities from the Barrow Environmental Observatory site, Barrow, Alaska, USA - NGEE Permafrost154B-two... | ecosystem: Environmental > Terrestrial > Soil > Wetlands...
GATCAAGGATGAATCTCCCAATCAGATTAATACTTCAATAAAAGGTCGGGCTGTTTTCGCTGAAGGAAAGTTTGGAAAGTCGATTGAATTAAATGGTCATGATCAATGGGTTGAGACTTACCGGGACACGGCTTTGGATATAACAGGGAATAAGTTAACCCTGTCGTTCTGGGTTTACCCGAACAAATGGAATGGAAACGGAACATTTCTGGTGAAAGGGGACTACCAATTTGGAATCGTACAGAAAGATGAGAAAAACCTGGAATTTTATGTTACCGATCAGAAGAAACGGATACTAAGTGGTCAGCTGCCGGAAGGATGGATCGGAGCGTGGCATCATGTTGCAGGTATTTGCGATGGAAAACAGATGTTGCTTTATGTTGACGGGAAAAAGGTGGCAAGTCAGCCGTTTACTGGCAAAATGACCAATAAGCCTTTTCCAGTTAGTTTAGGATATAGTACTGAAAATGAAGGATCAGAGTATTCGGATAATATGAGTAATGCGCGATTCGACCGCGTTTCAATATTCAATCATGATATTGCAATTGAACGTTTACTTTCGGAGAATTCACAATTGTTAAAAGACAGTGCCCGCTTGTGGCTCGATTTTGAGAATGAAGAGATAAAAGGCGAATATTTCAGTATGGGAATTGGTGCACGGACTTATGGAATGGTATGGCCAGATCGTAATCCGCAGCCTGAACTCTGGCAGGTTAAAAAATCGGCACAGCCAGTTCATGCTGAGTGGATTAATGCAAGTAAAGGTGTTGTACAAATAACAAACAGATATCCTTTTACAAATCTTAATGAACTGAAATTCACATGGCAGTTAGATGCCGATAATACTGTGATTCAAGATGGATTGCTGGATATTTCCCTCAAAGGAGGTGAGAAATCTGAGGTTGTAATTCCATTCAAAAAGCCAGAAATAAAAACCGGGGTCTCATACCGTTTGCTCCTTAGCTTTCAAACCAAGGAAGACAAATTCTGGGCGAAAAGTGGCTTCGAAGTTGCCTGGGAACAACTTGAATTACCCTGGTTTAAAAAGGAAGTTATTGAAAAAGCCATGGGTACTTCTGCCCTAAATGTCGTTGAAAATAATGGAATGATCACAGTCGCAGGATCAGGTTTTTCTTATGTTTTCGATAAAAGCACGGGAAACCTTACTGACATGAATTACAGTGGGGTGGATTTAATTCAAAAAGGTCCTGTTCTGAATGTTTGGCGTGCCCCGTTGGTGAATGAAACCGATCCCTGGGCAAATGGCGGTTCGCAGCTTAAAGATCGGCAGCCGGGGATGGGTAATGGTCCCGTTAACAATTGGTATAGTCTTGGGCTGAATCAGTTGAATTATAAACTTGATCAGATGCAATATTATAAAAATGAGGATGGTGAAGTTATCATCCAAGTGAATAATCATGCCGAAGGGGCGACTTTTAGAACCGCTTTCTCAAATGCTTTTATCTATAAGATTAGCTCTGATGGAGCGATAGAAATCAATCATACTGTTATACCCCATGGTGTAATGCCTGCCTGGCTTCCCAAAGTTGGTTTGAAATGGATATTGAATCAATCACTCGAAAACGTTAAATGGAGTGGCCGTGGTCCTTTTGAAAACTATCCTGACAGGAATAGTGGTGCCAAATTGGGGATTTATGGTTGCAATGTGAGTGAGTTTACCGAGCCTTACCTAAAACCGCAGGACTTTGGATGCCGCACTGATAACCAATGGGTAACATTCGTAAATAAAGATGGTGTGGGGGTAACCTTTTCCGGAGCCCAATTATTTAATTTCAGCGCCCAATTATACGATACCGATCATCTTGCCCGTGCACAATATCCTTATCAGTTAAAGACTTCTGCCGGAATTACTTTTGATTTTGACTATGTCACAAGTGGTGTCGGTTGCACTGCAATTTCGGTACTTAATGAATATCGCGTTTTACCTAAAGTTTATTCTTTTGTTTCAAGTATAAAACCATTTAAGCACAAGGAATAAGTCTTGTTTAGCATGTTAGAACAGTCTTATCTGATAGTCTGATAAAGAAATTTTATTTTCATTTAAGATATTTTGTATTTATCCGAGGAACTTTTCATATTTGAATGCGTTTTTAATACATCAACGAAAATCAGTTGATTTATATTTGGAATGTAAAAATTGAAAAGATGAATAGACACGATTTTTTATCCGTACTTGGAGTATCAGCAGGAACAGTAATTTTCGCCCCTTTTTTGGCATCATGCAGTAAAAACAGTTCTGTATTGGGTGATGGAGGTACCGTTGATTTTATAATTGATCTGACATTGCCTGCAAATGCTTCACTCAACAGTAATGGTGGCTCTTTACTAAAAAGCGGTGTGATTGTTGCCAAGACCTCTGCAGGTGCATACATCGCTGTTTCTTCGGCATGCACACACCAGGGAAGCACGATTAATTTTAATAGTGCAGGCAATCGATTCATTTGTCCGAATCACGGAGCGAATTTTTCAACAACCGGATCAGTGCTTGTAGGGCCGGCTACAAGCCCATTGACAAAGTATAATACATCGTTATCCGGTACCTCGCTTCGAGTTTATTCGTGATCAGTTTTTTAAAATATTTCTTAATAATTTCAATTTAAGGGAATCTTCTGAATTCGTTATTATTCAGAAGATTCCCTTTTTTATAAAATATTCTTTTCCTTTGAAACATTTCCTTATTTATAAACGTTACAAATAATAACTATCGATTATTTGTAAAACGCACAATTAGGAAAGATATGAGAAGACATGAGTTTTTGATGGCTATTGGCGTATCGGCCGGGACTGTAATTTTTGCCCCTTTTTTGACGTCGTGTAGTAAAAGCAGCACGATGGATACCACTACGCCTCCGGTAGTTGGTGGGGCAGTAGATTTTACCCTTGATTTGTCACTTCCGGCAAACTCGGCACTAAATAGCAATGGTGGGTCGGTTATTAGCGATAAAGGTGTTATCGTTGCACGCACTTCAGCAGGGTCCTTCGTTGCCGTTGCTTCTGTTTGTACACATCAAGGCGCTGCCCTGGCTTATGACAATGCGAATACCCGATTCCGCTGTACGAATTCGGGGGCGGGACATGGTTCCATTTTTTCAACTACCGGTTCTGTTGTTACCGGACCCGCAGTAACAGCATTAAAGACATATAATACGACGCTTACGGGCACGAGTCTTCGGGTATTTGCCTGATATGGAATTAGTTTCACCAAGAGGAAATCTTAAGATAAACAGGTGTTATCCGAAGGTTCCCTTCTGGTGTAAGTCGGTTCTATTTATCGGTGAAATCTTTCTCCGATAAATTTCAGTCCGTCGTATATGCCTGTACGCCAGTATGACCATTCGTGCGATCCGTTTCTTACCCGGTATTCATGCGGAATATTTAGTTTGCGCATTTCGATGTGCAACAGTGAATTGCCCATATAAAGAAAATCATCATCACCGCAATCGATGTAAAATCTGATCCCTTTTAACTTTTCGACAGGAACAGTCTCAACCAGGTGCAATGGACTATTCGATTTCCAGGCTTCGGTAATTCTTGCTTCACCTTTCAGGTTATTGCCATATATATTTTTAAAGAACATATCGTATTGTTTATCAGGTTGTGTGGTGATTTCCTCGTCAGAGAAAGTACCACTGCTTAATGCCACACAAGTCGAAAATAAGTCGGGATTACGCATTGAAAGGCCCAGCGCACCATATCCTCCCATCGAAAGTCCTGCAATCGCCCTGAACTCTTTTTTCGCTCTTATGCGGTACTCTTTCTCTACAAAGGGAATCAGTTCTTTAATGAACATATCTTCCCAGCGGTCTTTCCCGTCGGCACTGTTGCAATACCAGGAGACCTTCCCATCAGGAATGATAATAATACATGCAGGAAATGCCCCTTCTGCAATTCCTTTATCTGCAATCTCATTGACTTCGCCGAATTGAATCCATCCTGTTTCGTCATCGGAAAACCCGTGTAAAAGATACAATACTGGATAGTTGCGTTGCGAAGTTTGGTAATCGGATGGAAGATAAACGGAGTACTTCAACGGGTAGGAAACAATTTTGCTGTTGAAAGTCAGACTTTCAATCACTTTGCCTTTCTGGGCAAATGATGGCGCGACAAAGGCAAAACAAAGTAGTGCGAACAATAGTGTCTTCATATTTATATAGATTGTTATGGTGCAAAACTATCAAATTGACAGGTGAATGAAAAGCTTTTCTAATCAATAATAAATAATTATGCGAATAGATGGCCTTTTATGTCTGCCTTCTAAATGAAAGGAGGTTTTATGAATGTTCTGTAATAGGAGGATCACTCAGCGCGGGGTGTGATAATCATTCACTGCATTGAGTAAGTGATTATCATAGTTATTCGAATACATTCAGCATATAATCGAACATAGGTTCTTTCAGCAAAGTACCTGAAACGGAAAACTGGATGGAGATACCAAGTTGTTTCCGTATGCAACTTTATAAATAGGCAGCATTATTGTCAATTCCAAGGATAATACGGAGCATAAAATAAACATCAGGCCCCGAAGGTTTAGGAAACCTGGGGGGCCTGATATAAACGTTCAGAAGGTTTTTGGTAACCTTCGGGATTTAATCTAAACCATTGGGTATTTTTTCAGGATTTCGGTTGACTTCATCAATATGTCGACATATTGTGCTCTTTTATAAGCATAAGGGTCCTTGATGTTTTTAATCGAAAGTTTTCCTTTAAACGCGTCGATCGTTTTGTAGCCGCGGGCATCCATCCATTCTTCGAGCATTTCGAGCATGCTGGTGATATGGCTGGCTTTGTTTTTATAGACAGCGCTAACTACCTGAACAGAATCAGCACCTGCCAGTAACATCTTTATTACATCATTGCCATCTGATATTCCTCGACTTGTGCAGATGTCGGCGCTGATATTTCCGTAAAGCAATCCGGCAAAACGGAGGCTTAACTGGTAATCTTTTTGGTGAGTAAGGTCGAAAGGATAGAAGAATTCTTCGGTTTCGATATTGATTTCGGGCTGAAAAAAGCGGTTAAACAAAACAACACTGTTGACACCGGCTTTATCCAATTGGCCGATCATGTTGAGCGGATTTGCATAAAACGGACTTAATTTTACACTGACCGGGATCTTAATGGTTTTTTTAATTTTTGTCAGGATTCGCACTTGTTTCGCTTCAATCTCGGAACCAGTCAGGATACTGTCAACGGGAACATCATAGAAGTTGAGCTCTAATCCTGCAATACCAGTCTCCTCGAGAGCAATTGCATACTCTTCCCACGATTCTTCATACATGGCATTTAAACTTGCAAAAACGGGGATATTCACGTTAGAAATGAGTTTTTCGAGTTTGAATAGATGCTCCTTAGCGCCTCCATGTCTTATCTCGGGGAACAAACGGATCATCTCAGCATTGCGATTGTCATATTCACCAAGCTGATCTTCCATTTGAATTTGTTCGAGATGTATCTGCTCTTCAAACAACGATCTGAAGACAATTGCCGATACTCCGGCGCGTTCAATTTTTTCGATAGCTGCAAGATCTTCTACCAAGCTTGACGCCCCAAGAATAATGGGATTTTTGAGCTCGACTCCCATGTAAGTAGTTCTTAAATCTGCCATAATATTAAAGTTTTGAAGGTTTTTTTAATATAACAAATACAAATCAATATTCGTTCAATAAGAATGCTAAAAAAACAGAAACCCCGGAGAATTTCTCCGGGGTTTAAGATATAATCAATGAATTGAATCGAAAAGGACAAAAAAACTACGATGATCCTTTATCGAATTTATCTGCTTAGAGAAGGTGATAGGCAACGGTCAATCCGGCCATTACAATAGATACCATACTCATCAGTTTAATCAGGATATTTAGAGAAGGTCCTGACGTATCTTTAAAAGGATCACCAACCGTATCACCAACAACTGCTGCATTATGGCAAGGTGATTTTTTTCCGCCGAGATTACCTTCTTCAATGTATTTTTTTGCATTATCCCATGCACCACCGGCATTTGCCATGAAAATAGCAAGGATAAAACCGGTTGAGGTGCCACCTAACAGCAGACCAACAACACCTGAAACGCCAAAAATAATTCCGGTTGCAATTGGAATAAAGATGGCCAAAAGCGAGGGAAGCAGCATTTCCTTTTGAGCACCTTTGGTTGAAATTTCAACACAACGTGCGTAATCAGGCTCTGCTTTACCTTCAAGTATTCCCTTGATTTCGCGGAACTGACGTCGAACTTCTTCAACCATACTCTGGGCAGCGCGTCCAACTGCATTCATTGTTAAACCGCAAAATAAGAAAGCGGCCATTGAACCAATAAATGCGCCTACCAATACGCGAGGGTTCATAATATCGAGATGGAAGTATTGCATCATCTGTGGAATTGATGCCTTTGCAATATCAGTATTTTCGAAATGATTATTTGTAGCAAAATCGGCAAATTCAATAACCTTTTCAGGAACACGGCCCATCGCTATTTTTATTTCCTCAATATAGGAGGCCATCAATGCCAAAGCAGTTAAAGCGGCTGAGCCAATGGCAAATCCTTTACCTGTTGCGGCAGTTGTGTTTCCCAGTGAATCAAGTGCATCGGTACGTTTACGTACTTCTTCACCAAGGCCTGACATTTCAGCATTACCACCCGCATTGTCGGCTATAGGTCCATATGCGTCAGTTGCAAGTGTAATTCCAAGTGTTGAAAGCATTCCAACTGCGGCAATTGCGATTCCATAAAGGCCAAATCCGATATTCTCGAAATCGAAACCAGATGCAAAAAGGAATGCAAGGATGATGGAAGTACCAACAATCAAAACAGGAATGGCAGTTGAAATCATACCGGTACCAATACCAGAGATAATTACAGTTGCAGGACCGGTTTTAGTTGATTCTGCAATGTTACGTGTAGGTGCATATCCGGAAGAAGTATAGTATTCAGTAATTTTACCGATACCGATACCACCAAGTAGTCCGGCCATCATTGCGCCCCAAACACCTAAATAGTTAGGAATATTCAGGTATTTAAGAATGAGAAAGGAGAAAATAGCAATCCCAAATGAACTGATATTCACTCCGCGGCCAAGGGCATTTAGCAATTGTTTTTGCGAAGCACCTTCTTTGGCTTTTACCATGAAGATTCCGAATATTGAAAGAAGAATTCCGACTGCAGCAATAATCATAGGAGCAATTACTCCATTAAATTGTGTCTGAACTCCCATCCCTGCGAATGCAGTAGCACCAAGGGCTGCAGTTGAAAGGATAGCACCGCAATACGATTCATAAAGGTCAGCACCCATACCAGCTACATCACCTACGTTATCACCAACGTTGTCGGCGATGGTTGCTGGGTTGCGTGGATCGTCCTCTGGAATACCAGCTTCTACTTTACCTACAAGGTCAGCACCGACGTCAGCTGCTTTTGTGAAAATTCCACCGCCAACACGCGCAAAGAGCGCCTGGGTCGAAGCACCCATCCCAAATGTAAGTGTAGTTGTCGTAATAATGATCAATTTCATAGAAGGATCAACTGCAATAATTCCATCGGTGACAGAGTCGAGCGAACCAATGATGAATTGCAATGCATAAAACCAAACCGAGATATCAAGTAATCCCAGTCCAACAACAACTAATCCCATTACAGCACCTGAGCGGAAAGCGATCCGGAGTCCATCATTCAATGAGCGTTGTGCAGCATTGGCAGTTCGGGCGGAGGCATATGTTGCCGTTCTCATTCCGAAGAAACCAGCTAATCCAGAGAAAAAGCCTCCGGTCAAAAATGCAAATGGCACCCATGGATTCTGAATTTCCAAAACATAAGCCATAATGACGAACAAAATGGTAATAATCGCAAAAACAATACCTACCACCTTGTATTGTTGTCTTAGATAGGCCATTGCACCATCACGAACGTGCTTGGCAATTTTTTTCATTGTGTCTGTGCCTTCGCTTTCCTTCATCATTTGCTTGAAGAAAAACCAGGCAAAAAAGAGTGCAACAACAGAGGAGGCTGGCACCAGCCAAAAAATAGGATCAATCATGATTGTTTTAATTTTGGGTTTGTTTTTATTACTGTTTAGTACAAAAATATCATTACGAAAATCAAATTCTTCCCAATTTAGCGGCAAAAATATAAAATTCATTATACCACAAACAGGCAGAACAGGTGTTGTATAACAGTTTTTTGGACATGAAACTTTAATTACTTATAAATTAAAACTATGAGCATGAAAAATGTTGAATATTCAGATTATACATTAAATATGATTTAACCTAAACTTAACATTATCACTGATATTGGCTAAATTGAATTTCAGGAATTAGAGGTGGAAAATAATAGCATTGCAGAAATTATTTTTTAATTCTGATGTTTTAAATCATCTTTGTATGGTGTATCCGCAACAAATAATATGATGTTTAACCGGATAATTCTAAAACAACTTTCAATGGTCGGTAAGCATCTGTTATTTGTTTGTCTTGGTAATATTTGTCGTTCACCAAGTGCAGAAGCAGTAATGAACGGAAAATTAAAAACGATAGGGTGGGAGCGAAGTATTCTTTGCGATTCTGCCGGGATAATCGGATTCCATGCCGGAGAACCTGCTGATGCAAGGATGCGGAAACACGCACTTAAACGAGGATATGCATTAACCAGCATTTCGAGACAGGTTAAGCCGAATTCCGATTTCGATCGTTTCGATATGATTATTGGAATGGACGATCAGAATATTAAGGATTTAAATGCACTTGCACGCTCTGAAAGTGACAGGAGGAAGATCTTTCGTATGACAGACTTTAGTACTCAGAAAATTTTCAATCATGTTCCTGATCCATATTATTCAGGAAATGATGGTTTTGAGTTGGTGCTTGATCTGTTGGAAGATGCGTGTGATGGTTTGATTGAGCATCTAAAAGGAGAAAGCCCATCAGGATTTGTGAATGAACGAGTTTAAAATAAAGAGTGGCACGGCGTATGACTGTATAAATTTTAAATAAGCATAAGATAAAAATAAATGAGAGCAAGACAAGTATTTATTTTATTGGGATTATTGATCGGATTGGCTGGATGCAGTGTTCAGAGTAAGCTGAGCAGGGAGTATAAAGGTAAGACGCATGAGGAATTAATGCTTGGACTGGGACGACCTACAAGTATTGAGCCCCTTTCAGGTGGACGGAAAATTGAAATTTATAAGAAGAGTAAATTTTTAAAGCCAGCTCCGATTAATACCGGCCAGTTTCAATACGACAAATTTGAAAGTCCGAAAGCAATTAAGAATGAGGTCTATAAATTTTATTTTAATTCGAAGGGCGTGATCGAAGATGTTAAATGTGACGTAAGTTACGAGCGATAATTATTCGTTTTTTTAATTATCAGGTGCTGTTATCTGATAGGATATTTTTTATATATTTGCAACCGCTAAAAGCAAATCGCCCAGATGGTGAAATTGGTAGACACGCCAGCTTGAGGGGCTGGTTCCGGTTACGGTGTGCAAGTTCGAGTCTTGTTCTGGGCACCGAAAAACCCACTGATATTCAGTGGGTTTTGTCATTTTTAGGGAAAGAATCGTGTATTACGGTCAAACTTCAAAAAAATCGCAAGTATACTCTGTTTTGTGAAAGTCGCAAATTCCCTTTCCATGGATGAAAATTTGTAACAGATAGTGAATGTTCGTGTTCAAATGTTCATGCCAGAAGTGCTTTAAAAGGCAGGGGGTGCTTCTATATCTACTTTGCTCTCATTTTATTCCCTCTTGTTTCGTGTGTCACCTCTGCAAGTCCCAACGTTTCCATTAAGGGTGGAATATACATTCCGAAGCGCCCGCGAAGTCCCTTCTTTAATCCGTACCAACCTCCTACAGGATTATTTTCCGAGCGTCCCCAGGCTTCAACAGTACCTTCTTTTGAAGGTTTCTGTTCGTCTGCACATCCCAGTTCCATCCAGTCGCCATGGTTTTTCAGCATCGTATGGAGATCTGTGATGCAGCGATACTGGTAATATAATTTGGTCTTTCCAACAACACATACAATTACTTCATTTCCATCCCTTTCATCTTTGTACATTTCAAAGTAGGATGTTAATGGCGGAGATCTTAACTTCCATGGATTTTCTTTCGTTCCTTCAGTTGCTATTTTAATTGCCATTTTACTTGTTTTTAAATACTTATTAATCTTCGTTGTCGCGAAACTCACGTTCTTCATACCGCAAAATCAGACTGAAAAATTGGGTAATAATTATTCCAGGTTATGGTTGAAAGACCTTCATTCCACATACTAATGGAATGAAACAGATGATGAGCGAATGAAGTTCATTTTAAGGCAGGCATACTGCAAATAGAATGGAGGTGAAATCAGATTATTTTTCTTAGTGTAGCTCTAACAGACGTTGAATGGGAAAACGAGAACGTCGCGTACATCAGATTTGTAATCGATGCTATGGCCCCGGCAAATTACAGATCGAAAACTTATCCTTCCGGATATATGCCTAAAGGTCTTTTTAACCACTTACACAATTGCTTTTTTCAACGTTGAAATACAATATTTATGCTTCAATAGCAGGTTCAAATTCATGAAGTCAGAACATTGCAAATAGGCAATTAAGGAGGCTTATTGACACAAAACACGTTGAATCTGACCCGCTTAATTTGGCTCGTTGAAATCAAATGACTACTTTGTCATCGAAAATAATCATAAATTGGAATTACGTCAGGTAGTTTTCATTTAAAGAAAGAGCTTGTTTCACCAGGCGAATAACTTAGTAAATAACTCAATTACAATGAGAATAAAGATTTCCTTTATTATTATCGTTTTACTGATTTCCTTTTCATCACCACTCAAAATCAACGCATCGAATTTGAAATCTGATGAATCAAACAGCACTTTTGCAACTATTAAAAGAGCTGATGTCATCCGTTTTGCGAAAAAATATCTGGGCACTCCATATCATTTTGCATGCAGCAGTCCTAAAAAGGGTTTTGATTGCTCCGGTTTTGTAAAATATGTATTTAGTAATTACAAAATAAGTCTGCCCAGGAGTTCCAAGGCTTATGGTGCTGTCGGGAAAGCGCTTAAACCCGCAGAATTCAAGGTGGGTGACATAATCATATTCTATGGTTTTAAAGACAAGACCCATATCGGACATGTGGGTATTATTTGCGAAGCGGATGGAATGAACTCCAAATTTATACATTCATCTTCCGGCAAATCAATGGGAGTTACCATCAGTGATTTAGGCTCTAAAGCCTACACACGCCGTTTTTACAAATGCATCGATGTGATTAACTAAGTAATAGAAAGTTGTAAAAACCTTGGCAAGCAGTAAATTGCCCCGGCTGACTTTTCATCTTCAATAAGGGTAAAAATTGGTATGATCTGTCTGAAAATAAATCAGCATCATTATTCCCCGCTTTTATAAGCTAATAACGTCCGTTCAACCGAATTTTTCGTGCACGTTTTTTGAAGCAGGCTGGTGCGATGTTTTTTCGCAGTGGTTATGCCGGTAATATATTCATACGGGTCTTTTGAATAGGAACAAGGTCTTTCTGAAAATATTTATTCCGGGTAAAAGAACCTATCTTTTTAAAAATACCTTTTCCATTACGTACCCAAATCCGACACCGACAGTGTAACAAACCAGATCGCTCCAGAGAAAACCGAAACCAAGTATTAAACCGCCCAAAGGATTAGCGCGCAGAGCATCGATCCAGGATGCATGATATAACTGGCTTATTTCGATCGAATACGAAAATGCCAATGCGGTAATGGCCACAAACCGGGTGCTTTTGGTCTGAAATAAGAAGCCAAACACCACAAATACCATAAATGCCCAAAGTCCGTCGCCCAGGTATAATTGTACCCAATGAGGCAGGATCGTCGAAAAATGGCGCGATGCCAGCCCTGAAACTATTGTCAGGACCAGTAAAATCAAATATAAAAAACGGTTTGGGTTCAATTGTCCATCTTTTTAATAATCCCGCTGATGCAGATTTGCAATCCAACAAAGATAACCAAACCTGATAGTTGCCAATCAGTCATCTGTAAAGAATGGACTGTTCAACGGTTTTTTGGAAAAAGGACATTCGTTGGTACGGTTTTTCAGTAAGTATCAAATATAATAAAATACAGAGATTGCAAAGTCAAAAGAATCTGATCTTTTGATATCGAATTACAACTTAATCTTTTTTGCAAATGAGGAGGAGCGTGGGAACGCACAAACTGATCGGAAATTCACTGCCGCTGCGATCTGCAACAATTCCATGAAAAATAAATGAAAAATGACTATAAAAAATATTTTTTTGGTCTTGCAAATTACAAATAAGTGTTTTAATTTTAATGCATCAAATCCAAAGTTTCGGTACTCTTTATTTCATAGTTTTCTGCCTCCGTATTGATAATTTTTCAAATACCGAAGTCTGGGATCGTGTGTCTACATGTTCGCATTTCTACGTCTGCATGTTCGCGCGTTTACATCTGCATCTAAGAGCGCCAACTTCTGCATGTACGAGCACCCAAATACAGACATAGAAAAAGACAGAAGTATTGCTTTATACAATTATATAAATTTCAGATTATTAACTAACAAAAAACAAAAAAACTATGGCACTACAATTTAATGTTATTGAAAGAGTAAATCCGCTTACAAAGGAAAAGAAATGGTATGCTGCACCCAGGCTAACCGGTAACAGAGATTTAAAAAATTTGAGCAAAGATCTGGCGGAAGTATCTTCACTCTCGGCAGGTGATGTACAAAATGTAATCGTAAACCTGATCGACCAGTTACCAAAATGGTTGATGGAAGGGAATAGTGTGAAACTGGATGGATTTGGATCTTTCCGTCTCTCATTTTCGAGTGAAGGTGGAGCTGTAAAAGAGGATGTAACAGCTGACAGTATTAAGGACATTTACATTCTTTTCGATGCCGATGTAGCAATCAAGGAACGCGTAAATAAAACGAAGGTTCATCCAATGGGATAAGATGAATTTGATCGCCCTTCGAGCGGTCGCAGACCCACGAAGCGGCTATCGGTTATAAACCCTTCGAGGGTCTTCGACCGCTCGAAGGGTATTGCGACCGCCCGAAGGGCGATATTATTCAGTTTAATGCCTTACTGTGAATGTGATCTTCGGAGATAATTAATACCGAAGGCGTATTTGTCAACCAGGCTGTTTGCTTTTCGACAAGGTTCTTCCAGCTTTCGAGACCAATGATCATCAAATCCTGCTGTTGCAGGTGTTCTCTTACAACTGCATTTTGATTCACGAGATTTATGTGATTTGGTGCATTTTGCTCGATCTCCCGTATCAATTCCTTCATTTCAGAATCCTTCACCTGCCCGTTCGCATCAAAGATGGTGACCTGTGCACCCGAATTAGAGATCAGCTTTTGTGCATACTTAATCAGGTAAGCATCTTTGCGATCAAATATCGGGATAAAGATCTTGTCTGTCTTCGACAGGTTTTTGTCGAGTAAAATTCCGACCGGTACTTCGCTTTTGGCTAAAATAGTTCGGGTACTCTCTTCAAAATGTGCACGCTCAAACAATTTCTCTTTTCCTGTCATTGTGTTAATGATCCTGTCCGGATCGATAATCCGGGTTGTAAACCCTAGAATCCTTCCTAAAAGACTTCCTTCAAAGATGGATTGTCCAAGACCCACGAGCAGTAAATCGTAGTCTCCTTTGTTTGCCACATCGGGAATTTCAGACATGATATCGTTGGAGACCTTAAACAGCGTCGTAATTTTTTGATTCAGTATTTTTGACTCTTCAATAACAGGGGCAAAACTTTCGTGTTCATATTCATCAATATTCACCTGGTTTAATTCGTTGTTGGGAGAAAGGTGCATCACGGTTACTGCTGCATTGCTATTCATTTTCTTTACCATATTATTGGCCAGTCGCAGCAATACTTTTCCCTTTTCGGGGTTCGCGAACGATATCAAAACTTTGTATTTACTGATCTGGCTGATTTCGTCAAAATCAAGGTTGGGTTCCTTCCGGAATAACCGGTTGATAAGGGCCAATGCAGGGCCGGTCATGAAAGTCGTTACGAGCGCCATAATGACCATCATCGCAAAAATCTTTGGACTTAGTACTCCTAATTCGTAACCGATATTCAGTACAACCAGTTCCATCAAACCCCTTGTATTCATCAACGCCCCAATTGACAAACTGTCGCGCCAGTTTTGTCCCACAAATTTGGCAGCCAATGCACTGCCAATAAATTTGCCTGTAACCGCAACAAGGATGATCAGGCCTGTAATCTTCCACAAAAACAGATCATTTAAAAGCCCGGTTTCGGTTCGCAGTCCTGTAAATACAAAGAATAAGGGAAGCAATAACACGAGTGCAACATCTTCAATCTTTTCGATTAAAATATTTCTGAATTTCATATTGTCGGGCATGATGGTACCTGCCATAAATGCTCCGAATAAAGCATGGATACCAATCATTTCAGTTGCATACGAAGACATGATCAAGGTTAAAAAGAATATAGCTACAATGGGTTTGCTCATGTTTTCGCGCGAAGGGTATAAATCACCAACTCGTTTAAGGAATGGTTTCACACCATAAAACATGAATAAAACATAGCCAACTGCCATTAATATGACATAAACAGAACTACCAAAAGAGCCCGCTTTTACAATCGCGATCACTGCTGCCAGTATGCACCATGCTGTTATATCGTCAACTGCGGCACATGTGATAACAATCGCACCAAGCTTTGTTTTATGAATTCCGCGTTCGTGCACAATTCTTGCCAGTACCGGGAATGCGGTAATACTCATAGCGATCCCGAGAAAAAGAGCAAACGATAGGAATTGTATCCCCTGAGGAGCAAAGGAGGTATAAATAAAATAGGCCAGCCCCATTCCCAATGCAAAAGGGATAATAATACTTGCGTGACTGATTACAACTGCCTCCTGCGCTTTACTCTTAAGTGTTTTCATATCCAGTTCCATGCCTACCATAAACATAAACAGGATCAAACCGATCTGGCTCAAAAACTGAAGATTGCCTAATGATTGAACAGGGAATATCGCAGCCGAAAACCCCGGGAAATACAGCCCTACAAACGAAGGTCCTAAAATAATACCTGCTACAATCTCTCCAATAACGGTTGGTTGTCCTATTTTTTTAAAGAGCCAGCCTAATATCCGGGCTGCTATAATAATGGTGATGATCTGGGCAAGTAAAAGCGCTAAGGGGTGTGAGAAATTCTGCGATAGGGTATTTAAAAACTCTGTCCAGTGACTTGTTTCATTTGTTGCAAAGTGAACCTTTCTTCCGATTTCCAATATCTTACCCGCTTTAACGATCCAGAATATCATTACCGAGAAAAACCCAATGATCAGAAAATAGATGAGAAATGTATGTTTGAGTTTCTTCATAACTTAATGCACAAATTCGTTATTTCGCAAAAATGGAAGTTTTTCCGTAATAAAGTAATTGGTGCCTGATGAAATGGAAGAGAAATGGAATAAGCCGGTAAAAATCTGTAATCAAATCACAACTGTACAAGTTGGATGAAATCCTTCCGGTAGATATCGGTAAGATATAAGACCACAGGTTTTCCATTGGACGGAACGATATTCGTGGTGATTGTATCATGCGAAAAAAAGTGAACCGACCTGAGGGCAATTAATTCTTTCTTGTTTACCTGGCAAAACTGCCCGGTGGGTACGATTTCAAGCAGTCGGGCGATTGAAATATTCTTCAAAACGAAGGATGTGCCATCGAGCATACAGGCTACTTTATCCCGGCTATCTGTTTCGGATGTGACGATATAGCCTATTTGGTTGGTGTTGATTAAGGCCTTTCCTTTATCCGTGTTTAGTTGAATATAGTTTATGGGTGCCGGTCCTTTTCCCGTTCTGAATAATGCCTTTTGAACTGCCAGTTGTAACCGATCTAATTTAATTGGCTTTCGAACATAGTCGATTGCGTCAATGTCGAAGGCTTCAGCTGCATATTGACTGAAACCGGTTGTGAAAATTACAGGTTTCCCCTTTAGTATATTGGCTACCTGTAATCCGTTCATCCCCGGCATTTCGATATCCATTATGCACAGGTCAAATTCCAACCCTGGGATCTCCTTTAACATGAGATCCGCATTATTAAATACCCGGATAATTTCAAGTTCAGGGATTTGTTCGCAGAGCATTTTCAGATAGGTCAGACCTGGCAGCTCATCATCTAATAGCAAGCATTTTAGCTTTGTGTTCAAGTAAGTTTATTTTTAAATGAGCAATGTAACAATTGTCTTCTACAAACTTGTCGAGCTTGTAATTTTCTCCATAAATTATTTTAAGCCTTTGCTCCATCGATTTTTCACCAATTCCGCTATGCTCCTTTTTCATGGGTTCTTTGGCTGAAATTTTATTGGCCACCGTCAATGAAAAAATACTGTCGATAAAACTAAAAGTAACCGATATAAATGCGTCCGGACTTTGAAGGTCGGCATGTTTAAACGCATTTTCGATCAATTCAATCGATACAAGCGGCGCCAATACGGGTTGCGTATACAACGGCTCATTTTCGTGAATCTTTAATTTGATTTTAAGATCAAACAGCGGACTTATCTTTATCTTGTTGATCTCTACAAGACTCATCGCAAAATTGATTTCCTCCTTTGGCGTAACATATTTCTTATGACTGTCATAAAGGATGTAATCCAGTACATTAGCCAGCTTGTCGATTGCGAAATAGGTCTGATAGGCGTGTGCCTGGATCGAATTTAATATATTCTTGAACAGGTGCGGGTTGAGTTTTGATTCGATCGTTTCGAGCTGAAAATTATCCAGTTTTTTTTCAAGTTCTTTCACCTTGTTCTCAATCTCAATTTTCTTCGTTTCCGATCGGTTAAGCCTTACGATCAAATAAATAACGAACGAAATCGCTCCGATTACGATAAGAATAGTCAGGTAATTATTCAATGTAAACATGCCAGTGCCCGTGTCCATCTTTTTTTAGTAAAGTTAGCGAATTAAGTCTAACCGTTTCGGGGATCTTTCAAACAAATATATGTACTATTTGTTTTAATTCTAAATTAGAACGAACAGTTATGGCAAGGGTAAGCACATATTTAAATTTCCGTCGTAATACAGAAGAAGCTTTCAATTTTTATAAATCCGTTTTCGGCGGAGAATTTGGCGGTGGTGGTGTTGCACGTTTCAGTGATATTCCGGTCGCTGAAGGAATGCCAGAAATAGCAGAAGAAGACAAAAACCTGATCATGCATATTGAACTTCCAATACTTGGTGGACATGTATTAATGGCGACTGATGCTCCGCAATCAATGGGTTTTAATCTGACATTCGGAAACAATATCAATATCAATCTTGAGCCGGATACAAAAGCCGAAACCAAAAGATTATTTGATGCATTATCCAATGGTGGTGAAGTTACAATGGAACTGCAGGTGATGTTCTGGGGAGCCTATTATGGCAGTTGTATTGATAAATTTGGCGTATTATGGATGTTTAACTGTGAGGAAAAGTAATTGTATCTTTTTAAAATACAGGTTATGAAAACGACTGAAGAAGCAATGATTACCGTACAAACTGAAATCAATGCTCCGATAGACATTGTATGGAAAATATGGACAACCCCCGAAGATATTGTCAAATGGTACTACGCTTCCGACAACTGGCATACGCCCAGTGCTGAAAATGATTTGCAGGAGGGTGGTATTTTCAATTTCAGGATGGAAGCCAAAGATGGGAGTTTGGGTTTTAATTTCGAAGGAGTTTATCAGAAAGTGATCGTCAATCAGTTTATTGAATATGTAATTGACGATTGCAGGGTAGTAAGTATTGCTTTTACAAGCAACGATGATGGTACCAAAGTCGTTGAAACATTTGAAGCCGAAAGCATTCATCTGATTGCTCAACAACGCGACGGATGGCAGGCTATATTGGACAATTTTAAAAAATATACGGAATCAAATAAGTAATAATCAAACACAAAATACAATGGCAAATCATATTACCCCTTGTCTTTGGTTTGATAATCAAGCCGAAGAAGCAGCAAATTTCTATACTTCAGTTTTTGAGGACTCCAAAATAGAGAGCATTAGCTACTACGGGAAGGAAGGTTTTGAAATACATGGGCAGAAAGAAGGGACTGTTTTGACAGTCGTTTTCCATATAGATGGGCAATCTTTCACGGCACTAAACGGCGGACCGGATGTCAGGTTTAACGAAGCAATTTCATTCCAGGTATTTTGCGACACACAGGAGGAAATAGACTACTAATGGAGTAACTTAACCGATGGAGGAGAGGAAGGGCAGTGTGGCTGGCTGAAAGATAAGTTTGGGGTTTCGTGGCAGATTATTCCCTCCATACTTCCTGATCTCCTGTGCGACCCGGTCAAAGCAGGCAGCGTAATGAATGCTTTCATGCAAATGAAAAAGTTTGATATTGAAAAAATAAGGCAAGCTTAAGTTGCCGGGCTTTCGTATTTACCCTTCTATTCGCTTGCCGGTCCGGTCTTATATTCGGTTGGATTGATGCCCGTTTTCGATTTAAAGACGCGGCTGAAATAAAAGATCGATTCGAATCCTAAGCGATACGAAATCTCCTTTATACTCAGATTTGTATTGATCAGCAGATCCTTTGCTTGCCGGATGCGCAACGAGAGGTGATATTGGCCAGGCGAGATTCCGGTGTAGGCTTTAAACATTTTGCGGAAGATCGAATAATCGATGTTCAGATCAAGTGCGAGTTTCTCAATATTCATATTCTTATCGATGTTCTCACGGATGATCAGACACGCTTTTTGAATGGTATGTTCAATTTGTTTCCCCTCGAAGTTCTCATTCTTCTTGATCGAAATAATTGTACTGAGAATGTAAACAACAAGTCCTGAGCAAATTTGCTGATAACCTGCTTTTTCCATATCGACAAGGTTAAACAGCTCGTGAAAGCTTTGCAAGAGTCGCTCGTTAAAGCCGATCTGACAAATGGGATTTCTGCCTGCGAAAAACTCATGCTGAAACAACTGATTTGCAAACGTGCCGTTAAACCCGACATAATGCTCTGTCCATCCGGCTCTTGATGGCTGGTACCGGTGCCACATTCCCGGAAACACGATGATTACAGAGCCCTCTTTTACAGGATAGTTCCCCGTTTTGGTTTCAAGAACTCCCTCGCCACTTGTGATGTAATTGATTTGAAATTCATGAAGAATCCTTCCGTTTTCCCAGCTAAAGCTGTATTCTGAAGGATGTCCGGGTGGCGGATAACATTCACCTGGCAGGATATTGGCACAACCGGCCACATTAATATACAATCCCCAATTTTTATCCTCATTACTTTTCGTTGTGTATTTGAAGAAGTCTTCCATTGCAAATTAACAATCAGGGATAAAAAAATAGGGAAGCAAAGATATTAATATTAAAGAATTACTCTTTCTCGAACATCGATTTATCGGCACCGCAAATCGGGCAGACCCAGTCATCCGGTAGGTCAAGAAATGAGGTTCCCGGGGCAATTCCTGAGATGGGATCTCCTTTGGCTGCTTCGTATTCGTAATGGCACAGTTGACACTGCCAGACTTCATCCTGCTGTTTAACCGTTGCCGAAAGTGCTTCAATTTTTTCTTTATCGATATAGGTCGGAGCATTTTTGGGTGAATAGCCTTTTAACACCTCCCGGTAATAGTTATAAGTCAGTGCTTTGCTTTGCTCTTCGATCATCCCGTCATTAATTGCTTCTCCAATGAAGATAATATGCGTGCCAACTTCATAAGATTGGGTCACCTTACATTCGAACCATGCAACTGACGAATCGGTAACGATGGGAATACCTAATTTCCCGGTAATGTAATTGATGCCTGCGAATTTATCGAAATCACGGCCACTCTTGTAACCAAAATTTCCGATCAGGGACGGGTTTGCTTTCTCACTTAGTACCGAAAATGCGAACACACCGCTTTGCTTGATTAAACCGGCAGTGTAATTGTCTTTATTGCAACTTATTGCAAATTGTGGTGGGTTAGCGGTTACCTGAAAGAGCGTATTGGCAATATAGCCGCCTTTCGTGTTGCCTGACTGGGTTGTTACAATGTACAACCCATAACTGATTTTAAAATAATTTTCGAAATTCATTCTTATTGGATTAAGATATAAGTAAATCAAGGTGTTGAAAAAAGAACAAGCACCAGAATTGTTCAAATTGGTTTCTATGTTTCAAGGAATACCTAACAAACATCTGATTGGGTGAAATGTTCCAATCGGAAATTCTTGTATTTGACGACGAAGTTAGTGAAAATTCATTTTCCGAAATGATTGTTTGTATAAGTAATTTGGAAATGCAGTACAACGGCAGTGAGGCAATAGAGAATCCTTTCTTCGCCGTTTAAAGTAGAGGCAATTGAAACGACCTCCGATGGCGATGTGTTACGCGTCGCTTGAAGTAGCCAAATTATTGGTTGAAGCGGGTTATTTGCCAGTGTATCCTCCGTAATTTCGTCAAGAAGATTTGGTGCATATCCTTCAGTTCCTAATCCGGGCAGCGATTAATTACTTTTTAGCAATCTGAATATTGAATAAAACCGTTAGGTTAATAAAGGTTAATATAAATTTAATGTAAGCTTTTATCTGAGGAGTAGGATGAATTGTAATGTATTAATTGGCAGCAAAATAGATAGTTGCATGGCTATTTGTTAATTGAGATACGGATTTGCAATAATCATTTTATCTTTTTTGATCTTAATAGATGAGCATTGATATTGATATTTATAGAGTTGTAAAGGTGATTTAGCATATTGATATATAAATATATATATACGGTGGTTAGCTTAATGAAAAAATACAAATCATCTTCTCAGATTGCATTTTTCGAACTCAGAATGAGATTTAAATATGATTCGAAAACATTTGAATATGATCAGATCGTATTACAAAAAAGATTAAATACTGAATAGTTTTGACAACAAACTGATAACGAAAATTTAACTTGAAAAAAATGATATTTTCATAAACCTTGTTTTGAATGTTGAAAATTGAATGGCTTAAACAAGGCTTATATTCAAAAGATTATTGCATTTAGTACTACTCTTCTATTTTTTTAATTTCTAATTAAAGCTTATGTATTTATGAAACCAATTTATCTAAGTTTTTCGCCAGGGAGAAAATGGGTGGGAAAATTCCTTTCCATGGTTCTTTTAATGGTATTGATGACAGGTATGGCTTTTGCGCAACAAAAGACTGTTACCGGAAAAGTATCCGATGAGACCGGAGTTCCTGTTCCGGGCGCTACAGTAATTGTTAAAGGAACGACAATTGGCGCTGTTACTGATATGGACGGCAAATTTTCTATTAATGTCCCAGCCGCTTCAAAAACGTTGGCAATTTCCTTTATTGGAATGAAACCTCAGGAGATACTGATAGGTAGTCAAAGCAATTTCGCTGTAACCATGATTGCTGAAACAGTTGGAATTGATGAAGTTGTCGCTATCGGGTACTCATCTGCATCGCGTAAAAACGTTGCCAGTTCAATTGCAAAAATATCAGATAAAGACATTGTTGGTCTTTCTGTATCTGACGTCAGGCAAACATTGCAGGGTAAAATGGCGGGTGTACAGGTAACCAGTAATGGTGGCGATCCAGGTTCAGGCGCCAGGGTTGTTATCCGTGGTATGGGTTCATTTACAAACCCTGATCCATTGTATGTTGTCGACGGGATTCAGGGTGGTGATATTAACTCTATACCATCTCAGGATATTGAAAGTATTACCGTATTAAAGGATGCTTCCTCTACAGCTATTTATGGAACTGCTGCTGCCAACGGGGTTGTCTTGATTACAACCAAAAAAGGTCAAAAAGGAAATGTTCAGGTTCAATATGATGGATCTGTGGGTATGGCTTCTGTAAGCAAACGGTATGATTTGCTAAATGCAACGCAATATGTGGATTTGGTTGCAGATATTCAGAAAGCCGGTAGTCTGGCGTTATCCGATAAACTAAAGACTGCAGATGTCAGAATCACGCGTACAAACTGGCAGGATGAGGTTTTCAGAAATGCCATGGTACATGATCAGAACGTCCGCATTTTTGGAGGAGGTGAAAATTCTACCTATTCATTCTCTGCAGGATATATGAACCAGGAGTCTACTGTTATTGACCGTAATTTCCAACGTGCCACTTTGGGATTCAAATTAGGTCAATCACTTTTTAACAAACATCTTCGTCTGACTGAAAATCTTCGTGTAAAGAACGATGTTAATAAAGGTATTCTTGCCAATTTTAATGATGCAATCAGGATGGCACCTTATATTCCTGTACTTGATCCTACCAACCTGGGTGGTTATGCCCGCATGGACAAAGTGACCGACCTTCAGGATGCTAATAACCCATTAAACTCTGTGCGTAATTCAGATTATCAGTCAAGAGGTCTTAACAGTGATCTTGAATTGACCGCAGAATTAGATCTTATGGCAGGTTTAACATTTAAATCGCAGGCGAGAATTTCTGCAGGTAATTACCACGACTATACCTGGAATTATCCTTCAAATGGAGGTAACTTCACCAAAACGTCGGCCGACATGACTGAGAATTTCAACTATAGTTATAGTATGATTCTGGAAAATTTCTTCAACTACAATAAACAGTTTGGCGACCATAACATTAGTGCAACACTTGGAAATGCCTACTCTCCTTCAAATATGTATCGTTCAATTGCTGCCAGTGGTTCTAATTACACAAGCACAGAAATCAAGAATGTAGCGCTTGCGAACTCCAATTCGATAACTGGCGCCAATGTAAATAGCGGTAAATCAAGACTGTCCTATTTTAGCCGCCTCGGTTATACCTATAAAGATCGTTACGTTTTGAATTTAAGTGCCCGTCGTGATGCATCCAGTGTTTTTGGGATCAACAACCGTTGGGGTACTTTTTATGGGGTTGGTTTTGCATGGAGCGTTACTGAAGAAGAATTTATGAAATCAGTTACTGCAATCTCGAACCTTAAACTGCGTGGAAGTTACGGTAAAACCGGGAATGATAATATCTCTCCATTCCTTACTTCTCAGAATATCTGGAAGGGTGACGCAAACAATATCGTCTATTCATTTGGAGACGGAATTCCTTATTCGATCGGATCGATTGTTAACTCAATGGCGAATCCTAATTTGAAATGGGAAGAGACCACACAGTATGACCTGGGTCTTGACCTTGGATTCCTGAAAAACAAACTTAATTTCACCTTCGATTATTATCGCAGGGACAATAAAGATTTGTTGATTCAAACTCAAATTCCATTGACAACTGGTCTTGGAAATCCTGGCTTAGTAGGAACCTATTGGGTGAATGCTGCCAGTATGAAGAATACAGGTTTTGAGTCTTCTGTTTCGTATGGAGATGATTCAAAGGCAATCAAATGGGATGTTTCATTGAATGCCACTTACAGCACCAATGAAGTAACAGCATTGGGAACCTTAGGAAATATTCCAATCTCATCCGGCGATTATAACAGTACCGGTAATTCAACCCGAACAGATATTGGTCATCCGCTTGCATCCTATTTTGGCTACGTGGTAGACCATGTTGCATCCACTCAGGCTGAAGTTACAGCATTGAATGCCCAAACCAGTGCCAAAACAAACGGAGAAAAGACTGAGTACATCACTGGTTTAAAACCAGGAGATTTTATCTTTAAAGATGTGAATGGTGATGGTTCTATTGACGATAAGGACCGCACCTATATTGGTAATCCTTCACCAAAATGGCAATATGGAGGTATATTCAATGCTGCCTATAAAAGCTTCGATTTACAGTTGCAATTCCAGGGAATTGCAGGTGTGAATGCGGTTAACGGAAACAAATATTGGTTTGAAGGGATGACAAAACCTTTCAATCAAACGACAGCTGTTTTGAGAAGATGGAAAAAGGATGGAGATGTTACAGATATGCCTGCAGCTGCTCAAAATTCGGGCACAAATATGGCCTTCTCTTCATGGTATGTTGAAGATGGTGCTTACTTCAGAATGAAGAATATCACCTTGGGTTATACCCTTCCGAAAACCTTTTTAAACAGCACATTTACCAAATTGAGGGTTTATGTAGCTATTCAGAATGCCTTTACAATCACCAAATATTCTGGTTACGATCCGGAAATCTCATCTCAATCTCCTAATGACTCAAATAATTATATTTTCACCCGAGGGATTGACCAGATTCAGCGTCCTAATCCGAGTACTTACAGATTCGGTCTACAATTAAACTTTTAACAGATTATAATCATGAAAAGGACTATATTATTTTCTCTGCTATTATCGCTGCTCTTTGTAGCGTGTAGTGAAAAAACGTTGGATGTAAAGAACGAAAACAGGTACGACGGTTCAACATTCTTTACCAATGCCATCTCCTTCACGGAAGCTTCAACGGCCATGTACACCCCGTTATTATACCAGGGAATGTACTCACGTGAATTCTACTATATATTCGATCTTTTGGGTAACGACGCTGAAAAGAACTTTCCGTTGCAGGGCAGTTTACTTCAGTTCCCGATTTATACCCATAATTCCAATAGTGGTGAGTTGAATTACCTGTTCAATTCGTGTTACAAAATGGTCTTCAGAACTAATTTTGTAATAGATGCACTTTCAAAATGGGAACCGACAGTTCAATCTGATATTGATGTGAAAACCAGTATTACAGGTCAGGCGCAGTTCCTCCGTTCATTAGCCTATTTCTGGCTTGTAACATGTTATGGCGATGTTCCTTTAAAGGAAAATCTGGCTGACCATTATATTATTGAGTCTTCAAGAGCCCCTGCTGCTCAGATATGGACTTCTCTTGAAACTACATTAACTGCTGCCATTACCAATTTGCCATTATCTTACGCCGATGCTGATTATGGCCGGGTAACCAAAGGCGCTGCTGTTGCATTACTTGGAAAAGTTTATCTGTATGAAAAGAAGTATACTGAAGCTGCGGCTCAGTTTGCATTGCTGAGTGCCGCTCCCTATGACTATGCTTTGGCAACTGATGTTGACGATATGTTCGTTAATGATGTGAAAACCAAAGAAACACTTTTTGCTGTAATGAATGGTCCGTGGCAAGGTTGGGGTGTTGGTAATGCCTATTATATGTTTGGTGGACAGGAAACATGGGGTGGTAAGTGTACTGTTTCAGACCGTGCAGAGGAGTATGGATTTATGGACTGGTATAATGTTTTGGTATCGAATGCGCTTGTTGATGCCTTCACGTATCCTAACGAAAGCGGTGTAAGCTATACTGACCCACGTGCTGCGAAAACTTTCTACGCTGCTGCCGGAACAAAAGGTGGTGATGGTACCTTCTGCGATCATTGTCCAGATGGTGTCCTGCAATATGGTGATTTCCAAAAAGAAGGACAGAAGGCATGGCGCAAATACGAATATTACGAAAATGTAAAAAGCTATGGCGAACCCGAAAGTGCAATTAACGGACAGGTTATCCGCTATGCTGATGTTCTTCTAATGCAGGCTGAAGCATTGATTGAAAGTAACCAGATTCCTGCTGCTTTACCTTTAATAAATAGGGTTCGTGCCCGTGGTGGTGCTTTCCAATATACGACACTTGGAGATCAGACGAAGGCAAGGTCAATTTTAAGGAGAGAGCGGCAGCTTGAACTTGCAGGTGAACAATCACGATTCTTTGACCTTGTACGTTGGGGAACCCTTGTAACTACCATTAATGCCGAAAAACAAGCAGCACTTGGTATCCAGCCTGTTAAAGATTATCATGTTCTTCTTCCAATTCCACAGTCAGAAAGAGATGCTAATCCAACGCTGAACGCCCAGGTGAAAAATAACTGGAATTAATTCTTTTTTTAAATCATAATTGAGAGGCTGTCCGGTTGGGCAGCCTTCATTAATTTTAAATGAGTTTGTAGAGATAAGATATTTCCTTGTCTTTACAAATATATACGATCAATTTCATTATGAAACTCATACATTTTGTGATCGCATCAATTCTCACTACTTTGCACAATAATTCCAAACTATAAAGATGAAAAGAGCTGTTATACTAATTTGTTTTATTGCGTTTTGCGGATTTTTCTCTATTGGTCAAAATAAGCAAACACTAAAATTAAATGATCTTGGATATTTTGAAATTCAGGGTCTGAATGTGATGGCTTTTCAGGATATTTATCCCGAAGGTCACCAGGGAGGTGTTGGTATTATCCAAAACGGCGAGCGCGTCGCAACAAATGGTGATTTGCGTCTTGAAGCAACTCCAGGTCAGTGGCAGCCTATACCTAAACAAGGTAAACGTATTGTTGATAAGGTTAATAACCTGATAAAAATAACGCTCACTTATCCCGATTCGAGCAAAAACAAAAAGGGCTTTAATCCTATTTTTTATCCTGACCTCTATTTCAATTACGACGTTACCGTAAAGGCTGAAGGAAATTCAATCAGGGTGACGGTTGATCTCGATCGACCATTGCCAAAAGCGTTTATCGGAAAGGTTGGCTTTAATTTCGAACTTTATCCAACCGTTCTTTTTGGGAAAGCCTGGTACCTCGACAATCAGTCCGGAATATTCCCGCGTCAGCCCAATGGCCCGACAAGTCTTGATGTAAATGGTGAAGCTCAGGCGATCCCATATGCGACTGGAAAAAGATTGGTGATCGCTCCTGAATCGGATATGCAGCGAATGGTGATTGAAAGCAAGAACACGGATATTCTGTTGCTCGATGGCCGCAATAAGCACAATAACGGGTGGTTTGTTGTTCGTTCTGTTGTTCCTGAAGGCGCAACAAAAAAAGCGATCGAATGGGTTATTTCACCTAATGCAGTTGCTGACTGGAAATATCAGCCGGTTGTTCATGTATCACAAATTGGGTATCATCCTGATCAGGAAAAAGTCGCAGTTATCGAACAAGACGGAAAAGAGATGGTCGCTGTTGAGGCCAGGTTAATACGGATTTCAGAAACAGGGGCACCGGAACAGGTACTGAAAAGTATTCCCAAATCGTGGGGTAAGTTTCTTCGCTATAATTATTTCCAGTTCGATTTTAGCTCAGTCAAACGGGAAGGAATTTACATGATTCAATATGGTGATTCCAAAACAGAACCTTTTCGGATTTCAACAGAGGTTTTCAAAAGGCATGTCTGGCAGCCAACACTGGAATATTTTCTTCCGGTTCAAATGTGTCACATGCGTGTGAATGAGAAATATAAAGTGTGGCATGGCTTGTGCCACATGGATGATGCGTTGATGGCCCAGGTCGATACCAATCATTACGATGGATACGTTCAGGGATCTTCAACACTTACAAAATACAGACCGCTGGAACCAGTTCCCGGTCTTGCGGTTGGGGGCTGGCATGATGCCGGAGATGATGACCTTCGTATTGAATCACAGGCCGGGGAAACTTATATTCTGACGCTTGCTTACGAGGCCTTTAAGGTTGATCATGACAACACAACGATTGATCAGAAAAATCACCTTGTCGAAATTCATCAGCCTGATGGAAAGCCTGATTTATTGCAGCAAATTGAAAATGGAGCGTTAAGCGTGATGGCGGGTTATCGGAACCTGGGTAGGTTTTATCGTGGAATCATGAGTCCTTCTCTGAAACAATATGTATTGGTGGGTGATGTCTCAAATCAGACTGATAACCTGGTTTTTGATCCAAATCTGAAAGCGAATGAAAAAACGGGAACACATTCCGGTGTATCCGATGACCGGTGGGTTTTTACGGAAGTGAATCCGGCACGTGACCTTTCTACGATTTCTAATATTGCTGCCGCCTCTCGGGTTTTAAAAGGTTTTAACGATGAGTTGTCTGTCGAGTGCATCACAGTCGCGGAGAATTTGTGGAAGTCCATTGATGACGATGATCCAAGGTTGATCAGCAAAAAGATCCACGCTGCGATTGAATTGTATTTGACTACATCCAAAGATCAGTACAAACAGTATATTTTAAATAACGAATCAACGATTAAATCAAGAATTTCATCACTTGGTTGGGTCATTGGCAGGGCATTGCCTAAAATGAATGATGCCCGTTTCTCCGCTTCGATTCATGATGCCGTTGCAGGATATTCCAGGCAGGTGGCTTCTGACCAAAAGGAGAATCCTTTTGGAATTCCATACAAACCAGTTATATGGGGTGCGGGATGGAACATTCAGGAGTTTGGATTCCAACAGTATTTTTTACACACCGGATTTCCTGATGTAGTCAGCAAGGAATATATGATGAATGCATTGAATTTTATATTAGGTTGCCATCCAGGCGAGAATACTTCATCTTTCGCTTCAGGTGTGGGTTCGCGCTCCGTAACCACAGCGTATGGGTATAATCGGGCTGACTGGAGCTATATTCCTGGAGGTGTTGTTTCTGGAACAGCCTTGATACGTCCGGATTTTCCGGAACTAAAGAACTTTCCATACTTGTGGCAACAGACTGAATATGTGTTAGGTGGTGGGTCTTCGAATTTTATGTTTTTGGTTCTTGCTGCGGATCAGCTTTTGAGTAAGTAAATTTAATTGAACCGTATAAAAGAGCCTGCAGTTAACTTGAAACTGCAGGCTTTTTATATCAATGGAATTGTTATTGTTTTGTCTTCAATGGATTTGCAGCATCCTTATAGAATTGATTTTGCAGCTCTTCAATCTTGTTCGATTTTTTTACTTCTTTTATCAGTTGAACCAGTTGGTCTGCTTTTGATTCCGCAAGCAATTTTCCAAGTTCGACGCTGCTTTTAGTCGCATCGCCGGCATAATGGTTGGGGTAGTTCGCGTACCACCATATTCCTGTATATTGGTTTGGAAGTTCAGCTAATCTTTCCTGATTTTTACCTGATTGATCTCCGGCCTGTTCAATTTTCACAAGATCAGGTCGGATATAACGCATCATCGAAGTCTCCATTTCATCAGCATGTCCTCCGGTAGATGTTTCTCGTAAAGCTTTCACCTTTTTTGCTACGTCTTCATTTATACTGGGTTGGAAGTATATCAGGACATAGTCTTTGGGGGTATGCAGTTGTGACATACAGAAATAGCGAAGAAAATCGTTGTTCCCGCCATGACCATTCACAATAATAATCTTTTTCAATCCGTTTCGTGAGAGTTCATCACATGTTTCCTGCAGTATTTTCCAGATGAGCTCCGGGCTGTACGAAATTGTTCCGGGTTGGTGCCTGGCTTCGTTGATCTGGCCCATATAATACGTCGGAAAAACGATACAATACTCCTGACTGGCGGCACTGGTTGCAAATTTTCTGCTTTGAAAGATATCTGATCCAAGCGGAAGATGTGGTCCATGCTTTTCAAGTATTCCGATGGGCAACAGACAAACACCTCCGGATAATTCAACTGCCTTTACAAAATCTGGCGCTGTCAGTTCGTCATAACAATATGGCAGCTTTGGCGCAGAATTGGGTTGTGCAAAAAGTTGAAATGTGCAGATTAATAATAAAATAGTGAATAAATTTTTCATAGCTATTGATATAATTATTGATTCATAACTGCTGTGGATTTTTTCCCCCTGATGGTACGCGGCTGATAAGCCAGCGTGTATTCTGAGTTATATTCAGGATGTCCTTCCACTTCGAGGAGAATCCTGAACCGGTCTGTTTTCCATGCCGGGAGTTTGTACCGAATCGTTGGACCTGCCTGATTTATATTCGCATTCATCGCATTGTAATCCCAGTCGAGAATGGTTATTGCGGTTTCTTTGGTCACAATTTTTATGATCACTTTTCCGGCCGGCAGGTCTTTGAAATCGTCATTCAGTATCCAGATATCGGAAGAGAAAATTTCTCCTTCCGTCCATTTAAACTTTGGCAATTTAGCACTGGCCAACACTGGCCGACATGCGTTTTTAACAGCGTAAAACCCGGGTTTCGGAATGTTCGGATAACTTACAATGCTGTTATTGGCCGCAGTAGGCCAGGGCTCGCTGTAGCACCAGTTGATTGCCATTGCACAATAGGGCTTTTGCCTGCGTGCTTCTTCAAAAATGCATTTGTAACCTTCACCTTGTAAGAGCTGACCATTGTCAACAAGTTGCTCAAGAGATTCCGATTTGCCAAAATAATCTTCGATGATATCTTCACATAACCAGGTGTTGCCAACCCATGCATTATAAGCATGATGACTTTCCCATGAGGTTCCTGGTTTTGGTGGCCAAAGTTCTTCTTTTGGGATGATGGTTTTTAATATTTCAACAGAAGTGGGGGCCGGCATTCCGAATTCGGTGTAAGCCGTAAATTTCGATCTGGCCATCTCCTGAAAAACTTCTTCTTTTGTCGACCATTCACGGAACACATAGTGACCATGCGCCATTCCCATAATCGGGGAAGTGGGTATAAACGGTGTGGATGGATCAAGCTCCAGACACTGGCTGTTCAACATTCTCAAGGCCAACGATTGGTCGGTCATGCCGCTCCAATTATTGAAAAGTTCGTTACCACCACACCAGAAAGCGAGTGAAGGGTGTTTTTTTACTCTGTTAATGATCGATTTTGCTTCCTGTTTAAGGATTTGGAGATAATGAGCATCATCGGGATAGTTATTACAAGCCAGTGGAAACTCCTGCCAGACTAATATTCCCATTTCGTCGCACAATTCAAAAAACGATTCTTTATTGACAATTCCTCCACCCCAGACTCTTAAGATATTGAAATTTGCCTCTTTGGCCAAAGTCAGCAATTGATTGTATCGTTCGCGCGTGATAATTCCAGGGAAAATCTCAGGATTCACCCAGTTGCTTCCTTTGCAAAAGATCTTCCGGCCGTTAATCTCAAACTGAATAGGCGGAACACTACGGGTTTTTGGAAATCCTTCGGGTTCGCTCCATGCGCCACTGTTCATCACCAATTTTACACGGCGAAAGCCTATTTTTGAAGTATTCGATTGCAGAACTTTACCGGAATTATCAATTAATTGAAATTCTGAATTGTATAAATAGGGCTCACCATTGTCGTGAGGCCACCATAGGTTAGGATTATCCAGTGAAGCAGTTGAATTGAAATCATTACTTTCGATATTTCCTTCTATTTTCGAAACGACTACTCCGGTTTTATCTTTCAAACTCCATTGATAGTGGTTGCCTTTCAATGCACGTCCATTCACCTCCAACGAGATGTCCGCTTTTGATAAATTGTTGTTTAACTGATAGTTTACATGAATATCATTAACGTATGAAGCTGACTGTATTTCGAGATAAGTTTCATCCCAGATTCCAAGCGGCAATAGACGCGGATGCCAGTCCCATCCATAACTTACGGCTGGTTTAACGCTATGAGATGCCTGTGTTCTGTCAACAGGTTTGGCATGTAGTTTTGGAGCAGGAAATACTTTTACGACCAAGGTGTTACTCTCTTTTAGCTTTTCGGTTAAATCGATGTTGACAGCTGTGAACATCCCTTCCTGTTCAAATAATTTCTCATCATTGAGATATACCTCAAACTGATAATCAATGCCTTTCGAGATGAAATATAACTTTTCGGTTGCCTGGAGTTCCGGTTTTTTAAAGTTAGAACGGTAGGTGTAATAATTATCCTCCATCCATTGGTAGTCTTTCCAATGTTCCGCATAATAGTAGGGTGCGTATTTCTCAGCTTTCGCAATATCAAGTTGAACTGCACCGGGTACTGTTGCCGGAATCCATTTTTCAGGCTTTGCCTCTTTTGTAGCGGCATATCCAAGTTCCCATTTCATTCCTATGTGCCTGTTTGAGTCGTTGGCTTCCAGTGTGTTGTTGGTTATGAAAAATGCCATACAAATAATTAAACTTTTCATTATTGGTTTCATGCGTTTACAATTTGTTTTTTAGTTGTAGCATGGAATAGCCATATAATCATTTTTGGTTTTGAGAGAAGTTTCTCTCATGGCTATTTCATCTTTTATCCGGTTTGCCGGTTACTATCAACCATCTGAATTACAAAAATATCAGTATTGATTGGTGTTCAGCTATATCTTTAAATGTTGTAAAACATATCCGGTCTGTTCATGTTTTTGTTTATCTTCGTGGCGTTACCGCACACGGAAGAATTCATCAATAAACTCAAATGTAAATTTTTAAGTAACAAGCTATGTCAGACAGAAGAACATTTATTCAGAAATCAGCTGTTGGTGCAGTGGGATTAACACTTGGCGGAATGTCATTTAGCGCCAAAAGTTATGGAAGAATTATTGGAGCAAACGACCGGATAAATGTCGCCTTAATGGGATGTGGACGCCGTGTAAGTAGTTATTATACTGCGCTGAAGGACAAAGAAAATAACGTGGACCTGGTTTATATCTGTGACGTGATGAAACACCAGCGTGAAAAGGTTGGGAAAGATCTCCAGGGAAAAGTGGAAGGCAAAGCAACTTTGATCAATGATATTCGCGATGTATTTGCAGATAAGCAGGTTGATGTTATTTTTAATGCAACTCCCGACCATTGGCACGCGCCGGGAACCTGGATGGCGATGGAGGCTGGAAAGCATGTTTACATCGAGAAACCATGTAGTCACAATCCACGCGAAGGTGAACTACTCGTAGGATTCCAGAAGAAATATGGGAAAGTGGTTCAGATGGGTAACCAACAGCGTTCGGCCCCTGAATCGATTGATATAATAAGTCAAATTCATAAAGGAGTGATTGGTACCGCCTTTAAAGCGGTAGCATTCTATTCTAACTCCAGGGGCCAATGTCCGGTTCAAAAAAAGGCACCCGTTCCTGAAGGTCTCGATTGGGAACTTTTTCAGGGACCTGCACCACGTGTTGAATATATGGACGACATTTGGGATTACAACTGGCATTGGTATGGCTGGAACTGGGGAACTGCTGAAACGGGAAACAATGCTACGCACGAACTTGATGTAGCACGTTGGGCATTGCAGGTTGATTATCCTGAGCATGTTGATGTAGAGGCCGCAAAACGTCATTTCCTCAATGATGGCTGGGAAATGTATGACACAATGGATGCAACATTCCGCTTTCCGGGAAATAAAATCATTAAATGGGACGGTAAGAGTCGTAATGGTATGCTAACATATGGTGCTGACCGTGGAACAATCATTTATGGTTCCGAAGGATCTGTATTTGTCGATCGCGGTGGTTATAAATTGTTCGACCGGAAAGGCAAACTGGTTAAAAGCAGTAAATCTGCCAGCACCGAAGCCGGAACAGCACTTGGTGGTGGCGGTGATATGACCGATACACACATCCAAAACTTTTTTAATGTGATCAGGGGCAAGGATAAACAACTTAATTCTCCAATTGAGCAGGGTGCAATCAGTCAGATGATGTGTCATTACGCAAATATTGGATTCCGGATTGGAAAGTCGTTCGATGTGAATACGAAAGACGGACACATTCTGGATAAAGATGGTATGAAATTGTGGGGTCGCGAATATGCGAAAGGTTGGGAACCCAAGCTGTAAAATAGCTACTGGCAGCTAGCGACTGGCAACTGGCAGCCAGTTACTAGCAGCCAGCAGCCAGTAACTCAAAATTCAGATGTCATAATCAGAAAAAAACATCAACTACTAAATATCAATTATCATGTCGAACAGAAGAGAATTTATTCAGAAATCGGCGATAGGTGCTGCCGGTTTAACCTTAGGTGGTATGGCAATGAGCGCCAAAAGTTATGGCCGGATCATTGGTGCTAACGACCGTGTAAGGGTCGGGATCCTCGGCTTTTCAAACCGTTTTGAATCGGCTTTGGGGCCGGCATTTCAGAAATATGCGAAAGAGATGAATTTCGAGTTTGCATCTGTTTGCGACCTTTGGAGCAAACGTCGTAATGACGGACTCAACTGGGTCAAAAAGAACAATGAAACTACACCGCTTGAAGCGCGCAATACGGATGAGTTCTACAATCAGAAAATGGATGCAGTGATCATCTCAACGGCTGACTTTCAACACGCTTTGCTATGTGGCGAATCGGTGAAGTCCGGAATGAATGTTTATTGCGAGAAACCTTTTGCCGAAACGATGGATGATGCCATTTTTGCGAAGAAAGCGGTCAAGGAATCGGGTAAAGTTGTCCAGATTGGTTCTCAGCGCCGTTCAGGTCCTAATTACCAGGCAGCACACCAGTTTATTCAGGAAGGAAAGTTTGGTAAGATCTGCGCTGTCGAAATGACATGGAATGTAAATCAGCCAGGTCGCTGGCGTCGTCCGGGCGAAGTTGCTTCAATTAAAGAGTCGGATACCGACTGGAAGCGATTCCTGATGAACCGTCCGTTTGAAAAGTGGGATCCACGCAAATATCTGGAATTTCGTCTTTTCTGGCCTTTCTCATCGGGTATTCCCGGACAGTGGATGGCTCACCAGATTGATACCGTGCATTGGTTTACCAATTTGCCTCACCCACGATCGGTTGCAGCAAATGGCGGCGTATATGTATGGAAAGATGGTCGCAGAAATTTTGATACGATGACCGCTGTTTTCGATTACGGACCATTGGATAATAAAAACGAAGGCTTCGAGGTGATTTATTCATCACGTCAGACGAACGAGTCGGGTGGTACCAAAGAGTGGTATTTCTCAAATGGCGGGAAACTGGATCTTTATACAAACCGGGTAACCTCCGAAGGTGGTTTGCAGGAAAAATATGCCAAAGAGATGGGAATGAAAGCCAATTTGCTTCCAGATTTCGAGCTTCCGCAATTAAAAGTGGAAACCGACTCAAATACAGGGTCCGATCCATTGACAAATGCGCATATGAAGAACTGGATGGATTGTGTTCGTGCCAATAATGTAAAGACCAATGCACCTGTTGAAGCTGGTTACAGCCATTCAATTGCCAATATCATGACCACTGCGGCACTGCGTACCGGACAAAAGGCAACGTTCGACGAGAAAACCCAGCAGGTAATGGCCGGAGGCAAGATTTTTAAATATTGATCTGATAATTTGATATACAATTTGTATCGAATAATTGATTTTGTTGTAGAGACGTTGCATGCAACGTCTCTGCCTTTTAATATACGTATAGTCGAAAAACAGAATTCTCCGGGAGTTGTAGTCCCGGGGAAATTTTACGTCGGTTCACGAAGCGCCGGATTTCATTCCGTTCACAAATCGATTCTGAAAAATCAGAATTATTAAGAAGTGGCGCTTGCACAATCAGGAGAAATGAAGAATCTGATCAATTTAACAGGAGAATAAGATAGTTTTCTTATTTTTGTGCCCGTTAAGATTGGAATACGATCAGGAGAGATGCCAGAGTGGTCGAATGGGACGGTTTCGAAAACCGTTGTACTGGTAACGGTACCGGGGGTTCGAATCCCTCTCTCTCCGCCAAAACAAAAAACAAGCCCTGCAATATGAAAATATGGCGGGGCTTTTTTGTAGCACTCAACTGCCAGATCAGAAAGAAAAAACCAACAAAATTATGATGTGGCTATAGCACATTTTTCAGATTCTTACGGCAGTCAATCCGAAATTAAAATTACAGGTAAAATAAACTTCATTCTGTTATTTTTTCTTTTTTATTTTGGTTTTTATTAAAATTATTTTTTGTAAGTTTGATATGATTATTGTCCGCGTTCTTTTATTATTGACCTGGGAGAAGAGCTTTGAAAATGTCATGCAGATAAATGCTAATGTTTTGTTTTGAAATGTTATAGGCTATAATAATTTGATAAATACTTTGATAGCATTAAGCGGCATCATAAGATAACCCTAATTTGTATTTGATGCACTATTTTGTTTGATTCGGATAATTGCTAACGCTAAATAAACCGCTATTTTTTTGATAAGGATAGCCAATCTTTTTTTAGAATAAACCTTGTGAAAACAGCAGTAATTATTTGCGGTACGACCAGCATTATTTGTATTATTGACACGATCCGGAGCGATTCCGACTTGCTTATGCGCAACATACAAATAGTTTATTGCATCACGGACATGGCTATTTGAGTCACGGATAAAATTATTTGTATCACAGACATGGCTATTTGTATTACGGATAAAGTTATTTGTATTACGGATAAAGTTATTTGTATAACGGATATGGCTATTTGTATCACAAACAGAGCTATTGTGTCACTGAAATAGCTATTTGTATGATGGATATAGGTATTCCCGTGATGGAAATAGCTATTTGTGTCACGGTTATAGGTATTTGCACAGTGCAACCAGGCGGCAGGAAGTTCCGGCTGAACAGTTTTAATGATCAACTATAGGGTATGTGATCAGACAGAGGCAGGGATTTGATAAATGTTCAGGTGATTGAGGGTTGAAACGAGGTGGTTATTCAATATATCGCACGTTTAATGAGAGCGTTAAATTTTTATTGTTTTATTTAAAAATGTTTGCCAATGACGAAAGAAAGTTACACGGTTCCAGTGTCTCCGAGTGCATGCAAGGATTTTGAAAGCAATGCAATCGACCTCTGCACAGTCAACGCCGTAGCGTGGGGTATTCCCGCTGAAAAGTTGACGAACATTCAACCGAAGCGTACAGATTACGAAAAGAAGTACGCCACTGCAAGTAACAGAAGTACCCAGAGTCCGGGCGCCACCGCAGCCCGCGATGCATCATGGGAACTGCTGAAAACTGATCTGATCGACATGTATGATCACAACATTCTTAACAATGAGGCCATTTCAGTGGCCGAGAAACAAGCGCTGTGCATCCATTTCCTGGTTGGCGGAAGGGGGAGCTCTTCACCGGCTCCAACGACCACTCCGGTGGTTACGCTGTCATCGGAAGAAATTTCTGTGCTTTATGTTGTTTATTCCGACAGTGCCACACCTGGTTCACATGCAAAACCCGACAATGTCGCCTTTTGTGAACTAAAGTTCAAAGTTGATGTACCTCCGCCTGCCAAACCCGACGAATGTCCGGAGAGTGTGAATATTTCGCGCTCGCACACAGCCGTTGTTTTTACACCCGATCAACGGGGCAACAAGGTTTTTGCTTATGCGCGCTGGGTGAATAAAAATGGCAAGACCGGACCCTGGAGCGGTCAGATATCGGCCATCGTGCCATAATAGGAACAGAAAAGGAGTCGGCGGTGCGGCTCCTTTTTGTTGGTATGGATGGGTTTATTTTAAAGCCCTGACAGGGTTCCAAACCCTGTCAGGGATAGAATCTAATTTCCAGTTGTAAAAATCGGCATCAACAGAAGCACCAGCGATAATACCACAAGAACAATTACGGCTCCCCAGCCAATAATGTTGTTAATAGGCTTGTTGACGTATTTTCCCATGATCTTCTTATTATTGACCAGCAATATCATGCAAACCAACACAACGGGTAATAGCATCCCATTGATTACCTGTGTCCACAATGAAATGGCAATCAGCGGCGCATTGGGAATCAGGATGATGGCAGCGCCTATAATCAGAATGCCCGTGTAAAGGACATAAAACTCTTTCGCTTCGTCCCACTTTTTATCAATACCGGCTTCGAAACCAAACGCTTCGCATACGTAAAATGCAGTTGCCAACGGCAATATGGTGGCCGAAAAAACAGAAGCAATAAAGAGTCCGAATGCAAATGCCTGCGATGCAAATTCACCGGCAAATGGTTTCAGTGCTAAAGCCGCATCTTTTGCCTCGTTGATCTGAATCCCGTTTTGGTGTAAGGTGGAGGCACAAGCGACCATGATAAAGAAAGCAACAACAACTGTGGCAACACAACCAACCACAATATCAATCAATGTATATTTATATTGCTTCATTTTCAGCCCTTTCTCGATAACGGAGGATTGCATGTAAAACTGCATCCAGGGTGCGATGGTGGTGCCTATAATTCCAATAATCATCGAAATACTGTGTGTATTGATATCCAGTTGCGGGTGGATAATCGCATGACCGATTTCACCCCAATGCGGTTTGCCCATCAATGCCGACACAACGTACATCAATAATGACACGCTGAAAAGGAGAAAGATACGTTCGGCAATTTTGTAGGTTCCTTTTACAACGAGGAACCAGATCATGAACCCAACGATGGGTACTGAAATATACTTGCTGACGCCAAAAACTTCCATGCTACCCGCCACCCCGGCAAATTCGGTGGTTGTATTGCCAACGTCGGCAATCAGTAGACCAATAAATATAAAGAAGGTAATCTTAACACCTGCGTTCTCGCGAATAAGGTCTGCAAGTCCTTTGCCTGTCACGATGCCCATTCGGGCATTCATCTCCTGGATCACAACAAGCACAATAAATGAAGGTATCAGTGTCCATATCAGGTTGTAACCGTAAACAGCTGCGGCAACTGAGTAAGTGGTAATTCCACCGGCATCATTATCAACACTTCCCGTAATTATACCCGGACCCAGAATCGCTAAAAAAATGCCAATCTGACTAAATAAGGTCTTTTTATTCTTGAACATTACCCAAACCCTCTATTTATTCGTTCTGCGTTTGCGGATTAGATCTTCGATCACGTCGTCGATGACCACCATCCCTTTTAATACATTCTTCTTGTCGACAACAGGTATTGCCAACAGGTTGTATTTTGAAACGATTTCGGCCACTTCATTAATTTTCTGGTAATCGCTTAAATGAACGGGCGAAGGTTTCATGATCTGATTAATTCTTACATCAGGAGGCGAAATTACGACATCGCGTATCGAAAAAGTGGCCAGTAACATCTCATTTTCGTCGATTACAAATAAGTTGTACAGGGTTTCCATTTCCGGTTTTTGCGCCCTGAGTTCAATGAGAACTTCCTCAATGGTCATGTTCTGATTGAATGACAATACTTCGGATGACATGATGCTACCAACCGTATGATCCGGATAAACGAGCAATTCCCGGACTTCCTGGGAAGTGTCTTTTTCCATTTCGTTGAGCAGCTGTTCCGCTCTTTCGTCTTCCAATGCATCGAGAATATCGGCAACTTCATCGGCCGGCATCTTGTCCAAAACATCGGCCCCTTTTTCGATCGAGAGGCTTTCGAGGATATGAACCTGGGTCTCGGTTTCGAGCTCTTCCATAACATCGGCAGCTCTTTCGTCATCGAGTGCTGAAAATACCTCGGCACTTGCCTTGCGACCTAAATCTTCGATAATGTCGGCAAGATCGGAAGGGTGCAATGTTTGGAGCTTCGTATAGCTTTTCGAGAGTTTGATATTTGAGCTCGATGAGTCAATTGTCTCAACGTCTTCCCAGAGTATAAACTTGGAGGGAATACTCCCATTAAAAATTGAGACAATGATTTTCAGGGGCTTGGCAATGCCAATTCTGCGTAATAATCCTTCAATTCCGATGTCAACTGCAACTGCAAAGGTGTCGTTAACGATCGTTACCAACCTGATATCATTTACCCGGACAAGTTTCCTGCCATTAATATCGACGATCTGATGGTCGAGAACTGTCTGAGCCAAATAAAGATTATTACTGATTTGATCTTCAGATAATTTGATTTGCTCACTGCAAATGATTTTTATTTTTCCGTTTGCTTTCTCGATACGGAAATTCTGAAAGGAATAAAATGCGATCTGTTTTTTAAACTTAATTTTAATGCCATTCACGACAGGATGTCCTGAAGAATGAGTTGTTGAGTCGGGATCAACTAACAAGTCTTTGACCGTCCCAATGCAATTACTATTGGTGTCAAATGCTTTCTGACCAATGACACGACTGAAAAAAAATGTGGTTATTGAATTCATATTCCCCTCCTGACTTTTGCGATTTAGCAAAGAGGGCAAACAATAGAGTTGGCTTTCCCGCTAGATCAGGTTATTAATTAATGTACTCGCAGGCCCCTCGTCCATTGTTTTTAATGATATTGGTTTGCGGCGCAAAAGTAGGTTTTTTGAACCAAGAAAAAAACCATTCAGTTATCTTAATTGCTAACTTAAGGTTAAATTCCGGATGAAAAATAACATCGAAAACTAATCACGTTGAAATGTCAGATTCTTGAAAAAAAAATCCTACCATTGCAAAAAATATATTAATCACATGGACGACCATCCGGCGGATATAGAAAGTTTTAACTAAAGAGGTATTTATATGCTAATTACCTCTGTAAATTAATTGAGGATTAGTGTTATGATTACCTATTTAAAAAATGATAAAGGGTTCCGTCCTATCGAAGAATGGGTTCCCAATTGCTGGATCAACGTTGAATGCCCCACCGAAGAGGAGGTGGCATTTATTAGTGAGAAATTCAATATTCCGACTGAATTTACAACCGACATTGCAGATACGGATGAACGTCCTCGCTCTGAGGTGGATGACGATTACCAATACCTTATTATCCGGATACCCCATTTTTCAGATAACGGAGCACCCTTTATAACGGTTCCTTTTGGAATTATTTTCTCGAATGAAGTGAATCTTACACTCTGTTATTACCAGACCCAGATGTTGGCTGATTTTACCCTTTACACACAGCGCAAAAACATCAATGTGGCCAATAATTTTGATTTTGTGATGCGTCTGATCTTGTCGTCTTCCATTTGGTTTCTTAAATATCTGAAACAGATCAATAACCAGATCAGGCAGGCTGAAATAGAATTGGAAAGGTCGATTAAAAATAAGGAACTTCAGAGCCTTATGGAAATCGAGAAATCGCTGGTTTATTTCATCACATCGCTGCGTGGTAACGGCATCTTATTTTCAAAAATAAAAAACCTTAAATTCAGTAAGGAGTTTTTCGATGAAGATCTTTACGAAGATGCCGAAATTGAGTTGAGGCAAGCAATCGAAACGTCAACGATCTATAGCAATATTCTAGGCGGAATCAGGGATTCGTATGCTTCGGTGATCTCGAATAACCTGAACGTGATTATTAAACAATTGACCAGCATATCAATTATATTGATGATCCCAACGGTGATTGCCAGTATTTTTGGAATGAATATTCCTAATTTTCTGGAGCATAACAACTTTGCTTTTATGTGGGTCATACTCGGGTCGTTCATGATATCGATTTTGAGCGTGATGTTATTTAAAAGGCGCGACTGGTTTTGAAAAGGAGAGAGAGGGCGAGTGGGAGAATTGATAACGACTGTCTTGTTATGAATTTAGATGATTCTTTTGTAAACCTATTAAATACGAAATATAACTTTCAGATAATCTCCTTTTCTCCCCTTCACCCCCTCTCTTCCGTCAACTAATCGATCCCCAGTTTAAATGGTTCTTTTTTAAAGCAATTAACTGTTTCTTCAGGATGTCGTTTTGGGGTTGTTCGAGCATCGGATCTTCGGCAATGATGGTTGTAGCAATGTCACGGGCGTATTGGAGAATCTGACCATCTTTTGCAAGGTTGCTGATTTTTAAATCAAAGGCAATTCCGCTCTGCTGTGTTCCTTCGATATCGCCTGGTCCCCGGAGGCGCATGTCGGCTTCTGCAATTTCGAATCCATCGTTTGTTGCCACCATTGTTTCGATGCGCTTGCGACTATCAACTCCCAGTTTGAAACCGCTCAATAAAATGCAGAATGACTGTTCGGCACCGCGCCCCACACGACCACGCAACTGGTGAAGTTGCGACAGCCCAAATCTTTCGGAGCTTTCAATAATCATAACCGAAGCATTCGGTACATCGACGCCTACTTCAATCACGGTTGTTGCAACGAGAATATGGGTTTCGCCTTGCTTGAAGCGCTGCATCTCTGCTTCTTTGGCGGCAGGTTTCATCTTGCCATGAACCATGCCTATAGAATATTGGGGTGATGGAAAGAGTTTTTGAATATGTTCGTAACCCTCTTCCAGGTATTTGTAATCGAGCTTTTCTGATTCAGAAATGAGCGGATAGACGATATAAATTTGTCGGCTGTTTGCAATCTCTGTACGAATAAAATCATACAATTGTGCACGTTTATTCTCAAAATAGTGCACTGTTTTAATTGGCTTCCGGCCTGGAGGCAGTTCATCGATCACCGAAACATCCAGATCACCATAGACGGTCATTGCCAAAGTCCGGGGAATAGGGGTGGCAGTCATCACAAGGACATGTGGTGGGATAAAGTTTTTCCGCCACATCTTCGCACGCTGACTAACCCCAAAGCGGTGCTGTTCGTCGATAACCACAATCCCAAGCGATTTAAACTGGACAATATCCTCCAGCAACGCATGTGTTCCAATCAATATCTGGAGTTGGCCATTCAACGATTCTTCATGGATAACCAGGCGGTCTTTCTTTTTTGTTGATCCGGTCAATAGTTTCACATTAACAGGCATATCACCCAGAAATTTCTGTAATGAAATCAAATGCTGGGTGGCAAGGATTTCAGTGGGCGCCATCATACAGCATTGAAAACCATTGTCCAATGCAATGAGCATCGACATTAGTGCGACCATTGTTTTTCCGCTTCCTACATCTCCCTGGAGGAGCCGGTTCATCTGCCGGCCTGATCCCATATCTTTCCGGATTTCCTTAACCACTCTTTTTTGTGCCCCGGTCAGCTCGAACGGAAGGTGTTTATAAAAGAAGTCATTAAAGAAATCGCCAACATTTGAAAAGATATGACCCTTAAATTTCTTGTGACGATCTTCCTTAAGGTGAAGCAATTTAAGCTGGATGTAGAAGAGTTCCTCAAATTTCAGCCGATATTCAGCTTTTCGTAATAATTGTGGATTTTCGGGAAAATGGATATTTATCAGGGCCGATTCGAGCCCCACGAGTCCAAGTTTTTGGACAAGCCAGGCCGGCATTGACTCATAGATATGACCCTTGACAAGTTGAAGTGCAGCGTATTGAAGCTTAAGAATCACCTTTGAATGGAGAAAATTGGTCTTTAGCTTCTCCGAAGTATTGTAAAAAGCCTGGATATAACCCTCTTTTTTTGTTGATTCAGGTTTGTTTTCGTCCAGCTCGGGATGAACAATGCTGAACTGGCCATTGAATTCAGCCGGTTTACCAAAAACGATGTATTCAACGGTGGTTTTCAACGTCTGCTTTACAAATTTGATACCCTGGAACCAGATCAGTTCCAGAAGTCCTGTACCGTCAGTGAGGTATGCTACCAAGCGCTGATTGCGACCCACGCCAACCATTTCCATTCCTGTAATCCGCCCTTTTACCTGAATATAAGGTAAGTTGCTGTTGATCTCACGAATCGTGTAGAATTTAGTACGGTCGACATATTTATAAGGAAAATAGTAAATCAGATCGCCTATGGTAAATACCTTTAGCTCCTGATTGAGTATTACAGACTTTCGGGGTCCGACACCCGTAAGAAATTTAATATCCTGTGATAGAATTCCCGACATAAAGCAAACTTACATGAAAAAAGCATTTTTGCAAACTGCTCACCACCATTTCGTGATTCTTTATTAGTTTTGCCGCGACAAACCATTAAAATGAAGTTTCGAACAATTCGCAGGATCATCTATTTGAAAAAAGCGCGTCATCGTCGCGGACATGGCATTCACTCCCCTTTTTTGTTTCATCTGATCACAGAGGTTGTTGAAAACAGAACGCGTCTTCCGGAATATGAAATTTTTAAAAGCTTGAAGAATAATGTGTTGGATCTGTTAGGTGGCTTTTCTGGACCATCATTATCAAACATTTATCACCAGTTTAATATTCCATTTTCCAATCCTCACCGTCTTTACCGAAAAGTTGAATTGCCACTCCAATATTCTAAAGTAGTTTTCAGGCTTTTACGGGAATTTAAACCTTCGTCGGTGATCTATTATGGACCATCCCTGGGAGCCAGTCTGGCAATTATCGCGATGGCTAATAGTGACAACCATATTTATCAGTTAATAAATGACGCTGCCTGTGAATTGGTTAGTAGGGAGTTACTTAAAGATTCTGCTATCTCAAATGTTCATTTTTTTCAGGAAAATGAAGTACCTTCTGTTGACCATGAGTTTGTAATAATCAATTACCCGGGTAATCCTGTTGTATCGCAAAACATGGCTCAGAAATGTCTTCATGTGCATGGCGATGATGATGTTTTAATTATTCGGGGAATACACGAATCCAAGGAGATGGAAGTGATCTGGCGGGAGTTGATTGCAAGCGAAAGTGTCCGGGTTTCGCTCGACCTTTTCGAGATTGGAATTGCATTGTTTCGCAAGGGATTACAGAAAGAGAGTTTTATTCAACGATTTTGATTCATTTATTTTCTCCCGTTAACGTACAAGGGTATTTTTAACCATTTCTATTCCTATCTTTACGACCTTGAATTTTTAACCCAAGCCGAATTTTTCTTGATTATAATATGCTGAATTCGAATTGTTTAAATAACATTTCGTCAGAAAAAGGTGTTAATCCGATTATTATGAATAAAAAAAGAGTTGTAGTCATTCTGTGTGCGTTAATTGCTCTGTTAACGATTGTCTATTTCAGTTGGAACAAGAATTCCGGCGAAGTTGAGATTACATGTAAGGTGATGAAAGGACCGGTTGAGGTTAAGATTCATACATCAGGTCAGCTGGAATCCGAAAATTCCGAAAATATTATTCTGCCTGCCGTGCTCTCGAGTCAGAACGTACGGATTTATGAAATAAAGATTACCGATCTTATCGAAGAGGGTACTGTTGTTGATTCCGGGCAATACATTGCAACGCTTGATCATAAAGTGATTGAAGAGGTATTGACATCTGCAAGGCTTGAATTGGAGGCTGCAGCAGCAATTATCGAAGATGCCAAGTTGGATTCAAATCTTAATCTTAGTAATTACCGCGATTTGATCGTTAATTCGAAATCGGACGTTGAAGAGCGAAAGATTGTATTGGCAGAGTCCGTTTACGAGTCTCCATCAGTTATTAAGAAAGCCGAAATGGATCTCAGCAAAGCCGAAAGAAAACTCACCCAGGATGTCAAAGGTCTTGATATGCGAAAACGGCAATTGGGTTCGCAAATGGAAAGACGGAACATCGATTACCGACAGAAACAGCAGCGGGTGGATGATCTGCTGAAACTATATGATGCATTGATTATTAAGGCTCCAAAACCCGGAATGGTGATTTATGCGAAAGATCGGTTTGGAATTAAAATTCAGATAGGATCGGTTTTAACCCCGTGGAGTCCCACGATTGCGACATTGCCCGATATGACGAAGATGATTTCGGAGACATATGTAAATGAAATTGATATATCCAAAATTAAAGTGGGGCAGAAGGTTACTTTAAGCATTGATGCATTTCCGGATAAGGAGTTAAAAGGGGAGGTGATTTCGGTTGCCAATATTGGACAGCCTATGCCAAAGAGTGATTCAAAGGTTTTTGAGGTAAATATTCGTGTACACGGCAGTGACCCTGATTTGAAACCAGCCATGACTACCGGAAACGTTATCCAAACAGGTTCATATGCCGATAAAATCTACGTTCCTTCCGAAGCTGTCTTTGAGACCGATTCAACGAAATTTGTTTACGTGAAAAAGAAAGATGTGGTCAGACAGATTGTGGATCTTGGCGATGAAAACGAAGATTATGTGATTGTAAATAAAGGTATTGCCGAAGGTCAGATTTTGCTATTGAATGAACCTGAAAAGCTGGACGAAATTGAGACTACAGGATGGGAAATTTACGATGAACAGATCCGGAAATTAAAGGAAAACAAGGAAAAAAACGATCAGCCTTCAATTTCGCAGAAGACCGATACTGCCAAAAATAGCCTGAAAGGTAAAAAAACTGAGGGTTGACGATATTTATTTATAAAGTACTGATATAGTTACGAATGAACATAAAAGCCTATTATAACCGCTATTCCTACAATGTAGTTATTGCCATGGAGGCGATTGTAGCGAATAAGGTAAAATCACTTTTGACTGCGTTGGGTATTATTTTTGGGGTTGCTGCAGTAATCAGTATGCTGGCCATCGGGAATGGAGCTGAACAGGAGATTCTTGAACAAATCAAGATGGTTGGGGTGAATAATATTATTGTAACTCCTATTTTGCAGAACGATCAGGCAAGTGCAAATGATCAAAAAGCCAGTGCCGCGACTGAAGGAAATCAGCTGGCCGGCAGCAAAAAGAAATTTTCAAAAGGTCTTACCCTTCTGGATGCAGAATCGATCAAAGAGATTATACCAACAGTGCAGGATGTTTGCCCGATCATTACCTTTAATTATACAGCGATTCTCCATGACATTAGCAGTCCGGTGAAACTCGACGGAACCGATAATACTTATTTTGACCTTTTTGATATTAAACTGGAGAGCGGAACGCTTTTTCATCAGCAACATTTAAAGGAAGGATACCCCGTTTGTATCATTGGCAATAATATCAAGAACGTATTTTTCAACCAGGAAGCTCCGGTGGGGCAATATATTAAATGTGGACAGATCTGGCTTCAGGTAATCGGTGTGATTGAAAAGCGGAGTTTTGTTGGTACCGGTAGTGGCACAATGGCGATCAGCAGTACCGACAACAGTATTATTATTCCTGTGAAAACGATGCTTCTTCGGTTTCGGAACAGGGCGCTCATCAGGGGCGATCAGGTAAAACTGGCCGGTATGTCGCGGGATAATACGACATCAAAAATTGAAGATGCCAATCAGTTAGATAAGATTATCATTCGGGTAAAGGAGACAGCTCAACTTACTTCAACCGCTAAGGTTGCCGGAAATATGCTGATGCGAAAGCACAACGATATCCGCGATTTTGATGTAAGTATTCCTGAGCTTTTATTAAAACAACAGCAAAAGACCAAAAATATCTTTAACATCGTATTAGGAGCTATTGCCGGCATCTCATTGATTGTTGGCGGAATAGGTATTATGAACATCATGCTTGCATCGGTGATGGAAAGAATTAGGGAAATCGGGACTCGTCAGGCAATTGGCGCATCCCGAAAAGATATTGTATTTCAGTTTCTTTCTGAGTCTACCTTGATCAGCGTAGTCGGTGGTTTAATCGGAATTATCCTGGGGGTGGTACTATCGAAAATAATTCAGTCCATGTTCGATATTAAAACGATCATCTCTGTGTTTTCAATTTTCATCTCTTTTGGTGTTTCAGTTTTTATTGGAATCATCTTTGGATATCTTCCCGCTAAAAAGGCCGCCGT